>Ga0326597_10008552_pt1 | contig 13797 bp, 10 predicted proteins | sample RVTome_12_FD_203789 | JGI IMG/M metagenome (GOLD analysis project Ga0326597, IMG submission 203789) | Soil microbial communities from uranium-contaminated site in the Upper Colorado River Basin, Wyoming, United States - RVT100D185 | ecosystem: Environmental > Terrestrial > Soil > Contaminated >... | reverse complement strand
TTCCCTGTCCGTTCGATGATCTTCCTGATCCAATTGAACCCTTGGAAGGCCAGGCAGGCTTCTGACTGACCCCCGCGAACAAAGAGAATATTGCGCGATGCGTCAGAACGTCAAGATGCCACTCAGCAGACACGATTGTCCTCAATCAGCCAGTCGTTGGTTTGCGTGCCGGCCGGAGCATTGCGCGCGCTGTCGTTGGAGTTGGAGCGACACCAGGACTTCGGGCCAGAAACGGCATTAGAACGGGAGGAAGAGCCATATCGGCTCGAGAGTCAATGACCGGCGTACGCGGCGCGCGCTATCTCCTGCTTGCGTATCCATTGGTCCAGAGTCTTCGTTTTGTCACGAAGATTATTTTGGGCCTTCTGCTCGGGGTCGCCGACTTCGGCGAGGTCATGCAGGTCGGAATCCTGATCTTCTTTGCTTCGCACTTCGCCTATGCGGGACTCGACGAGGCGCTGGTCGCGGCGGACCGACTCGATCGACGAACGTTTGCGCGGTTGCGCCGCTTTCACGTCTTCAGCGGGTTGTTGGCCGCGGTGCTGGCGGCGCTGGCCGGCGCGGTCCTTGCGTGGTTGCTCGATCGTCCATCGATCCAGTGGCTGGCGCTCGGCCTTGCGCCGATGATCGCACTGGCCAACGTCTCGGTATTGCCGATGGCGCTCCTGGTCAGGCAGCGCCGTTACCGCGACGCCTTCTGGGTCGACGTTGCCGCGACGATCGGACTGGCGCTGGCCACGGTCTATGCCGCGTGGCTCGGGGCCGGCGCATGGAGCCTGGTGGCGGGTTGGTACATGAACGCCTTGATCGTGGTTTTGCTGGCCGAACGGCTGGCCCGGCCCTCGATCGCCGCGCTTCCGGATGATCCGGCGGCCGGCGCGACGGCCCCATTGCGAAGCCATGGCCGTCGCTTCCTCGGCTCGAGCGTGATCGGCTTCCTGGCGCAGCGGGCCGACGCCTTCCTGGTCGGAGCGGTGCTCGGCCCGATTGCGCTTGGCCTCTATGAGCTGGCTCAATACCTGGCCCAGGCCTTTGCGCAGTACGCCGTCGGGCTCGGCGAGCGTTATCTCTTCCCGCTGTTCTCCGATGAACGCCGCGGAGGGCGCCTGGCTCCGACCTTTGGCCACGCCCTGCGCATCGCGCTGGTATTCGTGCTGCCCGGGCACGTTCTGCTGGCGCTGGTGGCGCGGCCGTTCGTGTTGCTCGTCTTCCCCGACGCGTGGCAAGGGCTCTGGCCGATTCTCTCGGCGCTCGCCATCGCCGCCGCCTTCCAGTGCCTGGAACTGGTGCCGGTGAACGCCCTCAAGGGAGCCGGCTGGACTCACTCCGTCCTGCGCCTCAGCGTGATCCGCGTCCTGCTGATCATGGCGGCCGTGCTCGTTTCACTGCGTTCCGGGAGCGCCACCGCGGTGGCCGTGGCGGTGGCCGCCGCCCGGGCGGTCAGCTTCGCCGCCAGTCTGGTCCTGGCGCGTCACGTGATCCGCGAGCTCGAGCCGCGCCACGAATTCCTGAAGGGCATCGGGACGGTACTCGGGTGGGGAATGCTGCTGCTGCCGGTCGTGTATCTGCTCGATTTCGCATCTGATGCAACGGGCGCGCACTCCCTGCTCCTGCTGTCGGTGGAAGTCGCCTCCGCGACGGCGTTGTGGATCCTGGTTCGGATCGCGTGGGACCGGGCCGCCTTCCAGCGGGAGTGGCAGTTCGTCTACCGCCGCGTCGCCGCCGCGCTGGTGCGAGGAGGAACGTGAACCCACCATGACCTCCTCCCCGACCTCCCTGACCTCCCCGACCTCCAAGGTCTCCGTCATCATTCCCACTTACCACGGCGAGGCCTTCGTTTCCCGCACCATTCTGAGCGTCCTCGAACAACGCCATGTCCGGTTCGAGGTCATCGTCTGCGACGACGGCTCCACCGATGACACCTTGCGCCGGGTGGCGGAGTTCGGCGACCGGTTGACGGTGCTCCGCCAGGCCAACCAGGGCGTGGCGGCCGCCCGGATGCATGGCGTCGGCGCGGCGTCGGGCGACTACCTGGCGTTCCTCGATCAGGACGACCTCTACGAACCGGACTTCCTGGCCCGGCAGCTGGCGCTGCTGCTCGCCCGACCTGAGTTGGGACTGGTCTACTCGGATTCGTGGATCATCGACCGGCGGGATGAGATCCGGGGCCGGCGGAGCGAATACCTGCGATACCAGGAGGGGCGGGTGTTCGGTTCGCTGCTGGCCGCCAACTTCATCCCGACCGAGACCATGCTCCTGCCGCGGCGCGTGTTCGAGGCGGTGGGCGGCTTCCGCAGCGAGTTCCACTACCTCGAGGACTGGGACCTTTGCCTGAGGATCGCTCACCGATACCCGGTGGGCTTTTGTCCGGAACCGCTGGCCCGTTACCGGATCCACGGCGGAAACCTGAGCTACCACAAGGAGCCGATCCTGTCCGAGTGGGCGATCATCCTGGAGCAGTGGATCGACGGCGGGACCTTGACCTCGGCCGAGCTCGAGATCGCCAGAAGCGGCCGGTCGCTCCGCCACGGCGAGCTGGCGCTGGAAGCGCTGAAGCGCGGTGATCGCGCCGCCGCCCGGCAACGGCTCGAAGCCTGCGAGTCCCTGCCGGCGCGGCTCCGCCTGCAGCTCGCGCTGATTTCGACGGCGCAGCACCTGTTGCCCGAGCCGGCGTTCAAGCGACTCCTGCGGATCATCCCGCGCCGCCCGCTGTATGGCGTCGAAGTCGAGCAGGCGGCCGCGGAGCCCGCCGCGCCCGCCGCGGAAACGACCCTCCCGGAAGCGCCAGCGAGCGTCCTGTCGGCCGATCGGGAGGTCCCGCAGCGCTGAGGGCAACGCTTCCGACGGGCGCAGCGGGCGCTCTACCTGGAAATCGTCAGCACTCCCTGACCAGCGGCTTGAGTATGATCCGCTCGATGATGACACGCCTCGCGCCGCTGCTGCTGTTGCTTCCGTTCCTTCCGGGCTGCGGCTCCCCGCCCAAGGGGCCGCCTTCCGGACCTCCGCTCGCGAACCTCGGGTCGCTGCTGAAAGAGCAGACGGAACTCTACCCGCTGATGACCGAGCAGGATCTCTACAAGCTGATTCACCAGGCGACCATGGGACCCGGACACGTGTTCATGGGCCGGGACAGCCGCCTGGACATCGGCCTGAACAACGAAATCGCCGCGCTCGAACCCTCGCCCGCCGCCCTGGAACCGCTCTACGAGATGCTCGACCCGTCGCGGAACCTGGCGCGGGTCAACCTGAGGCCGTATCTGCGGAAAGGCGGCAAGGCGGAGGATCTGGCCCGGGCGGTGGCGCGCACCGCGCACGATTTCCGGGGCGACGAGAACCTGTTCCTGGTGACGCTCGAGGCCGCGAAGCGGATGCTGCCCGACCTGGCGGTCTCCTTCGACCGGACCGACTTCGCCGCGCAGGTCGCGAAGATGAAGGAGACCGGCTTCCCGATCGGAGTGCACTCTGAAGCGTACGCGCTGACCTACGAGCCGGCCTACCGCCTGGTGCTCTTGCACCATCTGACCGATCGGGACTACGGCGGCCGTTTCCTCGAACCGGGTGAGGAATGAGTCAGCGTCGCCCCATCGGCGGCAGATCGACGAGGAAGTCCCGTTCGATCTCGAACAGGCCGGGGGCCGGCCGGCTGATCGGGCCCATCGGAAAGCGCTTGTCGGCGTACTCGACGACCACGGCGTAGTTCAAGTCGTCGCTGGAGGGCAGTTCCAGCATGTACAGGCCGTTGGCGCGGGTTCTCGCGACGATCCAGTCATCTCCGGATGCCCCGGCTTCACCGTCGGGCACCAGCAGGCGCACGCGCGCCCCGCCGACGGGAGTGCCGTCGACCTTGCGGCGCACCACGCCCCGGAGCTTGAGCACGGGCTCCACGGAGAAGGTGAGCTCGTACTCCATCACGTTCTTGGGAATGTTCAGCTTCGTGCGCAACGGGAAGAAGCCTTCCGCCTCGACATAGGCTTCCGCGGAACCGGGCGGCGTGTATTCCAGATCGATCTGGAAGTGCCCCAGGGAATCGATGAACTCGGAGTCGGTGTAGTCTCCATCCTCGCGCTCAGGAGCGCCTACCGCATAGATCGTGATGTCGCCGCTCTTGACCGGTTGACCGTTCTGCTTGTTCACCACCATGCCCCGCAGCCGCACCATGTTCGGCAGCTGGATCTCACCCAGATCGATCACCCCCGTGGGCGAGGGTCTCGGAAGGTTTCCGATCTCCACCGCCGAGTGCTCCTCGGCCGAAATCAGCACGAACAATCCGTCGTAGGGCACCGCGTCCAGCTCCAGTTCGAAGCTGCCGTCTTCGTCGGAAAGCTCCTCCTCGCCGTCGTCCACGAACTCCGGATCCTTCGAGGTGGCCGCGATCTCGGCGTCCTCGATGGGGCTGCGATCGGTGGCCGAGACGATCACGCCGCGGATGATCAGCGAGGGCCAGAGCTCGAAGTCGACCCGCAGCACGTCGCCGTCCTCCGGCACCGACAACCCGCTCTTGACCATCGGCGCGTGGCCCGCCGAATCGACCCAGACGTCGAATCCGTCGCGGGGCAGGTCCTCGATTTCCTCGATGCGGTAGAAACCGTTGTCGTCGGTGTCGGCGTCGTCCCAGTCGTCCTCATACATCGGGAGCAGCGAGCGGATCTCGACCGTGGCGTCGGCAACCGGCTTGCCGTCGGCGGCGGAAACGACCCGGCCCTCGATCGTGAACCACCTCCTGAGCTCGAAGTCGACCGTCAGGTTGCGGTTCGCGCCGGAAACCTGGTGGCCCGGCCGGGCCTGGGTGGCGAAGCCGTCGGCCCAGGCGCGCAAGTCGATCACCGAGGGGATGCCCTCGCTGATCACGATGCGATAGCGCCCTGCTTCGTCGGTGGTGGCCGAGTCGAACGAGTCGCCGTCGGGATACAGGAGCTCGACCTCCGCCGACTCCACCGGATCGCCGGTCGCGGCGGCGATCACCGTGCCGGTGATCACCAGCTCGCCGGTGGGATCGAAGTCGCCCGGCCCCACCGCCGCCTCCCGCTCGGGACTCGCGACTCCGCCGGCCCCGGCCCCCGCCGGCTCTGGAGTCTCGCGGGAAGGCCCGTCCGGCGCCTTGCCCGGACTGCTCGGCTGATCGTCCTTCACCGTCCCCGGCTCGATCTCCCCCGGGCCCGGACCCTGGTCCATGAGCGTCAGGGCCGCGCCTCCCACGATCAGGATCACGATGATCACGAAAAAGATGAACTTCTTGCCGCTCATGGCGACTCCTCTTGCTGGGGCTGGGTCAGGATCATACTAGCAGTCCGTCGAAAACCTCTGCAACGCCCGGCGCCTTCCACGATCGATCTCCGCGGTCAGCTGGTCCGCTCATCGCCCAGCCGCCGCAGGAACTCGTCCTCGGTGATCACCGGCACGCCCAGTGTCTCGGCCTGCTTGAGCTTCGAGCCGGGCTTCGTTCCCACGACCAGCAGATCCAGGTTCTTCGACACCGACTTCTGGATCCGCCCGCCGCTCTGGCGCACGCGGGCCTCGGCCTCCGCCCGGGTCTGGCTCGTCAAGGCGCCGGTGAACAACACGGCTTGACCCGCGAACGGCCCGGCGGCGTCGATCCCGGGAGCCTCCCAGCGGACCGGCTGGACGCCGAGCGCTTTCAACTCGGCCAGCAGTTGCCGGTGTTGCTCGTTCTGGAACCAGGCCCGGATCGAGGCCGCCACTTCCGGTCCGATGCCCTTGACCGCTTCCAGCTCCTCGAGTTCCGCCGAGCCCAGCCCGTCCAGCGAGCCGAAGTGGCCGGCCAGGACCTCGGCCACGTGCTCGCCGACGTGCGGGATGCCGAGCGCGAAGATGATCCGCGGCAGGGCCGGCCGGCGGGCGCCCGCAAGAGCGGAGAGCAGCTTCTGCACCGACTTCTCGCCCATGCGCTCGAGCCCGAGCAGGTCCTCGCGAGTCAGGCGGTAGAGGTCGGCGAGGCCGCGGACCAGATCGCGCTCGACGAGCTGCGCGATCAGCTTGGGTCCGACTCCCTCGATGTCGAGCGCGCCGCGCGACACGAAGTGCTCCAACTGGCCGGTGAGCCGGGCCGGACAGCTCCGATTGGAACAGCGCAAGGCCGCCTCGCCCGGGACGCGCTCGGCCCGGGCGCCGCAGGCCGGGCAGTGCTCCGGCATGCGGAACCGCCGCTCCGCTCCGGTGCGCTGCTCCTTGACCACCGAGACCACCTTGGGAATCACGTCCCCGGCGCGCTCGATGAAGACCGTGTCGCCCACCTGCACTCCCAACCGTTCGATCTGGTCCTGGTTGTGCAGGGTCGCCCGGCGCACCGTGACGCCCCCCACTTCGACCGGTTCCAGCTCGGCCACCGGAGTCAGGGTGCCGAGCCGGCCGACCTGCACCAAGATGTCCTTGATCCGGGTGGTGGCCTGCTGGGCCTTGAACTTCACCGCCAGGGCCCAGCGCGGGGAGCGCGAGCGGGTGCCCAGGCGCCGGCGCAGGGCCAGATCATCCACCTTGAGGACCGCTCCGTCGATCTCGATCTCGAAGTCGTTGCGCCGGCTTTCCAGGTCGGCATACGCCCGGAGCATCTCCTCCAGGTCGCCGAAGCGGGTGAACTCGCGGTTGGTCAAGAGCCCCAGATCGGACAGGCGGTCCAGGAGCTCCCGCTGGGTCTGGACCTCGAACCCCTCGGTGCGGCCGACGCCGTAGAAGTAGATCTGAAGCGGGCGCGCGAGCGTGAGCGCCGGATCGAACTGCTTGAGCGTTCCCGAGGCCAGATTGCGCGGATTGGCGAACGGCTCTCCGCCGCGTTCCAGAAGCTCCCGGTTGAGGCGCAGGAAAGCGGCGCGCGGCATGACCACCTCGCCGCGGACTTCCAGGAGCGCGGGGATCTCCGCACCCCGCAGGCGAAGCGGCACCGAACGAATGGTACGCACGTTGTGCGTGATGTCCTCGCCCACCCAACCGTCGCCGCGGGTCGAGGCCTGCGCCAGCACGCCCTCGCGATAGACCACCTCGACCGACACGCCGTCCAGCTTCGGCTCCGCCGCGAAGGCGGTCTCGAGACGCTCGACCCTCAGGTAGTTGCGAAGCGACTCCTCCCACTCGCGCACTTCCTCTGGTGTGAACGCGTTCTGCAGCGAGAGCATCGGTTCGCCATGCTCGACCTTGTCGATCGACGTGACCGGGGCGCCCACGCGCCGGGTCGGGGAATCGGGACGGCAAAGCTCCGGGTGGCGCCGCTCGAGTTCCTCGAGCTCCCGCAGCAAGCGGTCGTACTCCGCGTCCGAAATCGTCGGCCGCGAGAGCACGTAGTAGCGGTGATTGTGCCGGCGCAACTCCTCGCGCAGCTCTTCCGCCCGTTTCGCAGCGCCGCTGTTCATGGGCACGTTGTAGCCGACCTTCAACCGGCGGGGCAAGCCGCACAAGACCGGCCGAGGCGTTTCCCCTCGAGGTCCCGAAGCGGCCCGGGGAAGCGCGGCTCAGCGCTGGCCGGGCACGGCCCCGCCGGTTTCTACAGGCGTCTGCTTGGCCACGGCCTCTCCGGTCCGGCTCGACATCAGCAGGAAGAAGCCGCCCACGACCAACACGATGACCACGCCGATGGCCAGGTTGATGAGCTTCTGGCGATCGACCGGAGTCTTCCGGGCCTGCTCCTCCAGGTAGCGGTGGGCCCGCTCCTTGCGGCGATGCACCGCTTCCTCATGACAGCTGGAGCAGAGGATCTTGCGATCCCGGGTGTGGAAGATCTTCGCGACCTTGGGAATGGCGACCTCGCATTGGTCGCAGTAGTGCAGGGTACTCATGTCAGGCCCCTCTCAGCTCGGTTCGACGCCGAGACTCTGGAGCATCGTCACTCATCGGCGAGCAGCGGGCGAGCAGCGGGCGAGCAGCGATCGAGAGGAAACGCCGCGGGGCTGATCGAGTCGACGAGCCACCAGAGGCCGAAGGCGCCACTTCAATCTCTCGGCCCATGAGAGCAGGAAATCCGGGACAGGTCAAACGCATCTCGAGTTTGGACGGCGCGAGGCTCACAGGATGAGCATGGCGTCGCCGTAGGAGAAGAACCGGTAGCGTTCTGCGACGGCCTGGGCATACGCGTTGAGGACGGCCTGCCGGCCCGCGAAAGCGCACACCAGGATGAGCAGCGTGCTCTCCGGAAGGTGGAAGTTGGTCAGCAGGCCGTCAACGATCCGGAAGCGAAAGGGCGGGCGGATGAAGAGTGTGGTCTCGCCGGAACCCGCGCGTAGCTCCCCGCCGGCCGCCGCGGCTTCGAGCGTACGCACGACGGTCGTCCCCACGGCGATCACCCGGCCTCCCCGGCCCCGGGTTCGCTCGATCGCCTCCACCGTGGCGGCCGGAACCCGAAAGCTCTCGGCGTGCATCAGGTGCCGGCTCAGGTCCTGTTCCCGCACCGGCTGAAACGTCCCCGGCCCCACATGCAGGGTGATCCTGGCCGTTTCCACCTGCCGCTCTTCGAGCTCGCCGAGCAGCCGGGGCGAGAAATGCAGACCGGCGGTGGGCGCGGCCACCGCGCCCGGGTGCTCGGCGAAGACGGTCTGGTAGCGCTCCCGGTCGGCGGCGTCGCGAGCATCCCGGCCCCTGCTCCTTTTGATATAGGGAGGCAGCGGCATCCGGCCCGAAGCCAGGAGTTCGGGGCCAAGGTTGCAAGCGACCCGCCAGTGGCCCTGACCGAGCGCTTGCCGGAGCCACAGCACACCCTCGTCGCCGAACCGCAGCCGGTCCCCTTCCGCGAGCCTTCCCCGACCCTCGAGCATCATCGTAAACTCATCATCTCGTGGAACTTCCAGCAGGATTCCGGAAATCCGGCCGCCCGATTCCCGGCGGAGCTCGACCCGCGCGGCCAAGACCTTGGTGTCGTTCAGCACGAGCAGATCGCCCGGCTCCAGCAACTGCGCAAGCTCGCGAATCCGCCGGTGTGCTATTTCACGCGTGGTCCGCTGGAGCAGCAGCAGACGCGCCGCCTCCCGCTCCGGCGGCGGCTCCTGGGCGATCAGGTTCCGGGGGAGTTCGTAGGAATAGGCCGTTCGGTCGCTCGCAGGCGTCATGCCGCCGCCTCCCGGCCGGTTGACTTGTGATTACGGTACAGGTAGAAGACTGGATTCTCCCGCTTCGGCGAATCGAAAAGGCGTGACGACGTTTGGTCCATCGATGAACCCCTGGGAAAAGGCGGTGCTGGTCACATACTACGCGGTGTTGGCCGTGCTCTCGATCTATGGCACCCATCGTTATCTGCTGGTCTACCTGTACTACCGCCACAAGCATCGCCGCCACGAACCGGGCCGGCGTTTCGAGGAGCCGCCGCGGGTCACCGTCCAGCTGCCGCTGTTCAACGAGGCCACGGTCGTCGAGCGGCTGATCGACGCGGTCTGCGCGATCGACTATCCCCGGGACCGGCTCGACATCCAGGTGCTCGATGACTCGGTCGACGAGACCGTCGAACTGGCCCGGCGGAAGGTCGCGGAGATGGCGGCGCTGGGTTTCCGGATCCAGCACATCCGTCGCGACGACCGGACGGGGTTCAAGGCCGGCGCCCTGGACCATGGGCTGCGCCGGACGGACGCCGAGTTCGTGGCGATCTTCGACGCCGATTTCGTTCCCCGGCCCGACATCCTGAAGCAGACCATCGATCATTTCACCGACCCCAAGGTCGGCATGGTCCAGGCCCGCTGGGGCCACATCAATCGCCGCTTCTCGCTCTTGACCCGGATCCAGTCGATCTTCCTCGACGGGCACTTCGTGATCGAACACGCGGCCCGCAACCGTTCGGGGCGCTTCTTCAATTTCAACGGCACGGCGGGAATCTGGCGCAAGAGCTGCATCGCCGCGGCGGGCGGCTGGCAGCACGATACGCTGACCGAGGACCTCGATCTCTCGTATCGCGCGCAGCTCGAGGGCTGGCGCTTCGTGTTCCTGCCCGAAGTGGTTTCGCCGGGTGAGCTGCCGGTCGAGATGAACGCCTTCAAGACCCAGCAGCATCGCTGGGCCAAGGGCTCGATCCAGGTCTGCCGCAAGCTCCTGCCGACCATCTGGAGAGCCAAGATCCCGCTCAAGGTGAAGATCGAGGCTTCCTTCCACCTGACAAACAACTTCGCCTACCTGTTGATGATCGCCCTGGCGCTGTTGATGCTGCCGGCGCTGCTGGCGCGGCTTTCCGACGACAGCCTGGCGCGCAGCCTGTTGTTCGATTTTTCGCTGTTCCTGGCGGCCACGACCAGCATGCTGGCCTTCTACACCGCCTCCCAGCGGGAGGCCTACCGGGACTGGAAGAAGACCTTCCTCTACTTCCCGATGCTGATCGCGCTCGGCATCGGCATCTCGGTCAACAACGCCAAGGCGGTGCTCGAGGCGATCTTCGGCCATGAGACGCCTTTCGTGCGCACGCCCAAGTACAACGTCGGCGAGCGACGTGCGGCCCGGTCGCTGTTCCGGTATGCGGGTTCGCGCCAGGGCCTGCCGCTGTTCGAGATCGCTCTCGGCATGTACTTCGCGGTGATCACCGGGATCGCCTTCAGCCACCACCTGATCGTCACCGGCTGCTTCCTGTCGCTGTTCATGTCGGGCTACTTCTGGGTGGGCGTCGCCTCGCTCATCCGGCCGCGCACTCGGAAGGCGGATCTGCCGGCCCCGGCGCTGTAGCCGCCCGTCGAAGAACCTGTCGTTCCGCGCCGGGCCAGGATGAAACGCGCCGATTTCGGCAGTCCCCTATAGCCGTTCACGTTCCCCGATCCCGTGTCGGATCCAACTCAGGGCCCGAACGAGAGCTGTTTCACGGGCACGACTCGGTAATCCACTTGCCCCTCGGTGATTTCGACCAGCTGGTCCATTGCCACGTCCGTGAACACCTGCGTCCGCCCAGTCGTTGGCCAGGACACTTCCAGCCTCTCGATCATCGTCGCTCCGCCCAGACCGATCTCCTGGCGGAGAGGATTGCACCCGAAGCTGCCGCCCGTCGACACATGCCGGTAGATGGACCGTCTCCCGGAGTCGTCGACGACATCCACCTTGATGCGGGCTCCAATCGCAGAGCGGTTCGACTGCACGCCGATCAGCTTCACCTTGATCCAGTGATTCCCGAAGCCGGGGTTCTCATACAGCACGTTCCGGAAGGCGTCACCGGGAAAAGCACCACCCATTTCCTCGAAGACGTCCGTGTCTCCGTCGTTGTCCACGTCCGCGAACGCGATTCCATGCCCCTTCTGCAGATGCCCGAAGCCGCCGGCCACGGTGACATCGGCGAATCCGATGCCACCGAGGTTCCGATACATCACGTTCGGCATCAGCCCCTCCATGGACGGAAAGCCCGTGCCCAGATAGAAGTCGAGGAAGCCGTCGCTGTCCAGATCGCCGTAATTGGCGCCCATCGGCAGGGTGTAGCGGGTCAGCCCCTGACTCCGCGCGACGTCCGCGAACCGGCCCCGGCCATCGCCCCGGTAGAGCCGGTCCAGCTCGCCGGAGTGGGGCAGGCCGAGGTAGCTCGCGGCCACGTTGAGGAGATTGGGGCGCGTCGACTCGCCGCCGAATGCGCCGACGAAAAGATCCAGCGCACCATCGTTGTCGAAATCCCAGAACCAGCTCGGAAACGCGCTGACCGGCAGGTCGACCCCAGCCCGGACGGCAACGTCGGTAAACGTGCCGTCACCTTCGTTGTGGTAGAGTCGATTCGCGCCCGACATGTTCGCCACGAACAGGTCGGGCAGGCGGTCACCGTCATAGTCCCCCCAGACCACCGCCTTGGTGAAACGCCGGTTCTCCACGCCGGCCTGCGCCGCGACGTCGGTGAAGGTGCCGTCGCCGTTGTTGCGGAACAGCTGGCACGGGCACGGGGTGGTCAGCTCCATCTCGTTGCCGACGTAGAGGTCCAGGTCGCCGTCGTTGTCGTAGTCGGCCCAGGCAGCCGTCTGGGTCGGGCAGTGCACCTCTGCCAGACCGGATTCGAAGGTGACGTCCCGGAAGGCGCCGTCACCGTTGTTCCGGAGCAGTGAGTTCGGATGCCGGCCGAAGTTCCTCCCCCATGCTCCTCGGAGAACCAGCACGTCGAGCTTGCCGTCGTTGTCGTAGTCGGCGGAGACCATGTTCAACCCGCCCCGCAGTCCCAGAAGCCCCGCCCTCTCGGTCAAGTCCGAGAAGGTGCCGTCGCCATTGTTCCTGAAGTAGCGCATTTGATCCCCGGTGGATGAGCCGGTGACCATGATGTCGCACAGGTCGTCGCCGTCGAAGTCGTCGACCACGGCCCCGCCGGCAAGACCGAGCACGTCGAGGCCCAGACGCGGCGCGACGTTGGTGAACCGCGGGATCTTCTCGGCTGAGGCAAAGACCCGGGGAGCAATCCGGTGCTCCCGCGGAACATCGTTCGGCCAACCGTCCAGATACATGTAGGCGATGTTGAGGAGCCACCTGGATTTGATGGACAGCTCCGACTCCTTCGGCGCCAGCTTCAATACCCGAGCGAAGCACTCGATCGCGTCGCGAGTCGCGCCGGGATCGGTGCGGGTGGCATCAGCGCGGACGGGCGGGACGCAGCTCTCGCCCGCGTCTCGCATCAGACAGTTCCGCTCGACCCAGAGACGGAGATTCGCGACCCCCAGGTCGAAGAGAATGGCCGGCAATACCTCCTCCGGGACCTGATCTTTCAGCGCCTCGGCCTGACGGACGCCCTCCGCGAGGCACTCGATCGCCTTCTCGACGTTTCCGAGGCGGAGCTCCTCGCGTCCGAGGAGCAGGTTGAGCTTCAGGCGCTGGGGGTCGGATGACGCGTTCGGCAGGGAGGCAAGGGCCGAGCGAAGCTCCCTCGCCGCCGCGTCCCCGAGGTATGGGTTGTTCTTCCGAGCCTCCAGATCAAGCGCCTCAAGGAGTGCGATCATCCGCGAGTGCCCGTCGCCGGCGGTGTTTCCCGGGTCGGCTTCGCCGGAGCAGCCGAGGGTTGCGAGCGCAACCCAGGCCGACAGGATCCAGGACCTCAGGATCCTCGACCGGAGCGTTGATGGACCGGTTCGCCTCGGGATCCGGATCCGCAGATCGAAGTTCACGGTTTTTCTCCTACCGAGTCGAGGTCGACGGACTTCACGGCCGTCCTGGGTTTCCGTTTCTTCCGAGGTAGGTCCTGTCGACCTGTCGGCGCCTGTGGCTCGACGCCGACGGCGACTTGAAGCACGAGAGCCCGCGCGAGACCGCGAAGGCGCTCCTCGAGCAGGTCACCGGCGGCGTGCCGCGGCTCCAGACCGCCCTCGCCCGATGACGACGACGCCGTCGGCCTTCAGCTCCTCGACCTGGCATGCGCGAGGGAGAGCATCCTGCGCGACGCGATGCCGGGCCTGCTGCAGAGCGCCGAGCCGGCGCTGCGGCCAGGCTGGCGGAGTTCCTGAACGCGCGGCTGGGCCGGTCGTCGAGAGGTGCGATGGCGGCGTAGACCCTCCGCGGCCCCTGGAGAGACTCCGGAGACCGCGTCACGCGATTCCCGTCCTTTCGCATGGCAGCCGTTCTAGTGTCCGCCGTGGCCGCCGTGGCCGCCGCCGCAACCACCACCGCCACCACCGCCGCCACAGCCCCCACCGTGCTCCATACCACCATGCTGCGTGCCACCGTGCTGCGTGCCACCGTGCTGCGTGCCACCGTGTTCCGTGCTACCGTGTTCCGTGCTACCGTGTTCCGTGCCACCGTGTTCCGTGCCACCGTGTTCCGTGCCACTGTGTTCATGGCCGGCGCTCCCCTGCGCTCCCGAGACCTTCACCAGGAATCCCGCCGGGTCCTTCTCGAGGTCCTTCCTGCACATCTTGCAGCAGAGACGCACCAGGCGTC
>Ga0326597_10008551_pt1 | contig 13797 bp, 11 predicted proteins | sample RVTome_12_FD_203789 | JGI IMG/M metagenome (GOLD analysis project Ga0326597, IMG submission 203789) | Soil microbial communities from uranium-contaminated site in the Upper Colorado River Basin, Wyoming, United States - RVT100D185 | ecosystem: Environmental > Terrestrial > Soil > Contaminated >... | reverse complement strand
CGCAGTGGCGGCTTATCTTGCCGCGACGTTCGATCCCAACCGGTACAAGCCGCAGATCGTGCAGGCAATCAAGGACCGGACCCAACGCAATCTCAGGCTCGATGGCGACATCAAGCTCGCGTTTTTTCCGGGCATCCGTGCAACGCTGGGGCAGGTGTCGCTGTCGGAGCGCGGGAACGACGAGGAGTTCGCGGGAGTCGACGATTTTCGCGTCGCGCTGAAGCTCGTGCCGCTGCTGTCGAAACAGGTCGTGGTCGAGACGGTCGAAGTCAAGAATCTGCGCGCTCACCTCGTGCGCTTCAAGGATGGCGCGACCAATATTGACGATCTGACCGGCGGCAGCACCAGACCGGCGCCGGCAGCCCGGGGCGGCGAGTTGCCGATGAAAATCGATATCGCTCAGGTCACGATCGAAAACGCTGCGATCACTTATACGGACGAGACGGCGGGCGCGGCCTACGCGTTGTCGAAGCTCAATCTCAGGACCGGACGCATTGCCAGCGGCGTGCCGGTCAAGATCGACCTCGGGGTTACGGTTCAAAGCGAGAAGCCCGTGATGAATCTGGACGCCGTGCTCAAAGCCACCGTCGCGTTCGATCTTGACGCGCAGAGGTATACCCTCGCGGGGATCGATTTCGGCGCCAAGGGGCGGGCAGCGGGCATCAGCAGCCTGGTGACGACGGCAAAGGGCGGCGTCGCTGCCAAACTCGCGAGCCAGAAATTCCTGATTTCCAGGCTGAAGGTCACCCTGACCGGCAAACAGGAAGGCGGCAATCTCGATGTCAAATTCGCTGTCCCCCGATTTGCCGTAACCAACGGCAACGTTAGTGGCGAAGGACTGGTGCTGGACGCAACGCTGAGCACAGTCAAGGGCAAGCTCGCCGCGAAGCTTGAAATTCCCGGCATCGACGGCAACGAAATGGCGTTCAAGGCCGGCGCGTTGACGGCGAGCATCGATGTGCAGCAGGATGGCGCGAGGATCAAGGCCAGGTTGACGGGTCCGCTCGCGGGCAGCGTCGAGGGGCAGAAGCTTGAGCTGCCGAAGCTCACTGCGTCCATCAACGTCGATAACCCCAGTCTGCTGAAAAACCCGCTAGCCGCGACCATCAACGCGTCGGCGCAGGCCGATCTTGCCCGGCAGAATGCCAGTCTGGCGTTTGCGACCAACGTCGACGACAGCGATGTCAAAGGCAGGGTCGGGCTCGCGAAATTCACGCCGCCGTTCTACACGTTCGACATCGACATCGATCAGCTCGACGCCGACCGTTACCTGCCGCAGGCGGATCCCAAGCAGCCCCTCGATCTGTCGGCCTTCAAGGGTCTCCGGGCGAGCGGCAGCGTGAAAATCGGCGCGCTCAAGATGTCGAACGTCAAGGCGACGAACGTGCGTATCGAAATCAAGGCCAACGGCCCACATCCATCGCCGAAAATTGTTTCAGAAGGCAGCCCGGGATGAACGAAAACGTGTACCGGGTGATCCAGCTGGCCGTGGCGCTTCAGCTTTTTTTCAGCGTCACGCCGATGCCTGCGTCGTGCATGTTGAGAAACACCGTCTCGAACGCGGCGCTGGCCGTCACCGCCTCGACGTAGCGCGGATCGGGCGGAGGCGATGCCATGTTGTGAGCGACGATGAGTCCGCCCGGGCGCACCAGCGGCGCGAGCTTCTGCAGATAATCGTGGTAGCCGTCTTTGTCAGCGTCAATGAAAACGAAGTCGATCGGACCCTGGAGTCTGGTTATTTCGGCGTGCGCGTCGCCGAGCACGAGCTTCGCCTGCCTGAGCAGCCCTGCGCGCTCATAGTTCTGGCGCGCGGCCTCGTGGCGCCCGCGGTCGATCTCGAAAGTTGTCAGCTGGCCGCCTGTCTTCATCATCCCGAGCAGCATCCACAGCCCCGAATAGCCGGTCGAAGTTCCCACTTCGACGACGCGCTTCGCGCCGCTGGCTTCCACCAGCACCCGCAACAGCCGTCCGTCGGACTGCGGCACGCTCAGGTAACGTTGATTGCGGTACACGTCGTCGAGCACGCCGAGCGCGCGGGTTTCCTCCGCCGAGTTCCCGAGCGGCGCGCGCTCGAGCGCATTGCGGCGTTGCGCGAAAGCCGGCGTGGAGGAAAGCGCCGCTGCCGTACCGAGGGCAAGCGAGGCTTTCAAGTAGCTCCTCCTTAACATGATGATTCACCCCCCGGGGTCAAATGGTACACTTGGTCAGTTGAGCGACTCGCCAAATTAACGCCGATTCGGGGATAATACATTTGACCCAGATCAAAGGATTCCGGAATCAACATCAGGCACACTACCGTCCAACAACTGTTTATTGAAAATCGACTCGTCACCCCGGCGAAAGCCGGGGCCCAGAGAACGCACCTCAGGCGAATCGAAGCCGTTACTGGATGCCGGCTTGCGCCGGCATGACGAAATTTTGGCCGCGGTGGCGATTTCCAACAAACGTAAGGGTTCACCGCGATGACAATCAACGTGGTCGGTCGATCTTATCTGGCGCGTTGCCATGCGCGCGCTGGTGCAGCGCGGCTGCCGATGGTGGCCCAATGACGCCGTTCGAGATCGCCGAGCCCCGTTCGCTGCGCGAGGCGATCGGGTTGCTCGATCCCGAAGATTCGTCGGTGCGTGCGATTGCCGGCGGCACGGCCTTGATGCTTATGATGAAGTCCGGGTTTTTCCGTCCGCGCCGGCTGGTCAGTCTGCGTGCGGTCGAAAGCAAGTACTCGCGCGTGGAGATCGATGCGGACGGCAGTCTGCGCATTGGCGCGCTCACACCGCTGTCGATCGTCGAGCACTCGCGCGCGGTGCGCGACGCGGCGCCGGTGATCGTGCAGACGCTCAAAACGCTGTCGAACGTGCGCGTGCGCAACGTCGCGACCATCGGCGGCCACCTCGCGCATGCCGATCCCCACACGGATTTGCCGCCCGTGCTGGTCGCGCTCGATGCCCGCATTTCAGTTGCCGGTGCGGCGGGGGAGCGCTCGATTGCGGTCGCGAATCTTGGCGTGGGCTATTTTGAAACGGTGCTCCAGCCCACCGAGCTCATCATTGAACTGATCGTGCCGCCGCAGGGACGCCGGCGCGCCGCGTATTTCAAATGTACGACGCGCTCGGCCGACGACTGGCCGGCGCTCGGCATCGCCGTTGCCGTGGAATCGGACGGCGCCGACATCCACGACGCGAAAATCGTGATCAGCGCGGCAACCGACAAGCCGACCCGGCTGCTTGCTGCGGAGACGGTATTGCGGGGCGCAAGCATCGGTGACGCGCTGCTGCGCCGGGCAGGTGAGGCGGCGGCGGGCGAGGCCGCCGTCATCGGCGATCAGCACGGAACTGCGGCCTATAAGAAGCAACTCGTGCGCGTTTACGTGGAGCGCGCGCTGCGCCAGGCGCTCGCTGCCCCGGACCGGCATTGATCCACCCATGAAAACCAATACTGACCACACGACGCAGGTCGGCCGTTCAGTGCCGCGGCTCGAGGGACGCGAGAAAATCACCGGACGCGCCGAATACATTCACAACATGCGTTTACCAGGAATGCTCTACGGAAAAATTTTCCGCAGTTCGGTCGCACACGCCCGCATCCGCTCGATCGACGTGAGCGCCGCCGCGGCAGTCGACGGCGTGCACCGTGTCATCACGGCTGACGACATCCGCACCATCGTCCCCGACCCGTACTACGGCCCGGTATTTCGCGACCAGCCGGTGCTCGCCATCGGCAAAGTGCACCACGTCGGTGAGCCGGTCGCGCTGGTGCTCGCCGCCGACCCGCACATTGCGGAAACGGCTGCGCAACTGATCGTTGCCGAATACGACGAGCTGCCCGCGGTCTTCGATGAAGTCGACGCAACCATGCCGTCAGCAGCGATCGTACACGACGTTCTGAGGCCGGCCGGCATGTTCCCTGACCTCAAGCATCTGCAGGGCCGCCGGGACACGAACCTGCACCTCGATTTCAAGTTGCGGCGCGGCGATGTCGACGCCGCATTTGCCGCGGCCGACCACGTGTTTGAACACACCTTCCATACGCGCCAGGTGATGCATACGCCGCTCGAGCCGATCGTCTCGCTCGCGGAATCGACGCCATCATCGGTGACCATCCACACGGCTTCCCAGATGCCCTCGGTCGCGCGCGTTTTCGTGGCGGCGTTGCTCGGCTGGCCGGAAAACCGCGTGCGGATCAGAACTGCGTTTCTCGGCGGCGGCTTCGGCGCCAAGACCTATATCAAGCTCGAAGCGCTGGTCGCCATCGCTTCGCTGCTGGTTCGCCGGCCGGTAAAAATATCGCTCACCATGGAAGAGCAGTTTTTCGTCATCACCAAGCACGCGAACACGCTGCGGTTGAAAAGCGCTGTGACCCGCGACGGGCGCATTACCGCGCGGCGCTGCGAGGTGTGGTGGAACGGCGGCGCGTTTGCCGACATCGGACCGCGGCTCACGCAGAAGTCCGGTTTTACCGCGGCGGGGCCGTACGACATCGAAAACGTGCACATCGATTCGTACGCCGTCTACACCAACCTGCCGCCGGCCGCCGGGTTGCGCGGATTTGGCATCCCCACGCTGACGTTTGCTTACGAGAGTCATACTGACCTCATTGCGCGCGCGCTCAACATCGATCCGCTCGAGTTCCGCCGCAAGAATATTCTGCGCGACGGGAGGCCGCAGGCGACTGGAACCGTCATGAAGGACGCGGCGACGGACGCGGTGCTGGAGCGGCTTGCAAAACGCATGAATTGGGACGCGCCGTTCGACCGCGGACAGGGGAAAATCCGCCGCGGCCGCGGTATCGCGATCGGCTTCAAAGCCTCGATCTCGCACACGACCTCCGTTGCGATCGTCAACCTTTACGCCGACGGCAGCTGCAGCGTCTACTGCAACACGGTCGACATGGGCCAGGGTTCCGATACCGCGATGGCGCAGATCGCCGCGGAAGCGCTCAATATTCCCGCCGAAGCGGTCAAGGTGGTGCATGCCGATACCGACGTGACGCCATTCGACATGGGCACGCTCGGCTCGCGCTCGACGTTTCATATGGGCAACGCGGTGCGGCTCGCCGCGGAAGATGCGCGCGACAAGCAGCTCGCGCTCGCGGCCGAACTCGGCTTGCCGCCCGAAACCACGCCGGCCGCCGAACTCTTCCGCAGGAAATACGGCATGCAGGCAGGCAACATCGTTGGCATCGGCACGTTCAACCCGCATTCCACGCCCCCCGATCTCGCGACCGGACTCTCCCCGGACATTACGCCGTTCTGGATGGTAGGCGGCACCGGCGCGGAGGTCGAAGTCGATACCGAAACCGGCCATGTTTCTGTCGTCAGGCTCGTCAACATCGCCGATCTCGGCAAACCCATCAATCCCAAGATCGTTGAAACGCAGATCTCCGGTGCGGCAGTCATGCAGCTGGGCTGCACGATGACCGAGCGCATGGAATACGTTGCCGGGCAATTGACCAACGGCTCGCTTGCCGACTACAAGATTCCCGGCATGCGCGACATGCCGGAGCGCATGGAGAATGACTACGTCGATTCCCGGCAGCACAGCGGTCCCCACGGCGCGAAAGGAGTCGGTGAGACCGCGACGTTTGGCGTCTCGCCCGCGATCGTCAACGCCATCCACGATGCGGTCGGCGTGCGGCTGACCGCATTGCCGGTGTCGGCCGAGGCCGTTTACCGCGCGCTGCGTGCAAGAAACAACGACCCGCTCAAGGACGCCTGAGATGAATCCCGACGCAGCGCAGCACGCCATTCGCTTCACGCTCAACGGCAAGCCGGTTTCAGCGCGGATCGCGCCGCATCATAATCTCGTGGAAATGCTGCAGGACAGCTTTGGGCTCTTCGGCGCGCGGGAGAGCTGCGGCCAGGGACTCTGTGGTTGCTGCACGGTGCTGGTCAACGGCGTGGCGGTTTCCGGCTGTCTCTTTTTTGCGGCGTTCGCCGATGGCGCCGACATCGTCACCGTCGAGCACCTCGCAACCGGGGAACAGTTAAGCCCGGTGCAGCAGGCATTTGTCGAAACCGGCGCCTTTCAATGCGGTTTCTGCACGCCAGGATTCGTGCTCATGGTGCACCAGCTGCTCGACGAGAAACCGGACCCGACCGATGACGATATCCGCCATTATCTTTCCGGCAATCTTTGCCGCTGCGGCACCTATCCCGAGATTATCAAAGCAGTGAAGCTCGCCGCCCAAAAGCGCAAGAGTAGTACCGCGGCCTGAGTCCGGTCAGCTGGCGTGAAAAAGCGGCCAGCTCATCGAAGATCACAGCCGGCCAGCCAAGTAAGAGCCACCCACTATGCCCCAACATGAAAACGTCACCGTCCGACTCGCGCAATTCATCGTCGACTCGCGCTGGAGAGACATCCCGCAATCGCTTCGCAAGGAAGCTAAGCGTTCGATCCTCAATCACATCGGCTGCGCGCTGGGCAGCTGCCGCGATGAAGTCGTCGAACGCGCGCTCGTTGTGGCGGACCGGTTCTCCGGCCCGCGCGTAGCGACCGTGGTGGGGCGGCCCGAGCGCCTCGACATCCTGGGGGCGGCGTCCATCAACGCGATGAGCTCGAACGTGCTGAATTTCGACGATACGCACGTGCCCACCGTGATCCATCCCAGCGCCTCGGTTGTCCCGCCGTTGCTTGCCTGGTCAGAGCACCGCCGCGTCAGCGGCCCCGAGCTGCTGCACGCCTTCATCCTCGGCGCGGAAGCATCCTGCCGCATCGGCAGGTCGGTGTCGCCGTGGCATTACAGCCACGGCTTTCACATCACCAGTACCTGCGGCGTGTTTGGCTCGGCCGCCGCGATCGGCAAAATGCTCGGACTCACCGCGCAGCAGATGACGTGGGCACTCGGCAACGCGGCAAGTCAGTCCTGCGGACTGGTCGAAAGCCTGCCCGACATGGCGAGAAGCATCGCGGTCGGCAACTCCGCGCGCAACGGCATCGTGGCGGCACTCCTGGCGGAACAGAACTTCACGGGAGGCGAGCGCGCGATTGAAGGCACGTTCGGCTTCGCGCGGGTAACCGGTCAGCAGGCCGATCTGTCGAAAATCACGAGCGGCCTGGGACAGAGCTGGGAGCTGCCCCTGAACGCCTACAAGCCTTATCCGACGGGGGTGGTACTGCACCCGGTGATCGACGCCTGCCTCGAACTGCGCAGTGAGCACGCGATCAGTCCCGGGGACATCGAGCATATCGCGGTGCGTGGCAACCCGCTGTTGCGCGAGCGCGCCGACCGGCCGGCGCCGCGCGGAAGCGGCGAGGCCAGCGTCAGCCTTCACCACTGTTGCGCGGTCGCCTTTATTCATGGCGCGGCGGGCGTGCGCCAGTTCACCGATGAGGCCGTGGTGCAGCCCGCGGTGCTCGCGTTACGCGCCAAGGTAGCCATGACGGAAGATGCCGCGGTCGGCATCGAGGAGGCGTACGTCACCGTGCGCACCCGGTCCGGCGCGAGCTTCGAGAAACACTTTCCGCACCTGCGCGGCGGTCTGCAGTGCCCGATGAGCGACGCCGAGTTGGAAACAAAGTTTCTGGATCAGGCGATGCTCGGCACGCCGGGCTGCGACGCCAAACGCATTATCGACGTCATTTGGCACATCGATGAGCTCGACGACGTGGCTGGGCTCGCGCGGATGATGGTGCCGGCGGCCCTCTAGCGCAAAATAACACGAACTTCGTGTTATTATTCTGCCTGGCTAATATTTCACCGCGACGATGAAAAACATCACGATCACCGTGGACGAAACAACCGCCGCGTGGGCACGCGTTCACGCCGCAAAGGAAAACAAAAGCGTATCGCGGCTCGTGGGCGAAATGCTGCAAGAGCACATGCGCGAGTCGCGCGAGTACGATGAAGCGATGCGGTGCTATCTTGCCATCAAGCCTTTCAAGTTCGGGAAGCCAGCGGGGCGCTATCCCACACGAGAGGAGATTCATGACCGCGCCAGTCTTCGTCGACGCTAACGTTCTCGTGTATGCGCGCGACGCACGAGAGCAGGCGAAGCAACCTCGCGCTGCCGAATGGATCGCCCGACTCTGGCGTGATCAATCGGGGCGCACCAGCACACAGGTGCTGTCGGAATACTACGTGACGGTCACGCGCAAGGTCAGGCCGCGCGTGACGCCCGAAGATGCATGGAACGACGTCAAGTCGTTCCTTGCCTGGCGCCCGCAGCCGATCGATGGGGCGCTGCTGCAACGCGCGCGCGAGATCGAGCAGCGCCATCGCCTGAGTTGGTGGGACAGCATGGTGGTCGCCGCGGCCCAACTGCAGAACTGCGCGCTGTTGCTGACTGAAGATTTGCAGGATGGCGCGGTCTTTGGCGCGATGACCATCCGCAGTCCGTTCACACTCGCCGTTGAGGAGCCACGGCCCGAGTATGAGGTCGCATCGATTGCGCGACCGCATCGTGCACGCGGCCGGCCGCGCAAGCAAGCGGCGGTGTCCCGTTAACAGGAAAGACCTATGCTGCCCAAGACGATGACCACGATTTGCATCACCCGCGCAGGCGGCCCGGAGGTGCTGCAACCTGCCGCCCGCCCGCTACCGCAGCCGCGGATTCGGCCTCACTGGCGCCACCGATATTCCGGGGCTGGAGGTTTCGCACTGACGAGCCGCAGGCGGCGGGGTTTTTTGTTACCATAACGTTTGCCGCGTCGAAACGTCAGCCATGCGCTGGATCACCGCGCAACCACGCGCATCTGCGCACAACATCCATAGCACAGCTAGAACATGATCACCAATCGCTTTGCGCGTTCCGCTCTGCACGAACACGCCGAACCCGCGCAACGGGTCCTCGGCGCAGCGCAGCTCGCGCCGGACTCGAACGAGATTGCGCGTCTGCTGACCGCCGACCCCGCACCCGAAGTCCGCATCGCCGCCGCGCGGCGTTGTGCCGATCTCGCCATCCTCGCCGCGGCTTGGGAAAAGGAAACCGATCCCGCGGTGCGCGTTGCCCTCACTTCTGCGCTGGGCAATGCGCTTGCCGAAACGCAGGACAGCGCCAGCGCACGGGCGCTGCTCGAGGCGGACGATTGCACCGATGCAATCCGCGTCGAGGTGGCGCGCCGCACGCAGGATGCGGAACGCCGCCGCATCGCGATCGGCGGTATTCGCGTCGAAGACCCGTTGATCGAGCTCGCACTTGCCGCCGAGCATGCGGAGACCAGAATGGCGGCCGCGGAGCGCGTAGCATCGCCGGACGGTCTGCGCAAAGTCGCCGAGGCGGCAAAGAACAGGGATCACGGCGTGGCCCGGCTCGCCCGGCAGCGGATCGAAGCGATTGAGGAGCGCCTGGATCAGAAAGCCGAAGCGGACGCGATACTCGCGCAGCTGGAAGCGCTGGCAACTACGCCCGGCCCGATACTCACCGCGGTGGTCGAACTCAATCGCCGTTGGCAGGCGCTGGATATGAGCGGCGACACCGAACGCCTCGCGCGTTGCGAGGCGGCCCGCCAAACCGTCCTGGCACGCTTCGAGCGCGAGCAGGACGAGCAGCGGGCGCGGGCGCGGTTCGAGCGCAGATTGTGCGAATGGATTGCGACGCTCGCGCCGCCTGCCGCGCCGGATGCACTCGCCGGTCTGCGCACCGAGCTCGCCGCGCTGCGTGAAGAGGCGCAGGGGCGTGGTGACGGGGCGGCGCTTTCCCAGCTGGATGAGGCGGAACAGCGCATTGCGCGGTGGGAGCATGAGCATCTGGCACTCGCCGGCGCCGAAGCGCTGGTAATTGAAGCGGAGCAACTTGCGGCAGGAACAACCATAGACCATGCGCAACTGCCGGCGCGGTGGCAGGCGCTGGATCCGGCGATCCGGACGCCGGAGTTGACGCGGCGCATCGAGGGCGCGCTGCTGATCGTCGAGCAACGCCGGGTCGCGCTGGTGCGGGTTGCGCAGCAGGAAGCGAGCGCGGTGCGGCAGCGTATCCATATCCTACTGCACGGCGCCGAGCAGGCGCTCGCTGCGGGACAATTGCGCGTCGCGCGCGCGGCTGCCGACGAGATCAGGACGCTGAAAGCCGGCGCCGGCGCGCTGCCGAAGCCGTCCCTGCAGCGGCTCGGCCGCCTCGCGCAGCAGCTGGTGGAACTCGAGCGTTGGGAGGCGTTCGGCCAGCAAAGCGCCCGCATTCAGTTGTGCGAGCGCGCCGAGGCAGCGGCGATGCAAACGATGGATGCGCCGCAACTTGCGCTTGAAGTGCAGAAACTGCGCAACGAATGGAAGGCGCTCGACCAGCAGTACGCGGGTGTCCCAAAGACGCTGTGGAAACGCTTCGATGATGCGTGCGAAAAGGCTTACGCACCGGCCGCAAAATTTTTTGCGGAACAGGCCGCGCATAGAAAACAGGCGCGCAAGCAGCGCGACGAATTCATCGCCGCGGCAGCAGCGCACGTGCCGACTCTGCTGGGCGAGCCCCGCGACTGGCGCGCGATCGAGCGCTGGCTGCGCGACACCGAACAGGCGTGGCGGGACGGCGATCTGGGCAGCGTCGAACCCAGGGCCTGGAAAAAATTCGATACGCGGCTCAAGGCCGCGCTCGCCCCGCTGCGCGCTGCGTTGTCGGCGGCGCGCGATCAGGCGAAGGCGGGCCGTCAGGTGTTGATCGACGAGGCCACGGCGCTGGCACCCAAAGCGTTGGAGCGCGACACGTTGTCGCAAGTCAGGGCGATCCAGGCCAGATGGCAGGAGCAGGCCAAGGCGCTCGCGCTGGAGCGGCGCGATGAGCGCGCGCTGTGGGAGCAATTTCGCGCCGCGTGCGACGCGGTGTTCAATGCCCGCGACGCCAAACGCAAGGCAGAGGACGAGCGCAAGCACGAGGGCCGCCGCGTGCTGGAGGAGATCTGCGCGCAGCTCGAGCAACTCGCACGGGCGGCGGACCAGGACGATCAGGCCGTGCGTCGAATCGTGCGTGATCTGCAGGAGCAATGGAAAAAACAGGCCGTCGGATCGGATCCTGCTCTGCGCGGCATCGAATCCCGCTTCAGGGCTGCGAAGACGGCGGTGGAGGCGGCGTTGTCGGCGCGCGTGCGCTCCCGTGAGACGGCGGTGTGGCAGACCCTGGCGGCGAAGGAACGCTTGTGCGAGGAACTCGACGACCTGGTGCGCTCGGGCAAAGACACGACTGAGGCCGCAACGCGGTCGGAAGTGGCGCAGGAACGATGGACGGCGCTGCCGGCGCTGCCCGCCGCATGGGAACAACAACTGACTACGCGACGCGATGCCGCGCTCGGTGCCCTGTCCGAGGCCGCTGCGGCCGGCGACTACCTGGCGCGGATCGAACAAGGCGTCGAATCGCGCCGCGAGAGCCTGCTCGAACTCGAATTGTTGCTGGGTCTCGACAGCCCGGCCGAGTTTCAGGCGCAAAGGCTCGCGCTGCAATTAAAACAGCTGCGGGAACGTTTCAGGGGCGCGGCAGCGATCGGTGCCGACACCGCGGGCGAGCGCCTGGTGGCGTGGTGCGCCCAGCCAGGCGTCGCGGATGCGGGCGATCGTCAGCGTTGCGAGCGGATTTTCACTGCAGCGGGGAAAGCAGGCGGGCGTGAACGCGGGAGAGGCAAAGCCTAGTGTCTTTACGCCACAGGGAACGACACCGTACAGACCGCATCGGCTGGCTGCGTGCAGCGGTATTGGGTGCGAATGACGGCATCGTGTCGACCGCGAGTCTGGTGCTCGGTGTCGCAGCCGCGCATGCGACTCGCAGCGGTGTATTGATCGCGGGAGTCGCCGGCCTGGTCGCGGGAGCGATGTCGATGGCGGCCGGCGAGTACGTGTCGGTCCGCTCACAGGCAGACTCCGAGCACGCCGCACTCGATCTCGAGCGCGCGGAACTCGCGGCGGACCACGAAGGCGAGCGCAAGGAACTGACGGCGATCTACGTCAGCCGCGGCCTCGATTCCGCGCTCGCGAAACAGGTCGCCGAGCAGCTCATGGACCATGACGCGCTGGGCGCGCATGCGCGCGATGAGCTGGGCATCTCCGAGACTCTAAAGGCGCGTCCGATTCAAGCTGCGTTTACTTCGGCGGGCAGCTTCGCGGTTGGGGCTGCCATGCCGATCTTGACCGCTGCCATCGTTCCCGCCGCGATTCTGATCCCCGTCGTTTCCGGAACTTCACTGGTATTCCTCGCGATACTGGGCGGGTTGGCTGCGCGCGTGGGCGGTGCGTCAGTGACGGTGGGCACAATGCGCGTCACGTTCTGGGGCGCGCTGGCCATGGCGCTGACCGCAGGTGTCGGAGCGCTGTTCGGTACGGTGGCGTGAAGTTGCCAACCGGGGGGCGTAGCGGCGCGCTTCTGCGATGGCAATGGCGGAGGAATGATAAAGTGTCGCGGTGACGAGATGAACCGAAAGACCAAACCGATAAGGATACGATATGGCCAAGGCATACTGGATAGCATTTTATCGCTCGATCAAGAACCCTGACGCGCTCGCGGCTTACGCGAAGATTGCCGGACCCGCAGTCATGGGCGCGGGAGGACGCTTTCTCGTCCGCGGCGTGCCGGCGAAGACCTACGAAGCGGGCCTCAACCAGCGCACGGTGATGATCGAGTTCGACAGCGTGGCGCAGGCCATCGCTGCGCACGACAGCCCCGGTTACCAGGAGGCGCTGCGGGTTCTGGGAGATGCGGCCGAGCGCGACATCCGGATCGTCGAGGGAGCCGCGTGAATTTCGACGCGCGGATTGAATGCGATCGGGTATGGCTGGCGGGCCGGAAGGCTTTTCTCACTGCGGCTGAAAGCCGATCTGCTTCGCGATGCTCGCCTGCTGCGCGATGTATTTCCTGAGGAATCCGGCGAACTCCTCAGGCGAACTGCCAACCGGAATGTAGCCGTTATCCACAATGTGTTTGCGCACCTCCGGCACGGCGAGCGCCTTCACGACCTCGGCGCGCACGCGGCGCACGATTTCGGCGGGAACGCCGGCCGGGAACCACATGCCGTGGAAGCACGTTAGATCGTAGCCGGCCAGTCCCGTTTCCAGGATCGTCGGCACGTCTGGCAGCCACGGCGAGCGGATCGGACCGCTGATGCCGAGCGCGCGCAGTCGCCCCGTTTTGACGAACCCCACTGCGACCGTCGGACTCATCAGCATCACCTCGACCTGCCCGCCGACCACGTCGTTAACCGCCACCGCAGTGCCCCGGTAGGGCACGTGCGTGAGCCGGATTCCGGCCATTGAGGCGAACAGCGCTGCGGCGACATGCGGAGGGCTGCCGACGCCGGCTGAGGCGTAGTTGAGATCGCCCGGGCGCAACTTGGCAAGCGCGATGAATTCCTTGACCGAGTGCGCCGGAACCGATGGGTGGATAACGAGCAGGTTCCCATAGGTCCCGTTGGTCTGCGTGATCGGGGCGAAGTCGGCCACGGTGTCGTACGGCAGCTTCTTGAAGAAGGACACGTTCGACGCGTGGGCACAGTTGGTGAACAAGAGCGTGTAGCCGTCCCGCGGCGCCTTGGCGACATACTCGGTGCCGATCGTTCCGCTCGCGCCGGTACGGTTATCGATCACGAACGGCTGACCCATCGTCTCCAAGAGACGCTGCCCGATCACGCGCGCGGGCACCTCGATCGGGCTGCCGGCGCTGAACGGCACAACCACGCGGACCGGTTTGGTGGGATAGCCGGCGGGCTGCGCATTGGCCGCGCCCGGGAGCGCGGCGGCGACGGCCGCGCACGCAACGCCGATGCGGCGGATCACACAGTGAATAAGGCTAGCAGCCTGTCGGACTTAACAGTCCGACAGGCTGCTAAAAGGAAAACCGCCCCATTTTTTTGTGAACAATGCTTAGTTCCACAGCCGTTTCACCTCGGTCAG
>Ga0326597_10008550_pt1 | contig 13797 bp, 10 predicted proteins | sample RVTome_12_FD_203789 | JGI IMG/M metagenome (GOLD analysis project Ga0326597, IMG submission 203789) | Soil microbial communities from uranium-contaminated site in the Upper Colorado River Basin, Wyoming, United States - RVT100D185 | ecosystem: Environmental > Terrestrial > Soil > Contaminated >... | reverse complement strand
TATTGGCGATAGAGAACCATCCCAGCTTGGCTGGTATCGTATCCTCCAAGGGCGCCGACCGCGTGCTTGAATTGCGCCGAAACAATGACTTGCTGAAGCAGTGAGCCCCGTGCCGAGTCGAAGAACGACCGGTGCATCAGTAAGTCATATTGCTCGTCGGCGACCGGTATGAAATCAAGCCCCAGGGCATGCGCCACCGCGCGCACGGCCAGACCGGCATCGGCGAGCCCGCTGGCAACCGCCACACCGACGGCCATATGGGTGAATTCTTCGCGCTCGTAGCCGGCAATAGCGATCGCATCAATGGCAATTTTTTTCAGCTCATAGTCGAGTAATACCCGCGTGCCCGAACCTGGCTGGCGGTTAACAAAACGAATGCCTTTGCGGGCGAGGTCCTTGAGAGTGGCCATCTTTTTCGGATTGCCGCGCTCCACCAGAATGCCTTGTTGGCGTCGGGCGAGGTGGACTAATACCAATGGAACTTTGGGAATGGTTCGCTGGATGTCCGGAATATTGTAAACCCCCGTCGCGGGATCGAGTAAGTGGGTCCCCGCGATGTGCGTCTCGCCACGCTGCATCGCCAGCAATCCGCCGACACTGCCGACGTTGGTCGCGGCGATCTTTAATTCCGGGTGGCTTAATTTCAACTGATCTTCCAACACGCCAATCGCCAGATCATGGCTGCCGGTGCAAAGGATCGTGTTTTCAATGTCGGCAATCGGCCGCAAGAGTTCGATCTCGGCCTCCTCGCCGGCATTGAGTCCTTCGACCAGACTGGGAATCCGCATCAAGCCGTCGGCGTGAACCATGGTCGTGATCACACCCGCGCCGCGCGCTAACGGCACGGCGACCAGCTTTTCGCCAACCCGACCTAACGTCACGCGGACAAATTCCTCCAAGCCTAAATGGGACGCGATCTTCTTTGGAACAGTCGCTCGAATCGTCGGATGCGTCGGCGCCGCGATGCTCAAAAACTTCTCCAGCGCGGGGCGGAGAATTTCTCGCGCAACCACGATCGCCGAAACCGGATAGCCGGGTACGCCAAGCACCGGCTTGCCAGCCGCGCAGCCCAACACTGCGGGCTTGCCCGGCATCACGTCGATGCCGTGCGCGAGCAATTCGCCCGCATCGGCAACCACATCGGCGGTCAAATCATGCTCGCCCGCCGAAGAGCCGGCGATGATCGTCACCAGATCGCACTCTTCGGCGGCGCGCAACAACGCCGCCTTGAGCAAAATCGAATCGTCTTTCGCGCGCGGATATCTTACCGGCGTGCCGCCCCACTCGCGGACAAAAGCGGCCAGCACCGTGGAATTGAAATCAATCACCGCGCCTGGTGTCGCTGGTTCGCCCGGCTGAATCAGCTCGTCGCCGGTGGGAATGATGCCGATCTTCGGCCGCGCCTTCACGCACACCGTCGTGTGACCGGCGGCGAGCAGCGCACCGAGATCATAGGGGCGCAACCGATGCGAGCGAGGCAACAGCAATTCCGTAGCAACCACGTCTTCACCGACAAGACGAACGTGATTCCACGGCGCCACCGATTCGAAAATCTCGATGGTTTCCGAATCGACCTGGTGCACTTTCTCGATCATAATTACGGCATTGGCCCAGGCGGGAAGCGCGTTGCCGGTGTCGACGTATTTAAATTGGCTGCCGCCCGGCGAGTCGGAGTCGGTCATGGAGAGTTTTTTACCGGCAAAATCCGTGGCTCCAAAAGTGTCTTCGGCGCGCACACAAACGCCGTCCATCGCCGCCGCGTGATAATGCGGCGAGGACAGTTTGGCAAAAATCGGTTGTGCGGTGATGCGGTCCAAGGCGTCGTCAATGGGAATCTCTTCAGCGGCAAGGCGCGAAGGATCGACCGCGGACAAGAATAAAGCGCGGGCTTCGGTGAGGGCAGTTTTTTTAAGGTAACGTTTGCGGGCCATGGCTATGGATGGTCTCGGGTCTCGACTCCCAAGTCTCGCGTTTATATATACGAATACCCGAGACGCGAGACTCTAAACCCAAGACTAAAAAAGAATCACCTCGACCTCTTCTCCCTGTTCCAACCCATCCTGATTCATCTCGATGCGCACCATGCCGTCGGCTTTCACCAGCGTGAAGATCGCGCCGGACTTGCTCGGCAGCGGCGTCGCGATGAATCCCCCGCCCTCGCGCGCCAATGTCACACGGACGTAGTCTTCGCGGCCGAGCTGGGAAGCGATGTTGGTCTTCAGTCGCGCCCGAAGGGTTCGAGCGAAACGTTGCAGCGCTTCGACGCTCTCGCCGCCCAATCGGCGCATCAATGGCGCGCCGAATAAGTCAAAAATCACCAAGGCCGATACCGGATAACCGGGCAACCCAAGAATCGGTTTGCCGCAGGCTCTGGCGAAAATCGTCGGCTTGCCCGGCGCGATGGAGATCCCGTGAAAGATAAATTGTGAATCCTCAAACGAAAGAATCGTCTCCAGCGCGATGTCCTTCGCACCCATGGAGCTGCCGCCCGAAAGCAGCACCAGATCGGCCCAGGCCAAACCCTCGCCGATCGCGTTCGTCAACAGGTCACGGTCGTCGCCAATCACGCCCCAGTCTCTCAGCTCGGCGCCAACTTCTTCGATCAATCCGGCGAGCGAGTGCTGGTTGATGTTGCGCACTTGTCCTGGCCTGGGTTCCGTATCGGCGTCGACGATCTCGTCGCCAGTGGAAATCAACGCAATTTTTGGCCGCTTGTAGACGACAATCGACGAGATGCCGACGCCAGTCAACGCCCCGAGATCATGGGCGCGCAGCCGGCGCCCTTGGGGAAAAACCAGCTCGCCACGTTTAATATCGTCGCCGATCTGGATGACGTTCTGCCAAGGCGACACGGCGCGATGGACTTCCACCAGCCCGGCATCGGTTTCGTCGGTGTACTCGACCATCACGACGGCGTCAGCTTGCGGTGGCATCATGCCACCGGTGGAAATTCGGATAGCATCGCCGCTAGTGAGCGCCTGCGTCGCCTCCTTACCCATTTCCACCGCGCCGGCAAGCTTCAAATAGGCCGGCAAGCTCGGGCTGGCGCCGAAGGTGTCTTTGGCTTTAACCGCGAAACCGTCCATCGCCGCGCGATGAAAATGCGGCAGATCGACCGTGGAATAAAGATCTTCGGCGAGCACCCTCCCGCGCGCCTGCACGGAGGGAATCCTTTCCACCCCCCCCACCGGGGCGATCGCCAGCAGCAAGCGCAAGGCGTCCTGGGGCGATAAAACTTTGAAAAATGTCTGTGCCATCTGGACCGGATCATAAGCAGAAGCAAATCGCGGGGTCAATTGATTTCGCGAACGGGGTTTGAACCCCGCTGCTTATTAAAATTTTGCAAAGGGGATGCTCGCCCCCTTTGGAAACCCCATTGATTTTGTGTCCGCCTCAAGAGCCGGAGTTTGTGAGAATCAAACCCGCCGACCGGTGCGCTTGACAGAGTTGCCGCTTAGGATAAGAATCGCCTGCGCAATCGCCAAAGGAGGTCTTTCTCAATGAAGCTACAAAAAGTCTATCACGTAGGCATTCCAGTCGATAACTTGGAGCGTGCCAAAGAATTCTATACCAACGTACTCGGCATGAAATATCTCGGCCGGGCGGGCGGCAATCCGAACAATCCCGATTCCTTTCTTGTCCAAGGGGTGGCGCAGCGGCTCGACCGTTACAGCTGCGGCAGCGACGATGTGGTGTTGTTCGAACGGCCCCGACCGATCCAGCGCGACGCGCTTAACGAAGACGGAATTTCTCATCAGGCCTTTGACATGGCGTGGGAAGATTATGACGATGCGCTCAAGCAGGCGAAAGATCTCGGCAAGTTCCATCGCAGCGTTGAGCGCGACAGCGGCAATACGATTTACATGTTCGACAGCGAAGGCAACTATCTCGAACTGCACTTTCCCCGGCCGGGCGGCCGACGCCAGCGGCAGTCTAACTAATTCGCCGAGGATCGAGGATGGATGGTGGCGTGATTCGATCCTCGACCTTCCATCCTCGATCCGCATAGCAAGAAACCTCACGAGAACCACAAAACATGGACAAACCGATTAAACTATCTATTGCAGCGACATCCAAGCGCGTCGACATCGCCGCCGTGGTTGGCTTTACATTTTTCAACCATGCGGAATTGCCGCGCCAATCCCAGCTCGATATCGCCATGGGCTGGCGCGATTCCGAGCTCGGCGGCACCGGCCCGGCCCTTTTAGTCGGCAAAAAGAAATACTCCTTCGGCTTCGGCAATCCGGTCGGCCTATCGGCGATGGCCTATCTCGGCCGCGGCTTCTACAAGCAAAAGATTCCACTACGCGCCATCGGCGTGTTTCCGACTTGGGATCGCCTGATTTTCGCCGTGCGCAAGGACATCGGCATCCAATCGCTGGAAGACATAAAGAAGCAGAAATATCCCCTGCGCATCTCGACGCGCCGGCGCGGCAAGCTGGCAACCACGATCTACGCCATCGAAGAAGTGCTCAAAGCCTATGGCATGAGCTATCGCGAGATTGAAAAATGGGGCGGCAAGATCATGGAAGCGCCCAATCCGAGCGGCCCGGATCGGCGCGACGCGATTTTATCCGGCAAAGCCGACGCAGTTTTCGACGAAGGCGTAAAGAGCTGGGGGCCCACGGCATTGAAAGCCGGCATGCGTTTTTTGCCGATCCATGACGACGCGGCAAAACAGATGGCGAAGCTCGGTTTTCCCAGCGCCATGCTGACGCGAAAACACTACCCCAGATTGGAATGCGATATCCGCTGCGTCGATTTCAGCGGCTGGACATTTTTCTGCCACGCCGATTTGTCGAACAAGCTTGCCTACCACATGGCCAGAGCCGTCGACCTTTGCCACAAACATATCCCGGTCGATCACTTCGACAAGCGGCCCATGACCATGCGCGAGTTTTGCCGCGGCGGCGAAGCCGGGCAGTTGAACATCCCGCTGCACCCGGGCGCAAAGAAGTATTTTCGCGAGACAGGCTATCTCTAGTCCGTGCCGCACCGCGAAAACAATCGGAAAATATGGAACGATTGGAACTTCTGTCACCTTTCGTTCGGAACAAGGAGCAAAACCAATGGCGAAAAAAACAAAAATCACTTTGGGCCTTCCCGACCACCCGCGCTGTCAGGCGATCATCGACGGCAAAGTCGGCATCGACGGCTACGATCTCGCTGTCGACCCCAACTTTACGTCGTCCGGCGAGCGCCACTACAAATACCTTCACGGCGAATGGGATGTCGGCGAGGTCTCGGCGGCGAGCTTGCTGCGCGCCATCGAAAAGGGTCAACCGCTGCTGGCGATACCGGTATTCTTCGAGCGCGGTCCACGCCAGCGCAATATCTATCACTGCGACAAACATCTCACGCACCCCGCGGAGCTCAAAGGCAAAAAATTCGGCTGCTTCCGCTACGGCGCAACGGCGGTGGTTTGGGCGCGCGGTTATTTGCTCGACGCCCACGGCATCAAGACCACGGACATGCAGTGGTTCGTTTCCGGCCGCGAAGTTTTCATTGGCCACGAGCTGCCGGTAAAAGTTCAGCGCATCGACCCGCCGCCGCCTTTCGGCGGCGAAAAGCTCGTGCTGTCAAAAATGCTCAGCGAAGGCGAGCTGCACGGCGCGGTGGTTCCAGGCGACAACGGCTACGCCGGCTTTTTCGGCGGCGGCGAAACGCCGCCCATGATGGCGGCTTATCCGGGCGTCAAACCACTATTCGATAACGCTCAAGAGATCATCGACTATGTCAGGAAAACCGGCATCAACCCGATCATGCATGTCCTTTCGCTCCGCAAGGAAGTCGCGGAGCGCCACCCCGACCTGCCGGTAAAACTGACGCGCGCCTTCATGGAAGCCCGCGATGTCGCAGCCCATTACATGCCGGCGGATGAAATCGCCGGCTACCAAAACGAGCGCGATGCGCTTGGCGAAGACCCCTACGCCTACGTCATGGGTACGAGCGAAAAACGCACCTTGGCGGCGATGAACCGCTACCAGATAGAGCAAGGCTTGATGAAAACCATGCTGCCGATGGACGATCTGTTTATCGGCCATGGGTGAGCGATCGAGAGCGCCATAATCGGTTTCGGGTCTCGGGTTACGAGTTTCGGGTTCAACTCTAAACCCGGAACCCGGAACTCGAAACAGCGAGGTCAAATTTTCAGAGTCACTCAAGCGTCACTGGATGAACCCAGCAATGAACTTATTTCCCCCACAACGCGAGACCTCGCTCCCGGGCGGCTATATGGGCAAGATTCTTCGCGTCGATCTCACGACCGGCAAGTTCACAGACGAGAATTTGCCCGAAGAGCCGATCCTGAAAAAATTCATCGGCGGTCAAGCGCTGGCGCTTTACATTCTAATGAATGAGTTGCCGCTCAACGCAACGCCATTCGGACCGGAAAACAAAGTTGTCATGATGACCGGTCCGCTCACCGGCAACGGCTTCACGCCGGGCGGAACAAAAATGACCGCGGTCTATCTAAGTCCTCTGACCAACACAACACTCGGACGCGGCGCCACCAGCGGCTACTGGCCGACTTATCTCAAGGCCGCGGGTTACGACGGCATCATCGTCGAAGGCGTTTCGACCAAACCCGTCTATCTCCACATTAAGGACGGCGCGGCGGAGCTACGCGACGCGGCGAAAGTCTGGGGTCTCGGCACTCGCGACACGGAAGACCGGCTACGTGAAATCGTCGGCAACCGCGACGCGAGGGTGCTCTGCATTGGCCCGGCTGGAGAGCACATGCACCGGGCCGCCATGCTCGCCAACGACTACAATCATTTTGCTGCCCACAGCGGTGGCGCTGTGTTCGGTTCAAAGAAACTCAAAGCGATCGTCGTATCGGGCAGCGCAAGACCGGGCTTTCGCGACAAAACGAAACTGGCCGATGCCGGCTTACGTTGGCGCAACGTCTTGCAGCAACACGATGTCAAGAAAAAACAAACCAAATACGGCCACGGCGACGCCTGGGGCGCGTTGAATAATTTGAATTGGCGCAGCACGGATCTGCAACCCGCACACATCGCGGGCTTCGAGCGCAACGAAGTCGTGCTGCGGCCCTGCTTCCAATGCGCCCGCATGTGTCCGTGGGACGCCAAGCTCGGCGCAGGCGAATTCAAAGGCACCGTAGTTCACTTCAACGCCGGCGGCGAATGGCTCGACAGCTTTTTTAATCTCGGCATTAAAGGAAACGCCGTGCTTTATCTTGCCGAGAAGATCAATAATTTGGGTATCGAGTGCAGCCATTTTTCCTGCGGCGCCGGCGTCGCCTTTGAAGCCTGGGAGAAAGGGCTGCTCGGTCCGGACCGCACCAATGGGTTGAAACTGGAATGGGGCAACGTCGATGCTGTCGAAAAGCTTCTCGACATGACCGCGCGGCGCGAAGGCTGGCTTGGCAATTTGCTCGCCGAAGGTCCGAAGCAGCTTGCCGCAGCGCTCGGCGGCGACGCGCCCAAATGGGCGGTGCACACCAAAGGCGGCACGCCGGCGATGCACGAGTGGCGTCCGCTGCTCGGCCAAATGCTGCGCGAGCTGGTCGCCAGCGGCGGCATGAAGCCGCAAGGCGGCGGTTCGAAAAATCCTCCGCCCGATCTACGCGACAAAGAACATTGGGGCCCGTTGGAGATGCACAGCCCCGAAGGTTGGGTCTGGTCCCATGTCTTGTCCGAGCAGTACCGGCAATTTACCGGCATCTTCGGCGGCTGCTGGTTCGCTCAGGAGGCGCACAAGAAAGACGGCTTGAACAGCATCGTCGACGCCTTCAACGCCATCACTGGCTGGGATTTCACCATGGACGAAGCGCTGGCCGCTGGCCACCGTAGCATGATCCTGCAAAGCCTGTTCGGGACTCAACGCGGCTGGGTCGCCGACTTCGACTGGCAAGACGTCGGGGCGAGATTCTTAGAGCCGATTCCTGACGGCAAATACAAAGGTTTCACCATCGCCAAATGGCTGCCGGATATGATTTGGGACTATTACAAACAGTCCGGCCGGCACGAGCGAACCGGACGGCCTTTCAAGGACACCCTGGAGAAACTCGGCTTGGAAGAATTTATGGAGTGGTCCCAGCTCGATTGAATGAATCAGGGCAATTCCTCCAACAACCGGCTCTGCCCCTTGAGCGGACTTTTCACCCGCAACAATTTTTGCACCATCCACAGCCTCGCGGCGACAGGATGTACGACGGGGACTCCCAGATCGTTTTCCGCGGTGACGATATCTTTGATCCCCCAGGCGCCTGAGCCGAGCAAATAGATTCCCTGCGCTTTCGGATGTTTGTTGAAGGACGCTTTCAAGTGCTGATAGATAGTCTCGGTGGAAATCTTGTCGGCTTCATCCGGCGAGGTATCCATGCCTTCCATGCCGAGCACTTCGAAACCGGAGTCGGTAAAGTAACGGGTAAAGGTATCGTTCATTTTCTGATCACGGTAATAGGTGCAACCGACGAATTTCTTGATGCCCAAAGCGCGCAGCGCTTGGGCCTGCGATTGGCCGGAGGTGAAGATCGGCACCTTGTAGTTGGCCTCCCAGCCGCTGACGATTTCCTGTTCGGCCTTGTGGCCGCGCACCATGAACGGCGGTCCGCCCTCGGGGTGAATCAGGTCGCAGCCGATTTCCGCCAGCTCGGCGACCTTAGTGATGTAGGTATCCATTGCGCCGAGATAGCCGCGCTCCGAATGCTCCTTGATGCCGGCGTACATCGGGATGCAGCCGACCCCTTCCGGCAAAAGCCGGATAAACTCCACCAACGATCCTGATCCATAAGTTGGTTTAATTACGCCGACGATCCCTCGCCATGTTCCGGAAGCCATAAAACCGCTCCTTTCCGATCCTCTCTTGAACTGGCCTATGCTAGCCGGGACTTATATGGAAAAACAAGCGATCCGTAGCGCGATTGTCCATCCTCCGTCCTCGATGCTCGATCGAAAAACCGCGATTCGGTTGACGCCGTCGAAAGTGAAGTGATACACCCACGCTGGGTGCAATGGCGAAAGGACCGGCATGGCGACTAAACCGACCGACGCTCTCACTGAAGAATACGGCAACCTGGTGCCCACCGCCCGGCTGCTCGACGGCAAGCCGCGCAGCATTCTTTTCGATGCGACCAAGTGCATCGGCTGCCGCCATTGCGTCCAGGCGTGTAAAGATTGGAATGACCACGACCGCACGAGCCTTTACGAGCTCTCCAGCACTAACTGGATCACCATGGAACCGCCGGTGCTCGAAGGGCTGTCGCCCCTTTGGGCGCGCAACACCTGCATGCACTGCACCTTCGCCGCCTGCGCCGCAGTGTGCCCGGTGGAAGCGATCACCAAATACGAAGAAGGGCCCGTCGTCATCAACCAAGACGTCTGCATCGGCTGCGAATATTGCATCCACGCCTGCCCCTGGGAAGTGATCACGAAGAATAAAATTACCGGCAAAGCGAGCAAGTGCACCATGTGCAGCGACCGCATGAGCGAGGACAAACAGCCCTTCTGCGTGCAGGCCTGCCCGGTGAACGCCCTCGATTTTGGCCTGACCGAAGAGATTTCCGACAAGGTAAAAAAGCAGGCCGAAGCGGTCGGCGGTTACGTATACGGCGAGACTGAAGCTGGCGGCGGCAGCGTGGTGTATGTCCTGAACGAAGCCAAAGAAAAATACTGCGTGCGAGACATCGCTGAGCAAAAATTTCCCAAGCACCGAATTCCCCTCGGTTTGATGCTCAAAGATCTTTTCACGCCGCGTTGTGGCATCGCCGGCAAAATGCGCGCGCTCTGGCTCGCCATCACTCACCCCAAGCGACTGCTCTACCGATATTTCCCATAGGAGAAAATTGCCCAATGCCCACGGAACAAGACTTACGCGAACAGCTCGCCGTCTGCACGCGCATTTTCGCCATGCAAGGGATGATCGGCGTGTTCGGCCATGTGAGCGTGTATCATCCTGAGACCAAGACGGTTCTTATCACGCCGGGCATGGGCTCGTACAAGGGCAGTCTACAAGCAAAAGACATGATCGCCGCCGGTCTTGACGGCAAGCAGCGCCGCGGCACGGGCGGCCCACCCGTGGAATGGCCGATCCACACAACGCTCCACGGCGCGCGCAGCGATGCCCTTGCCGTGGCCCATTTGCACACACCTTATGCGACGCTGTTCTCCATCGCCAAAAGAGAATTCAAACCGGTGACGCTTCAAGGGTCGATCTTTAGCGAAGGCGTGCCGCTCTACCCTGAAGCGCAATTGATCACCAATACACAGCGCGGCGAGGCGCTCTTGAAAACCATCGGAGAGAAGCGTGCTGCGCTGCTGCGCGGCCACGGCATCGTCGTCGTCGGCCGGAATCTACCGGAAGTTCTCTTTTCATCGTTGGTCTTGGAGGACGACGCGAAGAAGACCCTGCAGGCCGCGACGCTCGGCGAAGTCGGCACCATCAGCCCGGAAGAATGTAAAGCCTTTGGCGCCGAGATCGCCCTAGAGCGCCGGGCGCAGCGGGCGTGGAACTATTTTGCTGGTCTGGAAGCTCACTGGGACAAACAAGCCGCCACCGGACGCAGTGAACTGTTTCCGTAGATCGGAAAAACTCCGTTCAAACGGTTCAAAATGTTCAAGCCGTTCAAACCGTCCGAACTTCCGGAAACGGATTGAACGATTTGAACTACTTGAACGGCTTGAACGAAGGTAGAGCGAGGCACCGCAATGTCAATTGCCAATCCGGATTACGCCAATTTTTATCCGAGTCAGCGCAAAACCCGCCTGCCCGGCGGCTATATGGGGAAAATCCTGCTCGTCGATATGACGAGCGAAAACTTCACCGATTTGAATCTTCCTGAGGAGCCGCTGCTAAGAAAATATTGGGGCGGCCAACTCTTCGCCGAGTATGTGCTGTTAAATGAATTACCGCTCGACATCGATCCCTACGACGCAAAGAACGTCATTGTCGGCATGACCGGTCCAATCACCGGCACCGGCTTCACACCCGGCGGCACCAAGATGTGCTTCGTCTATTTAAGCCCGGCGACCAAATACACCCTCGGCCGCGGCGCCACCAGCGGGTATTTCGGAACTTCTTTGAAAGCCGCCGGCTACGACGGCATCATCGTCACCGGCGCGGCACAGACACCCAAGTATCTTTACATCGGCGAAGACAAAATCGAATTGCGCGACGCCGGCAAAGTTTGGGGCAAGGGCATCCGCGAAACCGAAGACACGTTGCGCAAAGAATCCGGCCATCAGGACGCCCGCGTCGGCGCCATCGGGCCGGCCGGCGAGAATCTCGTCCGCGCCGCGATGCTCGTGAACGACTACAATCACACCGCGGCGCACGGCTTGGGGGCCGTGATGGGTTCGAAGAAACTCAAAGCCTTGGTCGCCTGGGGCACCCAGCGGCCGCGCCTGCACGACAAGCATCGCTTGATCGACGCCGGCATGCGCTGGACCCAAGCGATCTCGTCGCGCAAGACCACGGTCAAAAAAAGATTGACCAGCGTCGGCCACGGCGAAGAATGGGGCGCGATTACCAAATTAAATTGGCGCAGCACCATCATCACCGACGAAGCCAAAGGCTTGGATCAAAATCGTGTGACCCTGCGTCCCTGTTTTCAGTGCCCGCGAATGTGTCCGTGGGACGTTGAGATCGGCGAAGGCCGCTTCAAGGGCAAGATCGGCCATTTCAATGCCGGCAGCGAGTGGATGGACACGTTTTACAACCTGGGCTTCAAGGGCAACGATGTGCTTTACCTCTCCGAGCGGATCAACGACCTCGGCATCGAGTGCAGCCATTTCGCCTGCGGCGCGGGACTGGCGTTCGAAGCCTGGGAGAAAGGGGTGCTCGGCCCCGACAAGACCGACGGGTTGAAGTTGGAGTGGGGTAACATGGAAGCGGTCGAAACCTTGCTCGAGCGCTGCGCCCGGCGCGAAACTTGGCTCGGCAACATCCTCGCCGACGGGCCCAAAGAACTCGCTGAAGCGCTGGGCGGGGAAGCGAAGAATTGGGTCGTCCATACCAAAGGCGGCACGCCGGCGCAACATGAGTGGCGCCCGATGCTCAGCCAAATGCTCCGTGAACTCGTCGCCAGCGGCGGTATGAAGCCGCAGGGCGCTGGCGGCACCCAGCCGCCCGCCGACTTACGCTACCGCGAGAAGTGGGGGCCACTCGATGCCAACCAGCCCGATGGCTGGACCAGCTCCCATCTGATCACCGAGCAGATTCGTCAAGCTTGCGGCATCATGGGGGGCTGTTGGTTTGCCTTGAATGACAAGCCGCCCGACGGCGTGCAAAGCATGCTCGACGCGCTCAACGCGACCACCGGTTGGGACGTCACATTGGACGAGTTAGTCGACGCCGGCCATCGCGCGATTATTTTACAAAGCGTCTTCGGCACCCAGCGCGGCTGGATCGCCGAACATGATTGGCAAGATGTCGGCCCAAGATTTTTAGAGCCGATCCCGGATGGCAAGTACCAAGGCTTCACGATTGCGAAGTGGCTGCCGGAACTCGTTTACGAATATTATAAAATCTCGGGCCGTCACGAACACACAGGCCGGCCGTTCGCGGATACACTGCAAAGACTCGGCCTGGAAGAATTCAAAGAGTGGAGCCAGTTGGATTGAGCATAAACTTTTAGACGCGTTCGCTTTTTCTTATTCCGTCATTCCCGCACACGCGGGAAGCCAGGTTTATTCCTTACCTGGGCTCCCGCTTTCGCGGGAGCGACGATTGACGGAGACCTGGATGAAAAACAGACCAAAGAGCCGGTTGAGCATATTCATTGTAATTTTGCTCGTGGCACAATGTCTACTTGCAGCTGCCGCCCACGCCCAAACCTTGAAAAAAGTCCGCATGGGCAGCTCCTCGACCAACGTTTCCTTCCTCGCCATTTATACCGCGTTGCATCGCGGCTTCTTCAAAGACGAGGGTATCGACCTGGAGATCATCCAGATGTCGGCGAACTTGACCAGCGCGGCGATTTTGTCGGGGGACCTGGATTATAGCGCCGCTGTCACTGGGCTGATCGGCGGCGCCGTGCGCGGCCAGCCCATGAAAGTATTATTATTTACCGTGGAACGGCCGCTCTTGTTCCTGATGAGCAAGAAGGAAATCAAAGATCCCAAACAGCTCAGAGGCAAGAAAATCGCCGGCAGTTCTCCCGGCGGTTCCGCGACCCTTCTTGGTTACCGGGTATTGAGGCATTTCGGCCTCGAGCCGGGCCGGGATGTCTCGGTTCTGCCGATGGGTGGCACTGCCGCCGGGCGGTTTGCCGTTTTAGAATCGGGCGTGGTCGACGCCTCGCTGCTCTCCGTTCCCGAAAATATCATTGCCTTGGAAAAAGGTTATAATGAGCTGATCTTTCTCGGCGATATCGTGCGCTTCGCCCAAAATGGCTTTGGCACCTCGGAAAAGAAAATCCGAGAAAACCCTGACGAGGTCTACCGGATGGTGCGCGCGACGCTGCGCGGGTTACAGTTCGTCTGGGATAAAAACAATCAGGAAGCCGTGACCGACGTAATGATGAAGCAATGGCGCGTGACCGACCGAAAAATGGCGGCAGAAATGGCCAAACAAGTTTCTCGCGTCTTGACCAAAGACGCCAAGGTCAGCCCGGAGTCCGTCCAGGAGCTCATCGATTCCCAGCGGGAAAATGCCAAGGTTGCTAAAACCGTCTCGGTGGCCGATGTCACCGACTATAGTTTTTTGGATAAAGCGCGCAAGGAGTTGGGCTTTACGAAATAGTCTAGTGTTTTGAGTTTAGCGTCTCGCGTTCGAAACACGAAATGGGTGCACCCCCCTCGCTACGTCGTCGCAATCAAAGGTGTCATCAAA
>Ga0326597_10008549_pt1 | contig 13798 bp, 17 predicted proteins | sample RVTome_12_FD_203789 | JGI IMG/M metagenome (GOLD analysis project Ga0326597, IMG submission 203789) | Soil microbial communities from uranium-contaminated site in the Upper Colorado River Basin, Wyoming, United States - RVT100D185 | ecosystem: Environmental > Terrestrial > Soil > Contaminated >... | reverse complement strand
CGCTGCGCCATCTGCTCTCCCTGCTCCAGTATGTGAGCGGCGACTACAACGATCCGGGGACCTTTACCGCGCTCAAGCAGGCGCTGGGCGATGCCCGGCGCCCGGCGCACTACCTCGCCATCCCGCCAGCGCTGTTCGAGACGGTGATCACAGGGCTCGGCGCCGCCGGGTTGGCCGAGCAGGCGCGCGTCGTCGTCGAAAAGCCGTTCGGACGCGACCTGGCCTCCGCGCGGAAGCTCAATCGCGTCGCGCGGTCGGTCTTTCCGGAGGATGCGATCTTCCGCATCGATCACTTCCTCGGGAAGGAAGCGATCATGAACATCCTCTACTTCCGCTTCGCCAATTCGTTTCTGGAGCCGATCTGGAACCGCAACTACGTGGCCAGCGTCCAGCTGACCCTCTCCGAGAGCTTCGGCGTCAACGGGCGCGGCGCGTTTTACGAGACGGTCGGCTGCCTGCGCGACGTGATCCAGAACCACCTGTTCCAGATCGTCGCCTTGCTGGCCATGGAGCCGCCGGCGTACCGGGGCTTTGGGGCGGTGCACAGCGAAAAGGCGGCGGTGTTCCAGGCCATGCGCCCGGTGAAGGCCGCCGATGTGGTCCGCGGCCAGTATGCGGGCTACCGCCGGGAGCCGGACGTGGCGCGGCGCTCCGACGTCGAGACGTTTTGCGCCCTGCGGCTATTCATCGACTCGTGGCGCTGGGAGGGGGTGCCCTGGTACCTGCGCTCCGGCAAGCTGCTGGCCGAGACGGCCGCCGAGGTGCTGGTCCAGCTCAAGCCGCCGCCGCAGCGTCTCTTCGCGGATTCCGCGCCGGCGAGCGGTCGAGCCAACTATCTGCGCTTCCGGCTCTCGCCCAACTCCGCGGTCGCGCTCGCCGCGCGCGTCAAGCGCGCCGGGAAGGAGTTCCTCGGCGACCAGGGAGAGCTCTATCTGGTCGAGGAGCAACCGGGGGAGGAGGCGCCCTACGAGCGGCTGCTGAGCGATGCCATGGCGGGCGACGCAGCCCTTTTCACTCACGGGGACGCCGTGGAGGCCGCCTGGGCCGTGGTCGATCGCGTCCTCAAGACCCATTCCCGGGTTCGGCCGTACACGCCCGGCAGCTGGGGACCCAAAGAGGCGGACGCGCTCATCGCGGCACACGGCGGCTGGCGCAACCCCGAGCCCCGCGAGGGGACTGCGTGACGTCGCCGGATTGGGCTGTGCTTCGCCTACGACCGCTTCAGCCCGTGCACCGGTGACGACAGGCGCGCGTCACTGCGTCGGCGGCGCGAGATTGCCGCAGGCAACGATCATCTCGAAGTTCGTCACCGATGCGTGGACGACGGCGAAATAGCTGCCGGTGCTGGGCGTTTGCAGCGGAACCGTCGCGGTCCCGATCGCGTCGCCGTCGGATTCGACCTCGAGCGTTTTGTACGCGTCGCTCGATCCGAACACTCCGTGGTCCGTCCCGGCGCCGCACTGCCCCAGGTGTACCGCCCACGGATGACGACCACCGGGGGACGCATTGGCCAGGTTGAGGGTGATGGTGGTGCTGGTGCCGCTCGGGCTCGGGGCCATCGATGCGGAGCCGTTCATCTGCACCGCCCCGGCCAGGCTCGCGGGGGAGGCGAGGTTCGCATGCCAGCGGGTATTGAGCGTCGCATCCTGGGCGCTCACCTCGACCGCCGGGGCCCGGCGGAAGGGGTTACAGGCAATGGACGTGAGGACAGCAAGGGTGATCGTCAGAACTCGATGCGTGGACATGTGGTCTCCGATCGGAAATTCAGCGCCGCGGTGATCGTCGTGCTTCGCAACCCGCGCACCATCCTTGGCCGTGCAGCTGCCGGAGAGAGTGCCGGGTGCCTAGGAGAACTCTACCGGCAACGCCAGGGCGTGGAATCGCTCGTTCGACTGATTTGTGGCCTAGCTCGGAAGGAATACTCGGCGGCGAAGTGCCGTTGGGGAGGCTATACTCAACCGCAGTCTTCAGCCTCTCGAGAACCAGCTATCATTCATTCCAAAAGGAGGCAAACATGACACTGGACATGCTGGTGATCTGGGTTGTGGTTGGAGGGGTTGCCGGTCTGCTGGCAGATGCGCTGATCAAAGACATCCGCGTTGGACTCGTCGGCGCTATCCTCGTCGGGATACTCGGCGCATTCATCGGCGGCTGGCTGTTCTCCCAGGTGGGTCTGCGCGTGGGAACGGGCTTAATTGCAGATGTCTTCACGGCATTTGTCGGCGCCGTGGTTCTGCTCGTGATCATGAAGGCGTTGCGGAGGCTGTGACCTCCCGTGTGGTTCGGCCCCTACGGTTCGGGGCCCGTCGCTGTGGGTAAGAGTGCGATCTCGATGCGTCGGTTCTGGCTCCGGCCCTTGACCGTCGCGTTGCTCGCGACCGGATGGTATTCCGAGAGCCCCACCGCCTGAAGGCGCGCAGGGTCAATGCCGACGGTGTCCTGGAGGAACCGGACGACGTTGGACGCCCGGGCGGTGGAGAGCTCCCAGTTGGTGGGGAACGTGTCCTTGAGGCGCTCGCTGATCGCCACGTTATCGGTGTGTCCCTCGACCCGGATGATCTTGCCCTCCGTCGTTTTCAGGACATTGCCGACGCGCTGGAGGATCCGGACGCCCGCGGGGGTGATGTCCGCCTCGCCGGAGGGGAAGAGGATCCGGTCCACCAGGCTGACGTTGAGACGATCCGCCAGACGGGTGATCTGAATCTGCCCCTGGGCAATCTCCGCCTGCATGTCCTGCACCAGTTGGTCGTAGGTGTTCCTGAGCCGGCCGATCTCCGCTTCCTTTTGGCGGGAGGCGGCGGTCATCTGCGTGTCGAGCGCCGCGGCGAGCGCGCTGTTCCGCGCCCGCAGGGCGCTGGCCTCGAACGTGAGGGAGTCCGCGACCCCCGCCAGGGAATCCGCGCGGAGCCGCGCGGTCGTGCCACGCTCCCGGAAGGACAGGGTGGCCACGCCCAACGCCAGGGCGATGAGGACCGCCAGAATCAGGACGCCCTTCATTCATGTTCCTCCCGTGATTCGGTCGACGGCCGGCCCGCCCCGACCGCTTGTGCCAGAATCAAGTAGCACCCGGCGGCCCGGTCGTCAAATCGCCGGGACTCCCGGAGTCCCCGATGGGAGTTACAATCCCAGTCGCAGACGACGCGCTTCGCACGACGTGGAAGGCCGCGGCTTGACCGGCGCATGAAGCTGCTGGGCGGCGGCCTACCGGGTTCCCTTGGGCGGACAGCGAGGCCTTGCATCGATGGTTTCAGCGCGCGCAGCGCTCAACCGGCTGCGAGAAGGCAATCTCCGGTTCGCCTCGAACGTGCGCGGTTCTGACGCGTTCGTGAGTCATACCCGACGCGCCGAGCTGACGGCGGGGCAACAACCCTTCGCGATCATCCTCGGATGTTCGGATTCGCGTGTTCCGGCGGAGATCGTGTTCGATCAGGGCCTGGGCGATTTGTTCGTGATTCGTGTCGCCGGCAATATCGTCGCTCCCTCCCAGGTCGGCAGCGTCGAATTCGCCGCCGCACGGTACGGCACGCGCCTCGTGGTAGTCCTCGGGCATTCGCAGTGCGGGGCGATCCTGGCGACCCTCGAAGAGCTGCGGATGCCGACAGAGAACCAGTCCCACAACCTGCGCGCGATCGTTGACCGGGTGCGCCCCTCGGTTGAGGGCCTGTTTGCAGCCGAGCTCCGCCACGATCCGGAAGCGCTGGTGAAACAGGCCGTTCGGGCCAACATCCGTGCCTCCGTCAGTCACCTCCGACACGGCTCTCAGGTGCTCGAGCAATTGATCCAGGACGAGGGTCTGACCGTCATCGGCGCCGAATATTCACTGGAGAGCGGCGTCGTTGATTTCTTCGATTTGCGGGATGCGACGGCTGGATGACACCCATGCCGCCGGCTGCAGCCGCCCTGGCCTCGCTCATTCTCGCCGCGCCGGTCGCCGCGCAATCGACCGATCCGCAGCCCTCCATCACCTATGTCTATCGCGAGATTGGCGGCGAGTCACTGCACGCCTATGTATTCCTGCCTCCCGGGCACCGCATCGCTCCCCGCGCGCACGCAATCCTCCTGTTCCACGGCGGTGGCTGGAGCGCCGGGGCGGCCGAGTGGACCTTCCCGACGGCCCGCCGCTTTGCCGACTCAGGCCTGGTCGCCATCGCCATCCAGTTGAAGGGCCGCGCAGCGAAACGGCATCCGCGTCGCCCGGCGGAGAGTCGGCGGGCCGCTCGGAAGCGGAACGAGTCGCGGGTGCCGCATGATTCGCCCTGGCGCCTCCGCCGCGACCTGATTAGGCTGCTGTGTTGCCGTGGCTGCGCCGCAACAGGCTCACAGCGGTAGCGCAGGGCGTCAGACCCATCCTTGGAGATCCCACTCATGCGAGGGGTGCTTGCACTGGCAGGCGTCGCAATCATGGCGGTTGCGACTCGCCCCATCCAAGCGCGCTAGCTCGAAAGCGCGGCCGTCCCTCATTCATTCATATTGAGCCGACACACGAACAACCCAACAACAAGGAGCGACACATGTTCAGAAAAGTGCTCTTGCTTGCGACGGCGGTCGTCGCGGTGGCCGCTTGCCCGCCCAAGGCGCCGGATACTGCCGCCGATGAAGCCAAGATCAAAGCGGACGCACCGGTCTGGTTTGACCTGTACAACAAGGGGGACGCGGAAGGAGTTGCCAACCTGTACGCGGAAGACGCGATCGTCATGGCGCCGGGCGCGCCGGCCGTAGTGGGTCGGGCGGCCATTCGGGACTTCATTGCCGCCGACATCGAGAATTCCAAGGCAGCCGGGCTCACCTTCAAGGGCGGTGAGATCACGGGCGTTGGTGTCGCGGGTGACCTGGCATGGCTCGGCGGCACCTTCTCCGTCACCGACACGACCGGGGCCGCGGTCGAGAGCGGCAAGTACCTGTCGGTGTACCGCCGGATGAACGCCGAATGGAAACTGATCCGCGACACGTGGAATTCGGATCGGGCACCGGCGCCGGCTGCGGCGCCGGCGCCGGCGAAGTGAGGACGCCCGCGGACTCCCGTTGATTCGGAAACCAGACCATCCACACAGAGGAGACTCGTCCATGAACCGCAAGGTGCTGTTGAGGGTGCTCGGTGCACTCACCCTCGCCCTTACAGTCGGTGTGACCGCCGAGGCACAGCTTCCCAAGCACGGCAGCTTCCGGGGTATGCTCGGCGTCCGGGGTGTCGGAACGGCCAATGAGATCGAAAAGGGGCACGTCTTTTTCGTTGGCGGCTTCAACGGAGTGTTCTTCAACGACGTCGCCAATGGCTTCATGGACAAGAGCTCGGTGGAATGTCCAGGGGTGAACGACATCGTGAACGGACTCTCCATCGCGAATCATGGCTACTGCATCGTAACCGACAAGGATGGCGACAAGGCCTTCCTCGTGTGGAAGGGGCAGGACACTAGCCCGAATGTCGGTGGAGGCAGCCAGCAATGGACCGGCGGCACTGGAAAGTACAGCGGCATCAAGGGCAACGGCACGTACCGTTACACCGGGATCGGTACCACGTCGGCATACTCAGTCGTGTGGGAATGGGAGTGGCAATTGCCCTGAGCGCCTGACACGCCGTTCTGGGCGACGAGCGCGTCTCCACACCTTCGCGGAGCAACGCCGGTGACGGAGACGCGCTCGCCGGCGGCGCGCGCGCAGGCCAGCCGGCCGGGAGCGCGGGCATTTAGATTGAATGTACGAGTCGGAGACCCCTTCACCATCGTCGCGAGGAGCAGGAATGACCGCCGTGCTACGTGACTTTCTGGAAATCCCATACGACGAGCTGGAGGAGAAGAACCTCGCGGCCAAGGCGCAGCGGCTGGACCGCGTCCCCGGGCACACGATTCAGGAGGAACGTCTCAAGTACCTCACGGACGAGAAGCGCATCAAGGCCGTCACGGTCTGCTTCACGGACCTCGAGGGCCGGTTCCACATGCTGGACTACGACAAGAAGTTCCTGCTGGGCTCGGTGGACAATTTGACGTTCGATGGCTCCTCCATCCGCGGCTTTTCCCGGCAGCAGGAATCCGATCTGCGGCTCCGGGTGGACTGGCCCGCATTCTACTGGCTACCATCGGACGTATTCGGCCCGGGCAAGGTGCTGGTCTTTGCCGACGTCCTGGAGCGAGGCGGTGCGTCGTACGCCGCGGACATGCGCGGGCTGCTCAAGCAGTACGCCGAGAAGCTGTTCACCCAGGACGGCACGGTGTGCTTCGTGGCAAATGAGATCGAGGGCTTCCTGTTCCGGGGCCGGGACGCCGAGCGCCGCTATCACGAGACCGGCCAGTTTGAGTTCATCTCGACCGGTGGCTACTACCACTCGCTGCCGGGTGACACGCTGCGGATGTTCATCGACACGGCGGCAGAGGTGCAGCGGGCCATGGGGTTCGCAAACGAGAAAGATCACCCCGAGGTGGCGCCGTCGCAGTTCGAGATGAACTACGGCTACGCCGAGGCGTGCATCGCCGCGGACCAGGTGCAGCTCTACAAGCTGCTCTCCCGCCAAGTGGCGGCGCGGATGGACATGACCGCCTGCTTCCTGCCCAAGCCCGTGACGGGCGTCAACGGCAACGGCATGCACACGAACGTCTCGCTGGCCCGCAAGGGGAAGAACCTGTTCTGGGACGAGCAGGGACAGGACCAGCTGTCCAAGGTGGGATGGGACTTCATTCAGCGGATTCTCTCCAACGGCGCCGAGATCTGCCTCCTCATGAACTCGAGCGTCAACGCGTACCGCCGGCTGGACCCGCATTTCGAGGCGCCCAACCAGATCAAGGCCTCACCCATTGACCGCGGCTCGATGATCCGGATTCCGCTGGGCAACGAGCGGTCCAAGCGGGTGGAGGTGCGGTCGATCGCGCCCGACGCAAACCCCTACCTGGCCATCTACACGATCGTGCGCACGGGTTTGGATGGGCCGGTGGAAGAGGGCGACGAGAGCACGCGGACCGGCACGCGGTTCCTGTCGGACAACATCTACGACGCCATCCGGATCTACCGGGGCAGCGCCTTCCTCAAGGAAATGCTGGGCGAGGAAGTCCACAGTAAGTTCGCCGACCTGAAGCAGGCCCAGGCGGACCGGTGCCCGAAGGCGCTCGGCGCGGAGGTCAAGGCAGCCGAGATCCAGTTCCACCATGAGGTCACGAACCAGTACCTCTGGTCGAAGTTCTGACCGATCGCAACGCGACGACGATTACCCCGAGGAAGGCCTCAACCAGCTTGGGCGGCAGCTCCGAACGGGGCTCGGTCACCGCTCGCAGTACGACAACGCCGCCGTCCCCGGGGCAGGGGCGGCCGTCCATCAGCGCGAGCTGTCGCGAGCGCTAGCCGCGACGGCGTGAAAAAAGCCCGATCACGGCGACGAACAAGGCGGCTCCGATGATCGACCAGACGATGGGGAACGTGGTCCCCTCGACGGTGATCACGAACAGATCCGGCAGGCGGAAGTTCCGGGCCAGCCATACGCCGAGCAGCGCGCCGACGAACCCCACCGCGATCGAGGCGAGGCAGCCGCCGCGCGAGAAGCCGGCGATGGCCTGACCGATCGAGCCGACTATGCCGGCCACGACGAGCAGAATGATGAAACCGGTGAGGGTCATGGGCTCCTCCTCTGGATCGGCAGGTGATCAACCGCGACGCTTGAAGTATTGCACCGCCCGCTCGTGCCGCTCGGCGTCGGACCGGGTCGTGAACGTGCCGAGGTTGCGCCGCTTACCGGTCTTGGGATTCTTGCTCCTCGAATAGAGGCGGTACTTGCCGGAAGCGAGTCTGCGGATCATGGCGATTCCTGGATGAAACTTTGAACCCCATCCCCTTGCGCGCAAGCCAGGCCGCCGCCGCGCGCTCGTGTGATACCGATCACTCGAATCCGGCTGAGCACGGACGGCGCGGCGGGCAACATTCGGGAGCGCGCTCGCGCGCTCCCCGACATTGTGACGGCCGACCCTGTTTTGACCTAGCTCACTCCAACCCGTCCCTTGACCGACTCGATCAGCTTGGCGGCGTCATAGCCGATCCCGCCCTTGAAGACGATCGTCACATTGCGGATGACCGAGCGGTCGGCAGCGAGATCGCCTCTCAGTACCACGAGATCGGCGACCTTGCCGACCTCGATCGAGCCTACCCGGTCCTGGATGCCCAGAATCCTGGCGCCGTTGGTACTCACCACCTGGACCGCCTGTGCCGGCGTGAATCCGCCCTCGATCAGCAGCTCGTAGTTCCGCTGGTCACCGTATCCCGGGAGCGCGCCCCCGATCCCCGTGGGATCCACGCCGGCGGCGAGCAGGCCGCCGGCATCGAAGAATGCCTTCTCGAACGCCATGGCGTTCTGGAGCATGGACACCTTGAGGGGATAGTCCGGATTGGCGGCTCCCGCCGAGTCGATCTGGTGACGGGCCCGCAGGTACGCGTCGCGCACTTCCGGCGCCATGGCGTCGAGCGTGCGCTGATCCTTCGTCGGCCGGCCGGGGAAGAACGGCTCGTACACGGCAAGCGTCGAGGTCATGGACACGCGCTTCTCGACCATGGCGCGGATCGTGGCCTGCGCGGTGGCGCTCGAGAGGTCGGCTGTGCCGGCATCCCGGAGGAGGTTCGCGGGGCAGACGTCCGGCATTTTGCCAGCCACGAAATCGGACGCCGTGAGGAGGCCGTGCTCCAGGTTGTCGATGCCCAACCCCACGGCCTCCGTGAAGCTCACCGAGCACAGGTGGCCCGTCACCTTGAGGCCGCGGCGGTGCGCCTCGTCGATCGCCGCCTGGAGCTCGGAGCGGCGAATATCGGTGTACGCCTTGATCCAGGTGGCGCCCTCCTCGGCCCAGTAGGCCACGAACCGCCGGGCTTGCTCCGGCGTCTCGATCCGGGCCATCTGGCCCGGATCGTCGCCGCCCGTGATGTACGGTGCCGTGATGAAGATCTGGGGCCCGGGCACCTCGCCGCCGTCGATCGCGTGCTTCAGATTGATGTCGGCGTAGGGCGATGTGCTGCCGGTCGTGCGGATCGTGGTGACGCCGGACGCGAGGTACAGCCGCGGCGCGCTGAAGGTGAGCTGGGCCCGGCGCCCGCCCGCCGCCGTGTAGAACAGATGGTTGTGCATTCCCACCATGCCGGGGATGATCGTGTGTCCGGACAGGTTCAGCACCTGGGCACCGACCGGTACCCGTACCTGCCCCGCGCGCCCGACGGCGGCGATCTTCCCGTTGTCGATCACGATGGTCTGGTTGTCGCGCGGCGCCGCTCCGGTGCCGTCGATCACGCGCACATTCGTCAGCGCGACCACCGCGCTGTCCATTGTCACATAGGATCGGACCTGCTGCGACACCGGCGCACCGCCCTGCGCCAGCAGCGCGGTGGCGTGCGTCACGGCCAGGAAGGAAATCATCGCGAAACGCATAGTGGGACTCTCCCGAGTGGTTCGTGTCGGAAACATCGACCGGCCGCGGCGCCGCTCACGGCGCCACGCTGAACACCATCATCATCCCGGCCTGAATATGCTCGGCAATATGGCAGTGCAACATCCATCGCCCGGGGTTCGACAGCTCGAGCAGAATGTCCACCGTGCCGCCCGCCGGTATCAGGACCGTGTCCTTCCACACCAGATGCTGGTTCGGCACACCGTTCTGGGCCACGACCAGGAATCGCTGTCCGTGCAGGTGAATGGGGTGCTGCATCGCGTGGAGGGTGCGACGCTCGTTGAACAGCCGGATCTTCACCACGTCGCCGACGGCGAAACGCCAGTCGATCTCCATGTTTCGCGTCCCGGCCGCGCGGTCGATCAGCGCCCAGGCCACCTCGCGCTCGGTCGCGGCCCAATTCATCATGGGCATAGTGCCCGCCCATTCGACCGGGTGGAAGTAGGCTGAGTCGAGCATCATCAGCTGCTTCGAGAAGAAAGGCAGGCGGTCACCCTCGACCGTGAGCACGAGCTCCTTGTCCGGCGGGCGATCGAAGTGCCGCCGGAACCGGGCGATGTCGGCGACGACCGCGGTATCGGTGCGCAGGGAGTCGAACGCGGCGGACACGGCGGGCTCGGCCACGCTGGCGGACACGTGGATCACGCCGAGCGTGTCCACCACGGTGAAGAACCGGCCGAACAGGTGATCGATCGCCTGCACGCGATTCACCAGGGGGATGTCCCCCGGGCGATCGAACCGCACGTGCACGACGTAACGCTCGGCGGGGGCAATCACCGCGCTCTCGGCCCAGGCCTCCCGCTCGAAATTGCCGACGTCCGATGCCACGACCTTCACCGGCAGTCCGTCGAGCGAGAGGTTGAACGTCCGCGTGTTGGAGACATTGGTGAGGAAGAAGCGGACGACCTCGCCTCGCTTCACGGTGAGCTCGTAGCGCGGCTCCCCGTTCACCAGATACACGTTGCCGAACCGTCCCATGAGCGCGTGGGTGGCGCCTTCGGCGCCGTAGGGAATCAGGCCATCGTCACCGATCAGGAGATCGTCCAGCATGAGGACCTCCTCCCGGTGCGCGGGGCTGAAGTAGTCCGGCCGCGCCGAGCGGACCATCAGATTGCCGTAGAGGCCCAGATCTTGTTGAATGTCTTCCCGGTGGTGGGGGTGGTACCAGTAGATCCCGGCGTCGCGAAAGTGGACGGTGTAGCGGAACCTCCCGCCGGGCGGGACCAGCTCCTGGGTGACGTGGGGAACGCCGTCGAATCGGTTGTCGAGCCGCACGCCGTGCCAGTGGATGGTCGAGGGCCGATCGATCAGATTGGTGAAGTTCACAGTGATGGTCGCGTGCTGGGGGACCGAAACCAGCGGTCCGGGATACTGGTCGTTGAACCCATACATCACGACCGATCGATTGCCCAGCGTGCGCCGCACCAAGCCGGCCTGGAGGTCGAGCGTGTCGCCGTCAGCGAGCCGAACCAGCCGGCGCGGCTTCGCTTCCGGGATCGATGCCCCGAGATCGGGGGCCGGGAGATACGGCGACAGCGATGGGCGCAGCGCCATCTCGGCGGGGAGCATCGTGAGATTCGGCGGCATCGGTGGAATCGGCCAGCCGGGGGCGTCGCTCCCCGTCGCCGCGGCGGCATGCATGGCGTGCGAATCCGCCGGCATCGCGGCGACGCCCAGCGCCAGCTGCATGACGTCCGCCGGCTGCATCCGACTGCTGGGCGACTGACCGCGGAGTACCAGGCGGCCGCGTCGTTCTTCCACCTCGGCCGACGCTTCCGCGGTGATCAACACGATGAACTTGTTGAAGGCGACACTGCCGAGCCGGGTCGTGCCGTTCATGACCTCGACCAACTTGACCATCGGATACAGCGTGGGCGTGGTGAGCCACGCCACGTACGCTCCGTAGGGCCCGAGGGACGCCGGCGCCGGCAGGCCGCTGAGGATCGCGCGCGCCCGGTAGACCTGCGCACCCTCGCGCGAGACGGCGATTCCGAAGGGCGACGGGGCCTGCCCCAGCTCGACCACGCCGCGCACACGTGCGAGGCCGGGCGCCGGCTCGAGGTGGAGGCAGTAGAGATCGGCGCTGGGTCGTACGCCGGGCGGGGGCTCAGGCGTACAGAGCCCTTCCTGCGCCGGTGCCGCCGAGGCGAGACCGCCGACGGCGAAGACGCAGACCGTGAAGTTCCGAAGCTTGAGCCGGCGCATGGCGGACCCGCAAGTTCTCGTGGCGGCGAGCCCCGAGTCAAGACAGCCGAGCGTTCGCTCGTTACCTTACCCCGCCACGGTGTCAGACCTGGTCGCCCACCTGGAGTCCTCCCATGATGCTCACACCTGCTGGTTCCCTACTCTTGGTCGCGGCATTCAACCCCTTGGCAGCGATTGGGGCGCAACTCCCGGATACGTCCGTGCGCGTCGCTGTCGGATTCGGGGTCGATACAATCGGAGTCCCGAACCACGAAATCTTCGCGCTGTGGCGCAGCTACCTGTCGAGTCGGCCTAGCTGTTGGCAACAGAGTCCACTGTGGGCGCCCTCCGAGCAGGCACAGTGGCCCGTCGCCGATCTGTTGTGCAACTATGTGTACCAAGGGTTCACGAAGTTCACGGTCGTACACCTGGCCCCGGCGGTCGGCTTGAACAGCACCTACCTGATCCGCACCCTCGTCGCCGGCGTCTCCGATCCAGAGCAAGACGTCCAGCCACTGGCCCTCTATCGAGTGTACGCGACGAGTGAGCAGGGGCGATGGGCCTCACCAGCTCAGGCTTGGTGTGCGCGTCGAACACCAGCGTGCGTGGGGCCTCGAAGACGCGCGTCATCGCGATCTCGTGCTCCGAGGGCGTAGTGATTTGCAACGTTCCAGTGTTCGGCATCGGGTGATCTCCTCTATCGCTTGGTGGGTCCACGCTTCTCTTGGACGGATTTCAGCTCGTCGAGCAGAGCATCGAGCCTCCGGTAATTGCCCTCCCAGTACCGGCGGTAGTGCTCCAGCCATTTGGTGGCCTGCGCCAAGGGCTTGGCCTCGAGCCGGCGGGGCCTGCGTTGCGCGTCGCGGCCGCGCGAGATCAGGCCGGCGCGCTCCAACACCTTGAGATGCTTGGAGATCGCGGGCTGGCTCATGGCGAACGGCTCGGCCAGCTGCGTCACCGACGCCTGACGAGCCGGGCGAGGATCGCGCGCCGGGTGGGATCGGCGAGCGCCGCGAACGTCGCGTCAAGGGTAGCTTCCATAACTGATAGGTTATATAAGTGACGAGCATTCAAGGAACGCGACAGCGCCGCATGACCCGCCGCAAGACCACGCCCAGGGCGTTGAGCCGACGGCGCGCGCAGATTAGGGAATGGACGTCTCTGCAGCAGCCCCCGTGGCCATGCCGCCCGCACCGAGCTCCCGCCCGATGGGGTAGCGGCCGAGGAAGGCCTCAGTCAGGTCGCTCTGGTTTGGCATGGGGTCAGCTTGTCAGCGGCCGTCCGAGATCGCGGACGATGCGCATGCTTTCGGAGTGGCAAGTCGCGGGCGCTAGACTCGACGGCGTGCGAAGAGCGCGATCAGCGCAACGAACAAGGCGGCTCCGATAATCGACCAGACGATGGGGAACGTGGTCCCCTGGACGTTGATCACGAACAGGTCCGGCAGGCGAAAAGTCCTGGCCAACCATACGCCGAGCAGTGCACCGACAAACCCCACCCCGATCGAGGTGAGGCAGCCGCCACGCGAGAAGCCGGCGATGGCCTGACCGATCGATCCGACTACGCCGGCGACGACGAGCAGAATGATGAGACCGGTGAGAGTCATGGGCTCCTCCTCTGGATCGGTCGGTGATCAACCGCGACGCTTGAAGTACTGCACCGCCCGCTCGTGCCGCTCCGCGGCGGCCCTGGTCGTGAAGGTGCCAAGATTTCGCCGCCTACCGGTCTTGGGGTTCTTGCTCCTCGAGTAGAGGCGGTACTTGCCGGAAGCGAGTCTGCGGATCATGGCGACTGCGGTAAGCGCCACAACCCCGCCGCGATCGCGAGCGGCACCAGCACATAGAGGACGACATCGCGAACCAGATACACGACCACCACCAGAACGACAAACTTCCAGCCGCGCCGCCGCAGCAACCCCTTCCACCCGAGCCGCCGGCGCTCGTCGCGCAGCGAACGGAAGTGCTCCAGGAGACTCATACAGATGCAACCTCGAACCCCTTTTCTTTCCGCGCAAGCAGGGGGGAGCTGGCCGCTCTGGCGTACTTGGGGGACATAGCGAAGCGGGGCACGAGGTCGTCGCGGTGGACGACCCCGCGCCCGCGCTTCCCTTGACCGGCCTACTTCGCCTTCTCGACGCTCGTGTCGGACTGCGGCCGGTACGTTACGGTCACGGGACTACTGAGCCGGATCCTCAGCTTCTGTCCGGC
>Ga0326597_10008548_pt1 | contig 13798 bp, 16 predicted proteins | sample RVTome_12_FD_203789 | JGI IMG/M metagenome (GOLD analysis project Ga0326597, IMG submission 203789) | Soil microbial communities from uranium-contaminated site in the Upper Colorado River Basin, Wyoming, United States - RVT100D185 | ecosystem: Environmental > Terrestrial > Soil > Contaminated >... | reverse complement strand
GTGGCGTCCCGAAGCATCGTCACCAACTCGTCCGACACGCGCTGTTCCGGTGGGAGCGCGCCCGGCCAGCCGGTGGCGACGAGAGGGGCGACCGGCCCTCCCTTCAACAGCCCAGGTTTTTCGATGATGTAGATGCCAAGCTGGCCATGGTCGTAGGCGCTGAAGGCCAGACGATTGGCGTCCGTCGAGACGGACAGTGCTGGACTGAGCGCGGTGATGCCGCTCGCTCCGGCGTCCAGGTTCGTGACCTGGGTGACTTCGTGAGTCTCGAAATCGATGCCATAAATGTTCGTGAGGCCGCTTCGATCTGAGAGGAAATATATCTGCCGGCCGTCAGGCGCCCACTGCGGATTGATGGTCTTGCCCGAATCGAACGTGCTCAACACGTTCATGTTTCCGCCGGCGACATCTAGGACCGCGAGGTGGTATATGCCAGATTTCAGAGTGGGCAGATCGGTCGAGAACCGATCGGTCACGAACGCCACGTGGCGTCCGTCCGGCGACCACGCAGGCTGGAGATCGGCAAACGCGTCATGCGAAAGCCGGCGCAGCGACCCTTCCCGCAGGTCATAGATGAAGAGATCGGAGAATCCGCCGATCGTCGCAGAAAAAGCGATCGCTTGACCATCCGGGGACCACGACGGATTAAGAATCTCTCCGAGAGAGGGAAAGGGGATCTCGCGAAGCGTCCGACCTGTTTCGACATCGATGATGGCCAGTTCTGGTTGGCCGCTGCTGATCGCCCCGAACACGAATTGCTGGCCGTTGGGATGCCAGGAGCCGGCCGAGCCGATGAATTGCAAGCTGGTGAAGTGAGGATTCACCGCCGTGTTGACGAGCCGGCGAATGATCCGTCCCGTGTCGGCATCAGCCAGATAGAGATCGATCGACAGGAGGCTGCGCTCAGAGAGATATACGATCCGCGTGCCGTCAGGGCTCAGGGCGGGCGACACGTTCACGGACGGTCCGCGTTTCGTCTCACCTGATACGAGCCGCCCGTACGTACCGGCCCGCTGGGCCGTCTTCAACGTCGGGTCGTACTGGCTCCGGATGGCTTCGTGCCACTCGCGCGACAGGTCCTTGGCCGGCAGGCCGGCGACCTTCTCGATGGCGCGGACGGCGCTTCCGGACTTGAGCGCTTCTCGGTACACACCGCCGACCGCCTCGTCACCCCACCGGCCGGCGATGTACGCCCACAGTGCGTGGCCCCAGCGGTACGGGAAGAGGCGCGGATCATCAAGGCGATTGATATCTGGAAGCTTCTCCTCCCGAGATGCGTCCCGAATCCACATCGCCGTGTGTGGATCCACTGGTCCAATCGAGAGGTACTCCGCCATGCCCTCGATAAGCCAGAGCGGGAGGCGACCAAGCGATGACCCGCCCGGCCCCTCGGTGCTGCGGCCGGCGATGTCGTACTGGAACGCGTGCACCAGCTCATGACCGAGCACGTGATCGGTCTCGGCCAGCGTGCCCGCGAGTGGAAGGATCACGCGGCGCTTCAGCGCCTCGGTCACGCCACCAGTCCCTTCGTCGATCATTCCGGAGATCGCGTTCGTCTGTTCGAAATCGGAATGTGAGGCGTACAGAATCACCGGCTGTCGCCCACGCACCTCGTGGCCGAGAATGCGCGCGAGGCGCGAGTACCATCGCTCGGCCATCCGTGCCGTCTGCCCCGCAGCATCGCGTTCTTCAGGGTAGAAGTAGATGTCGAAGCGCTCGGTCTTCAGCACTTCGAACTTGAACTCGCGGTACTGAACTTTGTTGCGGCCGAAGTACTGCGCCTCGGCGCTCGATGAAATCAGCGTGGTGCCCAGCGCCAACACAACCGCCACGAAGATCCCCCGCGATCGGGTGATAGTTCGCATCATCACAGAGTCCATGTAAGGCTCCGGGCACGTGCCGGATTCCAGCGCGAGTCCCACAGAGCGCGGTCTCTGCAATTCGCTTGCTCACTGTTTATAACCTTCGGTTGGATGATTCGCCGCAGGACCTCGAGCCACGACTGAAGCTATCTGCCGAGATTCCGGCAGTAGCCGTCGAAGGCGCGGCGGTTGCTGGGACCGGACGTTGTTCAGCACGGGCGGGACGCGCCGAAGCCGGAGACGAGCTATTGCTGCTTCACGGAACGGAGATATGCGTGCAGGTCCACGAGTTGACGAACCGTCATTGCGCCGCTGAAGTCCCCCATCGGGGACAAGACACCCTCCAGGCGAGCTCGCACTTCGTCGCTGATGTTCGTGCTGATCGCGTGAGACGGCGTCATGATAGATGCCATGAGATATGACACGTCGCGGTTTGCCAGGCGTGCATCGATGGGCGGCCCAGGATTGGCACTCACCGGCGCTGGAAAGTCGGGCTCAGAAGGGACAGCATGACAGGCCGCGCAGCGCAGGTCGAGAAATGCCTGTCGGCCTGCCTGGATGTCACCTGGAGGGAGCGTCACCGTCACAGTTGGCGTGTCGGTTTCGCGTAGCTCGGTGCCCTGCTGTGGGCCGCAGGCCGTCACCGCGATCGCGATCACGCTGGAGGCTATGAGTGCTTTCTTCACGAATCACCTCGACGCGCAGCGCCTGCAATTCTCTTGCTCATTGATCTCCAGTTTTTGTGAGAAATTGCCAGAGCCGACCGCGCCCCGCAGCGCGGCGCTGCCGACATTCCGGCCTATCTGGCAACAGGCTCAGCAAGGAGCAAGAGGTGATCAATGCTTCCACGGCAACTACGACAGGTACAGGGCCACGATGCCCGACAGCAGAATGCCGTCGAACGTTCCGGCGCCGCCAATGCTAACGATGCCAGTGTCCATCTGCTGGACCTCGCGCAGGTGCAGCAGGTCGGCTCCGACAAGCGGTCCAAGCGTGCCCGCAATGAACGCGACCGGCGTGGCGTGCTCGGGCGCCAGCAGTAAGGCGCTGCTGGCTGCTATCAGCGGCGGCACCATGCCGGGCATGAGAATGCCCACGCCTCCAACGGGTCGGGCGAGCCTGTAGCACACGAACACATTCAGGAGGATGGCCGCCATGAGGGCGAGCACCGGACCCGCCGGCGCCAGAAGCAAGGCCTCGTACGATGCCAGGCTCGCAGGCATCACGCATCCACCGACATTGACGGCCACGACGGTTTCTTTCCGTGCTCGCCCAATTTCGAACCACTGCCCGCCGAGACCGAACAACGCGAACGGATCGACAGGCACCAATTCTTTGCGCTCGATGCGCTTCACGGGAACGTTAATCAAGCTCCCAATCAGGATCCCTGCAACGATGAGCGTCGCGGTCTCTGGAGCAATCTGCAGTTTGAGCAAAGCCGCCGTCATGAGATCGGCGAAGATCCACGGGAGGATCATCATCAAGACCAGAGCGACAAGGAGTGGGAAGCACCCGAGACGCACGAGTCTCCTCTCTTACACAACCGCCGCGAGTCCGGATCGGAAGAACCAATGCTTGGTGCCCTCGGCTGCGAGCACATATAGCCCGGTGATGACACACACCGTGATCATCAGCATCCCCGCAAGCGGCACGAATCTGAGCACATCGACGAAGGGCAAGTACGGAATCAGAAACAGTTCACGCTGAGGACGGCGGGAAGCTCGGGGCTGAGGCCCACGGCCGGCGCGACCGCAAAGAGCAGACGAGCAGTGCCCCGGCAATTCTTACGCCGCGCCCACCTGAACGTGCCGGGGTTCGCAAATGCCCTTGAGGGCCCCGACGATCTCCGTGGGCGCAATGCCCCGCTTCGCGTTGGTGTGGAGCACGAGGTCGTTCATCGACAGGATGCCTTTCAGGTGCCCCTGCTCGTCGACGACCGGAAGGCGTCGCACCTTGCGCGTCTTCATCGTCTCCAGCGCCGCGCCCGTCTCATCCTCCGGCAGGCACGAGTAGACCGTTCCGGCGCTGACCTCCCGAACCGAGATCCGATCGGGCGTCCGCCCCTTGGTCGCAACGGCCATGCAAATGTCCCGATCGGTAATCATCCCGATGACCCGCCCCTCGCTCGTCACGACCGGTAGGATGCCGCAGTCACGGTCCCACATGGTTTTGGCCACGTCAGCCAGATTCGTCTCCGGCTGACACGACCTGACGTCGGCGGTCATGATCTCTCGCACTTTCATGGCACTACTCCTTTGACTCGCGGGCGAAACGGGAAGGTTCGGGCCCCGCGACTTCGGGAGCGATTCAAGGATCTTGCCGTGCGGAGGTGCCAAGCAACGAGATTTTTTCCCACGACCCACTGCCGGGAATCCGTCATCTTCCTCCCACAATGCCTCGCACTTGCGGACCCGGGGTCAGCAGCGTGGTTTGAATCTGCTAACACCGGGATGCCGCACAAGAAGCTGTCGTTTCGATCCGATGTACGGGAAAAGTCCTGCGTGGCGCGACCGCGATCGCCGACGCCGTCCGCGTGACACTCGGCCCCAAGTCGAAATCCGTGCTGATCGGGAAATGCTGGGGACCGCCAATCGTCTGTAACGGTGGACGGCGGCGGCGGCGTCGACAAGATGAAGGCAGGCAGTGGAGCGTTCGGATTTGACGCCGCGAAGGGCGAATACGTCGACCTTGTGGAGGCGGGCATCATCGATCCAACCAAGGTCCTGCGGCTGGCACTGGAGAATGCGGTCTCGGTTGCGAGCGTCTTGCTGCTCACCGAAGCCACGTTGACCGAAGTTCCGGAGAAAGAAACGCCGGAACGGACGCCATCCCTCGATGAAGCGTAGCCGGCAGGCGCTGGACCGCATACGTGTTCCATCGGTGCGAATCCGGACAACCCGACTCTCAGCCGTGAGAAATCAGATCGCCCAGTGATTCGTCGCGATCGAGGCGCTTGACGACCTCCCCCAGGAGCGGCGCCAGCGTGACGACATTCACGGGCAGCCCCATGTCGGCTCGCGGCGCGATGCTGTCGGTCGTCACGACACGCGCGATTGGCAGATCGCGAAGCACTTCCTCGGCAGGATGCGCGAACAGGCCGTGCGTCGCGACCACCGTGATATCCGGCATGCAGCCCGCGGCAAGAAGGGCACGGACTGCGGCAGCCACGGTACCCCCTGTGCTGAGGAGATCATCGACGATAAGCGGCGCACGGTCGCGAACCTCGCCGACGAGCTGATGGACCTTCACCTCCCGGCCGCTCAGCCTTGTCTTGTGAATCGTCGCGACGGGAAGGTTGAGGATTCGGCTGTATCGTTCCGCCAGCTTGACGGCACCCAGGTCAGGCGCAACAAGGATGGACTGCTCGACGGCCCCCGACCGCACGGCGTCGGCGAGCAGGGGCACGGCACTCAGATGTTGCGCCGGCATCGAGAAGAACCCTTCCGCCGCCCGGCTGTGCAGGTCGACCACCACCACATCGTCGATGTGACAGGCCGCGAGGACGTCTGCCGCGACACGTGCGGCGATCGGGTCGCGACCGACCGCGCGGCGATCCTGACGCGCGTAACCGAAATAGGGCATGATGGCGGTCAGGTGAGCGGCGCCCGCGCGGCGGCAGGCGTCTGCGAGCAGCAGGAGTTCGAACAGGTGTGCTTCGACCGGCGGGCTCGTGGGCTGCACAATGTACACCCGCTGCCGGCGCACGCTCTCACGAATCTCTACGTGCAGCTCGCCGTCAGGAAAGCGCTCGAGCACGCAGGCCGCGAGAGGAGTGCCGAGCTGGTCGGCCACCTTGCGCGCCAGTGCCGGATTGGCCGAGCCTGAAAGCAGGATCACGCGGTCCTCATCTGCGTTCGGTACGTTGTCAACGCGGTCATCCCTTCAGCCCTTGATGCAAATGATCGGCTCCAGCCGCGCGACCTTCTTCGACAGGCCTGCCCGATCCGCGGCATCCACCACTTCGGTGACGTCCTTGTAGGCCCCGGGAGCTTCCTCGGCAACGCCTCTCGACGAAGGGCTGCGAACAATCACCCCTCGGCTTGCCAGCTCGTCGATCACCTGGCGGCCCCGGTAGTGGCGCAGCGCTTCATGGCGACTCATCGCACGCCCGGCGCCATGACAGGACGAACCGAACGACCGCAGCTCATTCTCTCCCGTGCCGACGAGCACATACGACGCTGTTCCCATGGTGCCGCCGATCAGCACCGGCTGCCCCACGGCAGCCAAAGCGGGCGGCAGCACCGGATGGCCTGGGCCGAATGCACGGGTGGCTCCCTTACGATGGACGAACAGCTGCTTCTCCTTGCCGTCGATGACGTGCTGCTCGACCTTGCACGTGTTGTGCGACACGTCATACAGCAACGGCATACTCGCGCCCGGGAAGAACTCCGCCCACGTCTGGCGTACCAGATGCGTGATGATCTGGCGATTCGCAAACGCACAATTGATGCCGGCCCGCATGGCGCCGAGATATTCCTCGGCAACAGGCGAGTTGACTGGCGCACACGCCAGTTCCCGATCCGGCAGACTCAGCCCATGCTCAGACGCGGTCTGGACCATCCGCTTCAGGAATTCGGTGCCGATCTGATGGCCGAGGCCGCGCGATCCGCAATGAATACTCACGACGATCTCGCCTTCGCGCAACCCGAAGGCCTGGGCGACGGCCGCGTCGAACACCGCAACGACCTTCTGGACTTCCAGATAATGGTTGCCGGATCCCAATGTGCCCATCTCATCGCGTTGTCTCTTCTTGGCCTGCGCCGAGACCTGGTCGGGCCGCGCGCCCGGCATGCAGCCTCGTTCCTCGATGCGCTCGAGATCGTTCCGATGCCCGTAGCCGCACTCGACCGCCCACTTCGCGCCGCCGGCCAGCATGGCGTCCATCTGCTGGGGATCGAGCCGCAGTTGTCCGACACTGCCGACGCCTGCGGGAATGTTCCGAAAGAGTGCGCCGGCCAGCGTCGGCTTGACCTTTTCGATATCCGCAACGTGGAGACCGGTTTCGAGCAGGCGGACGCCGCAGGAGATGTCGAACCCTACGCCTCCGGCCGACACCACACCACCGCGGTCGGCGTCGAATGCCGCCACACCGCCAATCGGAAACCCGTATCCCCAGTGCGCGTCCGGCATCGCATAGGAGGCCGTCTCGATGCCGGGCAGCGTGGCCACATTAGCGACCTGTTCGTACACCTTCTGGTCCATGGCGCGCACGAGCGCCTCCGTGCCGTAGATGATGCCGGGCACTCGCATGCCGTTCTTCGGCTCGATCCACCATTCGATCTCCGACTTGCGCGTCAATTGCGCCAGCTCCATGGCATTCCTTCAACTACACATCGACGACGCATTGCGCGAGCCAGCTGTCGTCTCTCTGGCGTTCTACACGCAACGCGGTGTATGTCGCTCCTTTGATTTCGACCGCGGGCTCGTGCCGTGCCGGCTCGACCCGTTCACCAATGGCCGTTGCGGCGAGGCGGCCCTCCTCAATGCTGACGTGAAAGGCCCCGAACAGCATCCGGCGCGTCGCCATCTCGAAGACGACCGCATTGAGCCAGTCGACGAACAGGACGTCGATATCCGACGCCTCACATTCAATCGTGGCGCTGCTCGTCAGCTTGATCACGTCGGGGGTGACCACGACCGCTGTCAACGCCATGCCGGCCTGCTCGAACGCCTCTTCTACGGATCGACCGATTCCTCGGATACCGATGTCCGCTTGATGGGCAAAGTGCTCCCACCGCGGCACCTGGTCGTGCGCCGGCGCGGGCTCGCGAGTCGCCGAGTCATGATTGTTTGCAGACACCAACGCGCTCTTGGGATTGTGATCCGAGATCAGCTCACAGCTCACACCGCTGTGGCTGGCCGCTGCGTACCAACCGCTACGCACGAGAGCGGGTTACGGCACTACTGTCATCCGGTCTTCCACGTTCACCACGCCGGGTGCCGCCCATGCCGCGTGCTCGGCCTCCTGGCGCTCCGCCCACGAGCGCACGCTTCCGGTGAGAACCACGCTGCTGTCCTGGACGCTGACGTTGATCCGGCGCGCATCGATTTCAGCGCTGCGCTTGAACGCGGCCTCGATTTTGGCCTGCACGTCGCCCACCTGCACGCGAGGCTGTATCGCGATGTGGTTCGTCACGCCGCGAACGCCGGTCAGGTCTCGAACCGCTCGCGTGGCCGCATCCTTCTGGTACTGCCAATCGACGGTCCCCCTCAAGATGACCTGCCCATCCCTCACTGAGATGGTCACGCGCTCTTCCGGCACACTCGTGTTCCATTTCAACGCGTTGGCAACCGCTTGTGCGATCTCGCTGTCGGTGCGCTCGTACCCCGTGACGAGTCGCACGTTGATATCGTTTGCCACCGCCTTCACTCCATAAACGCGCAAGGCGACGCGTTCGGCGGTTTCCTTCTCGGCGAAGGACGGCACATCGCCACGCAGTGTGACGACGCCGTTGTCGACGGTCACGCCGACCTCGGTCGCATCAACGCTGGGTTCCCAATCGAGCGCGTTCTGGACGTGCTGCTGCAGTTCCCGGTCTGTCATGGTGTTACCTCCATAGAGAGCTCAGACATTGCCGCTTCCCCTCCCAAGTCGAAGAATTCCTGGCGGGATCCGTCGATCACGCGCCGCTGCGTTCGCTCGCTGGCCGGTAGCTACCGTCTCTGACTTGCTGCGAACTGGCGCCACCGGATCCGCAACTGTCGGAGAAAAGGCGCTGCAAACCGATTGCCGTAGAGAAGCGTTTACCGGGACGCACGTATAACCACGATGCGGCAGGCGCATCTGGTCTCGTTCTGCCGGCTTGCCGATAATCCGGCACTTTCCGTCACGATGCAGCCGTCCTTGCGGCGAAGCTGAGACACGCGCACCGGCCTTGAATAGTTCGCATAGAACACCAGCCCCACTTGCACCTCGCCGATCGCGTGCCTCCCGATCGAGGTTCGCATCTTGCTTATCAGGGTCCTTAAGCGATCCCCGTAGTTCATCGTCGCTTGAGAGGGAATACACATGTCTCGCCTCGCCCGATTCGCAGCGCACGCGCTGTTTGCATCTGTCCTGCTTCTGACGCGCCCAGATATCGCCGATGCCCAGCGGCGAGCCGTGCCCCGCCATCCACCACACCCAGAGCGCGCCGTGGTCGTGCGCGGGCACGTCTTCGTTGGCGGCTATTTCTACGATCCCTTCTTTGGACGCTATCCCTGGTGGCCTCGCGCGGCTTACCCGTACTGGTACTTCCCGGTCTATGACAACCGCGCTGACGTGCGCCTGCAAGTGGAGCCGGAAGAGGCAGAAGACGCGGCGGTGTACGTGGACGGCTTCTACGCCGGCATCGTGGATGACTTCAATGGCGTGTTCCAGGCGCTGCCGCTCACGCCGGGCGGGCACACCATCGTGCTGTATCTGGAGGGGTATCGCACGGTACGGCACAATATCTACTTGAGGCCGGCCGCGAGCTTCAAACTGCGCGCAACAATGGAGCGACTGCCCGCAGGTGCGACGAGCGAACCACCCGAGCTCGCGCCGCCCGTGCCCGCCCCGCCGGCCGGAACCTACCGAACGCCTGTGACGCCTCCCAGGAGGCCGGTGCCCCAGCCCGCACCTCGCACCCCGGAAGCCGTTGGCTTTGGCACATTGGATCTCTATGTGCAGCCGGCGACCGCAGAGGTGACGATCGATGGCCAACGGTGGCTGAGCTCAGACGAGGGCCATTTCATGGTGCAGGTCCCGGCCGGAAAACATCGCGTCGAAGTCAGCAAGTCGGGATATCGCCAATTCACGACCGAGATCGAGATCCGCGAGGGCGAGGCGATGCCGCTCAACGTGAGCTTGATCACGACACCGTGATGCCGAACCCGTCGCAGGCAACTCGCTCGCTGACGCCCTGCTCACATGCCGTCGCATGACTGCGAGGGCTATCGCGTTGGAGTTGCGATGGATCGACCGCGATTGGGCATTCACTCAAGGAGTTGCTCATGCCGGAACAGAAGCGCACAGCCATCGATCAGGGCGTCGTCGAGAAGATTTTCACGGCACCGGGCTCGGAGGACTGGGACAGTTGGGACGACGCCTTTCAGTGGGTGAAGGAGCGCCCGGATCAGGTCGGCGGACGAGCCACTGCGCAACGTCTGATGGAAGCGCTCGATTGCACGCAACGGCATGGCGTCCCGTTCACCCGAGACGTCCGGAAGGCCCTCGAGGCGCTGCAACGGCACCTGGGTCCGATTGAAGAGATCCATTGGCGAAGAACGTGATGAAGGCTGCCTAGTACGGAGCAGATGCCGACCCGCGCGTCGGGGACCCTGCTGCCGGCGTCATACCCAGAGGCCGCGGCCATCATGCGGTCCAAGGGGCGGTACTGCTCCCACCTCGCAGTCAGGGTATAAGCGATTCATCTCTCCTTCGCTCGCCAGCCGAACGCGCCGGGCGCCTGCTCGAGCAAGTCGCGTATGGTTGGCCGCACCGGCATGGGTCGTTCTCCTTTCGACGCGGTTATTGTTTCAGCGTCAGCACAGGACACGATGCGCGCCGGACGACCCGATTCGTGGTTGACCCGAACACTGTGAGGTCCAGGGGATTCCGCCCGCGTACGCCGATCACAATCAGATCGACCCTTCGCTCTCTGCCCTCTGCAAGATCTCTCGGTATGGCTTTCCATAGGTGACCTTCGTGGATGGTTTGCACCACACCCGCACATCGTCGGTCACGAGGGCCTCGAGGCGTCCGCGCGTCTCTTCCTCGACGAGCCGGCGGTACTCTGGCACATCGAACCGCTGGGTCAATAGTTCGTCGTCAGGCGGCCAATCGAAGGCGTGAAGGATCGTCAGCTTCGCGTCCGCCTCTTCGGCGAGCGAAAACGCGAATCGAAGGGCTGCCAGCGACGATTCAGAAGAGTCCACGGGGCAGAGCAGTCGTGTATATGGGACTTTTGCTGCAGTCACCGCTGCCGGTGGCACGGTCATCACGGGACACGTCGCCTTGCGCAGGACTTTTTCAGCGACAGAACCCAGCATGAACCGCTCGAATCCGCTGAGACCGTGCGTCCCCACGGCGATGAGATCCGCCTGACAGGAGCTCGCGTGTTCGAGAATGCGAGTCGCGGCATTGCCTTCGTCGACGATCACGTCTGTCTTCACGCCCACTCGATTCGCCGGCTCCAGCCACGCTTGGAGCTCCTCCTCAAGCGCCCGGTCATTCGGCACGGCTGGCGCGGTCGGGTCGGCGAATCCGGCCACGAGCATCGGCGGCGGAGGGAAGAGTGGGACGTGAATCACGTGTAGGGCCGTGATACGCGACTCGTACCACTTCGCGAGCACCACAGCGTGTTCCAACGCGTGGCGTGATGCTTCTGAGAAGTCAATCGGACACAAGATTCGCCGTATCTCGACCACGACATGCTCTAATTCTTCCACGCGTCGATTCGGTTGGCGGGCGCTCGAAACACTTTGAGCCACTCTGCGGCACACGCCTGCTGATACTCAAGGCCTGCATTCAGGAGCGGCTGAAGGCAGACTTCGTCTTCACCCTCAACTGAGCATCCCGACTCCAGGCATGGATCGTTCTCGGCGATGCACGCCTCGGTGTACCGCCGTTCGATCTGCGTGCAAGCGTCCAAGTACGGCCGTCGCTGGTCGAAGCTCAAGAGATTGACCAGGATGTGTTTCGGAAGGTGACCTTCTTCGGCGAACTTCATCAACCGGTCCGGACTCCCGACGCGGTGGCTGACATACTCCTGAACGGCGAGGGCACTTGCCGGTGTGGCTCGATCGACGAGCAGTCGCCGGGTCGAAAGGTCGAACCGGTACTCTTGACACTTGCTCTCGGTCAGGCCGAACTCGCGAGCGACCTCAGCAAAGGACTGTGCCTCATGCTTGACGTGCACCCTGCCGTGAGAATCAACAAGGTAGTACAAGATGGCGTCCATTGTCGGCCCGAAGGTCAGCACCGTCTGATGTGCTGCACACAACTTCGACGAGCGCAATCGCCGTGCCGAAATAAAGCGCATCGATTAACTCGTTTCCCGCGTTTCTACTGCAGCGATGGCCGAAAGTAGTGCCGGAAAATCGGCAGTAATCATCGTCACCGATGGACACTTCAGAGTCTTATCGTCAGGCCGTCGTGTGCGAGGCTTGCGTCGACGCCGCGCACGCGCCCGAGCGATCGCACGACTTCTTCCACGCGGCTCGGCGCGGACCGCACGACGCCAGAACCGCAGTGAGTGAAAATGGCGCGGGCAACTCCACCGCTTCTGCACCAGTCGAGCTGCGTCGCGACACTGGCATGCCCAATCAGCACCGGTCCACGGCTCCGCACGAGCGACCGCACCAGGACGGCGCCGTCGCCGACATAGAGGTCAACACTCTGCAGCGTTCGCTTGGGACGATCGAGGGCGGCCACATCCGGTGCATAGAAGAGACACCCGTCACTTGTGCAAATCTTGAAGCCCACAGCTGGGGCATTCAGTGAGTGCTGCACGGGCCAGGCTTCGGTGACGAAGCCGCCAATCATGACCGGCCGCTGCAGCGGCAGCTGGCACCTGACCCCGACGGGCCATCGGGCCATGATCTGCCACGTTGCTGCCGTCGCGTACACGGGACAGGCGGCTCCTCGCTTCAGCCCGCCGGCGTGATCGGGATGGCCATGCGTGACGAGGATCGCGGTCGGTCGCAGACGGTCAATGCGGCCGAGCCAATCCTCACCGCAGTCAATGAGCACCCGACCCTTCCGCCCCGACAGGAGCATCGCTGAATGCCATCGGTGTCGTGGAGATTGGATCGGGATGTTCCCGCGCGTACCGAGGAACTTGACCGTCACACAGATTTCATCGAGTTCGTGAAGGCTGAGCAGGATTTCGCCGAAACACCAAGCAGGACAATCGTCGGGGCGCTCCTCTGCACCCGACACTCAGCCCGGACGTTCTCCGCTCCCGGCCTAGCCAGCCGTGATCTCTACCTTCTGCGCGGCCGGCTTCGCGATGGACGCCGTCACGCGCAACATGCCGTTGCGATACTCGGCCGCCGCGCTGTCTGGATCGACCTTTTCCGGGAAATGAACGGACCGAAAGAGCTGGCCGGCATTGAATTCACACACTTGGACGGCCCCTTCCTCCGGCCTGTGCTTGTGGTGGATGTCCGCCTTGATCAACATGTCCTCGGGCGTGATCTGGACGTCCAAATCCTTCGCGTCGACGCCCGGTGTCGCCGCCAGCACCTCGAATTGGCTGTCTTTCCGGCGCAGCTCGATCGCGGGCTTCCAGACCAGCTGTCGCTCCGCGTTGAGCCAATCTGCCAACGGACCTCCCCACAGATCGCCGCGCTTCCGGAACAGGTCGAACGCTCGCCGGTTGATCGCGGTGTGCAGCTGGTCGAGTTCGTTGAAAATCGTCGCTGTCTTGCGCAATGCGACATCGTTCCTTGCCATGACACGCTCCCTTCAGAAACAGAGCGAACAGCTCGTACGCTCGCCCCACGCTTTGGCCACTCGACCACACCTGCTGTTCATGAGCGGATGTCCCATGCCTACCGACGCGTCAGGTCCGTCGTGATTCGGAAACATTGATCGAATTGCAGTCTCAATGCTGCCAGCCACTGACGGATGCTCGATTACCGTTGGTTGGGCCATGTCTTGGGACCGATGACGGCAATCGCCGATCGAGAGAGCTGTTCGCTCCGTCGCGTCTGGAGCACGAGCCATGCCATGCAGCTGCTCGAGAAATTCGGTGTGTGCTGTGAACCGACGTGTGCCGAGCACTCGGCGGTGACTGTCAATTTCTCGGCACTCAGACGCTGGTACGGCTGGTACTTCGAATGAGCAGAAGAACTCCACGGGTCGCCACCTCACTGTGGCTTCGGTTTGAGTCGGCCAGATCGACGCGAGGGAGCACCCTTCACCATCTTCTTTTCGTCGACAATCGCGCGGACGCCCCCTCCCGCCGCAT
>Ga0326597_10008545_pt1 | contig 13801 bp, 9 predicted proteins | sample RVTome_12_FD_203789 | JGI IMG/M metagenome (GOLD analysis project Ga0326597, IMG submission 203789) | Soil microbial communities from uranium-contaminated site in the Upper Colorado River Basin, Wyoming, United States - RVT100D185 | ecosystem: Environmental > Terrestrial > Soil > Contaminated >... | reverse complement strand
TTGTCCTCATGCGCCAGGACCCGCCGTTCGACATGGCCTACATCACCGCGACCCATCTGCTCGAGGAGATCCATCCCCGGACGCTCGTGGTCAACGATCCGGCCGAGGTGCGCAACGCGCCGGAAAAACTGTTCGTCAACCGGTTCGCCCAATTCATGCCGCCGACGCTGATCAGCCGCGACGTCGACGCCATGCAGAAATTCCGCGACGCCCACCGCGATATCATCATCAAGCCGCTCTACGGCAATGGCGGTGCGGGCGTGTTCCGCGTCGCCGGGCATGACGAGAACTTCGCCGCGCTGATCGAACTCTTCCTCGAGCTCGGGCGCGAGCCGTTCATCGCCCAGGAGTACCGCGCCGAGGTGCGCGCGGGCGACAAGCGCATCATCCTCGTCGACGGCGAGGTCGCCGGCGCCATCAACCGGGTGCCGGCCGAGGGCGATGCCCGCTCCAACATGCACGCCGGCGGCCGGCCCGAGCCAACCGAGCTGACGGCGCGCGAGCGCGAAATCTGCGCCGCCATCGGTCCCGAGCTCGCGCGCCGCGGGCTGATCTTCGTCGGTATCGACGTGATCGGCGACTTCCTGACCGAGATCAACGTCACCTCGCCGACCGGTATCCGCGAAGTGAAACGCTTTGGCGGCGCCGACATCGCGGCCCTGATCTGGGATGCGATCGAGCGCCGGCTTGGCGCCTGAACCGGTTTCGGCCCCGGCGGCCTGCATGGCAGCGCCCCGCCGGCCGCAAACCTCAACTTTGTTCTCTTAATGTTCTTGCCCTGGGTTCAAACCCGTGCCAATGTTCATGGGCGGCTTTGGAGGGGACGATGGTTGCCAGGGTCAAGACCGTGGCGTTTGCCGGCATCGAGGCGCGCCTTGTCGACGTTCAGGTGCAGATCACCGGCGGCCTGCCGGCCTTCACCATCGTCGGGCTCCCCGACAAGGCGGTTGGCGAAAGCCGCGAGCGCATCCGCGCGGCGCTGCACGCGATCGGTCTCGCGCTGCCGGCCAAGCGCATCACGGTCAATCTCGCGCCCGCCGACATGCCCAAGGAGGGCAGCCACTACGACTTGCCGATCGCGCTGGCGCTGCTCACCTCGCTTGGCGTGGTCGCCGCCGATTTTGCTTCCCGCCATGTGGTGATCGGCGAGCTGGCGCTCGACGGCAGCCTTGGGCCGGTGGCCGGTGCGCTGCCCGCGGCGCTGGCCGCGGTGGCGAGCGGGCGCGGGCTCATCTGCCCGGCGGCCTGCGGCCCCGAGGCTGCCTGGGCGGGCGAGGAGCTTGAGATTCTGGCGCCCGCCAACGTGATCATGCTGGTCAATCACGTCAAGGGCACCCAGCTTCTGGGCCGGCCCGTGCCCGGAACTGCGGCCGAAGCGGGGCCACTGCCGGATCTCGCCGACATTCGCGGCCAGGAACAGGCGCGCCGCGCGCTCGAGGTCGCGGCCGCCGGCGCCCACAATCTCTTGATGATCGGCCCCCCGGGCGCGGGAAAATCCATGCTCGCCGAGCGGCTGCCCTCGATCCTGCCGCCACTGACCAGCCGCGAGATGCTGGAGGTCTCGATGGTCCGCTCGGTCGCGGGCGTCCTTGAAAGCGGGCAGATCAGCCCCCGGCGGCCGTTCCGCAACCCGCATCACTCGGCAAGCCAGGCGGCGATGATCGGCGGCGGGCTGAAGGTCTCCCCCGGCGAGGTCTCGCTGGCCCACAAGGGCGTGCTGTTTCTCGATGAACTGCCGGAGTTCTCGCCGCGCGTCCTCGAGGCGCTGCGCCAGCCCATGGAAAGCGGCGAAGCGGTGATCGCGCGCGCCAATCACCATGTCACCTATCCGGCCCGGTTCCAGCTCGTCGCCGCCATGAATCCGTGTCGCTGCGGACGGGCCGGCGAGCCGGGATTTTCCTGCGCCCGCGGTTCGGGATGCGAGGAACGCTATCGCGCCCGGCTGTCGGGGCCGCTGCTCGACCGGATCGATCTCACCATCGAGGTGCCGGCGGTCAGCGCCCGCGATCTCGTCGTCCCGGCTCATGGCGAGGCCAGTGCGGTGGTTGCCGGGCGTGTCGCCCGCGCCCGCGAAATTCAGCGTCAGCGCTTCCACGAGCTCGGCCACCCCGGTTTCGGCGCCAACGCCGAAGCGCCGGCCGCCCTGATCGAACCGTGCGCGCGGATGGATGGCGGCGCCCGCATCCTGCTCGGCGAGGCGGCCGAGCGGTTGTCACTCTCGGCGAGGGGATATTTCAGGACACTCCGCATCGCCCGCACCCTCGCCGACCTCGATCACAGTGAAAACCTGTCGCGCGCCCACGTGGCCGAAGCGCTGGCCTATCGCGCGCCCGAGCCGGTCCGCCGCGCCGCGTAAACGCCCGGATACCCAAATCCTTGCCGGTTGAAGTAAAAGTTTCTCAATTGGAGCGGGTTCTAATCGGCGGCAAATGGCGCCGCGACCACAGACCTATCCGACCGGTCCTGCCCAGCCCGAGCCGCGGTTGGTCAGCGAGGCCGGAGCCGGACAACGCCGGACCGAATCCGCGCGGATGATGCGCGCCCGTCTGGCGAACCAGACGGTCCGCGGCGCGCGGCGCGAACTCGCGGTGACCCTGGGCGCCGCCGTCGCCGCGATGGTCAGCGTCATCATCGGCGTGATCTATGCCTTCGGCTTCGGCAGCGCGCCAAATCCGATCCTCGGACTGCCCCGGCTCGTCATCGCGCTGACCGCCTTTGCCGCGACTGCGGCCATCATCTCCTGGATGCGCCAGCGCCAAAAGCTGCGCGAGCTGAGCGATCAGGCCGACCGGCTGGCCGAGCTGACGGCCGAGCTCGAGGCCAGCGTCGAGGTTCTGAACGACGTCAACTGGGAGCTGCGCGAAAGCGAGGAGCGCTACCGCGGCCTGGTCGACAGCCAGGGCGACGTGATCATGCGCCGCGACTGTCACGGGCGACTGATCTTCGTCAATGACGTGTTCTGCACCACCTTCGGCCTGTCCCGGCCCCAGGCGATCGGCCATCCCTTCGGACCCGTGGTGCTCGAAGGCGGCGGCCCGAAGCCGCTGAGCAAGCAGTGGGAAGGGCGCCCGTCGCGGTTTCGCTACGATCAGCTCATCGAATGCGTTCACGGACCGCGCTGGTTTGCCTGGGAGGATTTCGTCATCCGCGACGCCCAGGGCAGGCTCAAGGAAGTTCAGAGCGTCGGCCGCGACATCACCGATCGCAAGCAGTCGGAAGCCGCCATCGGAGAGGCGCGCGATCAGGCCGAACAGGCCAACCGCGCCAAGTCACTGTTTCTCGCGACCATGAGCCACGAGATCAGGACGCCGATGAACGGCGTCCTCGGCATGATCGGTCTGTTGCTGGACACCAGGCTGACCGCCGAACAGCGCACCTATGCGCGCGCGGTCAAGACGTCGGGCGAGGCGCTTCTCGGTCTGATCGACGAGATTCTCGACTTCTCGAAGATCGAGGCCGGCAAGCTGCGCTTCGACCCCGAACCGCTCGACCTCGTCGATCTGGTGCGCGGCGTCGCCGAGCTCCTGGCGCCGCGCGCCCACCAGAAGCATGTCCAGCTTGGCTGGCATGTCGCCGAGAATGTGCCACGCAACATCGTCGCCGACGAAAAGCGTCTGCGCCAGATCCTGTTCAATCTGGTCGGAAATGCGGTGAAGTTCACCGAGGAAGGCGGCGTCACCATCGAGGTGGCCGACGCCGAATCGCGGTCCGGCCGGGACAGCGCGCCGGCGCGGCACCGCGCCGCAGCGAGTGTGCTCCTGCGGTTTTCGGTCCGCGACACCGGCATCGGCATCGCCCCGGAGATGGTCGATGCCATGTTCGAGGAATTCCGCCAGGCCGACGATGCCCCCTCCAGGCGCTATGGCGGCACCGGGCTGGGTCTCGCGATCTCCAAGCGCCTGGTCGAGCAGATGGATGGCACGATCGGCGTCGACAGCGCCCCGGGGGCCGGCTCGGATTTCCATTTCGAGCTCCGGCTTCCCGTTCATGGCAGCGAGAGTGTGGACGAGGCGATCGACCTCGTTGGCGCGCGCGTCTTGATACTGTCGCGGTTCGACATCGAGGCCGGGCTGATGCGGCGCACGCTTCGCCATGCCGGCGCCGAGGTGGCTCTGTGCCGCAAGCCGCAGGCGGCGCTCGAACACCTGGAGAATGCGAAGGAATGCGGCCGGTTCTTCTCCACCGTCATCTTCGATCTCGGACTGCCCGGCGGCACCGACCGGTTCCTTGCCGCCGTCGGCACCATCCACGCCTCTTCGGTGATGCCGCATCTGGTCGTGCTGGTTTCGCCCGAGCAGCGCGGCCAACTCGACCACGCGATCGAGCTTGGCGCCAACGCCTATCTGCTGCGTCCGGTTCGGCCCGCCTCGCTGCTGGCCCGCGCCGCGGGCGATTCGCCGATCCCGGAGCGGGAGATCCCGGAACCCGGGCCCGCCGGCAACGCGCGTGCCGAACCGACCGGGCGCCACATTCTTCTTGCCGAGGACAACGAGATCAACGCCATGCTGGCGGTCGCGATGCTGGAGCGCGCGGGCCATGAGGTCGTCCGGGTCGAGGATGGCCGCAAGGCCGTCGACGCTCTCACCGCCAGCGTGCGCGGAAGGCCGTTCGACCTCGTGTTCATGGATGTCCACATGCCCGAGCTCGATGGCATCGAGGCGACCCGGCAGATCCGCGCGATGACCCTCGGGCGCGACGGCAACGGTCCGGCGAGCACGCCGATCGTCGCGCTCACCGCGAACGCCATGGTCGAGGACCGCGAGCGGTGCCTTGCCGCCGGGATGGACGACTACGTCGCCAAGCCGCTCGATCAGAGCGACATCGACGAGGTGATCAGGCGCTGGAGCGGAAAGCGCTCGAGCTCCGCCGGCGCCGGCCAGCTGGTGGCCTGACCACGGGCGTCGGCGCCGGTTCCCCGTCGCGGCGGCGCCAGCCGGCTCGACATCGGCACATGGCGCTCTCGAAATGTCGGGGATGGCGGTGTGATAGTGGAGCGAAATTGACGTTCGAGTCCCGGTTGCCGCCAGGTTCGCGCGCAAATGCAAAATTCACAAACTCCACTGGAATCAAAAACTTATGAGGGGTCCTGATGATTCCGACATTGGCTCGGACGAGGGCTGCTTGCAAAGGCAACTGTCGGAATCGCGCCACTGGCGCCGGCATTGTCTTTGTGTCATTTGTTCTCGATCCCTGTTCACGGGAACGCGACGGTCGGGCCGGGAGTGAAGATGCGGGGCAGGCGGGTGCGCGGCGGCACGAATGCGCCCGGTCCGGGTCGGACACGAACCGGCCGCGGCCTCAAGCGCGCGCTGATGCGCAGGACCTTGCGCAGGCTCATGCCCGGGTCGCGGCGTCGTGGCGGCCGCGTTGCGCGAACGCTCGCCCGCCTCATTCCCGTGCGGCGTCGGCGCGCCGCGGGCGAGCTGGTGCCGGTCGCTGGCGTCGGCCGCGACCGCCGCCACCTGATCGACCGCTTTCGCCGCCTTCTGCCGCGCCCGTCGGCGACCACGCCCAGGGTCTATGCCAGGCGCGGCGACCTCGAGGTCCGGCTCGCGGTCACCGCCAACGAAGTGCGGGCCAGCCAGGCCCTGCGCTACCGGGTGTTCTACCGCGAGATGTCGGCGCGGGCCGGAACCCGCGCCCGCGTGACCCGCCGTGACCGCGACCAGTTTGATCGAATCTGCGACCACATGCTGGTGGTCGACCATGCCGCGAGACGGCGCGGCGTCCCGCTGCTGCGTGGCTCTTCCGGCCGGGTCGTGGCCACCTACCGCCTGCTGCCCCAGGATGTCGCCGAAGCAAATGGCGGATTCTACACCCAGGACGAGTATGATCTGGCGCCCCTGATCGCGCGCCACCGCGACAAGTATTTTCTCGAGCTCGGCCGGTCCTGCGTTCTCAAGCCCTATCGGACCAAGGCGACAATCGAGCTGCTGTGGCACGGTGTCTGGGGCTACATTCGCGAGCACAAGTTCGATGTCATGGTCGGCTGCGCGAGCCTCGAGGGAACCGATCCCGACGAGCTCGCCCTGCCGCTGAGTTTCCTTTACCACCACGCTCTGGCGCCGCCCGAATGGATGGTCAGCGCCCACCCTCACCGGCATGTCGCGATGAACCGCATCGCCAGGCAGGACGTCGACGTCAAGGCCGCGCTGAAGAGCCTGCCGCCCCTCATCAAGGGCTATTTGAGACTGGGGGCGATGGTTGGCGACGGCGCGGTGGTCGACTACCAGTTCGGCACCACCGACGTCTTCGTGGTCATGCCGAAGGAACTGATCAACATCCGCTATTTCGCGCATTTCGGCGCTCCCGACGACCCGGTCGGAGGCGGGTGACCCGGCCTGGCCCCGGCCGGCGAAGGCCCGGCCGGGCGGGGAGAGGCCCGCGGCCAGCCGCCCAAAAGGAATGATCGGTCAGATCTGCGCCGCGCGGACGACCGCGAGCGCCAGCGCCTTGACCCGCGGCATCATCGAGGCGAGGTCGATGTACTCCTCGTCGGTGTGGAATCCGGCGCCGATGGGGCCGGTCCCGCACACGGTCGGCGCGCCGGCGGCCGACGCGAACCCGGAATCGGCGCATCCGCCGGAAAAGACGCCGCTGACCTCAAAGCCGACATCGGCCGCGGCGGCGATGTAGCTGTCCATCAGCGCGCGCGAGGCTTCGGACTGCTCGAACGGCAGGAATTCGCTGAGAATTGTCAGCTCGGCGCGCGAGCGGGGCAGGTGCTCGGTTGCGACGATCTCGGCGATCTTGTCGAGCATCTCCAGCCGGTCGGCCCCCGCCACGTAGCGCAGATCGAACTCGGCGCGCGCATGCGGCGCCACCTTGTTGATCACGTCGCCGCCCTCGAGCACCCCGACATTGAGGCTGATCTGGCGCTCCGGATCGGCCAGGCGGTGGATCGCGATCACCTTCTGCGCGATGGCGTCGATGGCGCTGACCCCGGTGCCGGGGGCGGCGCCCGAGTGCGCCGCCTTGCCGTGGACGTCGAGCCGGAAGAACATGCCGCCCTTGCGCCCCGACACCACATTGCCGCTCGCGCGGGCGGGCTCGGAATTGAACACCGCCGCCGCACGCGCCGCCTCGCGCTCGATCACCGCACGCGAAGACGGCGAGCCGATCTCCTCGTCGGAGGTGAACAGGCCCACCACCTCGCGGCCCGCGCCGCCATGGCGCTTCAGCGCCCGCAGGATGAAGGCGTTGAAGACCAGTCCGCACTTCATGTCGCCGACCCCCGGGCCATAGGCGCGCTCGCCGTCGCGGCGGAACGGGCGCCGCTCGGCCTCGCCGCGGGGAAACACGGTGTCGCGGTGGCCCATCAGCATCACCGGCGGCGCGTTCGATCCGGCGCGCGGCGGAACCGTGGCCCTGAGAACATCACCGAACGTGTTGTTGGCGACCGCCTCGACGGCCACGCCGCCCACGTCGAGAAAGTCGCGGATCGCGGCCCCGACCGCGTCGACCGCCGCCTTGTCACGGCTGGGCGAGTCGATGTTGACCAGAGTTTCGAGCAGAGCCAGCATGTCCTCGCCGCTGGCCTCGAGTTCGGTGGTGAGGCTGGCCTCGAAATCGGTTGCGTTCATGTTGCTCGCCCGTTCCGTTTTCGGCAATCAGCCATTGCCCGGCGCCTCCGGTCAGACCGCGCGCCGATGGCGCCGCCGACGATGATTGCGATGCTGGCGTCGGCCATGGACTAGCTCCGGGCGCTTCGGAATGAGTGCCGGGCGATGGTGAAATTTGCAAGCGGGCCGCCTGCGCCGCCATGCTATAGCCTCGGCTGATCCCAGCAAACAGGGACCGCCCCGATGCCCCGTCACATTGTCTGCCTGACTTTCGACTTCGACACCATGTCGGCCTATATCGCCCGCGGGCTCACCAGCCCGACGCCGCTGTCGCGCGGCGAGTTCGGCATTGTCGGCGCCCGCCGCCTGCGCCAGTTCCTCCAGCAGCGGTCGATCGCCGCCACCTGGTTCATCCCCGGCTTCACCCTCGAGACCTATCCGGGGATCTGCGCCGCGATCGCCGGCGACGGCCACGAGATCGGCCATCACGGCTGGAACCATCTGCCGCCGGCGACGCTCACCCGCGTCGAGGAAGAAGCCGAGCTCAGCCGCGCCAACGAGGCGATCGAGCGCATCTCCGGCGGGACGGCGCGCGGCTACCGCTCACCGTCCTGGGACCTCTCCCCGCACACCGTCGACCTCCTGATCGAGCATGGCTTCCTCTACGACTCCTCGATGATGGGCGATGACTACACGCCCTATCTGTGCCGTCGCGGCGACACCGCCGCGCTCGACCGCCCCTACGGGTTCGGCGAGACGACGCCGCTCATCGAAATGCCGATCAGCTGGTCGCTCGACGATGCCCCCCACTTCAAGTTCACCCGCACGCCAACCTCGATCAGCCAGGGCCTGCGCCCGGCCCGCGATGTGATGACGGCCTGGTTCGACGAGTTCGTCTACATGAAGAAGACCGTGGATCACGGCATCCTCACCTACACCATGCACCCCCATGTGATCGGCCGCGGCTACCGGATGCTCGCATTCGAGGACCTGGTGGCCAAACTGGCGGGCGCGGGCGCGGTGTTCATGACCATGGAGGCGGCCGCCCGCGAGGCCCGCGAGACGCTTCTGGCGAAAGTCTGAACCCGGCGGTGACCGCCCCGGCCGGGGCTCACGCATCGGGCGAGCCGGCCGCTCACCCGCCGCCCAGCGCCTCGTATATCCTGCGCCCGGCCCGGCCCGTGGGCTCCATGCCGGCCCGCTCTTCGGCCTTTGCGATCGCGGCGCGGGTGACCGGCCCGATCTTCCCGTCGACCGTGCCGATATCATACCCTTGCGCGACCAGAAGCTCCTGCAGCCGCCGGCGCTCGGCGCGCGAGAGCCCCCGATCATGCGTCGGCCACGGTGTCCTCAGCGCCGGATAGCCGGCGAGCCGGTCCGCCAGATGCGAGATGGCGAGCGCATAGGACTCGGCCTGATTGTAGGCATAGATCGCATCGAAATTGCCGAACACAAGAAATCCCGGCCCTTCGGGACCGGCGGGCAGGATGAGCCCCGCCTCGGCGCCGCCGCCGATTGGCGTGCCGTCGCCGCGCACGACGCCCCGGCCGGCCCAGGTCGCGAGCGATGCCCGGCGCTTGCGTCCGCTGGTTCCGCGATATCCGGCCGGCGCCTTGACCTCGATCATCCAGGACTGGTCCTTCTTCCAGCCGGCCTGTTTCAGGTAATTGGCCGTCGAGCCCAGCGCGTCGGCGACCGAGGAGACGAGGTCACGCCGTCCGTCATCGTCGAAATCGACCGCGAGCCTGAGATAGGTTGAGGGAATGAACTGGGTCTGGCCGAAGGCGCCCGCCCACGACCCGTAAAGACGATCGAGCGCCAGATCGCCGCGGGCGACGATGCTGAGTGCGGCGACGAGCTCGCCCCGCCAGAAGCTCGCCCGCCTGGCGTCGTTGCAGGCGAGCGTCGCCAGCGCGTGGGGCAGGAAGTTGGAGCCGGTTTCGCGTCCGTAGTCGGTCTCGATTCCCCACACCGCGGCGATGACATGGCGGTCGACGCCGAAGCGGTCTTCCGCCGCCCTGAGCTCGGTGTCATGGCGCGCCATCATCGCCCGGCCGTCGGCAATGCGCTGCTCATCGATCAGGAACGCGAAATAATCCCAGATCGGTGTCTTGAACTCCGGCTGTTCCCGGGCGAGGCGCAGCACCTGCAGATCAGGCTCGGCGATACCGAGCGCCCGGTCGGCGATCGCGGCGGGAATGCCCGCGCGTCCGGCCTCCGCCTTGAGACCGGCGACACAGGAGCGAAAGTCGGCCATCGCCGGCCAGCAGAGCAGGACCGAGACGAGGGCCGCGAGCATCGCCGTGCGCATGGGGCCAAACTCCGTCGTTGCTGCCGGCCGCGGGCGGCCGGGCATCGCCAGGATGTAGGTTCATTCTCCCGCGCGGGCAACAGATGCCCATGGCGAAGGGTGCGAGCTTGCGGCGGCCCGCCCGCTGTGCGATGTGGAACGGCCTCGCCATGGCAGTTTTCCGCCAGATCTGGACAGGACATGCCGGACCACACCGAACAGGCCCGACCAGGGCCGGACGGAGAACCGCGCCTGCGTTCCCTGTGGGCCTCGGTGAATTTCATCAAGTACATGTCGGTGCGCTGGTTCAATTCGCTGGCGATCCAGCTGATCACGGTCACCGTCGGCTGGCAGATCTACGAGATGACAAGCGATCCGCTCGACCTTGGTTTCGTCGGGCTGTCCCAGTTCGCGCCGATCTTTTTCCTGTTCCTCGCCGCCGGACTCGCCGCCGACCATCTCAACCGGCGCGCGATCATCGCGTCGTGCAACATCGCCCACGTTCTCGTTGCCGCATTTCTGTTCGTCTATGCGGAGACCGGGGCAACGGCGCCCTGGCCGATCTTCGTCGTACTGCTGATCCATGGCGGCGCGCGCGCGTTCTACCACCCGAGCCTGACCTCGATCCTGCCCAACATCGTTCCGAGGCAGCAGTTCCCGAGCGCCATCGCCTACGCGACCTCGGTCGGCAAGCTGAGCCAGCTTGCAGGTCCCGCGCTCGCCGGCATCCTGATCGCGCTGATCGGCCTGTGGGTCTATCTGGTCGCCCTCGTCAGCTTCGCCATCGCCGCCGTCTGCGCCGCGCTCCTGGTCTCGCCCAGCCGCGAGCGGCCAAGGCGGGCCATCGGCCTTGCCGAACTCGTCAGCGGGTTCGTCTATGTCTGGAACACCAGGCTGGTGCTGGCGGTGATGTCGATGGACCTGGTCGCGATCCTGTTCAGCGGCATTCTCGGCATGCTGCCGGTGTTCGCCCGCGACATTCTGGACGTCGGTCCCCAAGGCCTCGGAATCCTGCGCGCCATGCCGGCGGTTGGGGCGGTCACGGTCGGCCTGTTCCTCGCCCAGTTGCCGCTGCGCGAAAATGTCGGCCGCACCCTCATCATCTCCGTCGTCGTCATAGGCCTTGCGAGCACCGCGTTCGCCTTTTCCGAGCTGTTCTGGCTGTCGCTGCTGCTGCTCGTTGTTTTCGGCGCCGCCGACATGGTCTCGACCAACATCCGCCAGACCCTGGTGCAGCTCGCGACCCCCGACGGGATGCGCGGACGCGTTGCCTCGGTGCATGGGGTGACGACCAATGCATCGAACGAGATCGGCGACTTCCGCGCCGGCGTCACCGCGGCCGTCATCGGCATTGTCCCGGCGGTTGCCGTCGGCGGGCTGGTCACCGTCTCGCTGTCGCTGCTGTGGTGGCGCATCTTTCCCGACCTGCGCAAGGCTTCCATGTACGGGACACGCTGTACCGGCTCGCCATAATTTGATTGGACCCCGCGTCCGATGTGGATAGGGTTGTGTCACCGGGGGCGCATCTTGCCAGATTGGAGGCAGAGATGACGCCAGGATCGAAAAAACTCTCGCCAGGATTGAAAAGGCTCGCCGTGGTGCTCGCCGTGGCGGCGATGGCCGGCGCGGCGATGACGGTGCGTGCGGAAGCAACGCCGCAATTCGCGGTTGTCGGGCAGTCGCTCGGCCACGGCGCGCCGCAAGCCGAGCCGGTGACCTACTATTACAACCGCTACTGGCGCGGCTATGGCGGCTACCGCTCCTACCGGCCATACGGCTATTCGAACCGCTATGCGCAGCCCTATTATGGCCGGAGGCAGCCCTACTATTCCTATCGCCGCTACGGTTACGGCTACCGCAAGCCGTTCTTCTATTTCAGGTTCGGCCGGTAGTCGCGCGCGGGAACGCGGTCAGGTGACTGACGGGACCTCCGGTCCCAGGCTGTCGCCCGCGCGCCCGGGCGGCAGCCGCATCCATGTCGGGGCGCCGGCCGGTCTCCGTTGCGACGCTCCCGCGCGCGGTTGCGGGAAAGACGGCGCCGGCGACGCCGGTCCGGCACGGGACCTCCCCATCGCGGGGTCAGGCGTGGCCGCCGCCTATTCCGTCCGGTCCGCCGTCAGCGAGAACCGCGGATCGGCGCCGAGGCATTCGGCCTGCGCCAGCCCCAGCTCCTTGCGCACCATATTGGTCCCGAGCACCATCGCGATCATCTTGTAGGCGGCGTGACGGCGCGCCATGCCCTCGCGGCCCATGCCGCAGTCGGACGAGATCACCAGTCGCTCGGCCGGAATGTGCTTCAGCGCCTCGCGGATCAGCGCCGCGATATCGTCGGGGCGCTCGATCTGCAGCGTGTGATGGTCGATGACGCCGATCACGACCTTCTTGTCGGTGATGATCTCGCCGATGGCCTCGAGATCGCCGGGGCCCGACGAGCAGGTCTCGAACGTGATCGTGTCGGCGTCGATTTCGTTCAGCGCCTCAAGCGTCGGCTGGTAGCTCTGCACCTCCCGGAAGATTCGCTGCTGCGAGGGATTGCCCCAGCAGGTATGGCACCAGACCTCGGTCTTGCCGGTGAGCCCCTGGATCGTGTTGTTGAACAGCCTGACGAGCTCGCTTGCGCCGAGCTTGCCGAAGGTGGCCCCGCGCACCGGCACCATGTGGATCTGCGGCTCCTCGAGCTGGATCACCGGACATCCGGCATCGGCCAGCTCGTTCAGCTCCTCGTTGAGCGCCTCGCTGATCGCCCAGGTCCGCTCGACCGGGTCCTTGTAATGGCTGTCCTCGCAGGTCGCGGCGAGGAGCTCGGGCAGGATGGTTCCGAACTTGACCGGCCTGGTGGTCATGCGCTGGGCGACCTTCCACATCGATGCGTATTGCAGTTTGCCGCGGCCGATCGGGCCGACGATGCGCGGGAATACGCGCGCCTCCAGCGAGTCATGGAGAATGTGGCCGCGCGGATAGGTGCTGGCGCCGGCGTGATAGACCGCGGGCTCCGGCTCGCTCGAGAACCCCTCCATGTGGCTCAGCGGATAGCCCTGCCAGCTCATGCCGGCGACCTGCTCGTCATAATGCGCATCGCCGTCGGTGACGATGTCGAGGCCGGCGATCTCCTGCGCCCGCAGATGGCACGAAACCGCATCCTCGTACTGCTCGCGGAACCGCGAGTTCACCATCGACTCGAGGAACGACTTGCGTCCGATTTCCGCCGAGTGCCAGCTCGGCCGCGGCAGCGAGCCGATGATCGATGTCGGCAGAATGACATTGGCTGTGGCGTTGTACATGTTCGCTCCCTCTCATGCCTCATCGACGGCGCGGTCGGCCGCGAGCCGGCCGCTCGCGGAAATGCCGCTCCCCCGGCTCGTCACGCGCCTCGCGGCGCCTGGCTCGCGAATCGCGCCGGGCGCGGCCTCGGCATCGGGCGCGGTCACAAATCGATTGCCTTTCGGGCGCCGAAGTCACGGGCGTGGCCTGGCACAGGTCACGACAGACCAAGCAACCTCAGCGCATTACCCGAGAAGATCATGTCGCGCTCGGCGTCCGACACATCGAGTGCCTCGATTGCGGCAATGTTGCTCGCAATCAGGTGGCCGCCGCCGAGCGGATCGAACGGCGCGTCGGTCGCGAACAGCGAATGTTCGGTCCCGAAGAATTCGTGCCCGCAGCGCAGCGCCGCGAGCGAGCCGTTGACCGCCGTGTCGCCATGGAGCTTGCGGAAGTAGGCGATCGGCGGCAGCTTCAGCCCGCGCTCCTGCGCCACCGGGTTGGTTTCCACCGTGCCGGTGAAGATCTGGCGGAAACCGAGCTCGATCTTGGTCGAGAAGAAGGGGATCATGCCGCCCATGTGGTGGGTGATGATCTTGAGCTCCGGCAGGCGGTCGAAGAGGCCGGAGAAGACCAGCCGGGTCATGCAGGCCGAGGTCTCGTAAGGCCAGCCGAAAATGAACCACAC
>Ga0326597_10008544_pt1 | contig 13801 bp, 9 predicted proteins | sample RVTome_12_FD_203789 | JGI IMG/M metagenome (GOLD analysis project Ga0326597, IMG submission 203789) | Soil microbial communities from uranium-contaminated site in the Upper Colorado River Basin, Wyoming, United States - RVT100D185 | ecosystem: Environmental > Terrestrial > Soil > Contaminated >... | reverse complement strand
CCGATCTCGGCCGAGGTCGTGGCCACCGAGGCCGAGGGCATGATCGCGGAGGGCCGTCACCTCGCGGCGCTCCACGAGAACATCGTGGTCAAGGTGCCCTGCCTCACCGAGGGGCTCAAGGCCACGAAGGTGCTCTCGGGAGAAGGCAAGCGCGTCAACATGACGCTCATCTTCAGCGTCCCGCAGGCCCTGCTCGCGGCCAAGGCGGGAGCCCGGTACGCGTCCCCCTTCGTGGGCCGGCTCGACGACATCGCCTCCCCGGGAATGGAGCTCGTCGCCGACATCATCCAGGTGTTCGACCACTACGACTTCGATTGCGAGGTGCTCGCGGCCAGCCTGCGCAGCCCCCTGCACGTGCAGGAGGCGGCCCGCATGGGGTCCGACATCGGCACCATGCCCATGAGCGTCTTCACCGCCCTCATGAAGCACCCGCTCACCGACATCGGGCTCAAGCGCTTCCTCGCCGACTGGGAGAAGGCCAAGGCCCAGCTCGCGGCCAAGGCCTCCCGCTAGGGTCGCGATGCCCATCTACGAGTACGCCTGCCACGACTGCTCGGCTCGGTTCGAGAAGCTCGTGCGGCGCTTCGGCGAGGGCGTCTCGTGCCCCTCCTGCGCGGGCGAGACGGTGGAGAAGCTGGTCTCCGTGTTCGCCGTCGCGTCACCGGCGCGCTCCCCCGCCGCCTTTGGATGTGGGGCGGGCGGGTGCGGGGATGCGTCGGCCGGCTGCGGGGCAGGTGCCTGCGGCGCCGGAGCCTGCGGCCTGCCGAGCTGAGAGGGCGTCCTGCCCATGGGAGGTCGGAAGACGACAGGCGGCACGCGAGGCAGCCGGGGCTCCCGATCGTCCCCGAAGCCTCCGCCGCTCTCCTCCTCCCGGCGTCCAGCCCGAGACAGCTCCCTCGCCGCGCGCGCGCGGGTGGAGCTTCTTCTCGACGACGGGTCGTTCGAGGAGCTCGACGAGCTCGTCGAGCACCGGTGCCTCGATTTCGGGATGGAGGAGAACCGCGTTCCCGGCGACGGGGTCGTGTCCGGCTACGGACGCATCGACGGGCGCCTTGTCGCGGTGTTTGCCCAGGACTTCACGGTCTTCGGAGGCAGCCTCTCCGAGACGAACGCCGCCAAGATCTGCAAGGTGATGGACCTCGCGGTCAAGATGGGCGCACCCGTCATCGGGCTCAACGACTCCGGGGGGGCGCGGATCCAGGAGGGGGTGGCGTCGCTCGGCGGCTACGCCGACATCTTCCTGCGCAACACCCTCGCCTCCGGCGTCATTCCCCAGATCTCGGCGATCATGGGCCCCTGCGCGGGGGGGGCGGTCTACAGCCCGGCCATCACCGACTTCAACGTGATGGTGCGCGACACCTCCTACATGTTCGTGACCGGGCCCGACGTCATCCGGACCGTCACCCACGAGGAGGTGACCAAGGAGGAGCTCGGCGGCGCCCTGACCCACAACGCCCGCTCCGGGGTCGCTCACTTCGCGGTGGACGACGACCGGGCGTGTCTCGCCCTCATTCGCGAGCTGCTCTCCTACCTGCCGTCGAACAACCTCGAGGACCCACCGCGGCGCCCCACCCCCGACCCTCCCGATCGCGAGGAGCCGGCTCTCGACGACCTCGTGCCCGCGGACCCGGCGAAGCCCTACGACATCAAGCGACTCGTCTCGGCGGTGGTGGACGAGGGGAGGTTCCTGGAGGTTCACGAGCACTTCGCACCGAACCTCGTGGTGGGCTTTGCCCGCTTCGCCGGGAAGAGCGTCGGAGTCGTGGCCAACCAGCCCGCGGTCCTCGCCGGCTGCCTCGACATCGACGCCTCGGTCAAGGGCGCGCGATTCGTCCGCTTCTGCGACGCCTTCAACATTCCCCTCGTGACGTTCGAGGACGTGCCGGGGTTCCTGCCCGGGACCGCGCAGGAGTTCGGGGGCATCATCCGCCACGGCGCCAAGCTCCTGTACGCCTTCGCCGAAGCGACCGTGCCCAAGGTCACGGTCATCACCCGCAAGGCCTATGGCGGCGCCTACTGCGTGATGTCGAGCAAGCACCTGCGCACCGACGTGAACTACGCCTGGCCCTGCGCGGAGATCGCGGTGATGGGGCCCGAGGGCGCGGTCAACGTCCTCCACCGCCGGGAGCTCAAGGCCGCCCCCGATCCCGCGGCGCTGCGCGCCCGCAAGGTCGCGCAGTTCCGGGAGAAGTTCGCCAACCCCTACGTGGCCGCCCGGCGCGGCTTCATCGACGCCGTCATCCCCCCGCGCCAGACGCGCCCCCGCATCGTGGCCGGCCTCGAGATGGCGAGCAACAAGCGCGACCGCAATCCCCCGAAGAAGCACGGGAACATCCCCCTGTGAGCCCCGCGCGCGCCGGGACACGGGCCGGGCCGGCAGGAGCCGGCCGCAACGTCGGTAAGGTCCTGATCGCGAACCGCGGCGAGATCGCGGTGCGCGTGATCCGCGCGTGCCGGGAGATGGGCATACGGGCCGTCGCGGTCTACTCCGAAGCCGACCGCGCGGCCCTGCACGTGCGTCTGGCCGACGAGGCCTGGCCGATCGGCCCTTCTCCCTCGCGCGAGTCGTACCTGCGCATCGATCGCGTGCTCGACGCGGCGCACAGAAGCGGCGCCGACGCCGTGCATCCCGGCTACGGCTTCCTCGCCGAGAACGCCGAGTTCGCCCGGGAGTGCGAGAAGCGCGGTCTCGTGTTCATCGGGCCGCGCTCCGCGACCATCTCCCTCATGGGGGAGAAGACTTCCGCCCGGCGCGAAGCTCTCGCGGCGGGGGTGCCGGTCGTGCCGGGCACGCTGCAGCCGCTCGCCGACGAGGGCGAGCTCCTCCAGGAAGCGGAGCGCATCGGCTTTCCCGTCATGCTGAAGGCGGCGGCGGGGGGCGGAGGCAAGGGGCTGCGGCGAGTGGACTCGGAAGCGGATCTCGCCCCCGCCCTCGCGCGCGCCCGCTCGGAGGCACACGGCGCGTTTGGTGACAGCCGCGTGTATCTGGAGAAGGCCATCCTTCGTCCACGCCACGTGGAGATCCAGGTCCTGGCCGACGAGCACGGCCACGTGGTGCACCTCTTCGAGCGCGAGTGCACGATCCAAAGACGCCACCAGAAGGTGATCGAGGAGAGCCCCTCGCCGCTTCTCACCGAGGCGCTGCGCACTCGGATGGGCGAGCTTGCGGTGGCGCTCGCCCGCCGCGTCGGATACGTGGGCGCGGGAACGATCGAGTTCCTCGTCGACGCCGAGCGCAACCCCTGGTTCCTGGAGATGAACACGCGGCTTCAGGTCGAGCACCCGGTGACCGAGGCGGTCACCTCCGTGGACCTCGTGCAGATGCAGATCCGTGTCGCCCGAGGCGAGGCGCTGCCGTTCTCCCAGGAGGACCTCGTCCAGAGGGGCCACGCCATCGAGTGCCGCGTGTACGCGGAAGACCCCGACGCCGGCTTTCTTCCCTCCCCCGGTCGCATCCTCGCTCTGCGCACGCCCGACGGCCCGGGCATTCGCGACGACTCGGGCGTCTATGCCGGAGGGGTGGTGCCGGTCCACTACGATGCGCTTGTCTCGAAGCTCGTCGCGTGGGCGGAGGACCGCCCGGCCGCCATCCGGAGGATGCGCCGCGCCATCGCCGAGTACCGGGTTCTGGGGATCAGGACCACTCTTCCCTTCTTCGGCCGTGTGCTCGACGACCCCCGGTTCGTCGCCGGGGACTTCGACACCTCGTTCGTGGACACGCTCCTCGCCGGAAACCACCAGCCGCGTCCGGTCCCCCTCGAGGTGGCGGTCGCGGCCGCGGGGATCGCGGCCTTCCGCAAGCGTCAGGTGGCGAGGCGCGCGGCGGCGTCCGACGGCAACCCCCATTCGGCCTGGCGTGAAGCCGGGCGGCGCGAGGCTCACGGTGGCCGGGGTGGACGCTAGAGGTGCTCTTCGACGCCACGGTCGACGGGAAGACGATCCGCCTCGAGGTGAAGGAGCGCAAAGGCGGGTACCGGCTCGAGCTCGACGGAAAACCGATGGACGTCGACCTCGTCGAGACGGGCGAGCACTTCGTGAGCCTCATCGTCGGCACGCACAGCCACGAGGTCGGGCTCGAGACGACGCCCCAGGGGTATCGCGTGCACATCGCCGGCGAGTCTGTGAGCGTGGCGCTGGCGGAAGGCGCTCGCGGCGGCGTCTTTGCGCCCCGGAAGCTGGACGGGCCCGCGCGGCTGTGCGCGCCGATGCCCGGCCGCGTGGTCCGCGTGCTGACCGCGGTCGGGAAGGCCGTCGAGGCCGGAGAAGGGCTCGTGGTGGTCGAAGCCATGAAGATGGAGAACGAGCTCCGGGCCCCCCGGGCGGGCGAGGTCGTCGAGCTCCGAGTCGGGGAAGGGCAGGCCGTCGAGGCGGGGGCGCTCCTGGTGGTCGTGGGCTGAGGGGAGCATCTTGTCGCGCCGACGCAAGCTCTTCGTGATCGCCCTCGTCGCCGGAGCCACCGCCCTGTACGCCCTGTGGCGGGCTCCGGAATGGGGGGCCCGTCTCGTGGAGCACGCGCTCGCCGGCTACTTCCACCGCGAGGTCCGGGTCGAGGCGCTCGATTTTCGCGGTGCTCCCCTGGAGATCGAGATCCGCGGCCTGGAGGTGGCGGGTCTGACCCCGGAAGCGCCACCCTTTCTCGAAGTGCCGGTCGCCCGCTTTCGTCCGAGCATCGCGCCCCTTCGCGGCAACCGCCTCGTGCTCTCCCGGGTCCGGGTCGAGGGGCTGCGTCTGCGGATCCGCGCCTTCGCCAACCCGCCCGAGGGTCCGGGGGGGGACGACATCCCGAAGCTGGGCGGGGACGGCGCCGGGCGCGGTGTCGCGGTGAGCATCGAGCGGCTCGTCATCGTGGACGGGGAGTTCGCGCTCAACCACGTCCGCGTCCCCCTCAACCTCGACCTGCCGAAGTTCCAGGGCCGGCTGGCGAGTCGTCCCCAGGGGGGCGTCGCCGGGCATGTCTCCTTTGGGCCGGGGACGATGCGCTTCGGCGACGCGCCCTCGCTGCCGATGGGCACCGAGATCGATCTCATTCTCGACAAGGGCCTGCTCACCGTCGAAGGGGCGCGCCTCGTCGGAGAGCGCACGAACCTCGCCTATCACGGGCGCCTGCGACTGTCGAAGGACCCGCGCGGACAGTTCCAGCTCGAGGGCCCGCTCGACCTCGCCGTTCTCGACCGTCACGTCTTCCGATCGGGCCTGGGGTTCGCCGGCGACGTGGACTGGAAGGGGCTGCTCTCCGTCGACGGTCCGCGCCTGCGCATCGAGGGTCGCCTCACCGGGCGCGGCGGGGCGTTCATGGGAGCGTCCGTGCCCCGCTTTTCGAGCTGGCTCTCCTACGATGGGACCGAGGGGCTGGTGATGCGCGACCTCGACGTCCTTGCGTTCTCCGGCTCCGGGCGGCTCGCCGTCGACGTGCCACCGACGAGCACCGGTCGTCCCGTCCACGTCCGCGGCAACGTGAAGGAGGCCGACGGCGAGGGCGTCCTCGGCATGATCTTCGGCTGGGGAAAGATGGGGGTGGGAACAGCGGCCACGGGCCCGATCGACCTCCGCTGGCCGAAGGGGCGGGCGCGCCAGTTGAGCGGCCGCGTCGACGTGGACCTCGCGCCGCGGCCGGACGGGCGCACGCCCCTCTCCGGGCGTCTCGAGTGGAGCGCCGAGGACGGGGTCCAGAACTACGAGCGCGCCGACCTGCAAACCCCCGCGACGAAGGGCCGCGTCCGGGGTCGCGTCGACGCCGAGGACCAGGCCCGTCTGCAGGTCGAGGGTGAGACGAGCGACCTCGCCGCCACCGACGACTTGTTCGTGCGCGTGCGCCGGGCTCTGGGCAACCCCGAAGCCCAGAAGGCGGGCTTCCGGGGGTCGGGCAGCTTCGTCGGTCTGTGGAGGGGAACGACCACCGACCCGGTCTTCGAGGGCCGCTTCACCGCCCCGTCGCTCGGCTACGCCGGAGTCGACTGGGGTCGCGCGCAGTGGTCGGGGGTCTTCGACACCGCGGCGGAGTCAGTGGAGTCGAGGCCTCTCGTGGTGCGCAAGGGGGAGGGCGAGCTGCAGTGGGACGGCCTGACCGAGGTCGGCTGGTTCGGGATGCGCGACTCCGTCTCGGGCCGCTTCCGGATCGGGAACTGGCCGGCCGAGGACGTCGTCACGTTCATGGAGTGGGACATCGACGCGACGGGGCTGGTGAGCGGCGGGGGCAGCGTTCGCGGTCGCCGCAGCGCGCCCGACGGCGAAGCGCGGGTGAGCGCCCGCGGGGGGCGTTACTACGGCGTGGCCTACGACGAAGCGGTGCTCGCGTCCCGCTGGAAGGGCCCGCTCACCGAAGTGACGTCCGGCCGCTTGCAGATCGGAGGCGGCGACGTGACGTTCCACGGCAGCCTCACCGACGACGGCGTGTACGACGGAGCAGCGGTGCTGCGGGGCGTCGACATCGGTGCGCTGGCACCGCTCGCTCCGGAAGGAGCCGCGCTCTCGGGCCCCCTCGCCGGGACCCTCGAGCTGCAAGGGAACCTCTCGCGCCCGCGGCTTCGGGGGCAGCTGTCTTCGACGCACCTCTTCTTCGGCGACGAGGGGCTGGGCGCGCTCGAGGCGACCCTCGTCGGGTCAGGGGACGGTCGCGTCGGCGTCGAGGCCCGGTGCCGCTCGGGTCGCGTGGACCTGGCTCTGGCCGGAGAGGTGGCCACTCTCGCCCCCTACTCGTCGGCCCTGCGCGTCACCGCTCGCGACACGAGCCTCGACCCCTTCCTGAGGGCGCTGCGGCCCTCGCTTCCCTCCGCTCTCGCCCTCGTCGCCTCCGGCGAGGTCGAGCTGCGCGGACCACTCGGGTCCCCCGCCGACATGCACGTCGAAGCCAACGTGCCCGACCTTCGCCTGCTTCTCCCCGAATACCCGATCCGCGCGTCCGAGCCCGTCCGGTTTGCCGTCGAGGGGGGCCGCATGGTGCTCGACGACTTCCACCTCGCCGCCGAAGGGACCGATCTCACGATCACCGGTGGCATGGATCTCGTGGGCGAGGGTCCGAGCTCGATCTCCGCGCACGGGCGGGCCGACCTGCGAGCCCTTTCCCTCGTGACGCGACGCTTGCGGGCGGCGGGGACAGCTCGCCTCGCGGTCGAGGTCACGGGAACCCGGACGAGTCCCCGTCTGGTGGGGACCCTCGACCTCGACGGCGCGGGGGCGCGCGTGCGCGGGTTTCCGCACGGCGTCGAGTCGCTCACCGGGCGGGTCCGCTTCACGGAGAGCGCGGCCGAGCTCGAGAACGTGTTGGGGGCTTTCGCCGGGGGCAGGCTGAGCATCGAGGGTCAGGCCGCGTTTGGCGAAGGGCAGCTGCGCTCCTACGACGTCCGCCCGACGGCCCGTGCCGTTTCACTGCGCTATCCCGAGGGCCTGCGCAGCCAGCTCGACGCCGAGCTGCGGCTGTTCGGTGACGCGAAGGAGCAGTGGATCACCGGCACCGTCGACGTGCGCCAAGCCCTGTACACGAAGCGCTACGACGTGGCCTCGGAGCTCCTCGGTACCGGCCGCAGGCTCGCCCCGCCGACGCCGGCCTCTCTCGACGACGGGGCCCGTCTCGACCTCGAGATCCGGGTTCCGGGGACGCTGCGCATCGAGAACAATCTGGCCGCGCTTTCGGCCAGCGCCGATCTCGTGCTTCAGGGGACGACACGCGCCCCCGTTGTGACGGGCCGGGCCGAGGTCGAGGGGGGGCAGGTCTACTTCCAGGGCCGGACCTACGTCATCCAGCGGGGCACCCTCGACTTCGTCAATCCCCGCAAGCTTGATCCGCTCTTCGACATCGAGGCGCAGACCCAGGTCCGCTCCTATCGCGTGACGCTGCGAGCGTCGGGAACCCTCGAGCGGGTGACCCCGACGCTGAGCTCCGATCCGCCCCTGAGCTCCCTGCAGATCCTGGCGCTGCTCGCGGGCCAGGACGAGAGCGAGGTCGCCAACCTCACCCAGACCCAGGCGCGCGCCAGCCAGGCTCAGCTCGCGGCGGCGGGGGCGGCGACGCTGGCCGCGGGCCGCCTCGCGGAGTCGGTCGGCCTCGAGCGCGAGGCCGAACGGCTCTTCGGCCTGAACCGCTTCTCGATCGACCCTTCGCTCCTCCGCGGGGCCGGCTCCACTCCCACCGCCCGCGTCACCGTGGGCAAGCGGGTCACTCCTGATCTCAACGTGCTGTACTCCCAGGACTTGCGGGGCACCGAGGAGCGGATCCTCGCCGTCGAGTACACCCTGTCCGACCGCTTCTCCCTGCTCCTCACCCGGACCGATCCTGGCGCCGCCAAGACCGGGGTCGAGCGGGGGTGGGCGTTCGACCTGCGGATCCGTCAGTCCCGCTGATGCGGACGGCCCTCCTCCTCCTCGCTCTCGCCGGCGCCCCCCTTGCCGCTTCCGGGGAGGAGGAGGAGCCGGAGTACGTTCGCGACGTGCGCATCGACGCCAGTGATGCTCCGCGCCTCGAGCGCTTCTTGAGCCTCGTCCCTGGCCGCCCGATCGACCCCGAGGCGGTCCGTCGAAGCGTCGAGCTGATGCACGCGACGGGCCTCTTCGAGGACGTCCGCGTCGAGGTCGAGCGCCGGGCGGGCGAGGCCGGCGTCACCGTGGTCTTTCGACCCCTCCCCTCCCCCCTCCTCGACAAGGTGCGGGTGGAGGGTGCCGACGTTCTCTCGGCTGACGATCTGCGACGCGTGGCGCGGCTGCGAGTGGGCGAGCCGATGTGGCCGGCGCGGCTCGAGCGCGCCGGGCGCGACGCCGCTCTCGAGCTCGTGCGCCGCGGGCACCTCGAGGCCCTCGTCGACGTCGAGGCGGCTCGAGTGCCCGGGGGAGTCGACGCGGTGTTCCACGTCCGGGCCGGGCCCCGGGTGAGCGTGGCCGCCGTGGCGGTGTTGGGAGCCGAAGGTGTCCCCGGGGTGAGGCTCGACGATCTCGTCCGGCCGCACCCCGGCGGCACCTATGCCCGGCATCGGGCGGAGAAGGCCAAGGAGGAGATGCGGCGACGGCTGGCCCGGCACGGCCGGTGGCGCGCCACGGTGAGCCTGCAGGAGCGATACGCTCCCGGCCCCGCCCGGATGACCCTGTTCTTTCAGGCGACGCCGGGACCGCCGATGGAAGTGGAGGTTCACGGCGCCTCCGTCCCCGAAGGCCTGCTCGACGACGTGCGACGGCTGCTCCGGGACGGGGGCGCGGGACGCGACGCTCTCGAGGCGGGCGCCGAACGCGTCGAGTCGCACCTTCGCCGCCAGGGCCACCGCGAGGCGAGCGTCCGGGTGAGCGTCGAGTCGCAGGCGAGCCGCGACGTGGTCGTCTTCGAAGCCAACCCCGGACCCCTCACCCTCGTCGCGTCGGTGGAGATCCGGGGCGTCGACGGGGAGTACGCTCGGGGGCTCGAGACGCGTCCGGGAGAGCCGGTCCGGGACCGCGTCCTCACCGAGGACGAGCAGCGGCTCGCGCGGAGCCTGGAGGAAGAGGGTCACTTCGAGGCCAAGGTCGACGCCGACGTCCCCGAGGTCGGGGGTCCGCAGCCGGTGATCTTCCTCGTGCGGCCCGGTCCCCGGGCCGTCGTCGCCACGGTGCAGGTCGAGGGACCGCCACTGCCCTCTCCCTCCGAAGAGCAGGCTCCCCCGGAGGTGGCGGTGAAGGCGGGGCTCCCCTACCGGGTGCGAGACGTCGTGGCGAGCCGGGAGACACTCGTCTCCGTCTGGCGTCGCGCCGGCTTCCTCGACGTCGCGGTGCTTCCCAATGTCGAGTTCACGGAGGACCGCACCGCGGTCGCGGTGCAATTCGCCGTCTCGCTCGGTCCGCGGACCATCGTCGAGAGCATCGTGCTCGCCGGGCTGCGCGTCACCCGCGAGGCGACGGTGGCGCGCGAGCTGGTGCTGCGCCGAGGGGAGCCGTTCTCCTTCGAGCGGGTGCTCGAGAGCCAGCGTCGCCTCCTCGGCCTGGGGATCTTCGAGAGGGTGAGCGTGAGCGAGCTCGATCCGGAGCGCGAGCGTCGACGCGACGTCGTGGTGAGGGTCCAGGAGGCGGCACGCACCACCGTGTCGTGGGGCGTCGGCTACTCGGAGCAGGACCGGGTCCGGGGCAGCGTCGAGGTGACGCGAAGGAACATCAGCGGCCTGGGTCGGTCGGCCTCGATCTTCGCGCGCGGCAGCTTCCGCGGGAGCCGCTTCTTGTTCACTCTGCGCGAGCCCTGGCTGTTCGGACGGAAGCTCGACTCCTTTCTCACCGCTTACTGGGAGGAGGAGAAGCGGACGAGCTTCGACTACAACCGCAAGGGAGTGGTGCTCCAGGCGGGGCGGAGGGTCCATTCCCGCACGGCGCTGCTCTTGCGCTACTTGTACCAGGACACCGCCGTCTTCAACATCGAGGTGCCACCCGAGGAGATCGACCGGCAATTCCGGACCTACGCCGTCTCGGGTCCGGCCGCCTCGGTCGTCTGGGACAGCCGGGACGATCCCCTCGAGCCCCGTCGCGGGGCGTTCGTGGGGGCCGACGTCCAGCTCTCCGCCTCCGCCCTCGGCGGCGCCAGCTTCATGAAGGGCTTCTTCCAGGCCTCGGGCATCCAGCGGATCCGCCCCGAGCTCCTCCTCGTCGTCTCCGGGCGGCTGGGTCTCGCCACGAGGTTCGGCGACTCGGCTCGCCTGCTGCCTCTCCCCGAGCGGTTCTTCGCCGGTGGAGACTACGGGCCGCGCGGCTTCCCCGTCGACGAGGTCGGTCCCCGGATCGTGCGTCCCGACGGCGCGGTATTTCCCACCGGAGGCAACGCTCTCGTCCTCGGCGGAGCGGAGCTTCGCTACAACCTCAGCCGCTCCTTCCAGGTTGCCACCTTTCTCGACCTCGGCAACGTGTACCCCGAAATCCGGGACATCGCGCTTGGCGAGCTGCGCTCGAGCGCCGGCCTCGGGCTGCGTTACCGGACCCCGATCGGACCCATCCGCCTCGACTGGGGCTACGTCCTCGACCGCGAGGTCGGAGAGGGTGCCTCCCGCTTTCACCTGAGCATCGGCCATGCTTTCTGATGGGTTGAGACGGCAGGGGGGCCTTGTCCTTGCCGCGTCTGTCGCGGCGACGGCCGCGGCGCAGGAGCCCGCTCCGCAGGTGGAGCTCGTCGAGCGGATCCTGGCCGTCGTAGACGACCGGCCGCTCTTCCTCTCCGAGGTGCGCGTTCTCGCGGCGGTCCGGGGCCTCGAACCCGCCCCCGCCCTCGAGGCGGCGATCGACGAGAGACTCATGCACGCCGAAGCGGCCCGGCTCCCCCAGGCCGACGTCTCGGAGGAGGAGGTGGACGAGGCGCAGGCGCTGCTTCTCCGGAACCGGCCGGACCTCCTCGCCCGCATCCCAGCGGCCGAGCTTCGGCGCCTGCTCCGGCGTCAGGCCACGATCCTCAAGTACGTCGAGTTTCGCTTCCGACCCCAGGTCCGGGTGAGCCCCGACGAGGTCCGCCGGGCCTTCGAGCAGGAGCGGCGCCCCCAAGGCCCGGGTCTCGACGAGGCCGCCCCCGCCGTGCGCACGCGGCTCGAGCGGCGCGCGATCGATGAGCGGATCGAGGAGTGGGTGAGAGACCTTCGGCAGAGGGCGGACCTGCGCTATGTGAGCGACGAGGCCTCGACCGCCCGGGGGCCGTAGGCGCCCCGAAGGGCGAGCAGCCGGATGCGGAACAAATCGACGAACGCGGCTCCTCCCCCCGCCAGGCTCACCCGGCTCGCCGCGTCGTTGCGCCACACCACCGGGACCTCCGCGATCCGCAGGCCTCGCCGCCGGGCCACGTAGAGGGCCTCGACGTCGAACGAGAAGCCGTCCAGGCGTGTGGCGGAGAACGCGAGCGTCGCGGCTTCGTCCGTGAAGAGCTTGAAGCCGCACTGGGTGTCCTGCAGTCCCGGCAGGAGCAGCGCCTGCACGAGGGCGTTGAACACGCGTCCCGTCGCCTCGCGGGCGAAGGTCTGTCGGACCTCGATGCGCGCTCCGGACACGGCCCGGGAGCCGATGGCCACGTCCGCGCCCCGCCCGAGCTCCTCCTCGAGGCGGGCGAGCTCTTCGATGGGAGTGGACAGGTCGGCGTCGGTCATGAGCCGCCGCCGGCCCGAAGCGGCGAGCATGCCGCGCCTCACCGCATAGCCCTTGCCGCGGTTTCTCTCGTGGCGGAGAAGGACGAGGCCATCCTCCCCCGCCTCTCGCGCCGCCTCCGACGTGCCGTCCGTCGACCCGTCATCGACGACGACGATCTCGTGGCTCGCGCCCGAAGCCAGGAGCCAGCCCCGCACCCGGCCGAGCGTCCGGGGGAGCCGCTGCGACTCGTTGTAGGCGGGGATGACGATGGAGAGGTGGGGGGCGCTCACCGTGTCTCCCCCTCGAAGAGGCTGCCGAGGACCGGCCGAAGATCCAGGGGAAGGCCCACGAGCCCCAGGTCCCGGGCTCCCCACCGCACCTCCTCGATCGCCATCGCGGCGAGGGTCCCCTCCTCGGGTCGATCCGCCCTCCACGACGCCAGGGCGGCCTCGAGACCCACGGCGACGGCGTGGACCACATCGAGGACGCGGGCGGCCAGAGCCTCGGGGTCACCGTCGTCGACGACGTGACGGCGCGCGAGCCGGCCGATCCGCGAGCACAGCTCCCCGTCACCGAGGAGTCGCCCGACGAGCGCCACGACCTCGCCCGCCTCGGTCCTTCCCGGTGACACCGGGACCACGACGCCCTCTCCGAACTCCCGGGCCGCGGCCCCTCCCGCGGTGACGAGCACCGGTCGGGCCGCAGCCATCGCCGCGACCACCAGCGGGTCGAGCCCTCCCCGCACGGGATGCTCGAGCGCGACCACCACGTCGGCGGCGGCGACGAGCCGCTCCGCCTGCGGATCGTCCGCGTGCGTCCACCGCACCGCGACGCGCCCTGCCCCGGCGAGATCCGCGAGCGCGTGCGCCGCTGGCTCGGACTGCTCCTCTCCCCGGGGGCGCACCGCCACCACGACCGCCTCCGCGGAGTCGACAGAGGCGGCCCGGCGGGCGACCCCGCGGTCGAGCGCCTCGCGGCGGGCCGCGGCCAGATCGAGCGGGACGTGGGCGAGGGGTCGCCCGGGCAGCCGCGCCCTCGCCCGGGTCGCGATCGTCCGGGTGAAGGCGACGAGACCGAGGCTCGCCTCGAGCACGCGGTCGTTCATGGGGAACAGCGAGCGCAACATGGCCCCGTCGCGGCCCCGGGCATGCTGCCGGGCGGCGAAGGCGCCGGGCTCCCCGTGGGAGCGCCGCGCCTCGCGCAGGTAAGCCTCGCGTCCGCCCCGAGACAGGGCTTCTTCCCGGGCGACGCGGTGGAGGTTCCACTCGGCGAGGAGCACGACCCCGGGCCGCTCGCGAAGGGCCTCGAGGACATACGCGTGATCGGGGGCGTCGTCGACGTGGAACAGGTGCACGTCGGCGTCCGGGACCGCTCCCGGGCCGGTGCACAGCGCGAGGGTCGCCTGGCGCTCGAGCCACGGCACGACGGCTCCGAGCCCCCCGGCGTGCGGACGCGGGCTCCACAGGGCGAGCTTCACCGGATCGACTCCGTGAGCCGGTCCACCACGAGGTCCCACGTGATGTCGGCGACCCGCCGCCGGCCTTCCTCTCCCATGGTGCGCAGCGCCCGCTCGCCGAGGGCGAAGATACGGTCCATCGCCTCCGCGACCCCTTCCGCGGTCGGCGAGCTGATGAGGCCGTTCTGCTCGTGAGTGACGAACTCGAGCGGCCCCCCGGCATCGGTGGTCGTGAGCACGGGCTTGTTCGACAGGAAGCTCTCGACGGTGACGTAGCCGTAGTCCTCGTCGAACGGCGTGTAG
>Ga0326597_10008543_pt1 | contig 13803 bp, 14 predicted proteins | sample RVTome_12_FD_203789 | JGI IMG/M metagenome (GOLD analysis project Ga0326597, IMG submission 203789) | Soil microbial communities from uranium-contaminated site in the Upper Colorado River Basin, Wyoming, United States - RVT100D185 | ecosystem: Environmental > Terrestrial > Soil > Contaminated >... | reverse complement strand
GAGCGCGGCACCGACGAGATCACCATGGTGCTGACCGGGGCGCTGCCGCTTGCCCTCAAGCCCGACGCGAAGAGCGCGGCGGTGATCGGCATCGGCACCGGGCTCACCACCCACACGCTGCTGCAAAACCTCGCCATCGAGCGCGTCGAGACGGTGGAAATCGAGGCGGCCATGGCCGAGGCTTCGCGCGGCTTCATGCCGCGCAACAGCGGCGCGTTCGCCGACCCGCGCGGCGCGATCCTGATCGACGACGCGAAGAGCTTCTTTTCGACCTACAACCGCCGCTACGACCTCATCATCTCCGAGCCGTCGAACCCCTGGGTAAGCGGCGTCTCGAGCCTGTTCACGCGCGAGTTCTATCGCCGCATCCGCGGCCACCTCAATGCCGGCGGGCTGCTCGTGCAATGGATCCAGCTCTACGAGATGGACGCTTCCCTGGTCGCGACGGTGCTGCGCGCGCTGGGCGAGGAGTTCGCGCATTACGCGGTGTTCGCGCCGACCGACCACGATCTGCTCATCGTGGCCGCAGAAACGCCGCTGCCGAGCGCCGCGCGCGCCGAAGTGTTCGAGCACCCGGGCGTGGCGAAGGAGCTCTGGACAGTGCATATCTTCAGCGCCGGCGACTTCGATGCGCGCTACGTCGGCAGCCGCGCCACCCTCGAGCCGCTCATCGCGAGCTACGGCATGCCCGCGAATTCGGATTTCGCTCCGGTGCTCGACCTGAATGCCGCGCGCCAGCGCTTCATGGAGAAAAGCGCGGTCGAGCTTGTGGGCCTGCTGAACCTCGACGTGCCGGTGCTCGAGCTGCTGGAGCGCGCGCGCAGCCGCCGTCCGCTCAACCCGCTCTACAAGGGTGCCTACGCCTTCGAGCGCGTGGAAAACACGCGGCTCGCCTGGTATGCGCGCGATTTCCTCGTCAGCCCGCGCCTGCCGGCGCCCGAGGCCGTGCCGAGCGCACTGCAGAAGGACCTCGAGCTCGTGAAGCTGCGCCTGCTCGAATGCCGCGAGCCGCGCGAGCTCGACGTGTGGCTGCACAGCGCGGCGCGCCTCGCGCGGGCGATCAATCCCTATCTCGCCCCGGATGATGCAGGCGCGGTGTGGCAGCAGATCATGGCGCGGCCATGCTTTTCCGGGCTGCAGGACTTCCAGCGGCGCTGGCTGGCGCTCTTCCGCGCGGTGGCTGCGCGCGACGCCGCGCGCATGGCGGAGCACGCTTCGCATCTTCTCGCGACGCAGCCCTCGCTCGGCGCCGAGGCGCGCGAGTACCTGGTGCTTGCGGGGATGAGCGGCCACATCGCCTCCGGCAACCCGAGCACGGCGCTCGAGCTGTGGGATGCCCACAAGCAGAAAATCCGCTCGCCGGGCGCGGCCGCATTCCGGCTGCTGCGCTGCCACGCCGGGGCGGCAAGCTGCGAAGCGGAATTCAAGCCGTACGCGGCGCGCTGAAGCGCACGGTTCCGAGCACCTTGCGGATGAACTCGCGCCTCTCCTCGCCGGCGAAATGCCCGTCGAGCAGCAGGTGCGACAGCCCGTGCACCAGCGCCCAGGCCGCGGCGGCCGCGTAGCGCGCGTTGGGCCCGAGATCGGCGAACGCCTCCTGCAGTCGCTCATGGGTACGGCGATCCTGGCCGCACATCAGTCGAAAGCGCTGCGGGTGCGCCAGCGCGAACTCGACATAGGCCTCGCCCATTTCGCGGCGCGGCCGGCTTTCGAGCGCATTGCCGAGCAGCTCGAAACCTTCTCCCGCCAGCGCGGCCAGCAGGCTTTCGCGGTCCGGGAAGTGGCGATAGGGGGCGTTGTGCGACACCCCCGCCCGGCGCGCCAGCTTGCGCACATTGACTGAGGCAAGCCCTTCTTTTTCCAGAATCTTTCCGGCAGTATGTAAGAGCGCAGCGCGTAGGTCGCCGTGATGATACGAACCCGATGTTGACATTGTCTACATCGCCCCTCAACCTGATGTTGTCATCGTCAACATACCACAAGACCGGAACGCTCTATATGAAAGTCAGGCGTTTCGCCCGCTTCTGGAACCCGACTCGGATTACCGGTAGCCAGAGTGCGGTGTTGTCAATTCTCGTATCAGCGATACGACAATCTCCCGATCCGGGAATACCTCGGCGAAGCGAACCATGTTGGCCAGGTTCCGAGCGGAAAAGCCCCGTCCGAACTCTGTTTCCAATTTTGCAGACAGTGACTGCAAAATCTCCTCGCCGTAGCTTGCCCGCTTTTCCCTGAGTACCTCCCGCCGGATGCGGTCGCCGACTTGCCAATAGAGCAGCGTCAGACCGGCGTTGACCGCGCGAGCGGTCTGCTGCCGGGCTTCGAGGATGAGGCGGCGCACCTCGGCCAGCAAACCCTCCCGCCGGGCGACACCTGTCGAGGGAACTGCCTTGGAAACGACCCGTTTCGCGCTCACGTCGTTCCCGCTTCCCTCACGATCTCGTCCAGCAGCCCCTCGGTCTCCTTCTCCAATGCCAGGATGTCGGCGCGGATCTGCTCCAGCGTCCGTAGCGGCTGCGGCTTGTAGAAGTAGCGGGCGATCGTCGTCTGCATCGTCAGCAGCTTCTCGACCTCTTCGTTGCCGATGAAGAGCGTCATCTGCGGGATTTCTTCGCGTACGGATTGCGGCCGGTGCGGAACTCGACGCGCAGCGGGGTCCCGGCGAGCGCGAACTTGTCCCTGAAGTAGCCCTCGAGATAGCGCTTGTAGGAATCGGGCACGCGGTCGAGCGCGTTGCCGTGGATGATGATGCGCGGCGGGTTGACGCCTCCCTGGTGCGCGTAGCGCAGCTTCGGCCGGATCAGGCCGGTTTTCGGCGGCGCCTGCTTCTCGACCGCGGCGATCATGGCGCGCGTGAGCTTGGGCGTGGGCAGGCGCGCCATGGCGGCCGCGTAGGCCGCGTCCACCGAGCGCATCAGCGCTCCGAGCCCCTTGCCCTCCTTCGCCGAGATGTGGTGCGCGTCGGCGAAGCCGAGGAAGCCGAGCTTCCACTGCAGCTCGGCTTTCATGCGCTCGCGCTTTTCCTTGTCGGCCGCGTCCCATTTGTTCACCGCGATCACCACCGCGCGGCCGCGCTCGAGGATATAGCCGGCGACATGCGCGTCCTGCTCGGTCACGCCGTCGAGCGCATCGAGCACCAGGATCGCCACGTTCGACGCCTCGATCGCCTGCAGCGCCTTCACGATCGAGAAGAACTCGACCGGCGTGCCGGTCTTGCCCCGGCGCCGCACGCCCGCGGTGTCGATCAGCGTGTAGCGGCGGCCGCCGCGCTCGAACGGCACTTCGATCGGGTCGCGCGTGGTGCCGGGCTTGTCGAAGGCGATGACGCGCTCCTCGCCCACCACCGCGTTGATGAGCGTCGACTTGCCGACGTTGGGGCGCCCGACCACGGCGACGCGCGGGTGGCCCTTGTCGAGCGCTTCCTCCGAAGGAGCCTCTTCGGGGAAAGGCGAAAGCGCGAGGTCCATCAGCTCGCGCACGCCTTCGCCGTGGGCGCCCGAGATCGGCGCCGGGTCGCCCAGCCCGAGCTCGTGGAATTCCGCCACTGCCGTATCGGGCTGCATGCCTTCGGTCTTGTTGACCGCCACGTACACGCGGGTGCGCAGCTTGCGCAGCCTGCCCGCGATCTCGCGGTCGGCGGGCGTGAGCCCGGCGCGGCCGTCGACGATGAACAGGACCGCGTCGGCCTCCGCCATCGCCTGCTCCGCCTGCCGCGCCATCTCGAGGTAGATGCCTTCGGTGGCGCTGGGCTCCAGGCCCCCGGTGTCGATGGCGATGAAGGCGCGGCTGCCGAGGCGGCCCTCGCCGTAATGCCGGTCGCGCGTCACGCCCGGCACGTCGTGCACGATGGCGTCGCGGCTGCGCGTGAGCCGGTTAAAAAGGGTCGACTTGCCGACGTTCGGCCGGCCGACCAGCGCGATCACCGGCTTCACGGCGCGGCTTCACAGGCCGAGCGCAACGAGCGTTCCATTCTGCGTCTGCACCAGCACGCCGGACGGCAGGGCGAGCGGCGCGGCGCGCACCGCGCCGCCGCCGGTCGAGTGACGCGCGATGAAGGCGCCGGATTCGCGCGCAAGGAAATGCACATGGCCTTCGAAATCGCCCACCGCGACCGCCGCGCCCATGGCTGCCGGCCGGGAAAGCTGGCGATTCGCGAGGCGGTCCTGCTTCCATACCGAGCGGCCGTTCGTGCGGTCGAGCGCATGCACCGCGCCGCGCTCATCGCTCACCAAGGCGTAGCGCGCATCGAGGCTCACCCCGGTGAGCGAGGAAAGCTCGCGCGCCCAGATCTGCCGGCCGTTCGCGAGGTCGTAGCAGGCGACGCGTCCCTGGTAAGCCGCGGCGCACACTTCGCGTCCCTGCACCACCGGCTCTCCCACCACGTCGGTGACCCGCTCCAGCTCGGTCGCGCCCTTGGGCAGCGCCACCGTGGCTTCCCAGCGCATGCCGCCGTTCGAGAGCGCGATGGCGGCGAGCTTGCCGCCCGAGAACCCGGCGAATGCGGTGTCGCCGAGAATGGTCATCCCGGCCGGGCTGCGCACGATGAGCGAGGCCGGCGCGCGCTGGTACACCCAGCGGCGCTTCCCGTCCTGCCCGGCGAAGGCAAAGATGCGGTTGTCCACGCTGCGCACCAGCACCAGATCGTTGCCGAGCGCAGGCGGCGCCAGCACTTCGCTCGACACGCGGGCGCGCCAGCGCAGCGCTCCGCTCGCCGCGTCGAGCGCGATGACCTCGCCTTCCTCGGTCGCGACCGCGGCGATGCGCCCGTCGCTGCCTACCCCTGCCGAGAGCCGGCTGTCGGTGGACACCCGCCAGCGCTCGGCGCCGCTCGCCGCGTCCAGGCGCACCACGGTGCCGTCGCGCGCGGCGGCGTACACCGAGTCGCCGGCGCGCGCCGGGGCGAACACGAAGCGCTCGGCGCCGCCCACATGCGCCGTCCACAGCACGCGCACGCTTTGCGCCTGCTCGAGCGGAGGCAGCGGCGCCGGCTTCGGCCCGCTCGGCGAGCTGAACAGATTGAGCGGATTGCATCCCGACAGGGCGAGCGCGGCGAACGCGAGGGCGAGCCACCTCATCGCTCAGCCGCCGAGCGCTTCGAGACGGATGCGCACGCTTTCCTGGAAAGCGCCCTCCTGCGTGCCGGACTTCTCCAGCGCGAGCCGGTAGGCCGCCTTCGCCTCGGCCGCCTGGTTCTTGGCGACCAGGAGGTCGCCGCGCAGCGCGGCGTACTGCGCGTCGTAGGCGCTCGCGTGCGGCGCCTCGAGCAGCTTCAGCGCCTCGTCGTACCCCTTCTCGTCGAGCAGCACGGCGGCAAGCCGCAGGCGCGCGAGGTCGCGGAAATCATCCGAAGACGAGCGCTCCACCACCCATTGAAGCTGGGCCTTGGCGCTCTTCAGGTCGTTGCGGTCGAAGTAATAGCGCGCCGCCACGAGAGCGCCCATCGACGCGTACACGGTGCGCGGATAGCTCTCGACCAGCGTGCCCGCCGCGTCGCGCACTGCCTTGCCGTCGTGGACCTGCGCCGCCTTGGAGAGCGTGTCGTAGAGCACGCTCGCGTTGGCCGCCTGGTCGAGCTGGTACCAGCGCCAGCCCTGCCAGCCGGCAAAGCCGATCGCCACCGCGAGCACCAGCGCGGCGATCCGGCCGCCATGGTCCTTCCACCACGCCTGCAGCTCTGCGAGCTTTTCCTGCTCTTCCAGATCCAGTGGCATCAGCTTCCTTTCAATGCGTTCGCGACCGCTTCGCGCGGGAGGCGCTGCTGCGGCGCGCCGCTGCGCAGCGGCTTCACCGATACTTCGCCCGACTTGAGCTCGTCCTCGCCGACGATGAGCGCGTACAGCGCACCGCTGACGTCGGCTTTCTTCATCTGCGACTTCATGCCGCCGCCGCCGGCGTGCAGCACGATGCGCAGGTCCTGCGCGCGCAGCTCGTCGGCCAGCCTGAAGGCGTATTCCAGGGTGCCCTCGCCCTGGTGGATCACGTAGCCGTGCGGCGCGCGGGCCCGCGCCTTGCGGCCCGCATCGCCCAGCAGCGCGATGAGCCGCTCGTTGCCCATGGCGAAGCCGGTCGCCGGGGTGGGCTTGCCGCCGAGCTGGGCGAAGAGCCCATCGTAGCGCCCGCCGCCGCACACCGTGCCCTGGGCGCCGAGGTCCGCGGAGATCCACTCGAACACGGTGAGGTTGTAGTAGTCCAGGCCGCGCACCAGCCTGGGGTTGATGCGGTACTCGATCCCGGCCGCCGCCAGCAGCCGCTTGAGCGCTTCAAAATGCGCAAGCGAGGCGTCCCCCAGGTACTGAAGAAGCGACGGGGCCGAAGCCACGACCTCCTGCACCATCGGGTTCTTGGAGTCGAGCGCGCGCAGCGGGTTGGTGCGCATGCGGCGCTTCGCGTCCGCGTCAAGGCGGTCCTGGTGCTTCTCCAGGTGCTTCACGAGCTCGGCGCGGTAGCGCGCGCGCTCCTCGGGAGAGCCTATCGTGTTCAACTCCAATCGTATGTTCGCCAGGCCCAGCTCCCGCCACAGCGCCGCGCTCATCACGATGTGCTCGGCATCGACGTCGGGCCCGGGATAGCCGAGCGCTTCGACGCCGTACTGGTGGAACTGGCGGTAGCGCCCTTTCTGCGGGCGCTCGTGGCGGTACATCGGCCCGGCGTACCACAGGCGCTTCGGGCCGTCGTAGACCAGGCTGTGCTCGATCGCGGCGCGCACGCAGGAGGCGGTGCCCTCCGGGCGCAGCGTGAGCTCCTCGTCGTTCAGCTCGTCGCGCCAGGAGTACATCTCCTTCTCGACGATGTCGGTCGCCTCGCCGATGGCGCGGCGGAAGAGCTGCGTGTGCTCCACCAGCGGCATGCGGATGTTGCGGTAGCCGTAGCGCGCGAGCCAGTCGTGCACCGTCGCCTCGAAATCGAGCCACAGCTCGGCCTCGTCGGGCAGCACGTCGTTCATGCCGCGAACGGCCTGGATGGTCTGCATCTCTCTTAAACGGCTTCCTGATTAGCGACATTCCTCAGCAGGCTCACGTAGTGAGCCAGCGAGATGCGCAAGATATGGTTCACCGACAAGACGAGGTGAACCATGGCGATGAACCAGGTGCAGTTCCAACGTGGACTTTCGATGGCCGAGTTCGTGGAACGCTACGGTAGCGAAGACAAGTGCGAGGCGGCGCTCATTGCGGCGCGCTGGCCCCGCGGCTTTGCGTGCCCGGCCTGCGGCTCCGGCGCTCACGGCAGCTTCGTGCGCGAGGGGCGCCGCTACTGGCAATGCGCCACCTGCCGGCATCAGTGCAGCGCCATCAGCGGCACGATCTTCGAGTCGACCAAGTTGCCCCTGACGCGCTGGTTCCTCGCCATGCACCTGCTGACCCAGTCCAAGAACAACGTCTCGGCGCTGGAGCTCAAGCGCCACCTGGGCGTTTGCTACAAGAGCGCCTGGCTCATGAAGCACAAGCTCATGGAGGTCATGTTTCAGCGTGAGGACTCGCGCCAGCTCGAGGGGCGCGTGGAGATCGACGACGCCTACCTCGGGGGCGAGCTCGCGGGCGGCACGAGCGGGCGCGGCTCGGACAACAAGGTGCCTTTCATCGCCGCGGTGCAAACCAGCCCTGAGGGCCACCCCCTGTATGCGTGCTTTGCCAAGCAGCCGCTGACCACCGAGGCGGTGGCGATCTGGGCAGCCAAATCGCTGGCGACCTCGGCTCAGGTGGTGTCCGACGGGCTGTGGTGCTTTCGCGGCGTCAAGATCATCGGCGCCGAGCACCATCGCACGGTCACTGGCAGTGGCAAGGCCGGCGCCAAGCTGCCGCAGTTCAAGGCCGTCAACACGCTGCTCAGCAACCTCAAGACCGCGCTCACGGGCACCTACCACGCCTTCGACTTCGCCAAGTACGCCCATCGCTACCTCGCCGAGGCCCAATATCGGTTCAACCGCCGCTTCAATCTCGCCTCCATCTTGGCCCGCTTGCTGCGCGCCGCTTCCCTCACCCCGCCTCGGCCTGCCGCGCTCATCCGGTTGGCTGAAGAATGTCGCTAATCAGGAACGGCTTTGACGACGATGGTTTTCTTGTACTTCGACTTCACGTAGTTCTCGACGATGGCCTGGAATTCCTCGGCGATGCGATCGCCCTTGAGCGTCACCGTTTTCTTCCCGTCGACGTACACCGGCGCGACCGGCACCTCGCCGGTGCCCGGCAGGCTGACGCCGATGTCCGCGTGCTTGGACTCGCCCGGGCCGTTCACCACGCAGCCCATCACCGCCACGCGCATGTTCTCGACGCCGGGATAGCTTTCGCGCCACAGCGGCATCTGGCTGCGCAGGTAAGCCTGGATTTTCCCCGCCAGCTCCTGGAACACGGTGCTCGTAGTGCGCCCGCAGCCGGGACAGGCGCTGACCATCGGGGCAAACGCGCGCAGCCCCATCGTCTGCAGGATTTCCTGAGCGACCTGCACTTCCCTCGCCCGGTCGCCGCCGGGCTCGGGCGTGAGCGACACGCGGATCGTGTCGCCGACGCCTTCCTGCAGCAGCACGGCGAGCGCGGCGGCGGAAGCCACGATGCCCTTCGATCCCATCCCCGCCTCGGTGAGGCCCAGGTGCAGCGCGTAGTCGCAGCGCTGGGCGAGGCTGCGGTACACCGCGATCAGGTCCTGCACCCGGCTCATCTTGCACGAGATGACGATCTTCTCGGCGGCGAGGCCCCATTCCTGCGCCTGGCGCGCCGATTCGAGCGCGGAGCGGATCACCGCCTCGCGCATCACTTCCGCGGCGTCGAGCGGCTCGGGCCGGCGGGCGTTCTCGTCCATCATGCGCGCGAGAAGCTCGGGATCGAGGCTCCCCCAGTTCACGCCGATGCGCACCGGCTTGTCGTAGCGCAGCGCGCAGTCGATCATCATGGCGAACTGCTCGTCGCGCTTCGCGCCCTTGCCGACGTTGCCGGGATTGATGCGGTACTTGGCGAGGGCGCGCGCGCAGTCCGGGTATTGCGTGAGCAGCTTGTGCCCGTTGTAATGGAAGTCGCCCACCAGCGGCACGGTGCAGCCGCGCGCCTCCAGCCGGTCGCGGATGTGCGCGACCTGCGCCGCCGCTTCCGGCGTGTTGACCGTGATGCGCACCAGCTCCGAGCCGGCGCGCGCGAGCTGCTCCGCCTGCCGGGCAGTGGCCTCGGCATCCGCGGTGTCGGTGTTGGTCATCGACTGCACGACGATGGGGGCGCCGCCGCCGATGGCCACGCCGCCGACCACGACCCGGTGCGAGACTCTTCGGTCGAGTGGGCTCATTTGAGCGTGAAGCGGGCCACTTCGACCTTGATGTGAGGCTTGATATCGACCGGGCGCCCGTTCTGCGTGAGCATCACGTGCGAGGCGTTGCCGATGACGAGCTCGAATGGCGGCCGGCCGTGCACCACGCGCTCGGTGCCCGCGGGGTTGAGCGAGGAGACCAGCAGGCGCCCGGCGCCGTCGCGCACCTCGAGCCAGGCTTCCTCTTGCAGGCTGAACACGAGCCGCTGCATGCCCGCGGGAACCGGCTTGGGCTTTTCCGCTTCGGGCTTGAGTGTCTCGGGTTCGGGCTTCGGCTCTTCGATTTCGACCTTCGGCTTTTCGACCTTCGGCTTTTCGACCTCGGGCTGCGGCTCGGCTCTCGCAAGGGCCGCGGGCGGCTCCTGGACCCGGGTCGCCTCGGGCGCCGGGCGCTGCGGCTGGGCGGGCGCGACGAACTCCGGCGCCGCGCGCTCCTGCTGCCATTCGTAGGCAACGACGCCGACCAGCAACAGCACGCCGACGGAGAATCCGGCATAGATCAGCGTCGAGCGCCGTCCGCTGTCGGAGAACGGCACCGGCCGCTTGAAGCGCGCGGCAAGCTGTCCCGGATCCTCGGCGGGCGCGACGCGCGGCGCCATGCGCTCGAGCATGGGCTCCGGCTCGAGCTTGAGCAGGCGCGCGTAGTTGCGCACCATGCCGCGCGCGATGGTGGGTCCGGGCAGGCGATCGAAACGCTCGGCTTCCAGCGACTCGATCTGGCGCGGGGCAAACTTGAGGCTCTGGGCCACGTCCTCGACGGAGAGCCCGCGCGCCTCGCGCGCCTGCTTCAGCTCGGCGCCGACGCCCGTGAGCTCAGTCAAACTGGCCCCGTTGCAGCGCCTGGTACTCGGGCGAGCCCGGGTAGCGCCGGCGCAGCTGGTTGGCGAGACTCCGCTCGGCGACGCGCTCGCCGGCCTTGCGCTCGATGCGCAGCGCGAGCCACAGCGACTCGGCGCTGGGGTTGAGCAGCTTGTTGTAGCGCGAAACGAGCTTGCGCGCGTCGTTCATGTTGCCCTGCAGGTAGCGGATATGCCCCAGCTGCAGCAGCGCCGCCGGCTCGTCGGGTTCCAGCTTGAGCGCGCGCTGGAAGTAATCCTCGGCGTCCTTCAGGTTGTTGGTGCGCATCGTGCACAGCCCCGCCGCGCTGTACGAGCGCCACGGCGTCGCGTACAGCGGATTGCGGATCGCCTGCAGGAAATACTTGATGGAATCGGGCTCGCGCCTGGTCTGGCACAGGAACCAGCCGTAGTTGTGGTTGATGTCGGCGTCGTTGGGCGCAAGGCTCAGCGCGCGCTCGAAGCTCTGCTCGGCGAGCTGGTTCTCGCGCAGCTCCATGTAAACCAGGCCGAACATGCTGTGCGCCAGCGCATAGCCCGGGTCGGCGGCCGACGCGATGCGCAGCTCCTCGAGCGCCACCCCCATGTTGCCGCGCGCGAAATACGCCGTGGCGAGCTCGGTGTGGATGCGCGCCCGGTTGCGCGGGTCCCCCGGCTCGCCGATGATCGTGCCGGTGTCGATCGAGGGCGCCTCGGGCACCGGTGCGGCGCATGCCGCAAGCACCAGAAGCATTGTCGTTATCAGGACTGGTCTCACGCGTGCACCTCCTTGAGCTGCACGCGCCGCCTGCTGCGGCGCGTACGGTCGGCGACGTCACCGGCGAGCTGCCCGCAGGCCGCGGCGATGTCGTCGCCGCGCGTCTTGCGCGTGGTGACGGTGACCCCGGCGCGCTGCAGGATTTCGGCGAAGCGGCGGATGCGCTCGGGGCTCGAGCGCTTGTAGCCGGACTGTCCGAACGGATTGAACGGGATCAGGTTGTACTTGCAGCGCACGCGGCCGGCGAGCGCGGCGGCCTCGCGCGCCTGCGCCTCGCTGTCGTTCACGCCCTCGAGCATCACGTACTCGAAGGTAATGAAGTCGCGCGGCGCCTTCTCGAGATAGCGGTTGCAGGCGGCGATCAGCTCGGCGAGCGGGTACTTGCGGTTTACCGGCACCAGCTCGTCGCGCAGCCTGTCGTTGGGCGCGTGCAGCGATACGGCGAGCGCCACCGGGCATTCGTCGCGCAGCCGGTCCATGCCGGGGATCACGCCGGAGGTCGAGACCGTCACGCGCCGCCGCGACAGGCCGTAGGCATTGTCGTCGAGCATCAGGCGCAGCGCCGGGATCACGTTGTCCAGGTTGAGCATCGGCTCGCCCATGCCCATGAACACGACATTCGAAATAATCCTGTCCGATCTTCGCTCAACCCCGAGGATCTTGTTGGCAAACCAGAGCTGGCCGATGATCTCGGCGCTCGTCAGGTTGCGGTTGAAGCCCTGCTTGCCGGTGGCGCAGAACGAGCAATCGAGCGCGCAGCCCGCCTGGCTCGAGACGCACAGCGTGGCGCGGCCGGTTTCCGGGATGAACACCGACTCGACCGCGTTCGCGCCGTCGACCTTGACCAGCCACTTGCGGGTGCCGTCGGCCGCCGGCGTGTCGCCGACGATCCGCGGCGGCGCGACGCAGGCGATCGCGGCGAGCTTCTCGCGCAGCGCCCGGGAAAGGTCGCTCATCTTCGAAAAATCCGGCTCGCCCTGCTGGTGGATCCAGCGCAGCACCTGGCGGGCGCGGAACGCCTTCTCGCCCTGCGCCGCGAAGAAGCGCGCGAGTCCGTCCGCGTCGAGCCCGAGCAGGTTGTGCTTCACCGCGAAAACACCTCGCAGGCCGGGAAGAAGTACGCGATTTCGGTCTTTGCGGTGTCCGGGCCGTCCGAGCCGTGCACCGCGTTGGCATCGATGGACTCGGCGAACTCGGCGCGGATGGTGCCCTTCGCCGCCTTCTTCGGATCGGTGGCGCCCATCAGCTCGCGGTTCTTCGCGATGGCGTTGTCGCCTTCGAGCACCTGCACCAGCACCGGCCCCGAGGCCATGAACTCGACCAGGTCGCCGAAGAACGACCGCCCGCGGTGCACCGCATAGAAGCCTTCGGCCTCGGCGCGCGACAGGTGCATCATGCGCGCGGCCACCACGCGCAGCCCGGTCGCCTCGAAGCGCGCGAGAATCTTGCCGATGACGTTCTTCTTCACCGCGTCGGGCTTGATGATGGAGAGGGTGCGCTCGACAGCCATTTGCCTGGTCCGAAAAATAAATTTCGCCATTTTAGCAAAGGGTTAGCATGTATCGACAGCTCTGACGCGAATATTCCGGCCGGACCGACAAATCAGGAGATGTCGCGCCATTCCGGCACCAGGCCAGAAGCATTCGGCCGCGCCCGATAGCGCGCGTCAACGCCGATCCCCGGCACCCACACCAGATCCTCGCCGCAGAAGAGAAGCGGCAGCCGGTCGCGCTTGCCGGGCGGCACGCCGGCTTCCTGGAACAGATTCTTGAGCGTGCGGCGCGGCCGGCGTGCATCGGGCTGCAGCCGCTCGCCCCCCGAGCGCAAGCGCACCACGAAGCCGCCGCGCTTCAGTTGATCGACGTCAAGCCCTGCGCCGCGGGCGCTGCGAAACCGCAGCTCGCCGCCGAGCGCGGGGATCGGCACGCGCCGCGCGCCGCGCCATGGCAGCTCGCTGAACGGCGCCGCCGCGCGCTCCTTGCCGAGGATCAGCTTGCCGCGGTAGACGCGCAGCGTCGCGCCGTCGTGCTCGAGCCTCGTGCGCGCGCCGCCCGAGGTGAGCTGCTTCAGCATCTCGACCAGCTTCGCCTCGCTCGGCGCCTTGAGTTTTTTCGATTGGAGGAATTCACGGAGCAAGCGACGCGCCGCGTCGTCCCTGCGCGAGAAATGCCGCGCGGCGCGCGCGAGCGATTGCCGCCACTGCGGGAAGCGCTCGGCGATCAGCGGGCCGAGGCGCCGGCGCACGAAATTGCGTGTCAGAGACTCGTCGGCGTTGCTTTCATCCTCGATCCATGCGAGCGGGTGCAGGCGCGCGTACTCTTTGATGGTTTCACGAGGCACCTCGAGGAGCGGGCGCGCGAGGAGCTTTCCGTCGAAGCGCGCGAGCAACTGCATGCCGCTCGCACCGCGCAAGCCGGCGCCGCGCAACAGGTTCATGAGCACCGTCTCCGCCTGGTCGTCGAGATGGTGCGCGAGCGCGATGACGTCGGCCTTGCAGTTCGCGAACGCTGCATAGCGCGCCGCGCGCGCCGCCGCCTCGAGCCCCTTGCCGCTCCTGCGGACCTTTACGCGGCGCACGACGAGCGGCACCTTCCAGTCCCGGCAAAGCTTCCTGCAAAACGCGGCCCAGGCGTCGGCGTTTGGACTCAGGCCGTGATGGACGTGAATCGCGCTTACGCCCTTGCGCTCCTTCAGCAGGTGCAGGAGCACCACGGAATCCACGCCGCCGGAAAGCGCTACCGCGACAGTCTTGCCTTCCGGAAGCGCGCTAGCCGAGAGGCTCGCGCTAGCGCTCGGCAGCTTCCTTGAACTTGCCATGGCTCATGAGCCGCTCGAGGCGCTCCTCGACCAGCTCTTTCGGCTTCTTCTCGCGCAGCTGCCTCAGCGCCTCGGCGAGCGCCTTGCGCAGCGACTGCGCGGTCG
>Ga0326597_10008542_pt1 | contig 13804 bp, 16 predicted proteins | sample RVTome_12_FD_203789 | JGI IMG/M metagenome (GOLD analysis project Ga0326597, IMG submission 203789) | Soil microbial communities from uranium-contaminated site in the Upper Colorado River Basin, Wyoming, United States - RVT100D185 | ecosystem: Environmental > Terrestrial > Soil > Contaminated >... | reverse complement strand
CAGTGCGCCCGGCTGCTTCAGGTGGCACTCCAGGCACCAGCCCATCAGCCCGAAGTTCGGGGTCACCTTTTCCACCACGTGCATGGTCTCGACGGGCCCATGGCAGTCCTGGCAGGGGATGCCGTTGGGGTAGTTCTCGTTCTTGGCCCGCACGTGCCGGAAGTGCGGGTAGCGTACGAAATCCGGCACGTCGTGCTTCTTCACCCAGGGAATGGGCTCGCGCTTGTTCCAGTACTCGGCGAGCTTCTTGACCTCGGACAGCTCGGCGCCCACGAACTGGTGGCATCCCATGCACAGGGCCACCGGCGGGGCGCCGGACACTTGGGAACGGCGGGCGTAGATGTGGCAGTACTCGCACTGGATGGCGTTGTCCGTGGCGTGCACGCGGTGGCTGAACTTGATGGGCTGATCCCCGCCGGGAATCTGGGCCAGCTCTTCCTCGGTCATCTTCTTCGCCACCGCGTCGGCCCCCGGGGCCTTGTCCGCCGGGGCCTGCTGACCCCAGGCCGGCCCGGCCGGAAGCGCCAGGACCACCAGCGCCAGTAGCAGGAGCCACGCTCCGCCGGGGGGTGAGCGGAATCCATTACGTTTCATGAACCATCCCAAGTGTGCGAGTTCCGCGGGGTGGCGCTCCGGCCGAGCCATGCGCGCCGGCAGATGCCTGCCGGCAAGTCCGATCTTCCCGGCAGGGTGGATGCGTTGCGTCGTCTATGTACAAGGTTTGCCGCACCCGTGGCGGGCCACGGGGCCCAAAAGGAGCGCAGAAACCCCGCCTTCCGGCACGGTGCCCCTCAAGGTGCCGGAACGTGCTCTACAATTGCTGGGGTGCCCCCAGGGCCAAAACCACACATAGAAAACATATTCTCCGGGCAAAAGCAACGGCCAATCGGCCCCCGGCCGCCGTCCGGGGCGCCGTCTGGGGTAGCCGGGGCCTGCACGCCGGATTTGCCGGCGCCGGGGCCACCCCGTTCGCCCGGACCGGGCCGCTCCCGGCGGTCAGGTGCCGCCGGCGCCCTTACGGCGCGGCCCCGGCCACCGCAGGGGACGGACCAGCCGCCGCAGGATCAGCCCGGCCAGCCCGGCGCTGTAGCCCAGGGCGTCGGCCGCGAAGCCGGGCAGGAACGCCGCGGCCTGCCGACCGGGGGGTCGGGCCAGCGCCTCGCCCAGCGCGCCCAGGGCGAACACCGCCGCCGTCAGCGGCCACAGGGCCGGCAGCAGCGCCAGCCCCGGCAGCCACAGCACCGCGGTGCGCCGGGTGGCGTGCCGGGCCGCGTGCAGCAGCCGCGCCGCCCCCAGCCGCAGCCACGCCCCCAGGGCGACCGGCACCGCCTCACCCGCAGGACGGCCCGCCAGCGCTGCCCGCAGCCGCCAGGTGCGCCAGGCGGCGCCCAGCCACGGCAGCGCCAGCGCCGCGGGCAGCAGGACGGGCCGCTCCAGCAGCAGCCCCGCCGCGGCCAGGGCCAGCGCCGCACCTTCCGCCCCGGCAGGGGCGCGGCGGAAGCGCCCGGGAAACCGCTCCCGCAGGTCGCCCTCGGAGCGGGCGTAGTCGCACCGCCGCCGCAGGAAGGCGCCCCAGCGGGTGCGGTGCCGATGGCGCACGGCGGCTTCCGGCCAGTAGAACAGGCCCGCCCCGGCGGCGGCCAGCCGCCAGCAGAGGTCCACGTCCTCCCCCACCCGCAGCCCCTCCCGGAATCCCCCCACGGCCGCGAAGACGCGGCGCCGCAGCACCAGGTTGGTCGCGGGCAGGTAGGCCAGGGGCGCCTCCGGAGCGGCCACGGCACCCGGCCGCGGGCCCAGGTAGAGCGGGGAGCCTCGCCCCTCGTAGCGGCCCAGCAGGGAGCCGTCGGCCACGCCCCGCACCGCGCCGCCGGCGACGTCCAGGGCCGGGTCGTCCACCACGGCCACCAACCGGGCCAGCCAGTCCGGTTCGGGCACGCAGTCGCTGTCCAGGAACGCCAGCAGCGGGGTGGCCTCGGGGTGCGGCGCCAGGGCCGCGGTGTTGCGGGCCGAGGCCGGGCCGCGGTTCTTCCCGCGCCGCAGCCAGCGCACGGCCGGCCCCGGCGGCAGCGGACCCAGCGCCACGGCCAGGTCGACCGGGGAGGCATCGTCGGAGACGGTGACGCGGAAGCGGTCGGGGGGATAGGTCTGGCGCGCCAGCCCGGCCAGGCAGGCCGCCAGGGGTGCGGGGTCGGCCGCGTGAACGGGCACGATCACCTCCACCCGCGGCGGGTCGGCCGGGGGCACGGCCCGGTAGCTCGCCCGCAGCAGGCCCCGGGCGGTCTGCCGCTCCAGGAAGGCCACCTGCTCCCGCCCCGCCCCGGGCAGGAGCGCGTGCAGCGCCGTGGCGCCGTCCAGGGCCGCCACCAGCCGCGCGGCGCCCTCGTTGAGCCGCACCGCCTGCAAGGGGTGGTCGCAGCGCAGCCACCAGCCGTCGTCCCGCGCCACCAGCCGCGCGCGTCCGCTCAACCGGTAGATGCGCTCCAGCATGCCCCTCGCTTCCCTCGCCCGGTGTCCGCCGCCCGAGCTGATGCCCGGCCCGCCACCCTACCACCGCCGCACGGGGGCGGGGAAGCAGAGGGGAGCGGACCGCGCGGTGGCGCAGCGGAACGTGCGGCTGAAGAGGAACGGGCGTGGTGGCGAGCCTTCCCCGCACGGGCCGCGGGGCAGGGAGCGAAGAGCCGCCGGGGGCGGCGCCCCCGGAACATGATCGCAAAACTTCAGGCCTGCTTGCGGGCGGTCTGGGCCGGGGCGGTTTCCGCGGGAATCATGGTCTGGCGCACTTCGCGGGTCACGAGGACCTGGAGGGCCTCGGAGAGCTGATGGTAGCGTACGCGCACGATGAACTGGCCGCCGTCGTGCAGGTCGCAGCGGGCGACCACGGCGTCCACCAGCAGGGTGCCGCCGCACAGCACCAGCTCCAGCTTCTTGCCGCCGGCCAGGGGCGCGGGGGAGCGAAACGCCACGCCGTCCGGGAACACCTCCAGCAGCTCGAGCTGGTCGTCGAACAGCAGCCGCACCCCCACCACGGGAAAGCCGCTGCGGGCGGAACGGGGAGCCGGAATGGCCTGCTTGGCCTTTTCCTGGGCCGGTTTCCTGGTGAAGATCGGGGAGGACATGGGCTATGCTCCGTTGGGCGGGGGGCCGGGGCGCCCCCTGGGGTTGACGTCCGTTTCGCACCCAACGGTTGTGCAAAATCGGGCCCTTTTCGCCGGACCGGGCCGGCCGCCCCCGGCCCTGCGCGTCCGGCGCCCTCGGCACGGGCCCCGGCGAGCCTGAGGCCGATGCGGGGGCGGGGTCAGAGCTGGGCCAGCATCTCCTCCACGGAGGTGAATTTTTGCCGGGGCCGGCCCTGGGGCCGGCCGCGCTCCACCTCGAGCTGGTCCAGCCGCTTCCAGTCGGCAAAGCTCACGAAGCGCACGTTCTTGCCCGCCAGGACGGCCTCCACGCGTCCCGGGTCGGGGTCGAAGTCCGCCCCCGGCGCCACGGCGGGCAGGTCCTCCAGCATGCACTTCACCGTGTTGATGGCGTCCTGCTTGTTGGTGCCGATCACGCCGGTGGGGCCGCGCTTGATCCAGCCGGCCACGTACAGGCGGGGCAACGGCTGCTCGGTGGCGGCATCGACCACGCGTCCCTCGCGGTTGGGGATGGTGCCCTTGCGCTCGTCGAAGGGCAGGTCGGGCAGGGCCGTGCCCATGTAGCCGATGGAGCGGAACACGAGCTGCACCTCCAGCTCCTCGGTCTGGCCGGTGCCCTTGGCGCTCAGGCCGCCCCACTCGTTCTTCACCAGCTCGTTGCGCTCGATGCGCAGCCCCTCCACCCGGTCGCTCCCCAGCACCTCCACCGGGGAGGCCAGGAAGCGCACGCGGATCTTGCGGGGCTGGTTGCCCTCGCCCTTCTCGATCTGGCCGCGCAGGATGTCCACGTTGCGTTGGTTGGTGGGGTCCTTCTGGGTGGCGAGCCATTCTGCGCTGGCCGGGTCCAGCTCCAGCTCGTCGGGCCGCACCACCAGGTCCACTCCCTCGATGTTCGCCAGCTCGCGGATTTCCGGGTTCGTGAAGGCCGCCTGGGCCGGACCGCGCCGCCCGAGCAGGTAGATTTCACGCACCTGGCTCTCCTTGAGCGCTTCCAGGGCGTAGTCGGCGATGTCCGTGGCGGCCAGCTCGGCCAGGGGCCTGGCCAGGATGCGCGTGACGTCCATGGCCACGTTGCCCACGCCGATCACGGCCACGCGCTCCGCGGACAGGTCGAAGCTGAGGTGGCGGTAGTCCGGGTGGCCGTTGTACCAGCCCACGAAGGTGGTGGCCGGGTGGCTGCCCGCCAAGTCCTCCCCCGGGATGCCCATGCGGCGGTCGGTCTCCGCCCCGGTGCAGAAGAGCACCTGATGGTAGTGGGTCAGCATCTCCGCCAGGCTCAGGTCGCGCCCGAAAGCGACGTTGCCGAAGAAGCGGAAGCGCGGCCGCCCCGCCGTGCGCTCGTAGAGCTTGATGACCGTCTTGATCTTCTGGTGGTCCGGAGCCACCCCACCGCGCACCAGCCCATAGGGGGTAGGCAGCCGGTCGAACATGTCCACCGCCACCTTGGGGTCGTCCTGCTTGAGCAACTCCTCCGCCGCGTAGAATCCCGCCGGGCCGGAGCCCACCACGGCCACCCGCCAGGGGTTGCCTTCCGTACCGAATGCCTCAGCCAAACCGTTGCCCTCCCGCGCTGCGTTGGGTCGCTGGCCGCCGCCGGGGCAGCGGCAGCCGGTCACGTTGACTTTCTATGTTATATGCCCGTTCCCGGCAAGGCCACCCGCCGCCGCCCGTCCCCGGGGGCGGCGCGGTTCCCGTTGATTTTGTGCCGGGCAGAGCCTACCCTTTTCCCCATGGCGACATCGGCATTGGGGAACCGGCCGTCCGGCCGGGGCCGATGAGGTGCCCATGCCCCAAGCGTTTTTTCCCATCCGACATCGAGCGACGGAGCGTAGTCTGTGGCCACGGACGCCAGAATTCCCATCACCCGGCAGGGCCTGGAGAAGATCAAGGCCGAGCTGAAGACCCTGCTGACCGTGGAGCGCCCCGCCATCCAGAAGGCCATCGCCGAGGCCCGCGAGCATGGCGACCTGCGCGAGAACGCCGAGTTCCACGCGGCCAAGGAGCGGCAGTCCTTCATCGAAGGCCGCATCGGCGAGATCAATGCGCGCCTGGCCAGCTTCCACGTGGTGGACCCTGCCCAGCACAAGTCCAGCCGCATCGCCTTCGGGGCCACGGTGCGCCTGGAGAACCTGGAGACCGGCGAGCAGCTCACCTACCAGATCGTGGGGCCGGACGAGGCGGACCTCCAGGCCAACCGCATCTCCTTCCAGTCCCCCATCGCCCGCGCGCTCATCGGCCGGGAGGAGGGGGAGGTGGTGGCCATCGCCGTGCCCAAGGGCCAGGTGGAAGTCGAGATCACCGCCGTGGAGTTCGTGTAGACCTCTCCCACCCCGCCCCCGTGAGGCGCTACCACGTTTTGCGCCACCGGAGCGGCGGCGGCGCAGCGGGCCATCCGGCGCAAGGCCCCGCGCCGCAACGGACCCCGGCCGTGAGGGGCCGATGCTCGCAGGGCGTTTCGCAGGTTGCTTTTCGGGCTGAAACGCAATATGAGAGAATGGTCCGACTCATAGGGTGGAGGCGCTGGGGTCCCCGGCACAGCCTTCCCGGTCATCCCGCACTGCTGCTGAGCCAACCGACCTGACGGGGCGCAATGCCGGAAACCACGCGTTACGAGGCCGTTGCGGACATCTCCGACCGGCTGCTGGAGGTCTATCTCGCCCAGCCGGAGGTGGCGATCGACGTGGAAATGCAGGGGCTCCGCCTCCAGCGGGACCGCGTCTGCCTGGTGCAGATCTGCGACCGCAAGAAGAACGTGTGCCTGGTGCGGCCCAAGGGGGGTCAGGCGCCCCCCAACCTGAAGCGGCTGCTCACCGCCCCGGACACGCGCAAGGTGTTCCACTTCGCGCTCACCGACATCTCCTTCATCCGCACCAGCCTGGGCGTGGACGTGGCCTCGTACCGCTGCACCAAGATCATGAGCAAGCTGGCCCGCACCTATAGCGACAGCCACAGCCTGAAGACCCTGGTGGCGGAGCTGCTGGGCTTGGAGCTGGACAAGGAGAACCAGCAGACCAACTGGGCAGCCCCCGAGCTGACCCACGAGCAGCTCAAGTACGCGGCCAACGACGTGCTGCACCTGCTGGAGGTCTACGACATCCTGGAGCGCATGCTCAAGGCCCGCGGGTCGCTCCCCAGCGGCATCACCGCCTGGGACCTGAACGAGCAGAGCCAGGCCTGCCTGCCCACCATGGTCGAGCTGGTGCTCAACGGCTACGGCGACCGGGACCAGGGGTGGGAAACGAGCCTCTACGCCCACTGAGCTCCCGGCAGCGGCCGCTGCCCGCCCGCCCGCCTCCAGGGCGGCCCCGGGGCGCGGCCCGCAGGGGCGCCCGGCGGCTTGCTCCGGCCCCGGGGGTATGATAACCCATCGACATTGAGGCACTTCACCCCGGCGTCGCTCCCGCTCCCTTCCTGGGTCGGTGCCGGGCCGGCGCGCCACCCCGGGTTCCGGGAGGCGGCGGCTCCGGACGTTTCCCAGGACAACCTTCGCGAGGGCTTTGCATGAAGTTCGAGGGTACCGAGCGTTACATCGCCACCGAGGACCTTCAGGTGGCGGTGAATGCGGCGATCACGCTGGAAAAGCCGCTTCTGATCAAGGGGGAGCCGGGGACGGGCAAGACGATGCTGGCGCACGAGGTGGCCGCGGCGCTCAACCTGCCGCTCATCACCTGGTATGTCAAGTCCACCACCACCGCCCAGCAGGGACTCTACGAGTACGACGCGGTCTCGCGCCTGCGGGACAGCCAGCTCGGCGACCCCAAGGTGAAGGAGGTCAAGAACTACATCCGGCCCGGCATCCTGTGGAAGGCCTTCACCGCCCCCAGCCCCACCGTGCTCCTGATCGACGAGATCGACAAGGCCGACATCGAGTTCCCCAACGACCTGCTGCTGGAGCTGGACCGGATGGAGTTCTACGTCTACGAGACGGAGGAGACCATCAAGGCCGAGAACCGCCCCATCGTGGTGGTGACCAGCAACAACGAGAAGGAGCTGCCCGACGCCTTCCTGCGGCGCTGCTTCTTCCACTACATCAGCTTCCCGGACAAGGACACGATGAAGCAGATCATCAACGTCCATTATCCGAACCTGCACGAGACCCTGCTCAAGGAAGCGATGGAGGTGTTCTTCCAGTTCCGCGAGATCCAGGGGCTCAAGAAGCGCCCCTCCACCAGCGAGCTGCTGGACTGGATCAAGCTGCTGATGACCGAGAACATCCCCGCCGAATACCTGGCCAACGTGGACCTGTCCAAGGAGCTGCCGCCGCTGTACGGGGCCATGCTCAAGAACGAGCAGGACATCCACGCCTTCGAGCGGCTGCGGTTCATGCAGCGGCGCGTGTGAGCCGGCCATGTTCGTCGACTTCTTCGAATCCCTGCGCGACGTGGGGGTGCCCGTCACCCTGAGGGAATACCTGGGCTTCCTGGGGGCGCTGGAAAAGCGCGTCATTCCGCCCGAGGCCGACGCCTTCTACTACCTCGCGCGCACCGCGCTGGTGAAGGACGAGCGCTTCTTCGACGCCTTCGACAAGGCTTTCGCCCACTTCTTCAAGGGCGCCGAGAAGTTCTTCGTGCTGGGCATCGACGAAATCCCGCCCGAGTGGCTCAACGGGCCCCTCAAGCGCATCTTCTCCGAGGAGGAGCTGGAGCGGATCATGGGCAAGGGAGGCTGGCAGGCCCTGCTGGCCGCCATGCAGAAGCTACGCGAGGAACAGCAGGGCCGCCACGAGGGCGGCAACCGCTACATCGGTACCGGCGGCACCAGCCCCTACGGCCAGGGCGGCCAAGCCCGCGACGGCGCCAAGGTGGGCGACGAGGAGGCCGAGGAACGCAAGAAGCGCGGCATCCGCGCCTGGGAGAAGCGCGAGTACAAGCAGCTCGCCAAGGACGTCACCATCAACACCCGCAACATCAAGCTGGCCCTCAAGCGGCTGCGCCGGTTCACCCGCGAGGGCGTGCCGGACGAGCTGGACATCGACGGCACCATCCGCGAGACCGCGCGCAACGGCGCCATGTTCGACGTGGAGATGCGCCCCCAGCGCAAGAACCGGGTCAAGGTGCTGCTCATGTTCGACATCGGCGGCTCCATGACCCCCCACGTCAAGCGCTGCGAGCAGCTCTTCTACTCCTCGCGCACCGAGTTCAAGAACCTGGAGACCTTCTACTTCCACAACTGCATCTACGAGAACCTGTGGCGCGACGACAGCCGCTGGGGGGACAAGATCAAGACCTACGACATCCTCCACAAGTACAACAGCGACTACCGCGTGATCATCGTGGGCGACGCCTCCATGAGCCCCTACGAGGTGCTCCAGGTAGGCGGCAGCGTGGACCACTTCAACGACGAGCCGGGCATGAACTGGCTGCTGCGCCTCAAGGAGTCGTTCCCGCACCTGGTGTGGCTCAACCCCGAGCCCCAGGACCAGTGGGAGTATGTGGAAAGCATCAACATGATCCGGGGGCTGTTCGACAACCGCATGTACCCCCTCACCCTGGACGGCCTGCACCAGGCCATGACCCTGCTGCGCCGCAGCGCCCACACCCCCACCCTGGTGCCCCACTAGGGAGCGCGCCGCACCCGCCTGGATTTCCCGCGCCCGGCCGCCTGAGGGGGGGCGGGGCGCGCGGCGCACTCACCGTCCCTCCACTCCCCCGCCCGCGCCCTTCCCCGCCGTGTAAGCCTCCTGTAGGTCCGCCGTAACGCTTCCGTAAGGTGCCGCCCCGTAAGCTTGAACCGTAACGGGGCAGCCTGCCGGGCGCACCGCCCGGTGGCTGCTCCCGGTGCAGTTCACCGGATCGGAGGTGGAGCCATGACACGGCAAGCGAGAATCGTGCGGGCCGCCTGGCCCGTCGCACTGCTGCTGGCCGCACTGGTGCTGGCCGGCTGTGGAGACGAGGGCTCGGGCGAAGCGGAAGAGCCCAACGCGGGCTGGGTGCAGATCACGGCGCCCACCACCGCGGAGACCCACACCGCGGCGCAGGACGCGGCCAGCATCACCGTGGGCGGCGACTCGTTTATTTCACCGGAAGGCGAGGGCACCTACAGGGTCTGCTCCTGTGCCGGCATAGGGTGCTTCTTCGGCAACTACTGCGAGGAGCACTACACCACCGGGGTCACCGTGATGGTCACCAACGTCACCACCGGCTTCGCGCACGTGGCCGACCAGGACCGCAGCCGGTGGTCGTACGAAGTGCCCCTGGAGCCCGGGGAGAACCGCATCAAGGCCCGGGCCTACGACAAGTACGGCAACGCCGCCACCGACTCGATCATGGTCACCGTGCCCACGGCGGCGGCCGACCCGCCGCCGGAAGACCCGCCCGAAGCGGGCCTGTGGCGCGCCCCGGTCTATACCGGCGGCACCACCCAGCTCGAGCTGAGGGTGACCCACGACCCGGCCGGCAACGAGCGCTGGGCCGTCCACGGCTGGGGCTTCTGCTCGCCCAGCTACTGCGACTGGGGCACGGTGCCCGGCGAGCGCCTGCCCGACGGGGACATCTACGCCATCTGGGACTTCGGCTGGAAGACCACGGAAATGTGGGCCGGCATGTCCGCATCCTACCCGGGCCGGCTGGAGGCCTACATGTGGGACGACTATTCCGACGCGGACGGCCGCACGGACCGCGGCTCGACGGGAACCTTCGTGCGCGTGCCGTAGCCCGCGCGGCCCCGCCGGACGGAGCGGCCCCCCGCCGGGCCCCGGTCCGCTAGGCGGGGCCGCTCCAGCCGCCCCACCAATAGTAGACCAGATAGATGCCCGTCAGCAGCACCAGCCAGGCCGTGGCGACGTGTAGGTAGGGCATCGCGCGCCGGATGCGGGGCAGCACTAGCCCTTCCTTGCAGAAGGCCAGGCTCACCGTGAGCACCAGGATCACCAGCCCCATCCCCAGCCCGTAGCTGAGGAACTGCGCCGCGCCGGCCAGCGCACCCCCTGCCGCCACGCTGCTGGCCACCACCACCAGGAACACCGGCAGCGTGCAGCTCAGCGAGCAGAAGGCGTAGGCCACGCCGTAGAGGAGGAACCCACGCACCGTGGTACGGCGGGTGTCGCCGATGCGCGCGGATATGCGCAGGAACACGCCCGCCGGCAGACGTCGCCCGGCCAGCATCCACAGCCCCAGCCCGGCCATGCCCACCCCGATGGCTGTGGCGCCCCAGGGCAGCCAGTCGGTGAGAAAGCGCGCCCCGGCGGCCAGCAGTCCGCCCACCAGCAGGAACGTGAAGATGAACCCGGCCGACACCACGCCCGCCACCAGCAGCGCGCGCTGGAGCCGCAGCCCGGTGGCCCGGGCCCGGAAGTCCTCCTCCTGGGAGCCCAGGTAGAGCGACAGGTAGGCCGGCAGCATGGAGAAGCCGCACGGGCTCGCCGTGGCCATCATGCCCGCCCCGAAGGCATAGCCCACCGGCAGTGCCTCCACCACCCCGCTCAGCCAGCCGGAAAACAGGTTCTGCAATTCGAGCATCGAAGAAATCCACGGCGGTCGAAAGGGTGGGGGCACCTCCCGGCACCGCGCCATGCGACGGGCCAGGGACGCGACCCGCCACGGTCACGGCCAGCGGAACGTCAGCGCACCGTCGCCCCGCGGAGCCTCGATCACGATCTCGAAGGCCGTCGGGGCTTGCGCCAAGTCGAACACCAGCGCGCCGCGGGCGTGGTGTCCCCCCAGCCGCACGGGCTGCACGGGCCGCCACTCCATCCCGCCCGCCCGCAGCACGGTGCGCTCCTGGAGGCTCAGCGCGGACAGGCTGCCGCTGTGGGTGTCCACGCTGACCTCTACCTGGAAGCGGCCGTCCACCATGCCCCGCGGCGTGAGCGCGAAGCTCACGTCGCCCGTGGAGGTGCGCGTTTCGCCGGCCGCCAGCGCAGCCGGGGCCCACAGGGCCGCGGCTGTCAACCCGGCCGCCAGCCCCACCGCCAGCATGACCTGCATCCATCGTCTTGTCATCATCGTCCTATCCGAATGGGTTGGATTACTGAGAACTCCGCGGCCGCGGCGTCCGGACCGCCCCCGCCTCAGCGGCGGGGCTTGCGGCGCGACTGGCACTGCCCCGTGAAGTAGCAGCCCAGGCAGCGGATGCCGCTGTCCGCGCAGGGCTCCTCGCCGTCGGCGTGCACGGTCCGCACGCGGCGGGCCAGCAGGTCGAAGCCGAACCAGAGGGTGACCAGGGCCACCAGACCGCCCACGGCTACTGCCAGATCGTACAGCATGGTCCGTCCTCCCGTTGCGACCCGTCCTCAGTGGCGGGCCCGCCTTTCCGCCCCATACCGGGGCGGCATGTGGAACGCCGCAGCCAGCCGGGGGCGCAGACCGTGGCGTTGGGCCAACCGCTGCACCGCCACGGCCGATCCGTGACCCGCAGCCGCCAGGACGTTCGCCAGCGCCAGCCAGCCCAGTAGCCCCAGACCGAGCGCGCCCCAGTGGGGCGTCCAGGCAGGGGCGTACAGGCCGAGCCCGAACCAGCGCTGCGCGAGCGCCGACGCCAGAGTGGGCGCGTTTTCCAGCAGCAGGCCGTAGGGCGCCAGCAGCAGCACCCCGGCCCAGGCGGCGTTGAAGCGCAGGGCGTGCAATATCGCTCTCACGGCCGCACCTGCTCGGCCGGACGTTCGTCGTCGTGGTGCTGGTGACCCGGGCCGCGTCCGCCGCAACAGCCGCTCTCGTCGGCCGCGACGCGGTCGGTGCGGTGTCCGGCATGGTCGCCCCCGCCGCCGCAGCAGCCGGCCGCCTCGGCCTGGGGCCCGGTGCCGGCGTCCTGGCCCGGTGCCTTCCCGGGCTGGGGCAGCTTCGCGGCCATGCTGCCGCAGCAGCCGTCGCCGGCGGCGTTCGAATCGCGGGCGTCGCGCCTGAGGAACAACAGCAGCAGGGCCCCCACGATGGCGGTATAGATGAAATATTCCATGGGTCTCTCCCGAGAATTGAGGTTGCAGGGTTTACGAACGGTCGGCGTCCGGCGGCGGGGCATTCCCCCGCGGCCCACCGCCGGACGCTGCGTCCCCCGGGGAATTCCGCGGGCCATGCCCGTGGCCGCGGTGCAGGAAGACGTGCAGCAGGGGGCAGGCCAGCACCAGCAGCCAGGGCAGGTAGGGCGCGGCGTGGGCCCAGTGCTCGGCCAGCCCGTAGCCCGCCGCGAGGCCGGCCAGCACCAGCAGGGCCTTGCTCCCGGGGCGTTGCAGCCAGCCCCTGCGCACGGGCGGGGTCGTCGATTGCTCCATGGTCTCGCTCCTCGTCAGCAGCAACTCTTCATCTCGGCCTTGAGCCGTTCCACCTGCACCGGGTCGGCCCCGGGCGCGCGCCACCAGGCCCATACCCAGGGACAGGCCGCCAGGGCGGCCAGCGCCGCCAGCCCCAGCGCCGAGCCGCCCCAGCGGCCCATCACGAGCGCCGCGGCGGCGGCGAAGCCCGCGGCGACGAAGGCGGTCTTCCAGGCCAGCCGCCCGCCTTCGCCGGCGATGGGCAGCCGCGCACCCAGGGCGCCGGCCAGCCCAACGACCGAGCCCCCCAGCAGCACGGCGGGCAACCGCAGGTCCACCGGGAAGCCCGCCCCGTGGGCCGCCAGCAGCCCCAGCCAGGTGCCGGCCACTCCGGCGCAGAGAGGGCACAGGCGGGGCCACGCAACGCGGCGCACCGCGTAGGCCAGGGCGGTCAGGGCCAGGATCGACGCGGCGGTGAGGACGATCTCCATGGCGGTCACCAGGCGAGGATCAACAGAGCGAAGGCGATCATGGCCGCCCCGCCCCAGAGGCGCACGCGGCGCTTGTGGGTCGCGTGCCAGCCCCGCAGGGTCTCCAGCAGGGCGCCGTTGGCGGCCACCAGCAGGATCAGCACCAGGGGCAGCACGAAGATGGCGTTGTAGAGCAGCAGGTAGCCCACCCCGGCGGCCCGCGTGGCCTCGTCGTGAAGCAGCCCCACGGCCATCAGGTAGGGTCCGCCGGTGCAGGGAAACTCGCACAGCCCCACCAGCACCCCCAACGGGAAGGCCACGGCCAGGGTGGCCCGCCCCATCAGGCGGGCGATCTGGTGGTGGGCCGCCGCGGGGATGCGCAGCCGCACCGGGAACGCCGGCACCAGCTCGCCGGCCACCGAGAGCGCGCCGCCCACCAGCAGCGCACCCGCCCCCACCAGCGCCATGAAGTGGGGCGTGTCGAACAGGTGCAGGGCCTGGAGCAGCCCCAGGCCGATGGCCAGGTACACGGCGAACACCCCGGCGATGTACAGCCCCCCGATGGCCAGCACGTTGCGGCGCATCCGGCCCAGCCCGAACAGGAAGGCGAGGGTCACCAGCAAGATGGACACCGCGCAGGGGTTGATGCTGTCGATCAGGGCCGCCGTGGCGATGAGGGGCAGCAGCCAGGCCCCCCTGTCGCTGGCGTTCCACAGCCACTGGGGGGCCTGGGGGCTGGTCTGGAGCACCCAGGCCCCCGTCACCACGAGCACCGTCGCCGCCGTGAGCGCCAGGGCGCCGGACCACTTCCGCACGAAGGTCGTCATCGCTGGCTCCTGCTACGGCGTCACGTAGGCGGTGAACTGGAGGTCCAGCTTGGTGCCGTCGCCGATCAGCACGGCGATGGCGCGGTCGTTGCGGCCGATGCCCGCCGGTCCGTGGGCGTTGGGGTCGAAGGTGGCCCGCACCTGCACCCGCCCGCCGGGCGGCACCACCTGGTTCACGTCCGGCACGTA
>Ga0326597_10008541_pt1 | contig 13805 bp, 21 predicted proteins | sample RVTome_12_FD_203789 | JGI IMG/M metagenome (GOLD analysis project Ga0326597, IMG submission 203789) | Soil microbial communities from uranium-contaminated site in the Upper Colorado River Basin, Wyoming, United States - RVT100D185 | ecosystem: Environmental > Terrestrial > Soil > Contaminated >... | reverse complement strand
TCACCGCCAAGCGCGAAGCAGCAGGACCCTGATAGTCGGTGCGGTCGCCGTGGCTCTCCTCTTCGGCCTGGTGTTTCTGACCCGATCTCGGGACTCCACGATCGGCGCTGCGGCGGCCCCTGACATCACCTTGTCGTACTTCGACGGGAGCACTGAGAAGCTGGCGGACCTGGAGGGTGAACCGGTCGTCCTCAACTTTTGGGCGTCGTGGTGCCCGGCTTGCATCAGCGAGATGCCATCGTTCGCCGAGGTCCACCGCCGATTCGGAGACGCCGTGAGATTCGTCGGCATCAACATGCAGGAGGTCAGTCTCGACGCCGCCAACGATCTCGTCGAACGGACCGGGGTCGAGTACCAGCTGGCACACGACCCCGACGGTGCCATCTTTAGGGAGTTCGGTGGTGTCGCCATGCCCACCACAGTCTTCATCGCCGCCGACGGAACCGTCACCCGGGTTCACACCGGAACGATCTTCTCCGATGACCTGACTGCGATCATCGAAGGCGATCTCCTCGGGTGAAACACGCCCTGGATCTCGGGGAGTCGGTCCCGACCGACCAAGAAGTGCCGGCGGGTAGGCTGTTGGCTGCAGTCTTTCTCGCCGCCGATGGTGCCCCTCGAATGACGATCGCCCAGGACCAGCATCTTGCATGGTTGGCCCGTTCCTTCGGACGCTCCGACTATCTTCCGTTGACTCCCGACGACATCGAGACCCTGCGCAACGTCGCCGAGCCGATCTCCCGGCTCACCGGATCCCACCTGTTCAAGGAGGGCGAACCAGCTCTGGCCGCCTTTCTGATCGAGAGCGGCCAGGTGGATCTCTACCGCATCCACAACGGCCGTCGTCGGGTCGTGGCGCGAGTCGGTAGCGGCTCCGTCATCGGCGACATCGCCATGTTCGGGGAGGGTACCTACATGTCTTCAGCCCGCGCTGTCGAGCAGGTGAAGGCGTTCCGATTCGCCCGAGAGGAGCTGATCCCGGAACTGGCGCGTCATCCCGCCCTGTGTCTCCGCTGGCTGGTGGCCGGGCTCCGGCAGCTCGAGACCACCCAGCGCCGGATCGTCCATCTGATGCACAAGACGGTGCTGGCCCAGGTCGCCGATCTCCTCGTAGAAGAGGCCTCCAAGAACGGCACTGAGATCGAGCTCTCCCAGGCCGCCATCGCCACCCTGCTCGGAGCCAGCAGGCAGACCGTCAACGAAGCAATCGGTTTGCTGCGCGATATCGGGGCGGTCGAAACCGCATATCGCAAAATAAGTGTCGTAGACGCCGGAATTTTGAGCGAAGTCGCCGCCGGGAAGCGATCCTGAATCGACCGCGCCGCCGGCCAAGGGTCGGACTCCCGACACTCACTTCGTCGCTCCGTTCTCCGAACTTGTTGCGTCGGACATGACCGGGCTTCTCGTGGCGGCATTTGTCGCCGGGATGGTGGCGACGGTGAACCCGTGCGGATTCGCCATGCTCCCCGCCTACCTCGGCTTGTTCATCGGTGACAGGAGTCCCGGCAGCGGTTCGGCGCTCATGGTCGGCATCTCAGTGTCGATCGGGTTCGTAACCGTCTTCGGCGTTACCGGTCTGTTGGTGGCGTCGGGGTTACGAGTCGTCGTCAGCTGGATCCCGTGGGCTGCGGCTGTTGTCGGGATCGGCCTCATCGCGGTTGGTGTAGCCGAACTACGCGGGCATCACGTTTTCGCCCGGTTGCCCGGAGTCAAACGGTCATCCCGGGACGGGTCCTTCTTGGGGCTTGTTGGCTTCGGGGCGTCCTATGGTGTCGCCTCTCTTTCCTGCACTCTTCCCATCTTCCTCAGTCTCCTCGCAGGAGCGGTAGCCAGCAGCTCCCTCGTCGAATCACTTTCTGTCTTCATCGCCTACGGAGTAGGCATGAGTCTGGTGGTCATCACCCTGACCCTCGCACTGGCAGTGGGTCGGGATCGGGTGTTGCGGGCGATCCGGCCGGTGGCGGCTCATCTGGGGACCATCTCAGGGTTGGTTCTGATCTTGGCCGGGGCCTTCATCGTCTGGTATTGGGCCACGGTCCTTGCTTCGGGTGCTGAAGCGTTGGGCGTCAATCCGGTCGTCCGTGTCATCGACCAACTGACCGCTGGCGCCGCCGGTCTGGTCTCGGCCAACCCGCTGCTCGCGGCGATCGCCCTTGTTGGCCTCGGACTGGCCGGTTGGTGGTCGATCCGCCGGATGAGAGCCGACGACGCTGCCGGCCCGGGCAAGCCCGCCGAGGCCCCAGGCCGGATCGGGAGATAGTTTCTTCCGCAGGCCTAGGAGGCGGTATGACCAGTTTTGTCACGGATGACGGTGTAGTGGTTCCCGCCATTACTGCGGACACGATGCGAGAGATCGACCGGATCGCCATCGAGGACGAGACTCCAAGCCTGCTTCAAATGATGGAGAACGCGGGTCGCAATCTCGCCTCGACGGCGGTCGAACAGCTTGGTCCCGACTGGCGCAACACTCCCATCGCGGTGTTTGCCGGGCCGGGCGGGAATGGGGGCGGCGGAATCTGCGCGGCGAGACATCTCGCCAATCACGGCGGAGATGTGATCCTGGTCCTCGCCGATCACCATGAGATGAGCCCGGCAGCCGATCTGCAGCTCGCCATCTATCAGAAGACCCCCGGTCGCACCCAGAGCCTTGGGCCATTCGAACCCGGTCTCATCCTGGACGCCCTGATCGGATACGGCCTCCAAGGCGCACCTCGAGGACAAGCGCGAGAGATGATCCAGGCGATGAGGGAGGCAGCCACACCGGTGATCTCCCTGGATGTGCCCTCGGGCCTCGACTCAACGACCGGTGAGATTCCCCGCGAATCGGTGGAGGCCACCACCACCCTCACCTTGGCACTACCCAAAGCCGGGCTGTTTGCGACCGCCGCCGGCGATGTTTGGTTGGGTGACCTGGGAATCCCCAACGCCGTATATGAGCGGGCAGGGATTCACCTTCCGCAGTCAGTCTTCGACGGTCGTTACCGGATTCCTTTGCACCGACAGGTCCCGTCGACCCGGCGATGACGAGAGGTTGGAGCACGGAGATCCTCGAACCTTTCCGAGGTGCTATGGACGATTCTCGAATACTGCTGCAGCCTTCTTTTGGACACCGAGCACGAAAAGCCTCGGGTCGCACCATTAGCCTGGTGGGCGAGCCTCCGCTGATCATGTAGGCCCATCCGATTGGCGCACGTGACGGCGCAGAGGTCGGTATGACCCGGCGCATACGGGGAATGGCCATCAAGGAAGACGGTGGTAGCAGTGACCGAGCCGGGCGGCCGTTGAGACATCGACCGTGAAAGGAGTCAGCTAGTGGCGCGGGTGAAACCACTTGACCCAAGCGAGGTACCGGAGCTTGCCCATCTCCTGGAGGCACGAAGGAGAGGGCTCGGGTTCTTGCCGAATAGCGCCTTGACCATCGCCCGATGGCCGGAATTGGCCGAGGCATACGGGAAACTGGCCGACGCGATCGCATCGACCCGGAAGCTGTCACCGGGGCTGTCGAGTCTGATTTTCCTGGTTGCCAGCAATGCCGCCGGATGTGAGTACTGCGTGGCTCACGGCGCCTCGAAGGCAATCACCAAGGGAGTGTTGGAATCCAAGCTCGAAGGGGTGTGGGAGTTCGAGAACAGCCCCTTGTTCGACGCAGCAGAAAGGTCAGCCCTCCGATTGGCTCTGGCGGCCGGGGTCACTCCGTCGGCCGTGACCGATGAGCACTTCGACGAGCTCCGACTTCACTTCGATGACGATGCGATTGTCGAAATCGTCGGGGTAATCGCGTTTAGCGGGTTCATGAACCGCTGGAATGCCACGATGGGCACCACCCTGGAAGAACAGCCGAGGTCGGTCGCTGAGAGGCTGCTCGCCGTACGAGGTTGGACCATCGGCCCTCACGACCAATAGCCAGTTCGACCTGGCGGGGTCGCCGACGGCACAAGGTAAGACGACAGAGCCACGATCGCCGGTCGACGTCGGCACCGGCGCCGGGTAGTCGATCAGATCGACGATTGATTCGTCGTGCCCGCCCTGATGTCGACTCGGTTCAGTCAGTCGGTAGATCCGCGATCACGACGAGACGTCATTCTGACCAAGCCAATCAAGTGCCTCTGTGAAGCGATCCATCTCGGCGACGTATGCCTTGGAGTCATCCTTGATCTCTTCGGCGTAGTGACCATGACGAAGACCCATCGCCAGTGCCGCGAATCGTGCTCCTCGCAGGTAGATTCGAAGATTGGGGAGCGATAGTGAGCGTGGCCCTGCTTCGGCCCTCCCGATCAGGGGTTGGTCCTGAGTTGTGGGACGAAGGTTCAGCCGTTGGACCGCAGCAACTACATCAACCTCTGGCATGCGCTCGGCGAAGTCCCTGGAGACGAACCGGAAAGCCTCCTGCCGATCGGGAGTGATCGCGATCAGGGCTGGACGGGAGATCAAGCGTTCATCATTCTCGTCCGCGACTCCAAACGGGAAGATCGCCTTTGACCTACCAGGATCTGAGAGCAGGGGAAAGGGCAGGGATAGTTTCTCGACCATGGCGGCATTTCGCTCTGGGCTATCGATGGAGATCGCGTAGAGCCTGACCCCGGCCGCAAGAAACTCCTGGTGTCGCATCGCCAAGCTGACCAGCTGGCCGTTGCAATAAGGTCACCAGTCGCCACGCAGGAAGACCAGAAGTGCGGCGGCGTCGAGATGATCGGACAGAGTCCAGGGTTCCCCGGACTGATCGATCAGAGTGAAGTCGGCGGGCACGTGGCGACGATAGCGCCTCTCACTGTGGGCCGATCGTCGCTGCCAGGTCGGCGGCCAGGGCTCTCATCAAGCGATCGGGCCGAATCGACGCCGAACTAGCTGAAACTCCGGGAACTCCCAGTTGAACTCCTCGATGAAACCCCCCAATGCGCCGACCACCACCGTGTCGTCTATGGGGTCCCCGATATCGAACTCGACCGCCGGGAACGGCGACGAGGTCCTTGTCGAACCGCCCAACCGGAACCTTCCGCTGACGCTTCCTTCAAGAGCGCCCGCCGGGATCGTGATCCGCACTCCACGCTCAACAGGACCACCGACAAACTCAGGCGTGTTGTCAGGACCGACCGTCTCGCTTTCAGTGCCAACCAGGACGCTCGGAGGAGGCTCAAATCCGGGGATGCACGCCGAGGTCAGTACCAACACCACGGACATCGCCACCAGCCGAATCCGCAACCTGTGGCCAGGTTGAGGTCCTGACCGGTGTCGCTGGGTGGGGGTTCATTCGTCGGTGGTCTCGATCGTGTAGCTGTCGGTGCCTGCTCTTGCCTGACACTACACCAAGTCTGCACGTGACGTGTATACTACGTGTATGAGTCGGGTTCGCACCAACATCGAGATCGAGGACTCCTATATCGAGGTCATCATGGACCGCTTCGGGGTCAGGACCAAGACGGAGGCCGTCGACCTCGCCCTTCGACAGCTCGCTGGTCAGCCGATGAGCCGTGAGGAGGCCCTGAGAATGCGTGGAGCGGGTGCCATCATCGATCCTCCCGCCGATGCACCTCCACGGTACATGTCGTGATCCTCGCCGATACGTCGGCTTGGGTCGAATACGACCGAGCAACGGGAAGCTCGGTGGACACGCGTCTGTCAGAGCTGATCTCTGCAAGTGACGACATCGCCGTCACCGAACCCGTGATAATGGAGATGCTCGCCGGCGCCCGTGACGAGGAGCGAGTCTCGGACCTCCGTCGACTCCTCCTGCGCTTTCACCTTCTGCGATTCGACCCCGTCGCCGATTTCGAGGGAGCCGCTCGCATCTACCGCAGATGTCGAAACTCTGGAATCACACCGCAAGGAATGCTCGATTGCATGATCGCCACAGTGGCATTGCGCACCGGGGCAACGCTCCTCGCCCACGACGTCGACATGACCCACATCGCCGGCATTGTTGGAATCGACCTTGACCAAGCTTCGACTAAGAACTGATCACAACCTATGGCCGATGGTATTGCTCAAGATCGGCGGACACTGCAGCATCTGATTCTGGGGTTTACGCTCGTCGCTGACCTGCGTTTTCCCTGCTCCGCACAGCGCTCAGTGCTGGATAATCCGTAGTCGACGCTCTATCCAATTGAGCTACGGGCGCGGGAATCGTAAAGTATCGCAGGGGTCTACGGCGAAGACCAGCCGATACAGAACATGCCACGCCATATCAGACTCTGACCGGCGTTGACGATCGGAATCCAAGTGGCCAAGCACTTCCGGGGCTTCTGTGGGTCCCCGCCGGAGTCGAACCTCTGCCAGCGCTCGCACAGCGCCTGATTCTGTGTTGCTCGAGGGATACGGCCGACCTCCGAGCCAGAACCAGGGCGAAGGTTGCGAGGTAGCGTTGAAGCGTGGGACCGTAAACCGGGCCCAATAGAACGGCCGCTGTCTTCGACGGGTTCCTGCGAGAGGCGGTCGAGTCCTCTCACCTCAAGATCCTCTCCCGAGACACGATCGGCAAGCTCCTTCGCCACGCCACCCAATATCAGGTGGCAGCTGGTTCGACGATTCGGCGGGAGTGTGACGAGGCCCCCATTTCGAGCTGGTCCTATCAGGCTTGCTTCGAATCTAAGTGGCTGCGACCAGGGCGCCGGCTGAGGCCGGCCGCCGAGAGGACCCAGGCGTCACCGCCGCTATCTAGATGCCGTCCTGCGGTGTGCTAATGTTCAACCAGATGGTTGAACGACGGTCAGCTGTTCTGGACCACACCTACGGGGCCCTGAGCCACCCCATCCGCAGGGAAATGCTCGACATCCTCAAACACGGGCCGTTGCGGGTCACCGACATCGCTGACCCCTTCACCGTCTCTCTCGCTGCTGCATCCAAGCACGTCGGCGTCCTTGAAAGCGCGGGCCTGGTGAGGAGGACTGTGGTCGGTCGCGAGCACGTGTTGGCCCTCGACGCTCGGCCGCTGCTGGATGCACGTCTGTGGATCGATACCTACCAGGGATTCTGGGAGGGAAGGCTCGACGCTCTCGAGGCCCACCTCAGGAGGCGCCGATGACTGAGCCCCAGCCTCAGGCCGGCGCACCTGTACGGATCGAGCGGATGCTTCCCGCGCCGATCGAAGAGGTGTTCGCCGCCTGGACCGACCCCGAGTCGATGAGCATGTGGCTGTCACCCATCGGCCGCGCCGACGTGGAGGTGGACCCCCGGACGCATGGAAGGTTCCGAGTGGTCATGGTCGGCGGCGACATCAGCATCGAGCACACCGGGGAGTACCTGGTGTTCGATCCCCCGCGCCTCCTTTCATTCACCTGGTGCTCGCCATATACCGGGCCCGAGCCAAGCGTGGTGACAGTGACTCTCACCCCCATAGGTGAGACAACCCGGTTGTTGTTGGTACACCGACGCCTCCCCGCGGAGCAGGTCTCGCCCCATACGGAGGGATGGGGATCGATCCTCGACCGTCTGGCCGGGTTGCTCGCCTCGGCGGTGACGGATCAAACCAGAGGCGAATCGGGATGAAAGTCGATGTGGAGACCGAGATCGAGATCATGCGTCCCCGAGCCGAAGTGGCCGGATACGCCGCCGACCTCGACCACACAACCGACTGGTACGCAAACATCGAGACCGTGGAATGGAAGACCCCCAAGCCGCTCCGGACCGGCTCGAGGATCGCCTTCGTGGCCAGGTTTCTCGGCCGGCGACTCTCCTACACCTACGAGATCAGGGAGTACGAAGCCGGTGAGCGCCTTGTGATGAGCACCGCCGATGGGCCGTTTGCCATGGAGACCACCTACGAATGGGAAGACGCCGAGGCCGGCTCCACCCGGATGAGACTCCGTAACCGGGGAAACCCATCGGGCTTCGCCACTCTGGTGGGGTCGGCGATGGCCAGCGCCATGCGTCGGGCCAACCAGAAGGATCTGGAACGACTCAAGCACATACTGGAGTCGGGTTAGACGCCCGCATGGCCGGGCAGACCGACCGACCTCCCCGCGTAGCTTTCCCGTATGACACGGCCCCTGGAAAGGAAGGATCCAAGATGAGAGAGTCGACGGAGGTCAGAGACGCCATGCTGCGTTTCTATGATCGGCTATCGGCCAGCGATGTGACCAGCTTCGACATGATCGTGTCGTCTGATACAGCCACCTAGGTGATTGGGACCGCCCCCGGGAAGTGGGTGACCGAGCGACCTCGTCTCAGATTCGGATTCGAAACCGAGGGGGTCAGCATCGATCCGGGTCCCAACCCACAGGGCTATGAATCCGGGTCCATGGGCTGGGTGGTCGACGAGCCGACCATGTTCTACCCAGATGGGTCGGCGGTCAGGACCCGGCTCACGTCGGTTTTTCACGATGAAGGTGGCCAATGGAAGCTGGTTCACATACACGTCTCCGTCGGTGTCCCGGATGAGGAGGTCGTCGGGCTCCAGTCACGGTGGTTGGCCTAGGCCCTACGCCGAAACCGTCGCCAATACCCCTCAAGCTTCGAACGGGACTGGCAACAACTCGAATAGGTCGATCGAATAGTTTCCAATCCCTTCACTCAGGAACGGGTGACCATCGGCCAGGGCCGCGGCTTCGGACACGTCATCCGCCTCGATGATCGAGTAGCCCGACAGGCTCAGTGCCTGCCCCGAGCTTCCGTCGTCCACCACCGAGGTGCCACCACCGAATGGGGACCCGATGTCCGACAGCGCTGGTCCTACCTTGGCCATCCAGCTCTCCCACTTGCCGAGAATGGCCGCGGACTCCTCCTCGGACATCTGCGAGAGATCTGTCGCCTCGCCCCTGTAGATCATCATGTATTTCGGCATCGCCGTTCACCTCCTAATTTAGTGACGACTATATCTCGGTCTGACATGTATTTCAACTCTCGCTAAAATAGGCTGGGATGGACGCCCTTCAGGTGATCGCCGAGCCGCGGAGACGAGAAATCCTTCGTCTTCTCTGGCAGGAGGAGATGGCAGCGGGTGAGGTCGCCGGGCACTTCGAGCTCACATTTGGCGCGGTCTCACAACATCTCTCCGTGCTACGCGAAGCGTCCCTGGTCGACGTTCGCAAAGAAGGGACTCGGCGGCTCTACAAAGCGAATCACGACGCGCTCGCTCCCTACAGAGAAATCCTCGAGACGATGTGGGGCAATCTGCTGGGAGATCTCAAATCAAGCGTTGAGTCGGACGAGGCGTGAAGATCGACGAGCTGACAGTCGAGCAACTGGTATCAGCTCCCCCGTCGACGGTCTACCGGTACCTCACCGAGTCGGACAAGTGGGCGGTGTGGCAGGGTGAGAGAGCCTCGATCGATGCACGCCCCGGTGGGCGGTTCTCGATGGAAATGGCGAACGGCATGACGGCGGAGGGTGAGTTCGTCGAGCTGGTGCCCAACGTGAGGGTGGTCTTCACCTGGGGCTGGGTGAATCACCCCAACCTTCCACCCGGATCGACGACCGTCGAGATCGTCCTCTCCGAAGTACGAACGGGCACCCGTGTGGTCCTCACCCAGCGCCCTCTGCCCGAGGGAGAGTGGGACACGCACCAGATCGGTTGGCGTCACTATCTCCCGCGTCTAGCGAAGGCGGCAGCTGGCGAAGATCCGGGCCCCGACCCGGGCCCCGGCCCAAGCTCCTGAGTCGCGTCAATTACCTCCTCGCCAACCAACATCCAGCCGCCCTCGCTGATACGAATGACGTGAGGAACTCCTGCAGCCACTCGACGAGGGCGTGACCAGGGCCGCGGCACCAACACCTACCCCGTACCAGCGACGCAATCGCCAGAAAGCCAGCCATCTGACGCTGCGAGTACGCCTACCCGGTGGCTTCCGCAGGCTGTCAAGTGCGCTGACTCACGTCGCCCAGCACATCGACACGCTTGTCAGACCTCGAACCGGCGCCGAGAAGGCCGTGGACGGCGTCGGCAGGATCAAATGCACCCTTGCCAGGCTCTACCCGAGTGGCACCGAGAACCGGACCCGGCCACCGGGCCCGTCCTCAATGCTGATAGTTCCGCCGTGGGCCTCGACTATCCCCTTGGCGATAGCCAAGCCAAGGCCGGAGCCTCCTGATTCTCGGTTGCGGGAGTCGTCGGCTCGGACAAACCGCTCGAAGGCCCGGAGCCTGAGGTGATCTGGGAATCCCGCCCCCTGATCGACCACGGCCGTTTGGGCATGTGACCCGTCCTGCGTGAGGACTATCCTTACCTCTCCCGAGTCCGGGCTGTGCCTGATCGCATTGGCCAGCAGATTGCGGAATACTCTGCTCAGGGCAGCCGGGTCACCTTTGACCCCGATATGGCCTGAACCCTCGACCCGCAATCTTACGTTCCTGGTCGCCGCAGCCGGGGTCACCGCTTCAACGGCCTCGTCGGCGAGCTCCGCCAGGTCGACGCCGGTCGGTAGCAGATCCAGTCGACCCGTATCGATGCGAGTCAACAGGGTCAAGTCGTCCACCAGATGCCGTAGGTGTTCCAGGTCGTGAGAGATCCCGCGCAGATAGGCGGTCGGGTCCGGCGCTACTTCGTCCTGCAACGCCTCCACGGCGGCCTGCATCGAACCGAGTGGCGTTCGCAGGTCGTGACCAATGGCCGAGAGCAGATTGTTCCGTTCCTCCTCCGACATCTCGAGCTTCTCGATCATTTTGTCCAGGGCGATGGCAGTCTTCCCCAACTCGTCGGTGCGGACCACCCCGGTCCGTGCCCCCAGGTCGCCCTGACCCACCCGTTCCGCGGTGCGGGAGATGGCCAGCAGGTCATCGGTGAGGGGTCGGGCCACTGCACCTGCCACCACCCCGCCCAGACCCACTCCGAGAAGGAGTGCAACCATCACCAGGGTCAGGTCGTGGGGCTCGATGAACATGGTCAAAGCCGCAACTGCCACCACAGCCCCGGTGACCGCCACCGCGGCGAACGCCACCAAGGTCAGCCTGGTCCGTAGCGAGGACAGTCGCGCCGCCATCCTCAGTGAGAACGCGGCGGCGGCGAAGGTGGCCACTGCCATCAGCGCGAAGACCAGATAGAGCTGACGACGGTCAGGTGGGGTCAGGTCCATTGCCAACTCGGCCACCAATAGGCCGGCACCCAGCACGACTCCGAAGGCCCAAAGCGTCCGCTTCATGAGCCGAACCGGTAGCCGACCCCCCAAACCGTGTGGAGCCACCGAGGATTTTGGGGGTCTTCCTCGATTTTCATGCGTATCCGGCGGATGTGCACGGTCACCGTTGCTGGGTCCTGCCACTCCGCTGATGAGCCCCACACCCGTTCCAGGAGGTCGCTCCGGCTGAACACCTGCCGGGCGTGTCCGACCAGGAAGGCGAGCACGTCGAATTCCTTGGCTGTCAGTTCGACCGGGATGCCGTTGACCGTGGCCACTCGTCGTCCCACATCGACCTCCACACCGTCGAACTCGACAGGGCCCGAAACGGGCTTGGGCGTAGCGCGACGCAGCACGCTGCGGACGCGGGCGACCAGCTCCCGAGGGGAGAACGGCTTGACCACATAGTCATCGGCACCCAGCTCGAGACCAGCTACCCGGTCGGCTTCCTCGGCCCGGGCGGTGAGCAGGATCACCGGGAGGTCGCCCTCCCGGCGGATCTCGGCCAATACCTCGAACCCGGAGAGGGCGGGGAGCATCAAGTCGAGAACCACCAGGTCCGGCTTGAACGCTGCGACTTGAAGTCGAGCGGTGGCACCATCGGCAGCGGTCTGCACGCTGTAGCCGTCCCGGCGCAGGTAGTTGGCGACCACCTCACGGATCCTTGGCTCGTCGTCGACCAGAAGGATTCGCTGGCCGGTGTTCGGGGACGAGGTTTGCACGAGGGAATGCTATGACCGCCACTGTTCAACCAATGAGAGTCGACAAATGGTTTCGCGAAGTTTCACCATCGGCCCCGGCTCTTTCAGAACCCAGAACAGACTCTTAAGACCTGGTGAACAAAGGTATCTAGAGGTGGATTGGCTCGTAAGTTGGCCAGGTCCACCGGCAAGGAGAAGCAATGAAGTTGTCCACCTCACGATTCGCGGTACTGCTCATACTGCTCGCTCTGGTCGTCGCTGCCTGCGGGGGGGAGGCCACGACCACCACCACTGCGCTGACCGCAGCCGAGACGTCTACGACCGAAGAGATGATGGATGAGACCACCACGAGCGAGGAGATGATGGACGACGACATCCTCGCCGTGGCCGAGGCCGAGGGCGACCTTGGCACTTTCCTCACCGCCCTCGACGCAGCCGGGATCATGGAGGACTTTCATGGTGAGGGGCCGTTCACCCTCTTCGCCCCCAGCGACCAAGCCTTTGCCGACTATCTCGACGGCGCCGGGATGAGCCAGGAGGAGGCGTTCGCCGGGGCGGAGATGCTCCAGTCGATTCTTGGCTATCACGTGGTCACGATGATGGAGGACTCCGAGATGGTGATGGCGATGGATGACCAGACCTTCACCACTCTGAATGGAGCGCCGCTCGAGGTGACCGTCGACGGCGAGGACGTGATGGTCGGAGATGCAAGTGTTCTTCGCTATGACATCGAGGCTTCGAACGGGGTCATCCACGTGATCGACGCCGTGCTCACCCCTCCCGCCGGATGATGAGCGCAAGCAGGTGGGTGCTGGTCAGCGCGGTGGGCGTGGTGACAGTGGTCGGGTTCCTTCTATTTCGGCCCGAAACGCTCTTCACCGCCGTCGAAGCCGACGAGACTCTTGACGAGGCTTTCGCCACCACGACCACCGCTGCGCTTGTCGGCACCCCCTCCACCACAACCGACCAACCCGTGACAACGGTCCAGGGGGCAACGACCGAGCCTCTCCAGATCTCAACCGGCCAGTTCATCGGGATCGACCACTCAGCCGAAGGAACGGCGGGTGTCTACGAGCAGGACGGCCGCTATGTACTCCGTTTCGAAGACGACACCAACATCCAGAACGGCCCTGACCTCTACGTGTGGGTGCTCCCAGCAGGCTCCTACGAGGGAGGTGTCCCGTCGGATTACATCGACCTCGGAACGCTTAAAGGAACGATTGGGGGCCAGAACTACGAGCTGCCAGAGGGGTTCGATCCGCAACTACACCGTTCAGTGCTCATCTGGTGCCTGAGGTTCACCGTGCCATTCGCTACGGCGCCGCTGGGCTGATATTTGGCCGGAACGACAACCGGAGCACCGTCGGCGGCGGATGCGGCTCGCTTGAAACCGATTCTGGGGACTGGCCTGAAAGCGCAGCGATGGGTGATGTCACAGATGGTCAGCCGCCGGAAGCTCGCTCACCAGCCAACGCTCTTCGAGTCGCTGTTCCGCCACCAATCGTACAGCGTCTGATTCTGGGGTTTACGCTCGTCCTGACCTGCGTTTTCCCTGTTCGGCACAGCGCTCAGCGGTGGATAATCCGTAGTCAGACGCTCTATCCAATTGAGCTACGGGCGCGGGAATTGCCAATTTATCGCAGGGTTTCCGGCGAGACCAGCCGATACAGAACATGCTAGGCCATATCAGACGCTCAATGGCCCGGAGTTAGGGACGGCCGAATCTTCAACTGTCACATGGTTATCCGGATCTGTTACGACCGACTCCAATATCCGCACAGCGTTGAAACAGCGCCTGATTCGAAGATCGCACTCACATCGAACTGGCCGACGCCATTTCGAATACTCGAGGTCTTGCACAGAGCGCCAGTCCGCCTTCGGATCGGGCAGTATTCGCCGATGACGGTTTCGGACGTGTCGGACGGGCTCGCTCAGGGAGAGGAGGCTCTTCGTTCCGCCCGATGGGCTGAGGCGCGTGACGCCTTCGAGACGTCCATCAACGAATCACCGACTCCCGAGGCGATGGATGGCTTGGGGCGGGCGTTGTGGTGGATGGGCG
>Ga0326597_10008540_pt1 | contig 13806 bp, 10 predicted proteins | sample RVTome_12_FD_203789 | JGI IMG/M metagenome (GOLD analysis project Ga0326597, IMG submission 203789) | Soil microbial communities from uranium-contaminated site in the Upper Colorado River Basin, Wyoming, United States - RVT100D185 | ecosystem: Environmental > Terrestrial > Soil > Contaminated >... | reverse complement strand
GGGCGCTGGCCCTGGTCGCCGCACTGATCGCCGCCAACGGGCTCTTCGTGGCCGCCGAGTTCGCCCTCATCGCCGTACGGAAGGGCAGCCTGGAGGCCAAGGCCGCCGCGGGAAGTCGGGCCGCGGGAGTTGCCCTCAATGAGCTGGAGCGGGCGTCGTTCATGCTCTCCGGCGCCCAGTTCGGGATCACCGCCACCAGCCTCGTGGTGGGCTTTCTGGCCGAGGCTGCCGTCGGTGACGGGGTGATCCGCCCCGTGCTGGACGCCTTCGACCTGCCGGAGGAGACCGCCACCCCCATCTCTCTGACCCTGGCGTTTCTCATCTCGACGGTGGTGCAGATGCTGTTCGGCGAGCTGGCGCCCAAGAACCTGGCGTTGGCGATCCCGGTGCGGATGTCACTTCTCGTCGCCTACCCGATCCACTGGTTCGGACAGGCTTTCGGGCCGATCATCCGGCTCTTCGACGGCTCCGCCGCCTGGGTCACCCGTCGCGCGTTCCGGGTCGAAGTGGCCGAGGAACGTCACGGCGGTCATTCCCCCGAGGAGCTCGCCCGCATCATCGTCGCCTCCCAGGAGGAGGGTCAGCTCTCGCGCGATCAAGGGGAGCTCCTCACCCGAGCGGTCGAATTGGGAGAGCGGAGGGTCCACGAGGTGATGGTCCCGCGCACCAGGGTCGTCTTCCTGCACGGGGACGATCCCGTGGAGACCCTCCGGGCGACAGCCCGCGACACCGGTCACTCGCGGTTCCCGGTGGTCGGCGAGAGCGACGACGACATCCTCGGCACCGTCCACATCAAGGATCTGCTGTCGGTACCGGCCGACCAACACCCGGCCACGGTCCTGCGCTCGATCGCCTCCCCGGCCCTCATCGTCCCGGAGACGGATCGCCTGCGGCCGCTGCTCGCCAAGATGCGAAAGGCGCGTCGGACCTTCGCGGTGGTGGCCGACGAATACGGGGGCGTCGCCGGAATCGTCACCCTCGAAGACGTCGTGGAGGAGCTCGTCGGCGAGATCGAGGACGAATTCGACTCCGATCACGGCCCGATTCGATCCACGTCGGACGGCGGGTTCGTCCTCGACGGGAGCGTGCGGATCGACGAGGCGGCGGCGACGACGAAGTGCGAAATCCCGACTGGGGACTACGAGACGATCGCCGGGTTCCTGATCGCCTCCCTCGAGCGGATCCCCGCCGAAGGAGAGTCCGTGGAGGCGGCAGGCTGGCGATTCACTGCGGTGGAGGTCGACGGTCTGCGGGTCGTGACGATCGACGCCCACCGTGTCGAGGCGGGGCCATGACCACTCCGCTCGCCGCCGACGCGGCCGCCCTCGTCGCCTCCTTCGATCCCGGCGCCCTCGTCATCGGACTCTTCCTGCTGATCTCCAACGGATTCTTCGTCGCCGCCGAGATCGCCTTGCTCGCCTCCAACCGGGCACAGGTCGAAGAGATGGCCGAGAGGGGAGACGCCGGGGCAAGACGGGCCTTGAAGGCGCTCCGTGAGCTCTCGGTGACGTTCTCCGGCGCACAGCTCGGGATCACGATGTCTTCGCTGGGGCTCGGCGCGATCGCCGAACCGGCGCTCGCCTCCCTCTTCCTGATCGGACTGGAACCGCTGGGAGTACCAGCTGCGACTGCCAGTGTCGTTGCTTTCGTCGTGGCTCTCAGCATCGTCGTCTTCCTCCACATGGTGATCGGCGAGATGGTTCCCAAGAACCTGGCTCTCGCCGACGCCGAGCGAATCGCCGTCCGTGTCTCGCGGCTGTTCGGCTGGTTCATCCTCCTGCTCCGACCGTTGATCCTGGTGCTGAACGGCGCCGCCAACGGTCTCGTTCGCCTCACAGGGATCGAACCGATCGAAGAGATCGGACTCGTCCACACTCCTGACGAACTACGGATGGCGCTGCGGGAGTCGATGCGCACCGGCCTCATCGCTCCCGGACAGGTGCGGGTGCTCTCCGCCGTGTTGGCGCTGAGCGACATCGACGCCGAGTCGGCCATGACACCGCGGATCGACCTCGTCACCGTCGACGAGAGCGCGTCGGTCGACGAGATCCTGCGGGTGGTCGCCGAGTCGGGGCACTCCAGGATTCCCGTGCGCCGGACCGACCTCGATCACATCATCGGTGTCGTACACGTCAAGGACATCCTCATCGCCGAACCAGGCGACATCGAGGACAAGACGGCCGGTGAGCTCCGCCGACCGATGCCAGTCGTCCCCGAGTCCCGCGACCTGGACGAGCTCCTCAACGACATGCGGGCCGAACGCTCCCACCTGGCGCTCGTCATCGACGAGTACGGCGGAACGGCCGGGGTGTTGACTCTGGAGGACATCCTCGAGGAGCTGGTCGGCGAGATATCCGACGAGTTCGACCAAGCCGAGCTCGAACCCCGCGACCGGGGAGGGGCATGGGTCGTGCCCGGCGGCATGCGACGCGACGAGTTGCAGCGCCTCACGGGACTCGACCTTCCCGAAGGCGAGACCGAGACGGTCTCGGGCGCGATCAGTGAGGTGCTGGGCCGTCTCCCCGCCAGGGGCGACTCGATCGAGCACGAAGGGTGGACACTGCGGGTGCTGACGATGGATGGCCGGCGTGCGGGCCAGGTGGAGGTGCTGGCCCCGACGAGCTGAGGTCAACCCGACGCCTGCCACACCATCCGGTCGCCGTCGCGGTCCTGCCCCACCACCGTCGGTATCGGGGCGCCGTCCACCATCCCCGCGAATTCGCCCGTGAACCCGTGCCGAGACCACAGCGGCAGGCGTTCCCAGCCACCGTCCGCCTTCGACAGCCACACGCTGTCGTTGGACCAGTCGTGCACTGCGATGCTCGGTCCCCAGGCAACGGTGGGGCCCCGCGGCGCCGAGTCGAGTCGGACCAGCCCCAAGGCGGGGTCGAACCGATGCATCCCCACGGTGGCGTCGGCGCCGACCGCGACCACGGTGTCTGCGGCGAGCAGGCGTTGGAAGTGGGCGCCGAGGACGATCCACGTGCGGCCGCCGTCTTCGCTGAGGTGTACGGACCCGTCGTCGACGAGCACCAGCAGCGCCGTCCCCTCGGTGGCGGCGTCAATCACCACCCCGGGCGTCGTCATGCGATCGACTCGATCCGCCACCGACGCCGCCACCGGTCGTACTGCGTCGAACAGAACCACGGATTCGCCGAAACCGGTGACGACGCCGGCCGTCAGGTCGAAGACCGTCCGCGCCCCGGCGAACCTGCCGTCGACCCGAAAGTCGAACATCACGCTGCTCCCACCCGACACACCGACGATGGCGAATCCATCCGGTCTCTCGACCGCGAAGTCGGGAACGAGTTCCACCCCGACCGGAAGACCGAGCAGCCGCTTCCAGCTGTCTTCGGTCAGAAGCGATACGGGCCACGTCTCGCCCGGAGCAACCGCCAGGACTGCCGGGCCTGCCCCGACCACCCGTTCGACCGAAGCCGCCAGCGCCTGGGTCCGGCCCCACAATGCCGTCCCCCCGCCCGGCAGCGGGGCGGCGACCGCCGGCGCCGACCGGGCTGCCGTCCGGTCCGAGGACACCGCGGGCGACTGCGGGAACGGGAGCGCCGGCCACGCCGCGATCATCACGAGGAGTCCGAGCCCCGCCGCGAGGACAGGCAGCCGTTGGGACGTCCCAGGCGACGAAGACTCCGGTCGAGATTGCGCGGTGGGAACGACGATCTGCCCGATCACGGCCCGCCCACCCATCGGTAGAGAACGGCTTCACCCGCCTCCGACACGATCGCGTAGCCGCGCGGGCCGGGCACCAGGTCGAGGAGAACTCCGTTCATGCCGCTCTCCGGGAGGAGCGGCACGTCTTCGACCGTCCCGGTGAGATCCGGCAGCAAGCGAAGCACCGAAGGGCCACGTGCGACGACCCCGTCCGCCCAAGTCATGATCGTGGCCCGCAGACCGCTCTCCGATCCGAACACGAGGCCGGAAGGGCGGGGAAGCTCGGTGACCTGGAGCGCCGCCTCGTCGAGCACGAGGATCCGCTGATCGGTCTCGGCGGTGACGACCACGAGGCGCCCACCGGACGATCCGATCGTGAAGACGGGGACACCGATGTCGACCCAGCTCTCCCCCCGATCACCCGACAGGCTCAGCCCGTCGAGCGGTCTGGCGTATCCGGCGCCGATGAGCAGATCGCCGTGTTCGATCATCAACGAGGGCAGGTGCTCCAGGGGGACCGAGCGGGCCCCGGCTCCGTCGCGCGTGTACTCGAGCCTGACCGGTCCCTCCGGTCCCGTGCCGAAGATGAGGAGAGTGCCGGCGCGATCGCCGACGTGGCCGATCGTCATTCCCGGCAGGCGACGGATCGCCCAACGGCTGCCGTCGTCAGCGATGTCGTACACGATCCCTCCGGAGCCGGAGGTTCCCCAGATGACCGGACCGTCGGAGGTCTCTCCGAATCCCGCCAGAACGAACGACGGATCGACCTCCACGCGTGTCCAGTCGGAGCCGTCGGTCGAGATCCACACGCTCCTCGGGTTAATCAGCGGCTGCGTTGCGAAGAGATGGGAACCGGTGTCCACCAACCCGAAGTCGGATCCGGGCAACGGTCCGACCGCTTCCCACACCCGGTCGGTGACAATCGCCTCGGGGGTGGGCGGCGGGGTGCCGTCCGTCCAGATGGTCGGCTGTCCCGCTGTCCCGCCGGCGATCATGCCGGCCGCGAACCCACGTAGCGTGGTCGGCTGGCGCCCGGGCCCCGACCGGTCCGTGACCGTCACGAAATCCCAACTCCCCCCGAAGGCGAACGTCCACAATTGCGTCGAGTCGGTGGCGGCGCCGATCGAAGCGAGACCACCGCCGATCACTCCACCCGACACCGGCTCGATCCACCCGACGTCACGGCGCAGCGGTGCGCCCTCCGCCACCCAATCGCGCGGACCGCTCGCCCGGAGGAGATGGGACCGAGGGGTGCCATCGGAGTCCCAGGTGCGCGCCACGGCGGCGAAGCCGCCGTCGGGATGGGCCACGACATCGGTGATCACGCCTCGTTCTAAACCATCCGGTCTGACGTCGACCCATTCCGCCCCCGGGCCTGCCCGCCACCAGATCGCAGCCCCGGCGGCGTCGGCACCCACGGCCAGCCAGCCGCTTCCAGTGCCGATCATCTCGGTGACGACCACGGAGAAGCCATCCGGTGTCACGTCTTCCCACGATCCGGGCCGGCCGACCAGCACCCGGCCGAAACGAGCGGTCCCGGGAAGGAGGTTGTCGGCGAACGCCCCGCTCGCCTGTCCGAGTACGACCAGGTCGCCGCGGATCACCCGCACCGCGTCAACCCGGCCCGGTCCTTCGAACGGCTGATCGAAGATCGCAAAATCGGAGTCGGCGGTTCCGAACCACAGTGCAGGTGAGGACGTACCGAGCCCCGGCTGCGCCAATGCCCCGGCGATGACGAAGCCGCCGAGAGCGGGGGCGACGTCCAGGACGACCGCCTCCGCGCTCCGTTCGATCGCCCGCTCCTGCCACGCACCGTCAGCGCGTCCGGCGGCCCACACGAAGGCGCCGTCCGTCATCGCATGCTGTCCGATGGCGACGACGCCGCTGGTGGACGCCGCCACTCCGGTGAAGACGCCCGCACCGGGGAAGAACGTCTCGTTCCAGACCCTCGACACCTCGACCGTCGGAGAGGCCACCGACGTCGGGAGGTTCACCCCGGGTGGCTCGGCGGTCGAGGGCGCGCCGCTGCGTTCGTCGTCGACCAACACGGCGGCCACGATCGCCACGACGGCGACGGCGGCCACCCAGCGCAACCACCCGCTCGCCGACGGACCCCGAGGTGGGTCCGTCCCCGTCCTCTCGGCGGTGGGGACGGTGATGCTCACCGTGTCAAACCTACAGAAGCAGGGGCGGGCACGGCGCGGGTGACACCGACGACGGTGCCCACCACGATTGCTGCACCGACGAGGCGCCAGCTCGTCACCGGTTCTCCGAGGAACATCCAGCCGCCGAGCACGCCGAAAAGGGGGATCAGGTTGAGGAAGACGGCGGCGTGGGCGGCGGTCGTGTGCCGCAGGCCGGCCAGGAACGTCCAGAACGCCAGGCCGTAGTGGACGACCCCCGACCCGAAGGCGCTTGCCCAGGCGATGGGGCTCACGTCTGTCAGGTGGATGCCACCGCTCCACCAGGCGTGGACGCCGAGTGCCACCGCCGCCAGACCGAGGGCGGACCACTGCTGTGAGACGACGATCGCCAGGGACGACTCGAACCTCATCCAGGCGCTGGAGGCCACGGTGTATACGGCGCAGCTCGCCACTGCGGTGATCGACGCACGACGGTCAGAACGGCGGCGCTGGCGGAGAGTTGGACGGCGAGCAACACGGTCGGTGCCTGCTCTGCGACTGCACGTTTGGCGGCGACCGCCCCCAAGCCCCAGCAGGCAGCGGCGGCGATCAGTGGAAGGACATGGCGGTGAGACACGAGGCGACTCCTGGATCGACGACGGACACGGACGCGGTGCGCGTCACGTCGTCGGCGTCGTCGCCGTCACACACGGCATACCCAGGAAGGCGTCTCGGCCTCACCAGCCGAACATAGCGTTCCAGCTCAGCGAGGGGTGGCGTCTCCCGGGACGAATGCCGGCCCATGACCCGGGACGATCAGGCCGGCGACCTCCAGCACCCGGGCTCTCCCCCGATGGACGCCTTCGGGATCCACCGCCAGCGGATCCTCGGGCGGGCCCGCCTTGAACCACCACAGATGGGTGGCGGCGACGATCCCGGCCGCGGTCCCGACGAGAGTGGTGACGTCCTGTGGCGTGTGGCCGGGAGTCTCCCACAACAGCACCGAAGGGGCCACGAAGAAGCCCTCGGCCGCCCGGGACGTCCAGGTGTCGTGATGATATGTCGCCCAGTGGTCGTGTACCCTCGCCTCACCGAAGAGTCCGACGTTGATGGTGTGATCGGGGTGGTGGTGACTGATGATCACGTCGGTGACGTCCCCCGGTTCGATGCCCTCGGCCGCCAGCGGACCCAGGATCGCCGCCTGCGAGGGAGCCATCCCCGGGTCGATCACGATGACGAATTCGCCGTCGCGGACGAGGGAGACCGTGGAACGCACGCCCGGCCTCCCCGAGCCCTCCTGGATGACCGTCAGTTGAGCCGAGGATCCGAGCTCCACGCTCATGCCAGCGCCCGGGCGAACCGTTCGACGGCACCGTCGACTTCCTCGGAGCTCACCGAGAGAGGCGGAGCGAAGCGGATCGCGTCCGACCGTACGGCGTTGACGACCAGGCCGGCCTCGAGGGCGGCGGCAGCAACGTCTCCCGCCCGCGGCCCGTCGAGCACGGCTGCCAGCAGCAACCCTCTCCCCCGCACGAGGTCGACACCGGGAAGCGACATCAGCGCCGCCGTCAGCTGCTCGCTGCGGGCGACGGTGTTGGCGAGGAGATCTCGCTCCTCGATCTCGTCGAGGACGGCGATGGCGGCAGCGCAGACCACCGGCCCGCCCCCGAACGTGGTGGCGTGATCACCCTTCTGGAACGCCGACGCCACCGTCTCGGTGGCCATGCAAGCTCCGATCGGTAGGCCGTTGGCCAGCGCCTTGGCGGTGGTGGCGATGTCGGGCACGAATCCGAGCTGCTGCCACGAGAACCAGCTCCCCGTCCGCCCCACGCCGGCCTGGACGTCGTCGACGATGAGAAGGATCTCCCGTTCGTCACAGAGAGCGCGAACCGCTTGCAGGTAGTCGGCGGGGAGCGGCACCACGCCCCCCTCACCCTGGGTCGTCTCGACCATCACGGCGGCGGTCGAATGGGTGATGGCGTCTGCCAGCTTCTCGAACTCGTCGGGCGGCACCTGGTGGAAACCCGGCGGAAGCGGGTCGAACACGGCCTGTTTTGCCGGCTGACCGGTCGCAGCCAACGTGGCGAGCGTACGTCCGTGGAACGAGTCGAGCAGCGAGATCACCTCGTAGCACTCGGGGCCTTTGGTCGTCTGACCCCAACGCCGGGCCAGCTTGATCGCCGCCTCGTTGGCGGTGGCGCCACAGTTGGCGAAGAACACCCGATCCAGCCCGGAGAGGACGTCGAGCCGCTCCGCCAGTCGGACCATCGGCTCGGTGACGTAGATGTTGGACACGTGCACCAGCGTCGCCATCTGTGCGGTCACCGCCGCCGCTACCCGCGGGTTGGCGTGCCCGACCGACACCACCGCCAGCCCGGTCAGGAAGTCGAGATACTGCCTCCCGCCCTCGTCGGTCAGCCAGGTCCCCGAGCCCTGGGTGAAGACGATCGGAATCCGGTTGTACGTCTGCATGACTGCCTGCGTCTCGCGATCCAGCACCGAGCTCACGGCCGGTCGTCTCCGTCCTGGGTGATCATGGTTCCGATTCCCTCTCGTGTGAACATCTCGAGCAACAAGACGTGTTGTACCCGGCCATCCAGCACGTGGGCGCGGACGACTCCTTCCGACAGGGCCGCAGCCGCCGAGGACAGTTTGGGGCGCATGCCGCCCGAGATCGAGGGGAGGAGAGCGGCCAGGGCCGACCTGTCCATCCGCTGGATGAGCGAGCCTTCCTCGGATGCGTCGCTAAGGACCCCTTCGACATCGGTGAGATACACCAGCTTGCGAGCGCCGAGGGCTGCGGCCAGCGCTCCCGCCGCCGTGTCGGCGTTCACGTTGTAGACGCCACCTTCGGGTCCCAGGGCGATGGGAGCGACCACGGGGACGAGACCCTCGGAGAGCAACCGCTCGATGAGCGCCGTGTTGACGGCGGTGATCTCACCGACGTAGCCGAGCCGTTCGTCCCGCGGAGTCGCAGAGAAGAGTCGGGCGTCGATCCCACTCACGCCGATCGCCTCCGCCCCATGGGAGCCGAGCATGCGGACGATGTCGGCGTTGATCTCCCCGATGAGCACGCGTTGGACCACTTTCATGGTGGCGGCGTCGGTGACCCGCAGCCCGTCCACCCACGCAGGTTCTATCCCGGCCACGGCCATCGCCTCGGAGATCTGCGGACCCCCGCCGTGGACGACGACCGGCAGGATGCCGACCGCGTGGAGCAGGGTGATGTCCCCGGCGAAGCTCTGCTGGAGAGCCGGATCCTCCATCGTCGAGCCGCCGTACTTGACGACCACGATCTCGCCCCGGAAGCGCTGGATGTAGGGCAGTGCTTCCATGAGGATCGACGCTTTGCCCATCGAGTTGGCGATCCGAACCTTGCCGGGGTCGGGAGCGCCGTGTCCGGTCGTCATGAGCGCTCCCCGTTGAAGATCACGTAGTCGGGTGTGAGGTCGGTCGTCGTCACACTCGCCCGTCCGGCGGCGTCGCCGACCCGAATCCCCACCCGGAAGTCACCGGTGAGACGGGCCGACAGCTCCGCTTCGTCGAAGCCAACTGCCGTTCCCCCGGCACAGACCAACGTGCCGTCGTATGCGATCTCGATGCGGTCCGGGTCGATCTTCTCGCCGGCGGCGCCCAGCGCCGCCAAGACGCGACCCCAGTTCGGGTCGGCGCCGAAGAACGACGACCGGACGAGGGCCGAGTCGGCCACCGCCAGGCCCAGTCGCCGGGCGGCGTGGTCGTCGAGGGCGCCCGAGACGTCGAGCCTGACGACCTTCGACGCCCCCTCCGCGTCCCGCGCCATCTGGTGGGCGAGGTCGGCGCACACGTTGTGAACTGCCGCGGCGAAGGCACCGGTGGCCGGTGTCCTCCCCGATGCGCCGGAGGCGAGGACGATCACGGTGTCATTGGTCGATTGACAACCGTCGATGTTGAGGGCATTGAAGGTCCCGTCGACCGCGGACCGCAGCACATCGGAGAGCGTGTGCGAGTCCACCACGGCGTCGGTTGTCAGAAACGCAAGCATGGTCGCCATGTCGGGTCTCACCATCCCGGCGCCCTTGGCGATCCCGCCGACCATCCAGCCGTCGCCCGCAACCCAGGCCGTCTTCTCGACTGAATCGGTCGTCATGATCCCGCGGGCGGCGGCCAGACCCGCCGCCTCGTCGGCGCCGAGAGACTCGACGAGGGTCGGCACGGAGGCGAGGATCGTGGCCATCGGGAGACGACCGCCGATCGGGCCGGTCGAACAGACCAGCACGTCGGTGGCGTCGCATCCGAGTTCCGCCGCCACCGCCCCTGCCATCGCCAACGCGTCGGCCACACCGGCGCTCCCGGTGCCGGCGTTGGCGGCGCCCGAGTTGACGATCACCGCTCGGCTCCGACCCGATGTCACGTGACGACGGGACACCAGTACCGGCGGTGCGGCGGTGGCGGATGTCGTGAACACGGCGGCCGCCGGCACCGAGGATTCGGCGACGATGAGCGTCATGTCCTCGGCACCGTCGGGTTTGATCCCGGCTGCGACTCCGGCGGCACGGAATCCGGACGCGGCGATGACAGTCATGGCATCCAGCCCGCCAAAGGAAGTCCGGTCTCCTCGGGCAGCCCCGCCATGATGTTGGCCGCCTGGATGGCCTGCCCTGCCGCCCCCTTTACGAGATTGTCGATCGCAGCCTGGGCGATGACCACCCCGGCGTGGTGGTCGACGAACGCCGAGACGATCGCCCGGTTGGACGACACTGCCCACCGGGTCTGGGGAGGCGAGTCGATGACGGAGATGAAGGGACGGCCCGAATAGGCCTCGGAGAGGACTGCCCTCGCCTCCTGGTCGCTCGACGTCGACGACAGGCGGGCCGTGACGGTCGCCAGCTCTCCCCGCTGCATCGGCACGAGGTGGGGAGTGAAGACGACGGTCGTGTCGGCCCCGGTCGCCTGGCCGATCGCCATCTCGATCTCCGGTCGGTGGCGGTGACGGGTGACGGCGTAGGCCTGGACGCCCTCGGCCACGGACCCGAACAGGAGGTTTTCCTTGAGGCTGCGTCCAGCGCCCGACGCGCCGCTGAGGCAGTCGGCGACGATCGGACTGGCGACATCGACGAGTCCGGCGCGGATCAGCGGCGTGATCGCCAGCAGCACCGCGGTGGGATAGCAGCCCGGCGAGGCCACCTGCCGGGCGCCGCTCAGGTCGAAGAGCTCGGGAAGCCCGTACCGCCATTCCCCCAGCCGAGCGGGCAGCGGATGAGGCTCTCCGTACGCCTCCTGGTACCGCTCGGCGGTGTCGAGCCGGTAGTCGCTCCCGAGGTCGACGACCGGAAGGCCGCTCGCCGTGAGCTTCTCCCCGATCTCCCACGAGGCGCCGTGCGGCAGCGCCAGGAAGACGAGGTCGATTCCGTCCGGCAGGTCATCGTTGGCGCCGAGCGTCCGCTCACCACCGGCCAGATGGGGATGCACGGCCGACAGCGGCTCCCCGCGGCGTGAGTGCGCGCCCAGATGGACGACGGACATCGCCGGATGCCCGTCGAGGATCCGCACGAGTTCACCGCCTGCGTACCCGGACGCTCCAAGCACCGCCACCTTTTGGCTCACCGCCACCTACTTCCCGGTCTGCGAACGATCACTATATACGCATATGCGTATGACCCTGTCCCCCCGGCGAGCGCAGCGAGCACTGGGGGGACCGCCCGGCGCTCGGGCCGGGCGAGGGGGGCGTGAGCGCAGCGAACTCGTGAACCACCACTCTGTCCCCCCCGGCGCTCGGGCCGGGCGAGGGGGGCGTGAGCGCAGCGAACTCGCCTCTGTCCCCCCGGCGCTCGGGCCGGGCGAGGGGGGCGTGAGCGCAGCGAACTCGCCTCTGTCCCCCCGGCGAGCGCAGCGAGCATTGGGGGGACCGCCGCCAAAGGCGGCGAGGGGGGCGTGAGCGCAGCGAACTCGTGAACCACCTCTCAGCCCAGCGGGTACGAAGGCATGTCCGGCTCGCGTACCCAGTCGATCACGAGGTCCTCGGCGTCTGGACCCAGGACGATGAGCACGAAGGTGAGGAAGGTCTCCGTCGTCACGGTGCTGCCGGAGAACTCGGCCACGTACGAGCGGAGGAACTCGAAGAACTGCCGGTCGCCGACGAACTCGCGCAACGCCGCCAGCGCCAGACCGCCCCGTTGATACACCGACGGGTCGAAGAGATTCTGGCCCGGCGGATCGTCGGGAGGTCCGAGATCCGACGCCGCCATCGCTTCCCATGCCCTCGCCACCTCCGCCTCGTACGCCCCCCGCCCGCGGTCGTGTTCGATCCAGCGCCACGTCATGAAAGTGGCGAACCCCTCGTTGAGCCAGATGTCGTCCCACTGACCGAGGGCGATCTCGTTGCCGAACCATTGATGGGCGAGCTCGTGGGCGACGACGGGCGTGCCCCAGGCGGCGCTCGTGGTTGTGTAGGTCGCCAGCGTCTGGGTCTCGAGAGCGGCGGGGAAGTCGGAGTCGACAACGACCGCCCCGCTGGCGGCGAAGGGATACGGGCCGAGGTCTGCCTCGAGGCGACGGAGGATCTCGCCTTGACGTTCGAATCCGTCCGGAAGCGGGGCGCCGTTGCCCATCCAGGTGGTGACCCCGCCCACCTCGACGGGTGCGAAATCCCCGATGGCGAGTGGTATCAGGTACGGGGCGACATTCGGGATCTCGAAGCTGTGGATCCGCAGACCGTCTCGGTCGACGACGGGCGCCGGCTCTCCGCCCGACACCACGACGAGAGGAGCCGGCACCGAGACCGTCAGTGTGACGTCGGCACGATCGCGCGGGTGATCGTTGAGCGGGAAGATGCCGGACGCACCATCGGGCTGGGAGAAGAGAAATGCCGAACCGACCTGCCCGATCTGCCAGCCCGTCGGGAACGGGAACTCGGTCAGCGTGACCGGGGTGGGCCTGCCGTGGTAGTGGATGTCGACCGTGAACGTCTCTCCTGGCGGGATCGCGACCGCAGGAGTGATACGCATGTCGCGTGGCCCGCGAGCGTGTTCCGCGTTCGTTCCGTCCACCTCGACCGACTCGACGATGTACCCGACGAGGTCGACCGTGAAGGACCGGAGGGGCAGCGCCGCCACCGCCTCGATCGTCACGACTCCCTCGACCGACGTCAACGTCGCGTCGAAGACCAGCGTGATGTCGTAGGAGACCACGTCGTAGCCCTCGTTCCCGAGAGCGGGAAACATCCGGTCCCCGACCCCGGCGGCGGCGTCGACCCCTGCCAGAGCGAGGGTCGTCGTTGTCGTCGTCGAGCTGGTCTCGACGGGGGTGACCGCGGGGGGTGCAACCGCCGACGGGCTGCAGGCGACCAGCAGGACCACGGCTGCCAGCGCTCCTCTCATTCCTCCTCGTCCACCGGTGGTTGGCCCGGGTCCTCGATCCCGTGCTCGATCGCCCAATCGCGGGTCATCGCATAGGCCGCGGCCACCGAGTAGTCCCCTTGGTCGATCCGGCGCTCCAGCAGCATGTCCATGACGTCACCCACCATCGGACCGGGTCTGATCCCGAGATAGGAGATGACGTCGTTTCCGTTGATGGGCGGTCGCAGGGACTCGATGGTCTCCCGTTCTCGCAAGTCGGCGATGCGCTCCTCCAATTCGTCGATGCGACGCTGGATCGAGGCGGCACGCTGGGCGTTTCCTGTCGTCACGTCGCAGCGCACCAGCTCGTTGAGGTCGTCGAGCAGGGAGCCGGCGTCGCGAACGTAGCGGCGAACGGCAGAGTCGGTCCAACCCATCTTCAAGGTGTGCGGACGCAGATGGAGGAACACGAGTTGACGGACCTCGGAGACGAGTTCGTTCGAGTAGCGGAGTGCTCGCATCCGATCGCGCGTGATGCGGGCGCCGACGACTTCGTGGTGATGGAACGTCACGTCGTCGTCGTCGTACTCGCGAGTGTCCGGCTTGCCGATGTCGTGGAACAGCGCGGCGAGACGGAGACGGAGGCGCGGCGACGCCTTCTCGGTCACCGCGATCGTGTGGGCCAGGACGTCCTTGTG
>Ga0326597_10008539_pt1 | contig 13808 bp, 11 predicted proteins | sample RVTome_12_FD_203789 | JGI IMG/M metagenome (GOLD analysis project Ga0326597, IMG submission 203789) | Soil microbial communities from uranium-contaminated site in the Upper Colorado River Basin, Wyoming, United States - RVT100D185 | ecosystem: Environmental > Terrestrial > Soil > Contaminated >... | reverse complement strand
TCGCTGATGTTCGAGGGCGTGCCCACCTACCCGGACGCGAGCCGCTTCTGGCAGGTGGTGGACAAGCACAAGGTGAATATCTTCTACACCGCGCCCACCGCGATCCGCGCGCTGATGGGCCAGGGCAACGAGCTGGTCACCCGTACCTCGCGCAAATCGCTCAAGCTGCTGGGCACGGTGGGCGAGCCGATCAATCCAGAGGCGTGGGAGTGGTACTACCACGTGGTGGGCGATGACCGCGTGCCCATCGTGGACACCTGGTGGCAGACCGAGACCGGGGGACACATGATCACGCCGCTACCCGGCGCGATCGCGCTCAAGCCGGGCTCGGCCACGCTGCCGTTCTTCGGCGTGGTGCCGGCGTTGCTCGATGGCGAAGGCAAGGAGATCACCGGCGAGGGCGAAGGTTCGCTGGTGATCAAGCAGGCGTGGCCTGGGCAGATGCGCACGATCTTCGGCGATCACCAGCGTTTCAAGGAGACCTACTTCACGACCTATCCGGGCATGTACTTCACGGGCGACGGTGCACGGCGCGACGCGGACGGCTACTACTGGATCACGGGCCGCGTGGACGACGTGATCAACGTCTCGGGCCACCGCATGGGCACCGCCGAGGTGGAAAGCGCGCTGGTGCTGCACGAGAAGGTGGCCGAAGCCGCGGTGGTGGGCTACCCGCACAACATCAAAGGCCAGGGGATCTACGCCTACGTGACGCTGATGGCCGGCGTGGAAGGCAGCGATGCGCTGAAGAAGGAACTGGTGGCGCTGGTGCGCAAGGAGATCGGCGCACTGGCCTCGCCGGACCTGATCCAGTGGGCGCCGGGGCTGCCCAAGACCCGCTCGGGCAAGATCATGCGCCGCATCCTGCGCAAGGTGGCCGCCAACGAGCTGGAGAATCTGGGCGACACCTCCACGCTGGCCGAACCGGCCGTGGTGGACGGCTTGATCAACCAGCGCCTGAACAAATAGCCGCTGCGCGCCGGCCGGTCGTGGCCAGCCGGCGCGCCCCGGATACCGTGAAGGAATCCTCGCACGACACCGCGGCGCGCTTTGCGCAGGCGTGGCTGCGCGAACAGCAGGCGTTGTGGCAGCACTGTGCGGCCAGCGGCAGCGAGCAGGACTTCGCGGCCGCGGAGGCGGCCTGGATGGACGCCTGCGATCGCTGGTGGCAGCAGGTGGGCAGCGCGGTGCCGGCGCCGCTGGCGGCGCAGCTACAAGCCGCGCTGCAGCACACGCGCGTGATGCTGCGCTTTGCGCGCACGCTGGCGGGCGGCGGATCGCAGCCCGGCCTGGACGCCGTGGCGGATCCCGCGCTGCTGTTCACCGCGGCCCTGGACGCCATCGGCCGCGCCACCGGCGGCACACACGCGAGCGCTGCGGCGGAGCCCTACGCGGAGGAGCCCTACACGCGCGCGTACGCCGCACTGATCGCGGAGCTGTCGGACATCGCAGTCGAGGCCTTCGCGGCGGCGCGCGAGCGCGCCGCAGGTGAGCCGGTGCAGACGGCGCGCGAACTCTACGCGCTGTACGCGCAGACCATCGAGGCGCACTACCGCGCGCGCGCCGGCAGCGACGCGTTCGCGCACCTGGTGGGCGACATGGTCAACGCCCAGGTCGACGCGCTGGCCGCGCGCCGGCGCGATTCGCGATGAGCGGGCACGATCACGATGCGGTCGCACGCACCGCGCACGCGATGCTGGACTTCAGCGCCAAGCTCACCGCCGGCGTGGCCTCGCTGGCGGCGATGCCGCGCGATCTGGACGCGGGCGCGACGCCACGCGAGGCGGTATGGAGCCTGGATCGGGTGCGGCTGCAACGCTTCGAGGGCGCTACGCCGCGCGCAGGGCTGCCGCCGCTGTTGATCGCCTACGCGCTGGTGAACCGCCCCTACATGCTCGATCTGGAGCCAGAACGCTCCTTCGTGCGCGGTCTGCTGGAAGGCAGGCGCGAGGTGTACCTGGTGGACTGGGGATACCCCGAAGAGGACGACCGCGGGCTGGGCCTGGACGACTACGTGCTGCGTTACCTGCACGGCTGCGTGCAGTACCTGTGCGCGCGGCACGGCACGCCGGCAGTTGATCTGCTGGGTGTATGCCAGGGCGGCACGCTCGCGCTGTGCTACACGGCACTGGAGCCGGCCAGCGTGCGCCGCCTCGCGTTGATGGTGACCCCGGTGGACTTCCACGCCGAAGGCTTCCTGCTCGCGCACTGGCTGCGCTATGTGGACGTGGACCGGCTGGTGGACACGCTGGGCAACGTACCGGGCAGCATGCTCAACTGGGCGTTTCTCGCGCTCAAGCCGCTCAGCCTGTCCGGTCGCAAGGCGCTGGATCTGATCGAGATCCTGGACGATCCCGCGCAGCTCGCCACCTTCGCGCGCATGGAGCGGTGGCTGCACGACAACCCCGACCAGGCTGGGCGTGCGTTTCGGGAGTTCGCGAACGCCTTCTTCCGGCGCAACGCACTCATGCACGGCGGCCTGACCATCGGGGGCCGCGAAGTGGCGCTCGGACACGTGCACCAGCCTGTGCTCAACGTTCTTGCCCGCCAGGATCACATCGTGCCGCCCGCGGCATCCCGGGCGCTGAGCGGACTGCTCGCGCGCCAGCAGGTGCACGAACTGGTCTTCGACGGCGGCCACATCGGGGTGTTCGCGAGCCGCCACGCGCGCAGCAGCGTGCCGCGCGCGGTGTGCCAGTGGTTCGAGGGTGCGGACTAGCGGCACCGCCCGCTGCGTTGTTGCCGAGTCACCCGGTCGATCAGCGACTCGCGCGACCGATCAAGCACTTGCGTGCACGCCGGATGCCGCCGCACGGCGTTGCCGGCGCACACCGTGGCCCATCGCGCCCTGCTACACTGCGCGACTTTTCCCGGTCAGGAGCCTTGCATGGCTGACGAACCACTCGTCGCGGTTTTCGTGGACTACGAGAACCTCGCGCTCGGCGTGCGCGATATGAAACAGGGTGAGGAGCTGCACATGGAGCTGGTGCTCAAGCGCCTGCTCGAGAAGGGCCGCATCGTGTTCAAGCGCGCCTACTGCGACTGGAGCCAGTACCGCAACGCAGTGCGCGGACTGCACCACCAGGGCATCGAGATGGTGGATATCCCGCGCAGCCGCATGAGCGGCAAGAACAGCGCCGACATCCACATGGTCGTGGATGCCCTGGACCTGTGCTATTCGAAGGAGCACATCGACTATTTCGCGCTGGTCTCGGGCGACAGCGACTTCTCGCCGCTGGTCTCCAAGCTCAAGGAGAACAACAAATGGGTGCTCGGCTGCGGCGTCAAGAGTTCCACCTCAGACCTGCTGATTTCGAGCTGCGACGAGTTCATCTATTACGATGACCTCGAGCGCGCGGCGCGCAAGCGCAAACCCATCCGCAAGAAGACCGAGAAGAAGGCCGCGAGCAACGGTCCGCCGGCACCGCGCGAGGAACCGGCGAGCATCGCGGAACCGGCGAGCATCGCGGAACCGGCGAGCATCGCCGAGAAGCCCGAAAAGGAAGACAGGCACGACAAGGACGAAGGCGGCAGCCCCGAGGAAGTGGTGGAGCCGCTGATGGAGATCATCCGCTCACTGGGCCGCGACTACGATCCGCTGTGGGGATCGCTGGTCAAGCAGACCATGCGCCGCCTGCACCCGGGCTTCAACGAAAGCTACTACGGCTTCAAGAGCTTCGCGGACGTGCTCAAGAGTCTTGCCAATCTGGGGTTGATCACGCTCGAGCACGACCAGGAGCGCGGCAACTACAAGATCCACATCAGCGAGGACTGAGCGGCTGCGAATCTTTCACCACGCCTGCTGCGACGACGGGCGAAAAATTCACAGCCGCTGAGAGCCCCCCGGCGCGGACGCCCGTCAGTCCTTCTTCGCTCGATCGCGGCCGGTCGTGCCCGGCTGGAACGCCTGCATGAAGGCCTTCTGCATTGCCTCGAAGGCTTGCGTATTGGGTGCCAGGAACGGCCGCATCAGGCTCATCGGGTCGGCGCCGATCACGCCCTCTTGCATCATCTGCGACACGCGCTCGAGCATCTCGCGCTGCAGCGGCTCCACGTCGGGCCAGCCGAGGGACTCGCGCAGTTCCTTGGGCGTGCAATCCACGGTGACGTTGATCTTCATGCGCTGAACCCCTTGCCTGGCCGGGGCCTGCAGCCCCACTGCGAGCATAGCCCACCTGCGCCACGGGCAAAAAAATACCCGCACCGGGGGTGGCCCGGTGCGGGCTGCGGCATCCGTGCCGCTCACCTTCTTGCGAAGGTGTATCGCTAAGCATCGTTCAGGCAGCGGCCTTCTTGGCGTTGGCGGCGACCGCCTTGCCGAACGGGGTGTCGGAGGCTGCCTTGACGCCCGCCTCGACCCACTCGGTCAGCTCGGCCTTGGTCTCGGCCAGGATCTCGGCGGTCTTCTTGGCATTGTCCACCAGGCGCTCGTTGATCGCGGTCACGTACTTGGCCTGGCTGTCGACCACGGCGTGCAGATCCTTGCTGCCGGCGAGGGTCTGCAGCTGCTTGACGCTGCCGTTCATGTACTCCGAGGTGGCCTCGATCTGCTGCTCGGTCAGACGCTCGATGGTGCGCAGCTGGATCTCTCCCAGGCGCTTGATCGCCTCTACGGAGGCCTTGTTCATCTTCTCGACGGTGGTGACGAATTCTTTCTGCATGGTCGTAATCTCCACATGCGATTCAGGACATGATTTGTGCAGTGCACAAATGGTGCAGTGCAATATAGGAGTGGCGTACAGGGTTGTCAAGCACCTCGATGGAGAAATTTCGCGCAACACGGTGGTGCCGGTCAGGCAGGAACACTTTGCGCGGGCGACGCGGAGGCCGGCGTGGAGCCGCGCCCCGGTGGGGCGCGGCAGGCAGAGGGCCCACCCTGGCCCAGACAGCCCGCGGACCTGGCTTCGCCTGGCCAGCCCGTGGACGCGGCCTCGGAGTCTGTGAATCGTTCACCACGCCCGCTGTGACGGCGGGCGCAAGATCCACGGCTCTCAGTGCATGTGCAGGCCGCCGTTGACGTTGAAATTGGCGCCGGTCACGAACGAGGCGTCGTCGCTGGCGAGGAACGCGACCATCGCGGCAATTTCACGCGGCTCGCCCAGCCGGCCCACCGGGATCTGCCCGACGATGTTCTGCAGCACCTCGGCTGGCACCTGGCGGACCATTGCCGTGTTCATATAGCCGGGAGAGACGCTGTTCACGGTGACGCCCTTGCGCGCCACCTCCTGCGCCAGCGCCATCGTGAAGCCGTGCATGCCAGCCTTGGCACTGGAGTAGTTGGTCTGTCCGAACTGGCCTTTCACGCCATTCACGGAGGCGATGTTCACGATGCGGCCGAAACCACGCTCGATCATCCCCTCCACCACCTGGCGCGACATGTGAAACACGCTGTCCAGATTCACCGCCATCACCGCGTCCCACTGATCCAGGGTCATCTTGCGTAATGTCCCGTCGCGGGTGATGCCGGCACAGTTGACGAGGATGTCGACCGGGCCGAAGGTGTCCTGCACGCGCCGGATGATCTCGGTGCAGGAGTCGAAATCGCTCACGTCCCCCCGCACCACCATCAGGCGCTCGCCGTTGCCGTTCAGGGACTGCATCCACTTGCTGGCGGACTCGCTTTCCGCCGCCACATCCATGGCCGCGACCTTGCAGCCGTCACCGAGCAGACGCTCGACGATGGCGCGGCCCAGTTCCCCCACCCCACCCGTCACTACGGCAACCTTTACGCGCATTGAGCTGATTCCCTCTCAGTGTCGACCCCGACGGACGCTGGCGCGGCCGCGTGTCGCCGGACATGTCGGGCGGCGGTGCGTCCCGCATCCGCCGCAACCGGCTCCAGCAAGTGCTGCATCGCAGCAGCGAGAGCGAATAGTAGGGACCGATCTCAGTGCATGTCAATACACACCAAGAAGCTAAGTCATTGATTTGGTTGATTCGTGTTTAGTGTACTGACGAAACCTGCGGCACGCGTCACGCTGGCTGCAGTGCACCATCCACAGCGCGGCTATTTTTCCCGATCGGACCTGTCGCTGTCCCCGCTGTTGGTGCGGAAGAAACTCTCCTGCATATCCTTCCACAGCGCCATGTTCTTCTCGGTCATCTCGCGCATGAACGACAGCGGATCCGCGGTCATCATGCTCTGCATCTGCTCGCGCATGACGTTCTGCTGTTCCACGAACAGCCCGAAGCTGCGTTCCAGGTAGCGCGTCAGCGTGCCCTGCAAGGCATCACCGTAGAAGCGGATGATCTGGGAGAGCATCTGCTGGCTGAAGATCGGCTCACCGTCCTCCTCCTGCTCCAGGATGATCTGCAGCAGGATGCTGCGCGTGATGTCTTCCTTGCTGCGCGCATCGACCACGCAGAATTCCTCCTGCCCCAGCACCAGTTTGCGCACGTCCTCCAGCGTGATGTAGCTGCTCACGGTGGTGTCGTACAGACGCCGGTTGGGATACTTCTTGATGAGGCGCGGTTCACTCACGTAGACGTCCTCGTGGGGCAGTCCAGTGCGGATCTGGCTCGAATATACCCCCCCCGCCCGCCATGACGATACCGCCGCGCGGCACGCGAACGCAGCAGCTAGCCGGGCGCGGCCAGGAACGCGCGCAGGGTGCCCGCGGAAACGCCGATGAGTTCGCCCTTGTCGGTTCGCACCATCGCACCCAGACCGATCAGTTCCAGTTTGTTGTTGAACAGCGGCGCCCCGGCCACATCGCGAGGATCGGTCATCTCCGCGCGGATCACGTCCGCGCGGTGCAACACCCGGCGCGCCGAGTACCACGACGAGTTGCGCCGGATGCGGTCCACCGTGGCTACGCTGTGGTGCCACTGGCCGTCGTCACCGGGGCTGATGGCGTGGATGGGCGAACCGCTATCGACTTCGACCTTGGACACCAGCGCCGGCGCTGCAATGCCGGACGGCAGCGCATCCACCTTGAGCAGCGCGAGATCGGAGAACTTGCTGTGTCCCACCACCTTGGCCGGGCTGCGAGTAGCCGTGGCGGGCCCCGTACTTCCGGCCTGCTTGAACACGACCAGCAACACGTCGTAGCCACGCACGCTGTGCCAGTTGGTCAACACGTGGCCGAGGCCATCCACCAGCACGCCGGCAGTGGCGCCCTCGGGACTCACGATCATGACCACCGCGCCCGCGGCACCGGAGTTGCTGCTCAGGTCCACCTGTGCAAGCTGTTCCGCTGCCTGCGCCACGGCCCGCGCGGGCGCTGCGGTGAGCAGTGCGAGCTGCGTAGGGGGCCCGGAACCGGCGGCCGCTGCCCCGGACGCCAGCGCAGTGCGAACGGGATCCGCTACCGGCACCGGGACCACCGGCACGCTCGGTTCCGGGGCCGGACGCGGCCGCTCGGTGACCGCGGCAACGCCCTGCCGAGACTCCGCCACGATCACGGCGGGCGGCGACGCCGGTGCCGGCGGATCGGCCGCTGCCACCTGCTCCGGTGCAGGTGACGCGGGTGGTTCGGGCTGTGCCTGCGAGGGCGCCGGCGCGGATCGTCCCCGTTCGGGTTCGTTCAACAGCGCGCGGATACGGCTGCCGGATTCGGACAACACCTCCGAATTGGCCTGGCGCGGCGGCGGCGCACCCTCCAGCGTCACCACGCTGCGTCCGGATTCGTCCACGCGCCGGGACAGCGTCGGCTCGACGCCGGTATTGACGCGCGGCGTGCCCGCTGCAGGCGCAGCCGGTGCGCGGTCCTGGGCCTGCTGCGGAGCCGTGCGCGCATCGTCGCGGCTCCCGCCGCCGAAGAACGCACCCAGGCTGGCCAACAGACCGGGAGATTTGCCCGCCGAGCCTTCCGCAGCAGGCACCTTCGCGGGTTCGGATTCCGTCACGGCCGGCGCCGGCGGCGATTGTGCCTGTGGAGATGGGGTGGATCGCACCCCGGACCGGGCCGACCCGGTTTCGCCTGGGCTGTCCGTCGTCACCGGCGGTGCGGACGCGACCTGGCTGCGTTCCTCCGCTGCCGTGATCGGCAACGGCACGGAATCGCGCGGCGCCTGCGCAATGGCTGGCTGCTCCGGCGTGGCATCGGATCGCGACTGCCGCGCGGTGCTGCCGCCGCCACCGAAAATAGCGCCCAGCCCTGCGAGCCATCCCGTGGATTTGCGCTCGACCGGGCTGTCCTGGCCCGGGCTGGCCACGACGGGATCGGTGGCTGCGGGTGTCGTCACGCGCGACTCGAGCGGCGGCGACCCGTCCGGCCCGCCGGCTCGCGGTGCATCGGCGACGATCGTCGTGGCGGTGACTTCGGCCACGGGTGGGGGCGCGGCCGGTGCCGCTGCTGCCGCGACCGCGAGCGCCGATGTGTCCGCCGCTGGCGGCGGTGATACGACCACGGCGCGCGGAGGCGTGACGGTTCTGCTCGTCGCGCTGTCGACGACCTGCTCGCGCGCCGGCTGGGTGGTCTCGACACGCTCAGCCGGCGGTGCAAGCCGCGCGGTCGTCGGGGGCGGTGCGGGCGTTGGCGTGGTGGCGGCCGGCAGGTCGCGCGCGGATTCGCCAGCCTCGGCAGGTGCGGCCGCCTGCGGCGTCTCGCGAATCGGCGGCGGCGCTGCGAGCGCTGCAGTTTCTACCGGCGCCGATTCGCGCCCGCCTGAACGGTCCGCTCGCGGTGTCGACGCGAAAGCAGTTGACGAGTCGCTGCTGAGCGGCGCCTGCGCGATGACAGGGGCTTGTTCGCGGCGCTGTGCTGACGACGGCTCTGGCGCAGGCGGCACGGGTTGCGACGCGTCCCGAGGCGCGGCAGATCCGGCTTCGCCCGCAGTCACGGGGGTTGGCTGGGTGTCCTGGGTTGGGCGCGCACCGAACAGGCTGGCCAGTCCAGCCAGGAATCCTCCGCCTTCGGCACGCTCTGCCGGCTCGGCGCTGGCGGGCTCGCGCGGCGCATCTGCGGGCTTGTCGCGGCCACTGCCGCCCGGCGCGTCGGCCGGTAGCGCGGACGGTGGCGGTGGCAGTACGTCTCGCGCTGCCGCCACCGGCGCCGCCTCGGTCCTCGCCTCCGGCGTGATCGCGACGGCGGCAAGACCCGATGCCGGTTCCGGCTGTGCACCCTGCGGCGCGGAGCGTCGCGCCGTCTCGCGCGCCTCGCTGGCGGGACCGAACAGGCGCGTCAGCGTGCTTGAAACGGGCTCATCCGGTCGCGGCTGCGTCTCGGCCGTGGCAGGCGCGGTAGGTGTCTGGCGATCGCTGCCGCCCGCAGGCCGGCTCATCCCCGACTCCATCGCCAGCGGCGGCACGAAACGGCCCGTGGCCGGCGCGGGCATCGGTGAGTGCTCACCAGCGCCGCCGGCCGACGCCGTTGGCTCCGGTACCGAGGCAGGCGGGTCGGTCGCGGCAGGCACCTGTTGCGGCGCCGCGGCGGTTACGTCCACCGCGACGACGCGAGCCGGTATCGGGTCTGCACGCAGCGCGACATCGCGCGCCGTCCGCGCGCCGGCGTCCGAACCCGACGCCAGGGGAAAGGTGCTCGCGGGAGGCGGGGGCGACCCCGGCTTGTCGGTATCGGCGCCGCCGAATCCGAACAGGCTGGCCAGAAATCCGCCGGACGGTTTCTGCTCCGCGGCCCCGGTGCTCGTATCGCGCTCGAACTTCGGAGCGGCAGCGACCGGCGCTGGCGTCGATTCCGGCACCCGCGCCGTGGCCGCTGCGGGAGCCTTGCCGGTGAACGCGGCAATGCGGCTGCCCAGCCCGGACAACACACCGGGCTGTTCGTAGCTGCCCGGGGCTGGGGGGGAGGCTGGCGCCGCCGGCTGTTGCGAGTCAGCTACGGGGCCGGCGGCAGGCGCCTGCCCGGGAGCTGGCGCGTACGCAATGGGCGCAGGCGCATGACCGAACGCCAGGTGCGCTGCCTCGAAGCCCTCCGATGCGAGCACCTCGCGCAGACTGGCGCCATCGGCCGCTGCGCCGGTGGCTTCCAGGCGTACCAGCAAGCGCGAGAGCGACTCGATGGGCTTGCCGGAAACGAAGGCCAGCAAGGTCTCTCGACCCGTGCGCGAGTCCAGCGGCAGGTAGCCACCATCTCGTGGCACCGCCAGCGATTCACCGGCGCGCACCGGCTCGGCAGGGCCCGCGAACGGGTGCAGCACCACGGCAGATCCGGAGTTGCCCAGCGCCACCACGTAGAGGTAACCGTCCGCCCAGGGCGTCACGCGAAGACGCACGTCGTCGCCTGTGCGCAGCACCGCGCCGGGCGCAACGCTGCGCTGCGCCACCTCACCGTTGTCCTGCCGGACCCGGGCATCCACCTCCAGGCGGGGCGCGACAGCGAACACGGCGGTCGGCCACAAAACGCCCAGCAGGGCGCACGCAAGCAATCCGGTGCGTTGTACGTCAGACAGCCGGTGCATCGTGGCGATTGTCGATGTTAACGCCCTGCTCAGGCAAGCACCGCACAGTTCGCGCCGCCGGCCCTGCTACACTGCAGCTGCCGCGCCGATCCGTGCGCCAGACGGGATTCACCATCACGTCATGCTTGCCTCACTGTTCCGCAAACCGCTGACGCTGCAGATCGGGGAGCGTACCCTGCGGTTCGATTCCAAGGTGGACTTCGAGTTTGCCCTCGCAAGCCGCACCGAAGTTCCGGCCGGCAAGATCGCTGAACTCGTGCGCTGCACCACCGAGCAGCTTCGCGCGGAAGCGAGCAGCGTGCGCCAGATCGAACGCCACTTCGTCGAGGTGCTCGCGCGCAGCATCCAGGAGCCGGGCTCCATCGGCTACCTGCTGCGCGAGATGGATATGAAATTCTTTTCGCAGGACCACGAGTGGCGCGCGATCATGCAGGCGCTCGCGCGCCAGGAACGCGGCTTCGACGAGTACAAGCAGCTCGCGCTGGTCAAGTACACGCAATACCTCGCCTCGCGCCAGGACGTTCTCAAGGGCATCTACAGCCACAAGTCCGTCCCCGGCGCCGTGGAGCAGGACGGTGAGCATGATCCGGAGCCGCAGTTCAGGGAGACGATCATCTTCGATGTCTCCGAGCCGCCGGCGCAACGGCCCGAGGCGCACGAGGAAGAGGACACCCCGGAGAGGCTGGTGCGCCTGCCGCGCGGCGAGAGCATCCGGCTGCGCCCGGCATCGGCACAACCGATTCAGATCGTGCTCTCGCGTCACCCGTTCCGGCTACGCCCCGGTGCCAAGCCGGCGCTCGTGGACGACGAAGGCGCCGAGCAGCCGCTGCGGCAGGGACGCAATGTGCTCGGCCGGCATCCTGACAGCGACATCATGATCGACGCCGCCTACAGGGACGTGTCGCGCACCCACGCCATCGTCGAGATCGAGCCCGACGGCGGCCTGTTACTGACCGACCTGTCATCCCACGGCACCTTCGTGCCTGCACACCTGGTAGGCAGCTTAGCCGACTGAATCGATGCAGACCGCGGTACTGATCCTCTCCGGCACCACGCTGGCCGTGGCACTCGGCTCCGGCGCGCGGGACCGGTGGCCTGGGCCACAGCGGGCGCAGTCTGCATCGGTACCGGTGCCTGGCTGGCGACGCGGCTCGCCCTCGCCGAGGCGGCACGACGCGAGGCCATCACGGTCGATGACTTCCCGCCGCCGCAGGCCGGTGCGGGCTGAATCGCGGCGGCGATTGCGGCCCACCGCATCGCAGGAACGCCCCGCATATCCGCAACTTGCCGGGCAGGTGTGAAAGGAGACACTCCGGCGCGCCCTCCCATGCACTAGAATCGCGCCTGAGGTCCTAACGATCCAGTCCCATGAGCAATCTTTTCGGACTCGCCAGCTCCAAGGCGCTCAAGCTCAGGCTCGGTGACGCAACCTACGAATTCGCGTCCGCCGAGGACTTCGCCTTCGCCCTCGCCGGACGCGCCGGCGTCCCGGGAACGCGCGTGGGCGCACTCGTGGAGATGAACGCCGAATCGCTTCGCCGCGAGGCCGAGGCAATCCGTCAGGTCGAGCAGGTCTTCAACGACGCACTCGACGGCTCGTTGCGCGACGTGACCAGAATCGGTCCGTTCCTCAAGGAGATGGACCTCAGCCTCATTTCCCAGGACCACGATTGGCGCGCCATCATCGGCGCCCTCAACGCCATCGACGAACCCTTGGAGGACTACAAGAAGGTCGCCCTGGTGAAGTACGTGCAGTATCTGGCCGCCCGGCGCCAGGCCGTCACCGCCATCTACGCGGTAAAGCGTGGCGCCCGGCCCGATGCCGCAGCGGACATCGATGGCAAGTTGCGCGAAACGGCCATCTTTGACGTGACGGAACTTGCCAATCTGGAGCCCAACCTGTTCATGCGCATGCCCAAGGGCGAGACGGTGGAGATCGATCTGGCGAGTGAAGGGGCGGTAATCGTGATGCTGGCCAAGCATCGTTGCCGCATCGAGAGCAACGGCAAGGTCTCGTTCGTCGACGACAGCGGGCGCATAACCCCGCTGCGCCGGGGGAAGAATATCGTAGGGCGAGATACGTCTTGCGATGCGCAGGTCAATGTCGCGTACCGTGAAGTGTCACGCAAGCACCTGATCATCGAGGTGGTAGACGCCCAGATCATCCGGCTGACCGACATCTCCTCGCACGGAACCTCGCTCAGCCCGAAACTGCTCGAGAACACGAGCATCTGACCGGCCCGCACCTCCCTTCGTAGGACTCTTGCCCGGCATTGCCGTAGCGCGGTATCGCGACGGGGGCGATACTCTGAGCACGGGCGACAACGGATACACTCGGGTGCAGACCTATCTGGTGGGCGGCGCGGTACGCGATCGCCTCCTCGGACGACCGGTGCGGGAACGAGACTGGGTGATCACCGGTGCGACGCCGCAGCAGTTGCTGTCCCTGGGGTTTCGCCAGAAGGACCCTGCTTTCCCGGTGTTCGCACACCCGCGTACGGGTGAGGAGTACGCCCTCGCGCGACGTGAGCGCAAGCGAGGTCCCGGACACAAGGGCTTCGTCCTCGAGTTCGGCCCCGACGTCACGCTGGCGGACGACCTGTCCCGTCGGGATCTGACCATCAACGCGATGGCCCAGGACGAGCAAGATGCGCTGTTCGACCCGCATGGCGGTCAGGCGGACCTGACGGCACGTCGACTGCGTCACGTCACCGCGGCCTTTTGCGAGGACCCGCTGCGCATTCTGCGCCTCGCCCGCTTTGCCGCGGAGCTTGGCTGCTACGGGTTTGAAGTCGCCGCCGATACAGCAGAGCTGGCCACGCGCATGAGCCGTGATGACGACCTTCTCACCCTGTCGCCGGGGCGCGTCTGGCACGAGACCGAACGGGCGCTGGCGTCACCAGCGCCACAGCTTTTTTTCCGTTGCCTGCGCGAGTTCGAGGCCCTCCCGCGGCTGATGCCATGGCTGGTCTCGCCCACCGACCCGGGCGCTCGGGCGGCCATCGACGCGCTCGCGCGCGCGGCGGAGTTCGACGATGACGTCACGATTCGACTTGCCGCCTTGCTCACCGGTGCGGCGCGCTGTAGCGGGGCAGATGGCCTGCCCGGACCGGACTGGCCGTTGCCGCGTGCGGGTCGCGATCTCGCAGCGCTTTGCATGGAACACCCATTACCGCCACAACGACTCGACGCTGACACGGTCACCGACTGGCTACTGGCGATGGATGCCTGGCGGCGCGGCGAGCGTTTCGCACAGGCACTGCAGGTGTGGCGGGCAGTGACACCGACGCGCACAGACTCCCTGCAGTTGCTGCGTTCCGCCCGCGAATCGTCGGCGAGGGTGCCCGCGCCGCCCGAAGGCACGGATCCACGCCGCGCGCTGCGCGACGCGCGACGCGCCATGGTGCGCGCGGTGCTGGTCGGCAGCGGTGGCCCTGAGTGATGGC
>Ga0326597_10008538_pt1 | contig 13808 bp, 15 predicted proteins | sample RVTome_12_FD_203789 | JGI IMG/M metagenome (GOLD analysis project Ga0326597, IMG submission 203789) | Soil microbial communities from uranium-contaminated site in the Upper Colorado River Basin, Wyoming, United States - RVT100D185 | ecosystem: Environmental > Terrestrial > Soil > Contaminated >... | reverse complement strand
GGCTGATCGCCGGGAACATTGATGATCGCGGCGCCGGCGGTACCGGCGGCGCCGGCAGCCAACACCGAGATGCCGAACAAGAGACCCAGGGGCATGCGCATTTCGGAAACTCCCTTGGAATGCAATCCGAACCGAGATACTTCACCTGAGACATTGCGGATCCTATCACACTCGGCGGACGCACGCGCTTGCCTTGCGGAGGGTTCGGGTGCAATAAAAGGGGCTTGCCCGGGTGAGCCTGTGGAGCCGTCAAGCGCTGGTGCGCTACCTACCGAGCCCGCCGTTTGGTCCGTCGCAGGTCTCGATGAACGAGCGTGGCCAGGTCCGCCTTCGCCTGTCCCGCCCCCTTCCCGGAGGGCGCATGACTTGTCGGTCGCGATCACGAAACCGTCACCAGAGTCACATCCTCCATGGTCATCGTCGAACCCGCGGATCGCGCCGAGGCGCCATCCGTCCGTGAAGGTCTTCGCGACGATCGGGAATCCATGGTGGACGGCAGCGCCCTCTGGCTTCGCGAGGAAAGGCGGGCGATTCCGAGATGGCTGATTCAGCCGCTGGATGGGTCAGGATCTTCTTCCCGTCACGCGAGCCAGCGGCTTTGTCCCCACCAGCGAGGCCGTAGCGTAGCGTTCACACGATCTCCCGATCCCTCACAGCCACCCGCCCTCGAACCCTGCTCTCCGAAGACCGCTCGAGATGTACCGGCATTTCCTGGTCAGGTGCCACAGCAAGCCGATGCGATAATTCTCGATCATCAAAATGATCGGCCCCTGGTTGATCCCGTAGTGCCACGGTGAGACCCAACAGCCATGAGGATTGCCGGCTGCGCCCGGGTGAGAAGGATTGAAGGATGCTTTGAACCCGTAGGAGTTGTACTCGGTCAACTTCGCTTGATGAATGCAGCGGTGGAGAGCGGGCAACACGATCTCCGGCGCGAAGGGCAGCGACGCCGCAACGGCCCATGGTGCGAGGGTGCCGTCGTCGGGGCCGTGCGGCACACCGCGCGCCACGTAGTCGAAGAACCGGCGCTCGATGCCGCCTATCTTGATGGTGTCCGGACCGGGACCATCGCTTGCGGTGATTCCCCAGCAACAAGGTCCATAGTCCTTGAAGCCGAGCGGGTTGTCGATCGCGTACCGTTGCTGCACGGAGGTGGCACGGCGGCTGTTCTCGAAATAGTCGATGCCCTTGTCGCGCATGAAGGCGTCCTGGATGCCGCGAAAGTCCACCCAGACATGCGAGAGCTGATGGGTGAAGAGCGGACCAGCGTATAGATACTCCTGTCCGTAACAGCGTTGCCACCGGTACGTGGAGGTCCACGCCTCGTAGCTGGCTTCGGGCAGCGGATGCGTCGGCGAGCCGAGCCCCAGGACATACAGCAGCAGCGCCTCGTCATAGCCTTCCCACCGGTCGTCGAGGAAGCCGCTTTCCGGCCTCCAGCCGTGCGTCACCGTCGCCCCATGGTTTTGCGCCCACTGCCAATCGGCGCGGCGATACAGCGCATCGCCGAGATCGCGGATCTCGCGCTCGTCGGCCGTCTCGGCGTCGAAGTACATCCCGGCCGTCAGCGCGCCCGCCAGCAAGAAGGCAGTATCCACCGTCGACAGCTCGCACTGCCAGACGCGATGACCGGTACGCATGTCGAGAAAGTGATAGTAGAAGCCGTGGTAGCCGGTCGCGTCGCGCTCGGGGCCTTGCCGGCTGTTCCAGAAGAATCGCAACGTCGCGAGCGTTCGTTCCACCGCGGCGGAGCGCGAGATGAATCCTCGCTCTACGCCGACCGGATACGCCGCCAAGGCCAGGCCGGTCGCTGCGATGCTCGCCGGCCAATCCTCCGCGGTCCTGTCGATGACCAGGCCGTTGGCGGGACTCGTCTCATGTAGGAAGTACCCAAAGGTGTCACGCTGCAGTTTGTCCAGGTCGGCATCGATCCCCGGGGTCTCGCCGCTCATGGCCGCGTGCGGCTTCTTGGCCGGTTGAATCAATGGGCACTCGCAGCGGCCGTGACGCGGCCGTTCCAGGCGTGGATGACGGGCTCGGTGAGGTCGTGGTCGTACCCAAGGACGCTGAAGGACGCGGTGGCGAGCAGCAGGCGGCGTCCTTCGATCGGCGCAAGCCCGATCCAGCGCGCGGCGAGAATCCGCAAGACCTCGCGATGGCCGAAGAGGAGCACAGCGCCGCCGTCCGCGCGAACGCGGTCAATGACACGGTCGGTGCGCGTGGCCACGGAATCGAGTGTCTCGCCGCCCGGGCAGCCGTCCTGGAAAAGGCTCCAGCCGGGGCGCTCCGCCTGAATCTCGACAGTCCGCCTGCCTTCGTAGGCGCCGTGGTGCCACTCCATGAGATCATCGTCCTCCTCGACGTGAGCGTGCGGCATCGCCAGCGCGGCCGTACGGCGGGCGCGCTGCAGAGGACTCGAGAGCATGCGATCGATGGGCAGCGCGCCGAGGTTCGCTGCGAGCGCGCGCGCCTGTCGCTCACCTTCCTCGGTCAGTGGGAGGTCGGTCCGCCCGGTATGCTGACCCGTCAGCGTCCACGCGGTTTCGCCGTGGCGCACAAGGTAGACCCGTGGAAGCTCGAGGTTCATGTCCTTACACCAGTCCTTACACTGTCGGCCTTGCGTTCCAGTTCCGATACCTTCGCCAAACTCCGACGATGCCGCTCTGCACCGCTGAATCGCGCAGCGAGAAACGTCGCGAGAAATTCCCATGCGAGCGCCTGGCCGACCACGAGTCCGCCCAGACAGATCACGTTCAGATCGTCGTCTTCGACTCCCTGCCGCGCGGAGAAAGTCTCGTGAATCAGACACGCCCGCACGCCCGGCACCTTGTTAGCGACGACGCACGCGCCGACCTCACTACCGCAAATAGCGACGCGACGATCAATCTTCCCGCTCACGACGGCACGTGCCATGGGCGCGACGAAATCAGGATAGTCATCGTCCGCCATCAGCTGGCCATCGCCAAAATCAACTACGGTGTAGCCGGCTTCGCGCAACATTCCGGCCATCTGTTCCTTCAACCCATAGCCACCGTGGCAGGCGGCGACCCCAATACGGCTCGGAGCTCTTGCTGAGGCAGCGGTCATGCTGACGCCTCTTCCATCGCCGCGCTGTACTCGCCGCGGCGCGCGGCCTGGTTGCACCGGGCGCGGTGATAAAGGGCCTGCTGCGCCTTCAATACATTTGCCTCGTTACCCTTCCAAATCTCCAGGGCTGGCTGCTGAATCGCGCGGCCGAACGAGAAGGAAAGCGCCCACGGCACTCGCGCCTTGGACCGAACATTCATGGCATTCAATCGCGCCGAGGCGAGCTCGGCGGGTTGCCCGCCCGACAAGAACGCGATCCCCGGAACCGCAGCGGGCACCCCTCGCAAGAGGCACCTCACTGTGGCGTCGGCCACGTCGTCCACCCCTTCTTGCTTGGGGCAGGTCAATCCTGGAAGCACCATGTTGGGCTTCAAGATCATGCCCTCCAGCATCACGCGTTGGGTGTAGAGGTGTATGAAGACCGCACGCAGAACTTCCTCCGTGACCTCGGCGCACCGCTCCAGTGTATGCGCGCCGTCCATGAGCACTTCCGGCTCGACCACGGGGACGAGGCCTGCCTCCTGGCACAGCGCGGCATAGCGAGCCAGCGCCTGCGCGTTGGCTTCTATGCAGCCCCGGCTCGGAAGGTTCTCAGCCACGGCGAGCACTGCTCGCCACTTGGCAAAGCGGGCGCCCATTCGAGCGTACTCCGCCAGGCGTTCACGCAAGCCGTCGAGGCCCTCGGTGATCTGCTCTTCGGGATGGCCCGCCAGGTCCGTCTCACCGGCGTCTACTTTGATGCCAGGAACCATTCCCGCATCGATGATGGCCTTCACGAATGGAGTGCCGTCTCGCAGGCGCTGGCGGATGGTCTCGTCGTAGAGAATCGCACCACTGATGCAGCCACCAAGACCGGGTGTGGTAACAATCATGTCCCGATAGGCGCGCCGAGCGTCCTCCGTCTCGGGAATGCCGAGAACGGCAAATCGTCTGTTGCACGTCGGAGTACTCTCATCCATCGCCAGCAGGCCCTTGTCGGCGGCGACCAGCGTCCTCGCGGTGTCCATGAGCTCGCGGGCATTCATCAGAGTAGCTCCGCCGCCGGCTTTGGCTTCCCTACGTCGCGACGAGTCTTCACTTTGCGAGCCTCCTGCGTATCAAGTGCAGTTCCCGTCGGCGTTTCGCACCGGGCTTGGGATAGGCCATGTCCAGTCCCTTGAGGACGTCCAGGATGATCTTGGAAATGATCAGCCGCGCGTTCTTCTTGTCATCGGCAGGAACGACATACCAGGGTGCGACTCCCGTGCTCGTTTTGCTAAGACACGCCTCGTACGCCTGCATGTAACGCTTCCACAACTTTCTTTCGTCGACGTCGGCGACGCTGAGTTTCCAGTTCTTATCCGGATCATCGATGCGCTTGATAAAACGCTTTCGTTGCTCATCCTTCGACTGGTGGAGGAAGACCTTGATGATCCGCGTGCCATTGCGGTGGAGATGGTTCTCGAGCTCCACGATCGACCGATACCGCTCCATCCAAATGGTCTTCTCGTTCAGAAGCTCATCGGGAAGTCCTTGGCCAGCAAGAAGCTCTGGATGCACGCGCACGATGAGGACCTCCTCGTAGTAGGAGCGATTGAAGATGCCGATTCGTCCGCGCTCCGGCAGGCGACGAGTGGTTCGCCAAAGAAAATCGTGCTCGAGTTCCTCGGCGCTCGGCTGCTTGAAGCTAAACACCTGGCAGCCCTGCGGATTGACGCCTGACATGACCTGCCGAATCGTGCCGTCTTTGCCGGCAGCGTCCATGCCCTGGAAAATCACCAGCACGGCATAGCCGTTCGATGCGTAGTGAAGCCGCTGCAGGGACGTCAGCTCGTCCACTTGCTCGTCGAGAAGCTTGTCATATTCCTTTTTCGACTTGTAAGCGCGCTTCACCTGCGTCGGCCACTTCTTGAGGTCGACCCTCGCGCCCTCCGGAACACGGTAATCACCGGGATCAATTTTCAGCGTCATGAGGTTCCCCCCCTGCGTGTGCTCGTGGTCTCGGGTGCGCTTCCGTTTGAGAGTGCCTCGACGCCCGAGAGCACGTCGAACAACTCCTCGTCGATGCTGCTCTGTCGCAATCGGTGAAAACTCCCGTTGAGCTCTTCGAGCAGGTCGTCGATGTTCTTGTCGGCACGTTGCATCGCCGATAGGCGACTCGCGTTCTCGCTCGCGAGAGATTCCGCGCACGCCCGGAACAGCGAGATGAAGAGATATTCGCGGATGAGTGCCCGTAGCGTCGCGGTGTCGCCACCGAGAACCTCAGGCAGTCTTGCCGTGGGCCAGGGAACCTCGACCAGCTTGCGATGCCAGCCTTCGTCTAGTGGCAGAAGTCGCTGGGTGACCGGCGCATAGATCGATCCGGAACCCTTCCCCGGGGTGGCGCGGTTGTAGAAGAGGTGGAGCTCAAGGCCCGCAGTCGGGCTGGGGCGCGTCTCGGTCTCCACGAGAATCTCCCCGACCAGGGGACCGATGGTCTTGACCGAGTTCGGCACCGTAAAGACTTTCGTCAGCGGCACGCCCGCGTCGATCAGGCGCGCATGCACGCGCTCACCCACGGCCCAGACTTGGCTCTTGCCCGGCAGAGCCGTGAGGGTCTCTATCGCAAAATCGGCCACGACCTCGTTGAACTGTCCCACCAGGCCCTGGTCTGAACCGAACACGACGGCACCGATCGCGTTCCGCGCGTGTCGTCCATTCTGCCCGCTCGACAAGAGCACGGCCCCGTCCGCCCGGAGGCACGCACCCAGTCCCAACTCCACGGTCCGATAGTAGTCGCCCAGCGCGCGTACCGATTGCTCGTACTGCCCGATATCAGAGGCAGCCAAGGCCTTCATCGTGCGAACCACGGATTGTAGATCTCCAGCGCTGGAGATCTTTCGGCGCAGACTCGCCGTCGTGTCGCTCACGACTTCACCTTCCGTGCCGCTTTGGGCTCGATGTCCGTCTGGGCCTCCGGTCTGGATTTGGGACCAGGCTGGGACCGTCCTTTGGCTTTGGGATCGAGGTCCGGGGTAGGCTGAAAACGCGCCAGCGCTCGGCCGGTGACGTCGAGAATCATCTTGCGATCCTCCTCCTCCAGTTTCCCAGTGGTGTCGAACTGCGCACGCACCTCGTCCGCAATGGCCGCGGCCGCCTCGCGCACGGCGTGCTCGGCATCAGGCATCTGATCGAGCGGCACCGGATCGAACAGCTCCGCGGTCAAAGCCAACAGCACAGCGATCTGTGCGGACACGGCGACCGGGGCGAACTCCGGTTGCTTGAGGCAAGCGCGGATTCGCCGTCCATGTTCGATGGTCTTGCGAGTGTCCTCATCCAGTCGGGCGCCGAACCGGGCAAAGGTCTCGAGCTCTTCGAACTGCGCGTAGGCGAGCTTGAGGTCGCCCGCCACCGCGCGGTAGGCCGCGCGCTGCGCCTTGCCGCCGACGCGCGAGACGGACTTCCCAACATCGACCGCGGGCAGCACCCCCAATTCGAATAACCTGGGCGAGAGGTAGAGTTGCCCATCCGTGATCGAAATGAGGTTTGTTGGAATGTATGCAGAAATATTCTGCGCTTCGGTCTCGATGATGGGCAAGGCGGTGAGCGACCCGCCTCCGAGGTCCGCGCGAAGATGCGTCGCGCGTTCGAGCAAACGCGAGTGGATGTAGAAGATGTCGCCCGGGAACGCTTCGCGTCCGGGTGGTCGTCGGAGTAGGAGCGAAAGCTCGCGATAAGCGCGGGCGTGCTGCGTGAGATCGTCGTACACGATCAGCACGTCGCGGCCCGCTTCCATGAAGTGCTCGGCGATGCTCGTCGCCGCGTAAGGAGCGATGTAGGTGAGACCTGGCGGGTCGTTGCCCTCAGTGACGACCACGACGGTGTACTCCATGGCGGCCCTCTCTCGGAGGATCGCCACGGTCTTCGCCACGGCCGAAGCTCGCTGACCAATGGCGCAATAGACGCACACGACATTCTGGCCCCGCTGGTTGAGGATGGTGTCGATCGCAATGGCGGTCTTGCCTGTCTGCCGGTCACCCAGAATGAGCTCGCGCTGGCCGCGCCCGATGGGGATGAGCGCATCGATGACCTTGATGCCGGTCTGGAGCGGCACGGTAACCGGTGCGCGGTCCATGATGTGCGCGGCAGGGCGTTCGATGGGCAAGCGATCGCGCTCTGAGACCAGCCCCTTGCCATCGAGAGGCCGACCGAGCGGATCGATCACGCGACCCAAAAGTCCGTCCCCTACGGCGACATCCATCACCCGACCGGTACGCTCGACCTCGTCGCCCGCATGCAGATGCCAGTATTCGCCCAGCAGAACGACACCGATTGCGTCCTCATCCACGTTGAACGCGACACCAAAAACTCCACCCGGAAACTTGACCAACTCATCAAAGCCCACGCCGGGAAGGCCGGCGACGATAGCGATGCCGGTGGAGATCGAAGTGATCGTTCCAACCTCACGCGGCACGAACTCGGGGGTAAAGCTCTCGCGCGCGCGTCGCATCCCGTGGAAGGCATGATCGAGGACGCTCCGCAGGCTCTCAGGCGGTGTGCTCATTGGCCGTTCCTTTTAGGACAGGCACCGGCTCGGGCTTGATCTCCTGCTCCGGGTGCGCTCGCTTGCCCACGAGTGCGGCGACGCTCTTCTCCAGCGACCCGAGATAATCGTCGATGCTCCAAGCCACCTTCTGTCCATTCGTGGCGAGCTCGATTCCGCCGATCAGATCGGACGCAGTCTCGAAGCGGACGTGGACCTCGGAGGAAAAGGCTTCGTTGAGCGCATTCTGTATCGCCGCGCGCTGCTGCGTGGGCAGCTCGAATGCGCTACGCACGAGCGCAGGGTCAGACGCCATCTTCAGAGCCGCACCCAGGCGCGCCTTCGCCTGACTATCCATCTCTCGCAAGCGGCGCGTGAACACCTCGCTCATGCGCTCTTCCAAACTCGTCGTGGCGAGATCCGTCAGCGCCCTTCGCGCGATGGCGAACACCTCCTCGCGCGCTTGGCGGCCGATCGCTTGACTCAGATCATGGGCTTCGTTCCTCAGCGTCTCCTGCCGCTTGGCGCTCAAAACCTCGGCCGCCTCCCGCGCCTCCTCGAGGAGCCGCTGACGCTCGGCTCTCGCCTCGTCGGTCGCTTGGCTCAAGAGTGTGGCGCGCTCCTCGTCGAATTCCTCGTTCTTGTGCTGGAACTCGGTGCGCTCCTTTTGGGCCTCGGCCTTTTTCGCGTCGGCGTCCGCGAGCTCCGCGGCGATTCGCTTCTCCCGGGCGTCGATCGCGTGGAGGATCGGCTTATAGAGAAAACGCTTCATCAGCCACACCAGGATGACGAAGTTGAGCGCCTGCGCACCGACGGTGAACCAATCGATGAGCACGAATCACCCTCCCGCGGCTTGATCGATGACGTAATTCCAGAACGGATTGGCAAAGATCAGAATCATCGAGACCACAAAGCAGTAGATGGCCGTGGACTCGATCATCGCCAAACCCACGAACAAGGTCCGGGTGATAGTGGCCGACTCGTCGGGTTGCTGGGCCAGCGAGCTCAGCGCCGTCGCGACCGCCCGCCCTTCCGCGAGCGCGGGCCCCATGGTGCCGAACCCGGTCGTGATGCCGGCGACAACAATCGATGCCACCGCGATGATCGTCATGCTATCCATAGCTTATCCGTTTGTTGTCGTCGTTCATGCTTCACTCATCGCCGGCTTCAATTTACGTTTGCGCGCTCGCGTGGCGGCGGCGATGTAAACCGCGGCCAGAATACTGAAGATGTAGGCCTGCACCATGCCGGTGAGCAGACCGAGCGTTGTCATGACGATCGGAAAGATGAAGGGCGTGATCGTGAGCAGAATTCCGATGATCATCGCGCCGCTCATCATGTTTCCGAACAGGCGGACGGCCAGGGCCAGCGTGCGGGAGATCTCGCTGATGATATTGAACGGCAGCATGATGAACGTGGGCTCGACGTACGATTTGAGATAGCCGCTTACGCCTTGCTCCTCGATGCCGAAGAGCGGCACAGCTACAAACACGCACAGCGCGAGGGCTACGGTCGTCGACAGGGATGCTGTGGGAGGCTCGTAGCCTGGGATGACGACGCAGAGACTGGCCGTAGCGACGAACAGAAAGAGCGTGCCCAGGAAGCTCAGGTACTTCTCCGGATGGCGGAGGCCGACTTCCTCGATCTGCTTCTCGATCGACGTGACAATCATTTCCAGAAGGTTCTGCCAGCGAGAGCGTGTAAGGTCCTTGGATAGTTTGCGTGTGATGAGCTTTGAGCCGACCGCGAGCACGAGCATGAGCCCCCAGGTGAACACGATCGTGGCGTTGAGTTTGAAGAACCCGTATTGCCAGAAGATCATCTCGTCGGGACTAAGGCGCATGGCTGGCCTCGTGTGTTGGACGACGCTCGGTGTCTCTCGACGACTTCGTCAGGCGCGTCACGAGCTGGCGTGCCACGACAAATCCGAGGAGGCACAGGAGCAGCCGATCCAAGTGGCGTCCCGAGACTACGTAAAAGCCAGCCAGAGCAGCGCTGGTCCGCAAAAGGAGGCTGCCGAAGATCCAAAGCGCGGGCTGTCTCGCCGAAACAGCCCTGCGAACCGTCCACCACAGACCGCCGAAGAAGAGCGCACCGAGTACGCCCCCTGCCATCCATGCCAAAAGCAGTGTCAGCGGGTCACTCATCGCTGTCCCCCTGTTCCTCCCGCATGGCCTTGTCTTCCTTGGCGACCCAGTGCCACGCATTCAGACAGCCAAGGACAAGCCCAGCGACGAGCAGGGCCAGCGTCCAGGAATGTCCTCCCGGGTGCCGCGCATCCAACCAAAGACCAATCCCGGCACCGAGCAGCGTGGGTAGCACCACGGACCAGCCGATGAGGCCCATCATGCCCAGGCCGAACCAGACCTGGCTGGGATTGCGCCGCGCCTTGAGTTTGCGCGCTGCCTTCGCGCCAACCTGCTCGGCGAAGGTCGGCTCGCCTTTCGAGCTGGTGGGCTTGTCATTCATGGTGAAAACCAGCTAGGCGATGCAGAAATCCGGCTTCCAATTTCGCCATCACGGAGCGCACGCTCTGCTCATGCTCGTCCAGGGCGGTGAACTCCTGCTCCACGGAATCGCGCAATTTGCCCAGGTCAGTTCCAACCAGCGCCCGGCGCACGGAAACGAGCACGTCCGGGCCCGCTTTGACGAGCACGCCGTCGTCCACGGCGACGTAGACCTCTCCCTCCGCCTCAGTTTCATAAATCAGGATTCCCGGAGTGAGCGCTAGCACGCAGTCGAGCCGATGTGGCAACAGGCCAAACGATCCCTCGCGTGTCTCCGCGACGACGCGCGACACGCCAGTCTTCTCGGCGAAGATCTGAAAGGGCAGCAGGACCTTAAGATTCATGAGCGTCGGCGGCAGGTGTGCCCTCCGGTTGAGGTGTCGCTCCCAGCCGCACACGCCGTTCGGTCGTGGCACTGGCAGAGGGCTTGGCGTCCGCTCCGGTTTTTGCCGCAGGCTCGGCCGGTGCTTCGGGGTTGCCGGGCGTGGCCTTTCGCTTCGCTTCGCCGATCGGCCCGATCATGTAGAGCGCGCTCTCCGGGTGGTCTTTGAATTCGTCGCGCAGGATTCGCTCACAGCCGTCCAGCGCCTCTTCCAGACTGACCAGCTTTCCTTTGAGCCCAGTGAACTGCTCGGTTGTGAAGAAGGGCTGAGTCAGGAATCGCTCCAGCCGGCGGGCACGGGCGACCACCTTGCGGTCCTCCGGCGAAAGCTGCTCGAGACCGAGCATGGCGATGATGTCCTTGAGCTCGGCGTATTGCGCGAGCGTCCGCCGGATTTCCTGCGCCAAGGCGTAGTGTCGCTCTCCGACGACGCTCGTAGTGGCCATCCTCGAGCTGGATTGAAGCGGGTCGATGGCTGGAAAGAGACCCTCGCTCGCCCGCTTCCGTGAAAGCACGATCGATGCGGAGAGATGCGAGAACGTGTGCACCGCCGCTGGGTCGGTGAAATCGTCGGCCGGCACATACACGGCTTGGATTGACGTGATAGCGCCGGTGTCGGTGTTGGCGATGCGCTCCTCCAAGCCCGCGAGCTCGGTACCCATCGTGGGCTGATAGCCCAGGCGTGATGGCATCTGCCCCATCAGGCCGGAAACCTCCATGCCGGCTTGGAGGAAGCGGAAAATGTTGTCGACGAGCAACAGCACGTCGCGGTGCTCGTCGTCTCGGAAATACTCGGCCATCGTCAGGGCCGCATGCCCGACCCGGAATCGGGCGCCCGGCGGCTCGTTCATTTGGCCGAAGACCATCACCATGTTGGGGAGCACGCCGGCTTCCTTCATCTCGCGATAGAGTTCCTCGCCCTCGCGAGACCGTTCACCGATCCCACAGAAAATGCTGACGCCCTCGTGGTGGCCAAGCATGTTGTGGATCATTTCAGTGAGCAGCACCGTCTTGCCGACGCCCGCCCCGCCGAAGAGGCCCGCCTTGCCGCCGCGCTCGAGCGGGACCAGCACATCGATGACCTTGATACCCGTCTCGAAGATCTCAGACTTGGTCGAACGCCTGGCGAGTGGAGGCGGAGCTCGATGGACAGAGCGCCACTCGACATCGGACAAAGCCGCTTCGCGGTCGAGGACGTTGCCAAACACGTCAAACATCCGCGACCGAATCCCTTTGCCCACGGGCGCCTTCAGCGGGCCGCCGGTGTCCTCTACCGTCATGCCGCGAGCGAGACCTTGTGTGGGCGTCAACGCAATCGCGCGCACGTGGTGCGCATCGCGCTGCGCCAGGACCTCGATGACGATCTGTTTCTCTTCTCCTGTGCGCAATACTGAGTGAATCGACGGCAGACGCTCGTCGAACCGAACATCCACGACACTGCCGCGGACAGAGACGACGGCGCCGAAGTTCGCTAGCGGGGTTGGGTTTGCCATTTCCCGGTCCGAGTTCATTGGGCGATTCTCTTCTCCTTCTCTGCGCACACAACCGGCCCAGCGTCTAGCGCCTTGCGCACACGCATCAGCCGCTCCTCGATCCGCGCGCGATCGTGCGCAGAGTCGATGGTGCGATCGGCCAGCTCGGCAATCCGCTGCACCTGTTCGCACAGTGCCAGTCGGCGGCGCGGGCTATCGGTCTGACTGGCGATGGTATCCAGTGCCCCAAGCATGCGCGACATGACGGAAACATTGCCTTTGGCGTTCCTGCGGATCTGGTCGAACGCTGAGCTCAGCAGAGATTCAAACGTCGGTGCCTTGGCGATCACGCGCAACTCGTCTCCGTCGTAGCCGCGCAACGCCGGAAACTTCCGAGGACCCACCCGAGCCAGAATCGCCGTCAGGTAGTCCACGCACATCACGGCCGTCGAGGTGTCATTGACGCCAGGCGAAAGGGCTTTCAATGCCATGTCCACAATCTGTCTGACACCAAAGGCCGGGTCTTGATCCACCGTGCGGTGGCTGCTGACGCTGTATGACGCATTGAGGGCGGCAATTGTCTCTTGATCCGGCGGGTCTTCAAGAGCTAGCGATGCCAACAGGGTATCTTCGACGACGAACTCGCCGATACCGCGCTCCATCCGCAGGACGGCCTTCTTGTCCTGCGCTAGGCGCATGAGCGCTGCGCTATCCACGCTCTGAATGTAACCGTCCGTCTTTGCCGGCATGGGGTGCCAGGTCCTCTCATTTAGAGACTGGGGCACCTGGTCCATATCGTCCTCGTGTGCATGTCCTAGCTTCGCCGGGAAGAGCCGATCAATGACTGCGATGGTTTCCTCAGCGACCGAGGCGATAATGCTGGAAGCCTGGATCGATGAGGCGATGTGATGAATGAAGAAAATGAGGACACCAACACCGCCGAGGGCCAGGACGAATGCGAAGAACAACGCCAGGCCCGGGACAAACACCGCTTCGCCGACGCCGCTGCGAATGGTGTGCAACACGATCAGGCAATAAGCGAAAATCCCCGCGAAGATCCCAAGCGTGCTCTGCGTTACGCGACTGCGCATGAAATTGCGCAGGATGCGCGATGTGTATTGGCTCGAGGCCAACGCCAGCGCGACCAAGGTCATGGAGAACGTCACGCCCATGACGGTCATCATCGAACCGGAAATCGTGGCCAACAACTGGCGTGCGCCTTCCGGCGTCGCACCGAACAGACGCGGCCACTGGGCCCGCCATCGGTCGCTCCCAACGGAGTCCATTGCGACCAAAGCAACCGCGAGGGCAACGCTAGCCGCGACCATCAGCGTCGGCATGAACCAGAAGCTCGAGCGCAGACTGCTCCAGAGTTGTTGGAACCTACGCATGGTTCAATCGCCACTTCCAGTTCCGGATCTCCGGCATGTCCTGCCCGTATTTCTTGATGTATCGCTTGTGCTCGATCCGCTCGTCCTCGAGTTGCTGTTTCAGGGCCGTGCCCCCGGCGCCGGTTTGCGGCACGCGGTCGATGACGTCCATGACGAGATGGAAGCGGTCCATGTCGTTCAGCACTGTCATGTCGAAGGGCGTGGTGATCGTGCCCTCCTCCTTGTAGCCGCGGACGTGGATGTTCTCGTGGTTGGTGCGGCGGTAGGTGAGGCGGTGGATCAACCACGGGTAGGCGTGGAAGGCGAAGATGACCGGCCTGTCCTTGGTGAAGAGCTCGTCGAAGTCGATGTCGCTGAGCCCGTGCGGGTGCTCGGATTGCGGCTGCAGCCTCATCAGGTCGACGACGTTGACCACGCGGACCTTCAGGTCGGGGAGGTGCTCGCGCATGATGGAGACGGCGGCGAGCG
>Ga0326597_10008537_pt1 | contig 13809 bp, 11 predicted proteins | sample RVTome_12_FD_203789 | JGI IMG/M metagenome (GOLD analysis project Ga0326597, IMG submission 203789) | Soil microbial communities from uranium-contaminated site in the Upper Colorado River Basin, Wyoming, United States - RVT100D185 | ecosystem: Environmental > Terrestrial > Soil > Contaminated >... | reverse complement strand
ATGCGTTGCGGGTCAAGGGCTTATAGAAAATCGAGAAGAACCGGTCGTGAGGGCGGACAACAGGATCGCCGTCGAGAGAACGCTTCTCCGTCATCATGGGTCCATGGGACGCTCCATTCGTTCGGAGGACGTCGCGATACACATCGGAGCCGGCGCCGGGGTGGAGGACGATCCCATGACAACACCGATCGACCCGGACGTGCGAATCGGGCACGTCCACTTGAAGGTCTCGAACATCGAGCAGTCTCTGGCGTTCTACTGCGGCGTCCTCGGCTTCGAGGTGACCGGGCGTCTCGGCAAGGACGCGGCGTTCATCGCCGCGGGCGGATACCACCATCACATCGGGCTGAACACGTGGGAGAGCCGCGGCGGGGCGCCGCCTCCCGCCGGGACGACGGGGCTCTACCACGTCGCGATCCTCTACCCGTCGCGGGCGGCTCTGGCGGACGCGCTGCGCCGTCTCATGGCGGCCGGCATCGCGCTGGAGGGGGCGAGCGACCACGGCGCGAGCGAGGCGCTCTACCTGCGCGACCCGGATCAGAACGGGCTCGAGCTGTATTGCGATCGCCCGCGGGATGCGTGGCCGCGTGCGGCCGACGGGACCTACGCCTTGTACTCCGCGCCGCTCGACCTGGAGCGACTCCTCGCGGAAGCGCCGGCGTGAATGAGGCCGAACGGATGCGGAAATCCGCGGCTAAATACTTGGCGCGACGGCGGCTAACGGTGAGATACACTCGGCTCGATCCGGACAGATCGCGACCGCACACCCGAGACGGCACCTGGACATGGACTCGACCGCCCAGCCGGAGAGATTCCGCCACATCGGCTTCGTCACCGCGACCGAGCCCGGCCCGGCCGCGCCGGCACTGAGTCCGGCTGTCGCCTGGGCCGAAGGGCGTCTGGCGCGCGCGCCGCGGGCGCCCGACGCCCCCGACGACGAAACGCGTGCGTTCCTGGCGTTCGTCTTCGACAGCGCCGCTCTCGATCTGACCCAGTATCGGATCGGGCCGCTGGCGCGACGCGTGCCGGCCTGCCTTCGCGCGCTGTGCTCCCGGTCCCCGGCCGAGGCGTGCGCGATCCTCGCGCGCGACCCGTCGCGCCTCGACGCGGTCCTCGACGCGCTCCTCCTCGGCGTCAGCTCGTTCTTCCGGGATCCCGCCGTCTTCGCGGAGCTGCGCGGGCGGATCATCCCGGAGCTTCTCCGTGCGCGCCCCGAGATGCGCATCCTGAGCATCGGCTGCTCGGACGGCGCGGAGATCTACTCGGTCGCGATGATCCTCGAGGACCTGGGGGCGCTCGGAGCCGCGAGGCTCACGGGCATCGACTTCCGGATGAGCGCGCTCGCACGCGCGCGCGGCGGGCGCTACCTGCTCCGCAACGACACGGCGCCTCCGCCCGGAACGGAGCGCCACAGCGCGTGCGACTCGAAGGAGATCCGCGTCTTGCCGTCCATCCGCCGCACCGTGGAGTTCCGGCGCGCGGACGTCCTCCGGGACTTCCCGATGGGTCCGTTCGAACTCGTTCTGTGCCGCAATCTCGCGATGTACCTGACCGAAGAGGCGGCGGCCCGGCTCTGGACGCGGCTCGCGGAGGCCGTCGTTCCGGGCGGGTATGTCGTGACCGGAAGAGCGGAGCAGACACCGATCCCCGGAATGGCGCGCGTCGCGCCGTCGTTGTTCCAGCGTACCGACGCGAGAGGCTCGCATGCAGCTTGATGACGTCCGCCGCCCCCGCCTCTGGATCGCGCTGATCGTCAACGCCGCATGCCTGGCGCTCGCGGCGTACTTCCGGCTCTTCGTCCATCCTGAATACGTTCTGCCGTTCTCGCTCGCGATGCCGCTCCTCCTCGGCCTCTGGTACCGCGACGGTCGCCTTCTCTGGGGCTCCGCGCTCGTGCTCGCCGCCGTCTCGGTCGAGAAGTACTTCCGCCTCATGACTTTCGAGACCGACTCGATGCGCCTGCTCTTCTGGGGGATGCAAGTCTTGAACATCGGCATCGCGGCCGCGGTCGTGCAGATCGTGAACCGGGGGCGCGACCGCATCGACGCGCAGAACGCGGCGCAGTCTCGCGCGAACGCGGATCTCGAGACGACGAACCGTGAGCTGGCCGCGCGCGACGAGGAGATCTCGGAACAGAACGAGGAGCTTCGCCAGCAGGCCGAAGAACTCGAGCAGCAGACGGAGGAAATCCAGCAGCAGACGGAGGAGCTCCAGCAGCAGGCCGAAGAACTCGAACTGCAGTCAGGCGATCTCAGGACTCTCAACGAGGATCTGGCAAAGAAGGAATCCGCCTTGCGGGCGCTCCTCGAAGTCTCGGGTCCGTTCACGGACGAGCAGGACGCGCTGCGGAGGATCTGCGCTCTCGCCCCCGCCGTCACGGGCGGCGCCTTCGCGGCGGCGGTGCTCGAACTAGCCGGAGGCGGCCTCGTGCTCCGCGCCAGCCACGGGTTCGACGACGAAGGCGCGACGATCCCGCTCGAGAACACGGTGGCCTCGCTCGTGCTGGAGAAGGGCCAGACGGCCTTCCTCGACGACGTCGGAAAGCGACCCGATCTCAGGCTCCCGTCGCCCGTTCTCGAGTCGCGTGCCCGCTCCATTCTCGTCACCCCGCTCAAGCTCTCGGGAGCGGTGCAGGGCGTGCTCGAGATCTACGGCGACGAGCCGCGCCCGTGGAGCGCCGCGCAGATCCGCCTCTTCGAGTGGACGGCCGGCCAGTGCGCGCGGGTCTGGGAGATCATGCGGCTCCGTCGCGAGCGCGTCCGCGCCGAGGAGGAGCTGCGCCGCATCAACGAAGATCTCGAGGAGCGCGTCGCGCAGCGGAGCGCGGTCGCCGAGCAGCGCGCCGTGCGCCTCAGGGAAATGGCGGTCGAGCTGACGCGCGCGGAGCTGAAGGAGCGCCGACGTCTCGCGAAGGTCCTCCACGATCACCTGCAGCAGCTGCTCGTCGCGGCGAAGCTCCAGGCGACGCTGCTGCGGCGTCAGGAGGCGAGCGAAACCGTCCGGAAGACGAGCACGCTCATCGACGATCTGCTCGGGCAGTCGATCGAGACCTCGAGGACGCTCACCGTCGAGCTGAGCCCCGCGATCCTCCACGAGGCGGGATTCATCGCCGGCTTGGACTGGCTCTCGCGATGGATGCTCCAGAAGCACGGGCTCGAGGTGTCGCTCGCCGTCGAGAGGGATGCCGACGTCGCGGACGAGGACCTCCGCGGGTTCCTCTTCGAGTCGGTCCGCGAGCTTCTGTTCAACGTCGTCAAGCACTCCGGCGCATCGCGCGCCACGGTGGAAGCGCGGTGCGACGAGGACGGGCGGCTCGTGCTCGCCGTCTCCGACGAGGGTGCCGGCTGGGACACCGGCGAGCAGCCGGTCGCGAACCTCTCGGGGTTCGGTCTCTTCGGCATCCAGCAGCGTGTCGAGATGCTGGGCGGCGAGGTCTCCGTCTGGTCGGAGAGCGGCCGCGGAACGCGCGTGACGATCACGATGCCCTTGCGGAGAGAAGCGCCCGTGGATCTTGCGCCGGAGAGGACGCTCGGATCGGCGAGCCCATCTTCGGCCGCGCTCGGCCCGCTCCAGCGCGGCGCGAAGCTGCGCGTCCTCCTCGTGGACGATCACGCGGTCGTCCGCCAGGGTGTGGCGGCGATGCTCCGCGAGGACCCGATGATGGAGATCGTCGGCGAGGCGTCGGACGGCGACGAAGCGGTGCGCGAGGCGCGCCGGCTCCGGCCCGACGTCATCGTGATGGACATCAGCATGCCGCGCATGGACGGGATCGAGGCGACGCGACGCATCGTCGAGGAGGATCCCGACGTTCACGTCGTCGTGCTCTCGATGTTCGAGCAGGCCGACCGGGCCGATGCGATCCGTTCCGCGGGAGCGCGCGGATTCGTCAGCAAGGTCGCCGCCCCCGAGGAACTCGCCAACGCGATCCGCAAGGCGGCGAGCCCGCGCGCGACCGAGACGGCCTGAGCCAGCGGCGGCCTGCCGCCATGCACCGCGCTCGTCGTTCCGCCGAAGACCCAGCCGCCCGGCGCTACTCCCCCAGGTACGCCTTCCGCACGCGGTCGTCGCGCGCCAGGTCGGCCGCGGCTCCGCTCAAGAGCACCGTTCCGGTCTCGAGCACGTAACCGCGCGAGGCGATCTGGAGCGCCATGTGCGCGTTCTGCTCGACGAGGAGCACGGTCGTCCCCTGCGCATTGATTTCGCGGATCGTCTGGAAGATCGCGCGGACGAGAAGCGGAGCGAGTCCGAGCGAGGGTTCGTCGAGAAGGAGCAAGCGCGGGTTCGACATGAGCGCCCGCCCGATGGCGAGCATCTGCTGCTCGCCGCCGGAGAGCGTGCCGGCGTTCTGCGAGAAGCGCTCCTCGAGACGCGGGAAGAGCGTGAAGACGCGCGCGAGATCGCGGCGCACGCCGTCCGTATCGCGGCGAAGGTAGGCGCCCAACACGAGGTTCTCGCGCACCGAGAGGTTCGCGAACACGATGCGTCCCTCGGGCGCCTGCGAGACGCCGCGCGCGACGATCTCGTGCGGCTTCAAGCGCGTGAGGTCGTCGCCGCCGAAGCGGATGCCGCCGGCGGCGGGCCGCAGCAGGCCGGAGATCGTCCGGAGCGTCGTCGTCTTTCCGGCGCCGTTCGCGCCGATCAACGTGACGATCTCGCCGGCGGCGATTTCGAGCGAGATCCCCTTGAGCGCGCGGATGCCGCCGTAGTGGACGTGCACGTCGTCGAGGACGAGCATCGGCGCGCCGCCGCTCACGCCGATGCCTCGCCGAGGTACGCCTCGATCACCTTCGGGTTCCGCCGGATCTCCTCGGGTGCTCCCTCGGCGATCGTGACGCCGTAGTCGAGCACGAGGATCCGCCGGCAGATCCCCATGACCACCCCCATGTCGTGCTCGATGAGGAGGATCGTCAGCGCGAACCGTTCGCGCACCCACTCGATGAGCCGCATGAGGTCGCGTTTCTCCTGAGGGTTCATACCGGCGGCGGGCTCGTCGAGGAGGAGGAGCGTCGGCCCGGTCGCCAGGGCGCGCGCGATCTCCAGGCGCCGCTGCATCCCGTACGGCAGGCTCGTCGCGCGCTCGCGCGCCGCCGCCGTGAGGCCGAAGATCTCCAGAAGCTCCTCCGCCTTCGCGCGCGTCCGTTCCTCGCGTTCGCGGAACGAGCGCCCGCGCCAGATCACCTCGGCCAGCGACTGCCCGCAGTGGAGGTGGAGCGCGCTCTTCACGTTGTCGTAGACGGAGAGGCTCGAGAAGAGGCGGATGTTCTGGAACGTTCGGGCGACGCCGAGCGCCGTGATCGCGTGCGTCTTGAGCCCGTTCAGGCGCACGCCGCGGAACGTGATCTCGCCGGCCGGCTCGTACACGCCGGTGATCAGGTTGAACACCGTCGTCTTCCCGGCGCCGTTCGGCCCGATGAGCCCGACGAGCTCACCCGCCTCGAGCGTCAGATTGAATCCGTCCACGGCCTTGAGCCCGCCGAAGGCGATGCCGCAGTCGCGCGTCTCGAGGACGGGCGCGGCGCCCGCACCCGCGCCGCCCGCTCCGGGCGCAGCGCCCGCTGCCGGGCCGCGCCCACCCGCGCGCGCGGGATCGCGGCGGTCACGCGCCATCGCGCGCCTCGCGCACGCGGCGCCTGCGGAGCCAGCCGCCGCCGAACGCCGCGGAACCGAAGAGCCCCTGCGGCCTCGTCAGCATGAGCACGATGAGGAGCGCCGAGTAGAACACCATGCGGTACTGCTGCACGCCGCGGAGCGCTTCGGGGAGCACGGTCAGGATGATCGCGGCGATCACGGAGCCGAAGATGCTCCCCATGCCCCCGAGGACGACCATGATGACGACCTCGAACGACTTCATGAACGTGAACGAGTTCGTGTGCAAGTAGACGAGATAGTGCGCGAAGAGCCCGCCCGCGATCCCCGCGAAGAACGCGCCGATCACGAACGCGAGCACCTTGAAGCGCGTCGTGTCCACCCCCATCGCGGCCGCGGCGGTCTCGTCGTCGCGCACCATGAGGAACGCGAGCCCGTACGAGGAGTTGACGAGGTTCCTCACGACCAGGACGACGGCGATGACGAAGAACGCGACCCAGAAGAAGTTCGTGTAGCGGGCGATCCCGGGGAAGCCGCGCGCGCCGCCGAGGAACTCCATGTTGAGGATCGCGACCCGGATGATCTCGCCGAACCCGAGCGTGACGATCGCGAGGTAGTCGCCGCGGAGCCGGAGCGAGGGGATGCCGACGAGGAGCCCGGCCGCGGCCGCGAGGATCCCGCCGAACACGAGCGCCGCCACGAAGAGGATCGACGCGCCGGCGCCGCCTCCGAGCCCCGCCGACGCGAGCGCCCCGGCGATGTCCGGACCCCAGTACGTCGTCATCGCGGCCGCCGCGTATCCCCCGATCGCCATGAAGCCGGCGTGCCCGATCGAGAACTGCCCCGTGAACCCGTTGATCAGGTTCAGGCTCACCGCGAGCACGATGTTGATGCCGCAGAGCATGAGGATGCGGAAGACGTACGGATTGAGCGTTCGCGAGAGGATGCGGTCGAGGACGAGGAGCAGCACGACGGCCGCCGCCGTCACGACGAGCCGCCCGGCGAGCGATCGCGTCGCGAACCGCTCCACCGCCGCGAAGGCGCCGCGCGCGCGGGCTCCCGCGCCGCCTCGCCCGCCGGCTCCCGGCGCGGCGCCCGCCGGCCCGCCCGCCGCGCCCGGCCCGCGCGCTTCGGCCATCACACCTTCTCGACCTGCCCGCGTCCGAAGAGGCCGGTCGGGCGCGTGATCAGGATGACGATGAGGATGCCGAACGCGATCGCGTCGCGGAGCGTGCTCGAGAGATACCCCGAGACGAGCACCTCCGCCACGCCGAGGATGAGCCCGCCGACCATGGCTCCCGGGATGTTGCCGATCCCGCCCAGCACCGCCGCGACGAACGCCTTGATCCCGGGCAGGAGCCCCATGAGCGGATCGATCTTTGGGTTCGAGAGCCCGACGAGCACGCCCGCCGCCGCCGCGAGCGCCGATCCGACCGCGAACGTGATCGAGATGATCCGGTCGGTCGGGATGCCCATGAGGCTCGCCGCCTCGCGGTTGAAGGAAACGGCGCGGAGCGCCATGCCCGTCTTCGTCTTCATGACGAACGCGTTCAGCCCCGCCATGAGGGCGAGGGCGACGCCGAGGATGATGAGCTGATGGTTCGTCGTCACGACGCCGCCGATCGAGATGCTCCGCCCGGGGATGAACTGAGGGAAGAACTTGGGATCCGCTCCGAAGAGGAGCTGGCCGCCGTTCTCGAGCAGGAGCGAGACGCCGATCGCCGTGATGAGCACCGTGAGCCGGGGCATGCGCCGGAGCGGCCGGTACGCGAGCCGCTCGATCACCACGCCGAGCACCGCGCACCCGAGCATCGCCCCGATGAGGATGGCGGCGGCCGCGAGGACGGTGGGGTTCTGGCCGGCGGAGAGAGCGTGCGCGAGGTAGTACGCGATGAACGCGCCCACCATGTAGACGTCGCCGTGGGCGAAGTTGATGAACTTCAGCACCCCGTACACCATCGTGTAGCCGAGGGCGATGAGGGCGTAGAGGCTGCCCCACGTGAGACCGTTCAGGAGCTGCTGCGCGAACTCTTGCACCGGCCCTCTGGCGTCCTCAGGTGGACGCGATCTTCTCCACGACCGTGAGGCTGTCGCCCGTGATCTGGAGCACGACCATCGGCTTCTCCGCGTTCCTCTGGGCGTTGATCGTGATCGAGCCGGTCACGCCGGGGAAGTCCTTGGTCGCGGCGATCGCGTCGCGGATCGCGCTGGGCTCGAGAGAGGGAGCGCGCGTCATGGCGTCGAAGAGGACCTTCGCCGCGTCGTACCCGAGCACCGCCATCGCGTCCGGCGTCTCGCCGTACTTCTCACGGTACCGTGCGACGAACTGCTGCACGGTGGGGTTCGGGTCCCCGACGGAGTAGTGGTTCGTGAAGTAGAAGCCCTCGAGAGTGCCCTGCGAGATCTCGAAGAGCTTCGGCGAGTCCCAGCCGTCGCCGCCGCAGAGCGTCGCCGTCAGTCCGAGTTCCTTCGTCTGCCGGCCGATCAGTCCGACCTCCGTGTAGTACCCGGGCACGAAGAGGACCTCGGGGGACTTCCCCTTGATTGCGGTGAGCTGCGCCTTGAAGTCGATGTCGCCTTCGGAATACGACTCCTTCGCGACGATCTGCCCGCCCATCTGCTTGAACTTCTCCTCGAAGAACCGCGCGAGCCCGACGCTGTAGTCGTTCCGGACGTCCGTGAGGATCGCGGCCGTGCGGGCGCCGAGGGTGGTGTACGCGAACTGCGCCCCGACGCGCCCCTGGTCCGCATCGGTGAAGCAGACGCGGAAGATGTAGTCGCCGACCTCGGTCACCTTCGGATTTGTCGAGGCCGGCGTGATCATCGGAATGGCGGCGGTCTGGCAGATGGGCGCGGCCGCGAGGCTCCGCGACGACGCGACCTCGCCGAGCACGGCGATGACACGGTCCTGGTTGATGAGCTTCTGCACGACCGTCGCGGCCTCTTCGGGCTTCCCTTGATCGTCCTCGACGATGACGCGCACCGGCTTCCCCTTGATCCCGCCCGCCGCGTTCGCTTCCTCCATGGCCATTTCGATCCCGCGCTGCGAGGAGATGCCGAAGGTCGCCGTCGATCCGGTGAGCGAGCCGAACTCGCCGATGCGGATATCGGTATCGGACTGCTGGCAGCCGGCGAGGACCGCCAGGGCGAGGGCGCCCGCAACGGCGGCGAGAGTGAGTGGTGCCCGTGTCGGTCGCATGTCGGTCTCCTCGGCGAGGCGCACGGCGCAGCGCGTCCTTGGTCGCCCCGCGCCGCGCGCACGGATGCGCGGCCTATCCATCTGGCCGCGCGCGAGATACGCGCGGCAGTATACGACGGTTGCGGGAAGAGGGTCAAACGGAGGCGGTCACCGCACGACGAGCAGGCGTCCCCGCGCGCGATCCGGCAGAGCATCGATCACGTAGAAGTAGGCGCCGCCTCCGACCGGCCGACCCGCATCGTCGGCCCCGTCCCACGCGAGCCGGTGCGGGCCGGCCGCCAGACGCGCGCCGAGCGCGCGCACGCGCCGGCCGGAGACGTCGAAGATCTCGATCGAGACTTCCCGCGATTCGGGAAGCGAAACGTCGAAGGCGGCCGCGCCGCGCACGGGATTCGGCCCGGCGAACCGCCAGGAGAAGGGCGCGCGCCCGCCGCCGAGCGTCGCGAGCGGAGGCGCGTCGGTTCCGATCTCCACGCGGTCGAGCACGACCGATTGCGCGCCGTCGGAGAGGAAGAAGGCGCGGAACGACATCTCGCGCTCGCCGCAGGGCAACGCTCCGATGTGCGCGTCCACCGTATCCGCGGCGTTCGCGTGCGCCGCGCCCGCCACGGCGGGGCTCCACGCGCCGCCGTCCCACCAGAGCCACGTTTCGCCGCCGTCGCTCGTCAGTTGATAGCGTATCGAGCTGCCGTTGCACGACGCGACCTCCGTGAAGGAGATCGGCGAGGCGCCTTCCGGAAGGGGCTGCTCGGGCGCGACGAGCGACGGTCCGTCCGCGGAATAGAGCGTCTCCTCCGGCCCCACACCGGGCGGCTCGATCTCGGGCCCGCACCGCCCGCCGTAGAGATCGTCGATGACGAGGCGGTCGCCCCATCCGGCGCCCGCATCGGCGAAGAACCCGAGATGCGTCACCTCGCCGCCGGGCGCGCACGGCCGCGCGCGCCCCTGGTAGGCGCCGTCGATGCGGATCTCCGCCTCGTCCTCCTCGGCGTGAAAGTGGATCCCGATCTTGGTCCACCTTCCGATCCGGATCGCGTCGCGCCCCATGAGCGGCGCCCAGCGGGAGCACGGAACGCCGCCGTCCTCGATGTGCGCGTCGAGCGATCCTTCGGGTGTGACCCGGAAGCGGAACCTCGATTCCGCGCTGAGCGCATCCGTCCCGCTCAGGAGCGCGAACTCGAAGCCGTTGACGAGCGAGTCGGCGCGGAGCCAGAACGCGAGCCTTCCTTCCGGGCGCCCGAAGTCGTAGAGCGTCCGGATGGCGTACGGGCTCGACCCATCGCGCGAATCGTCGAGGAAGAGGGCGTGCGCGCCGGTGCGGCAGTCGGCGGTCTGCCCGACCAAGAGCGGCCAGCCGGAGAGCCGCCAGATCTGCCAGTCGAAGAGGCTCTCCGTGTCCTCCATCCCTTCGAAGAAATTGTGGAGGTTCGGATTGAGCGCGATGTAGTCCTCGCTGAACACCGTTTGCCGGATGCCGCCCAGGCGCGTGTAGTGCAGCATGAGGATCGTGCCCGGCGAGGTCTCGATCAACGCCGGGTACCCGAGGTCCGTCTCGCGGCTCTCATCGACGAGCGCCGCGCGGTCCCAGGTGAACCCGCCGTCGGTGGACGAGGACACGCGCACGCCGGTGAAGCCGATGCGGTCCGAGCTTCCGAGCAGGAGCCGCTTGCTCGCGAGGCGGATCAGGTTCGGCGAGACCCCGTCGAACATCGGGACGGGCTCGCTCCACGTGAGGCCGGCGTCGTGCGAGACCGACCGGTGGAGCACCTCGTTCGCCTGTCCGTCGCGCAGGATCGCGAGCATCGTCTGCCCCTCGAGGAATGCGATCGACGTCTCCGTGTACGAGACGTCGAAGGAGCCGATCACCGAGCGCGGCATCCAGTTCCATCCCTGATCGGTCGATTGCAGGATGACCGCGCGCGTCTGCTCGAAGGGCGGATCGTCTCCGTACGCGGGCATCAGCAGCGTGCCGTCCTGCATCTCGACAATCTGCCCGTAGAGAGCCATCCAGCCGTGCAGCGGGTTGGCGACCGGATACGGCTCGCTCCACGTCCTGCCGCCGTCGCTCGACCGCATGATGAAGCAGCCGATAGGGGCCCCGATGTACTGGAAGAAGGGAAGGAGGAGCGTGCCGTCCTCGAGGCACTTCATGCCGAGATTCACGCGATCATCGACGCGCGGATCGTCATAGACGATCGTGTTCGTCCACGTCTCGCCGCCGTCCTGCGAACGCGCGACCGCGATGGCGCCCTCGCGCGAGAGGTGACTCGGGCCGGTGCGGTAGGCGACGACGAGGTCGCCGTCGGGCATTCGCTCGAGCGCGGGGAACGCTTCGAACTCGACGGCAGGGGAGACGGAGGTCGTCGAGGGTTCCGGGAGCACGTCGAGGAACGTGCTCTCCCATGAGCTCGAGGCGACGCGCGTCGTGTCGCCGTAGTACAGCTGCATCGAGCCCCACGATCCTTCGGCCTCGGCGGCGAGCCCCACCGTGACGAACGCTCCTTCGTCCTCCGGGTCGAGCATCTCGATCCAGTGAGGGACGGTGTTCCCTGCGTCATCGGTGAACGTGAGGTCGCGTCCGTCGCACGCGATGCGGGCGAAGTCGAATCCGGCGGGATGGAGGACCGACTCGATCTGGAGCGCGCGCGTCCCAGGAACGTTGGCGGGGGTGAAGACGTCGAGCCGGCGGCGGAACGGCGTCCCGCTCACGATCCAGTCAGGCGCCGCGCGAAGCCGCGCCTCGCCGCCGGAAATGTCGATGCGCTCCGGGTCGAACTGGTAACCGGCGGGGGAAGAGAAATCCCAGAGCACGACTCCGCCTGCGACGCGCGCTTGGCTCACCAAGACGATCGCGAAGAAGAGAGCCATCGAAGTCTGCGAGTCGAGGGGGCGGTGCCTCATGTACTTCCTCGCAGCCGGCCAGCCCGTAACCGGCTCGCATGGACGCGCACACGATCGGAACCCTACGGTGGGCTGAGGTGCAGAAGAGTATACGCGGATCCGGCGGGGATGACAACGGCGGAATCGATGCGGCGGTGGTCAAGTTTGGTTTGCGGAGCGGCCTTCACCCCGGCTCGAGGCTGCGAGGCAAGGCGGACGTGGCCGCTCGCCACGGGGCCTCGCGGTTGGCGGCGCAGCCGGAGCGCCCGATTCGCGCCCCGGCCGGGTGATGTGCTCTAGCAGAACTGCTGGACGATTCTCTGGATGTCCACTGCCCCGGACTTCGAGCCGACGCGTTCGCGCATCTGCGCGACGACCTGCCCGTACTCGGGCTTCGACTCGTCGCGGACGAAGATCCCGAGGTAGAGCGTGTCCGCCAGCGCGAGCCGGACGGCGTCCGCGCGGTCGTTGGGATCGTGCTCGGCCGGGAGATCGGCCAGCATCGCGTCGATCTTCTCGAACGAGAAGTCGCGGTTGAACGTAACGCACGGCGAGAGCGCATGCACGAACGCGAAGCCCGGATGCGCGATCGCTTCCCGAATGAGGTACGACAGTTCCTTCGGCTTCGCCGAGTAGCCGCGCGCGACGAAGCTCGCGCCGATCGACAGCGCGAGCGCCACCGGATCGATCGGCTGCTCGAGATGGCCGTACGGCGACGCCTTCGTCACGCGCCCCGGCTCCGTCGTCGGCGAGTCCTGCCCCTTCGTGAGCCCGTAGATCCGGTTGTCGAGCATCACGTACGTCATGTTCACGTTGCGCCTGACCGCGTGCATGAAGTGGTTGCCGCCGATCGACAGCCCGTCCCCGTCGCCGCCGACGGAGATGACCGTCAGCTCAGGGTTCGCGAGCTTCACGCCCTGCGCCACCGCGAGAGCGCGCCCGTGCACGCCGTGGAACCCGTACGCATTCACGAACCCGGGAAGACGGCTCGAGCATCCGATGCCCGAGACGAACACCGTCTTCACGGGATTGAGCTGCAAGTCCGCCATCGCCTTCGTCAGGCTGCCGAGCGCGCCGTAATCGCCGCATCCGGGACACCAGATCGGCCTGTTCTCGCTCTTGTAATCGGATGTCTTGAGGAGAGTGTCGGTCCCGGTCGTCATGACTTCAGCACCTCCATGATTCCCGCTCGGACGCTGGCGGGCGTGAACGGCGTGCCGTCGAAACGGGCCAGCCGCGCCGGATGAATGTCGTGGTTCGCGCGCAGGAGCTGGAAGAGCTGCCCGGTCGCGTTGTTCTCGACGATGAGAAGGCGGCGGTACCGCCCGAGGATCTCGCCCGTCTCCGCCGGCAACGGCCGGAGCATCTTGAAGTAGACGAGGCGCACCTTGCGTCCCTCACGCCGCACCTGATCGACCGCTTCCTGCACGGCGCCGTACGTCGCGCCCCAGCCGAGGACCGCGATCTCGGCGTCCTCGTCCCCTTCGAGGACGAGGGTCTTCGGACCGAAGTCCCGCGCGATGTGATCGAGCTTGAGAAAGCGCTTCTGCACCATCGCCACGCGATCCTTCGGCTCGAACGTCGGCTTGCCGGTCGTCGTGTGCTCGAGCCCCGTGGCCGTGTGCACGCCGCCCGGATCCCCGGGCACCGCGCGCGGCGAGACGCCGTCCGACGAGAACGTGTAGCGGTGGAACGGCGCCTGATGCGCGAGCGGCCCCATGCGCCCGCTCTGGAGCGGGAGATGCTCGAGGCGCTCCGCGTCCACGGTCTGCCGTCGGAAGCCGATCGACTGGTCGGTGAGCACGATGACGGGGATCTGATAGACCTCCGCCAGCTCGAACGCCTGCGTCATGAGATGCGGCGTGTCGGCGATGTCCGTCGGTGCGAGCACCGCGACGGGCGGCTCGCCATGGCTCGCCGCGGCGGCGAGCGTGAGATCGGACTGCTCGGTCTTCGTCGGCATGCCGGTGGACGGTCCGCCGCGCTGCACGTCCACGACGACCGCCGGGACTTCGGCCATCCCCGCGAGCCCGATCGCCTCGATCATGAGCGAGAGGCCGGGACCCGAGGTCGCGGTCATCGAGCGCGTGCCGGCGTAGAAGGCGCCGAGCACGAAATTGAGGGCGGCGATCTCGTCTTCGACC
>Ga0326597_10008536_pt1 | contig 13809 bp, 13 predicted proteins | sample RVTome_12_FD_203789 | JGI IMG/M metagenome (GOLD analysis project Ga0326597, IMG submission 203789) | Soil microbial communities from uranium-contaminated site in the Upper Colorado River Basin, Wyoming, United States - RVT100D185 | ecosystem: Environmental > Terrestrial > Soil > Contaminated >... | reverse complement strand
CTCAGCCGGCTTCGACGATGGCGCGCAGTCGGTCGAGATCGCGCTGGAACACGTCGCCGAGGATCGGCCGAAGGATGGCGTCGGCCAGGTCCGGCAGGACCGGCGCGACGAGCACCTCCTCCCAGCGGACGATCGTCGTCGTCCCGTCGGCTCCCGCCTCGAGCGTGATGAGCCCGGAGCCGGTGAACCGGCCCTCGTGGGCGATCGAATAGCGGGTCGGTGGCTCGAACTCCGTGATCTCGACCGGGTCGTCGACCGTGATACCGAGGATCCGGACGCTGCCGGTCGCCCGCGTCCCGACCCCGATCGGCCCCGGCGTGTCCAGCCGCACGGACTTCAGGTCGTGCATCCAGCGGGGCTGGCCCTCGACGTCGGTCAGCTCTGCCCAGACCCGCTCGATCGGCGCGTCGATGACGACGAGGGTGCGGATCGGCTCGGGCCCGGCGTCGCCGCGCCGGTCGGCCAGCCAGCGATCGACGAACCAGCCGACGAGGGCGCCGGCGACGACGAACCGGAGAACGCCGCGGATCATCGCTCGACTCCGGTCGCCATGGACGTCACGGTCACCACACCCGCCTCGGTCATCTCCGCCAGCGCCCGATCGCCATCACCGGGCACGAGGTCGACGGCGGCGATCGCATCGGTCAGGACGGTCGTCCCAAAGCCGAGGCGGGCGGCGTCGAGCGCCGTCGCCTTGACGCAGTAGTCGGTCGCGAGGCCGGTCACGACGACCCGTGACACCCCGCGCCCGCGGAGGATCGTCTCGAGCTCCGTCGGCACGGTCTGGCCGGTCAGCGGATCGCGCATCGTGAAGCCGGAGTAGCCGTCCTCGCCGTTGACGCCCTTGCGGATCGTCGGTCCCGCCACGACGAGCGAGGGATGCAGCTCGGCACCCCACGAATCGGCGACGCAGTGGACCGGCCAGATCCCCCCGTCCTTTGCGAAGTGCGGCGTCGACGATGGGTGCCAGTCCTGCGTGTAGACGATTGGCGCTCCTGCCGCCGTCGCCGTCGCGATTTCGCGGTTGATCATCGGTACGACGCGGTCGCCGCCGGACACGCTCAGGCCACCACCGGGATCGGCGAAGTCGTTCTGCACGTCGACGATCACGAGCGCCGTCGACGGGTCGTAGCGGGTCACGCTCCGGAGGGTACCGCAGCCCGCGGACACCGGTCCGAGAGCCGCCTGCAACGTCGACGGCCGGTCATGCGACGCACGGAACGGACAGAAAGCCGCCGGCCCAGCGTTCCCGCCGGGCCGGCGCTTCGGTCGCGGTGCTTCCGATCAGCTCTCGTCCGGGCTCTCGCTCGGCGACTCGAGGTCGTCAGACGGGCTCATCAGATCATCGGACGGGCTGACCAGGTCACTCGACGGGCTGGCGTCCGGACCCGGCACCGTCGGCAGCGTCGGGGAGGTCTCAGTTCCCGGCTGGCAGGCTGCGAGCGCACCGGCGAGCGCGAGCGTGGCAAGGAGTCGTCTCAGCATCGGTCACCTCTGGGTGGTGTCATCGTCGTGGGATTGCCCCCCGACGCGCCGCACGGGTCATCCCGACGGCCTGCGCACCGTAGGCAGCGGCGCGGTACAGCCACGACGAAGCGGCGCGACCGCGGCATTGCAGTCCCCTCGCAGGCGCTGTCACCGCGCTGCAAGGCGACAGTGCCGTCCTGTCGGACCGGCCATGAGGCGGCCTGCGCGACGCTGCGGTCGTGCCACTGCGGACGCGCTCCTCGCTCCTGCGAACCCGAACAACGGCCGGGCAAACCCGGGCCGCGCTGCCGCGTCGCCGGCTGCGGCGACCACGTCCTCGGCCGTCCCATGTCGGCGGCGTCGCGGCGGCGATCGTGGTCGGGCTCATCGGGGCCGTCGGGGCAGCGACCGGCCTGGCCGGGCTGACCGCCGTCACCGCGGTGCAGGTGCTGTCGACCGGCCTGCCGGACCCGGCCCGCCTCGAGCAGCTCGCGTTCGCCCAACCGACGATCGTGTACGACCGGAGCGGGACCGTGGAGCTGGCCCGATACGAGCGCGAGGAGCGCCGTGTCGTCGCCTTCGCGCAGGTCCCGCCGCTCGTGCTCGACGCCACGACGACGGCAGAGGATCGGACGTTCTGGCAGAACAGCGGGTTCGACCCGGCGGCCATCCTCGCCGCAGCGGCCGAGAACGCCGGCAGCGGCGTCGATCGGGGGGCGTCGACGATCACCCAGCAACTCGTCCGCGCACGTCTCCTGCCGCCGGACGTCGTCGAGCCCGGCGCGGACCGCTATGTGCGCAAGGCCAAGGAAATCATCCAGGCCGCCCGGTTGAGCGAGGCATTCCCGGGTGAGGACGGCAAGCGCCGGGTGATCACCGCCTACCTCAACCAGATCTACTACGGCCACCGGGCGTATGGCATCGCGGCGGCTGCTCGCTCGTACTTCGGCTTCGACGATCTGACCCGCCTCACGCCGGCCCAGGCGGCGCTGCTGGCGGGACTGCCGAAGTCGCCGACGACGCTCGATCCATACCGCTACGCGGTCAAGGACGCCGACGGACGCCTCGTCGTGCCGTCCGATGCGCCGCCGGTCGTCCGACGCGACTGGATCCTGCGCAACCTCGCGACGTCGCGCTGGACCCGCCTCACGCCCGCTGAGCTCCGAGCCGCGCTCGCCGAGCCGGTCGTCCTCGCAGGCGACCCGGCGCCGCCGCTCCGTGCGCCCCACTTCAGCTGGCAGGTCCGTCGCCAGCTCGATCGGATCCTCGGCTCAGCCGAAGCCGTCGAAACGGGAGGGTACACGGTGATCACGACCCTCGACTGGGACGGACAGCAGCTCGCCGAGCGCTGGCTCGCCGCGGCGTCCGTTTCGCCGAACCTGCCCGCTGCGGAGTCCGACGCGCTCCTTGCGGCGCTCGAGATCCCCGAGGCGGACCTCGGCTGGATCCGCGCGCTGCGCGGCCGGGACCTCCACAACGGGGCGCTCGTTGCGCTCGACTACCGCACCGGCGACGTGCGCGCCTATGCCGGCAGCGCCGGCTACGAGCGGTCCGACCTCGCCGGGCCGAAGTTCGAGCCCCAGTTCGACTCGGCCGGCGACGGAGCGCGACAGCCCGGTTCCGCGTTCAAGCCGTTCGTCTATGCGACCGCGTTCGAGCGGCGGGTCCTGACGCCCGCCAGCCTCCTCCTCGACGTCACGACCCGGTTCGACGAGGCGCGTAACTGGGCGCCGCGCGACGCCGATCAGCTCGAGCGCGGCCCGGTGCTCGTCCGGCGTGCCCTCCAGTACTCGCTCAACATCCCGGCGATCCGGGCCCTGCACCGGGTGGAAAGCGACGCGGTCGCCGACACCGCGGACCGGCTGGGCCTCCGCTTCGCCGGTGGACGCGACGCGTTCCTGCAGGCCGGGCTGTCCGGCGCTATCGGGACGGTCGAGGTCACGCCGCTCGACCTGACCGCTGCCTACGGCGCGCTGGCCAACGGCGGGCTGCGCGTCGCGCCGAGGATGATCCTCGAGATCCGGGGCCCTGGCGGCGAGATCGTGTACCAGGCGCCGCCGCCGGCCGGCGAGGCGGCGATCGACCCGGCCGCCGCCTTTCTCGTGACCGACATCCTCGCCGGCAACACGGATGCGGCCCAGAACCCGATCTGGGCGAAGGCGCTTGCGCTGGCCAACGGACCGGGTGGTACGTACCGCCCTGCAGCGGTCAAGACGGGCACCGCGAACGACGCCCGCGATCTCGCCACGTACGGCTACCTCGCCCCGCCCGCCGATCCGTCGGCGCCGGCCCTGGCCGTCGGGATCTGGATGGGCAACAGCGACCACTCGACGCCGGCGGCCGACTCGCCGGCGACGTCGCTGACGGCAGCGGCGCCGGTGTGGCGCGCCTTCGTCAGGGACTACTCGGCCGCCTGGCCGGTCGCCGGCTTCGCGTCGCCGCCGGGGGTCGTCCGAGCGCCGGCCGACGCGTGGTCCGGCGGATCACCCGGGCCCTGGACGCGCGCCACGACCGAGGACTGGTTCATCGATGGGACGCAGCCCGGCGCCCACGGCGCCGTCGACCCACCGCGACTGCTCTACGTCGAGGCGTGCGGGGAGTGGCGGGTGGACCCGGTCAAGGCGGAGCCCGGACCGGAGCCGTGGCGAGCCGACGTGGCCGACTGGCTTGCCCGCGCACGGCGGGGTCCGGGAGTCGCCGGCCCGTACGAGTCGCGCACCGCCTACTTCTGGGGGCAGGCGTCGTGGGGCGGCGCGCTCGTCGGCCCCTGTCCGCCCCCTCCGCCGCCGCCACAACCTGAGCCTCCGCCCGGTCACGGCGGCGAGCCGCCGGGCCAGGGTGGCGGCGGCCCACCCGGCGACGACGATGACTGACCACGTTCCTGCTCGCAAGGCATCTGTAATGTCGATCAGCGTCGCTGCAGCGTGTGGCGGGTCGACAGGGCCCGCACAATCGTCGAGCGGACGGTGCGGCCGCGACGGAGCGAGGGGATGGCCGAGCGAGCGTGATCGAACAGGTGCGCGACGATCTCCGAACTGCCCTTGCCGGCGGTGCGCTGGACGACCAGTTCGGGGCGGTCCTTGACGCCGTGGCTGACGGCGTCACGGTCCAGGATCAGCGCGGCCACGTGGTCTATGCCAATGCGGCCGCGGTTCGGCTGATCGGGTTCACGTCGGCCGACGAAGTCCTCGCCGCCTCGCCGGCCGAGATCCTGTCCCGGTTCGAGCTGTTCGACGAGGCAGGCACACGACTGCCGGTCTCGGCGCTTCCGGGCCGGCGCGCGCTCGAGGGCGTCGAGGAGCCGGAGGCGACGGTCGGGTTCAGGGTCGTGGCGACCGGCGAGGAACGGTGGGCGACCGTCCGGGCGACGCCGATGCACGGGCCGGACGGGTCGGTCCGATACGCGATTAACACGTTCCACGACATCACGGACCGCGTCCGGATGGAAGCAGCCGTACGGGCCAGCGAGGCCCGTTACCGCCAGCTCGTGGAGGCCATGCCGCAGATCGCCTGGATGACCGATCGGACCGGCGCGATCGTCCTCGTCAACCGGCGCTGGTCCGAGTACACCGGCCAGAAGCGCACCGCAGGGCAGACCCTCGAGATCGATCGCTGGGTCCACCCCGACGATCGGCCGGCCCTCGCCGAGGGCTGGCTTCGGGCGCTTGCCGCGGGTGAGTCATTCGAGGCAGCCTGTCGTCTCCGGCGCCGGGACGGCACGTACCAGTGGCACCTGCTCCGGGCGGTGGCGGTCCGAGCCGACGGCGGTGCCGTCGAGACGTGGATCGGCACGAGCACGAACATCGATGCCGCCAAGCGGGCGGAGGACGGCCTGCGCCTGCTCGCGCGCGCGTCGGAACGGCTCGAGGCGACGCTGAGCCTGCCGGAGGTCCTCGATGCCGCGGTCGAGAGCGCCGTCCCCGACCTCGGCGACTGGGCGCTCATCGACGTCGTCGAGGCCGACGGCAGCCTGCGCCGGGCGGCACTCGCCGCCGGGCATCCGGGGCTCGAGGCCGACATCCGCGAGCTGCTGCCCTTCCCGCCGGACGCGAACGGACAGTCCCCGGCGGCGGAGGCCCTGCGAACCGGCCAGCCCGTCCTCGTCCCGAATCTCGAGGGCTCCGACATCGACCGCATGGCGCGCAGCCCGGAACACCTCGCGATCCTGGGGCGCCTCGGGCCGCAGAGCGGGATCGCGTTGCCGCTCATCGCCCGCGATCGCACGATCGGCGTGATGCAGCTGCTGACCGGTCGCTCCGGGCGGCGCTATACGCCGCCCGATCGCGAGCTGGCGGTGACCTTCGCGGCCAGGGTCGCCCTCGCCGCGTCGAACGCCCAGCTGTACGCCGCCCAGGAGGTCGCCCGCGAGGCCGCCGAGGACTCCGCCGCGCGGACGGACCGGCTCGCGCGCGCCGCGGGCGCCCTCGTCGGAGCGTTCACGCGCGACGAGGTGTTCGACGTCATTCTCCACGACAGCATCGCCGGCAACGGGGCATCGGGCGGTGCGATCGTCATGCGCGATCCCGACGCACCGGAGATCGAGGTCGTGGGGAGCCTGGGCCTCGCGTCCGCGACGGTCGATCGCTGGCGCCGGATGGCGCTCGATGAGGACATCCCATTCGCGGTCGCCGTCCGGGATGGCGCTCCGGTGTGGATTCGTGACTACGCGACGGACGAATCCGGTAACGACGAGGTTCGTGCTGCCAGGCGCGCGTCGCCCAACCGGGCGGCCTGCGCGGTACCGATCGTCATCGAGGGGCGCGCGGTCGGGGCGCTGGGCCTCACGTTCGCCACGCCACGTGCCTTCGACGAGGAGGATCGACGGTACATCTCCGCGTACGCCGACCTCGCTGCGCAGGCACTCGACCGCGTGTCGCTGTCCGAGGCGCGGGAGGCGCTGCTGGCCGGTCTCGACGAACAGCGCGGCCGGCTGGAAACCGTCCTCCGGCAGATGCCCGCCGGGGTCATCATCGCCGAGGCGCCGAGCGGGCGGATGCTCCTGACCAACGCTTCGGTCGAACACATCTGGCGCGGGTCGATGCCTCGCGCCGGCGAGCTCGCGGACTACGAGGCCTTCGACGGATTCCACCCGGACGGTCGGCGTCTGCACGCCGCGGAGTGGCCCCTCGCCCGGGCGGTGACGTCCGGCGAGACGGTCACGAACGAGGAGATCGAGTTCCTGCGCGGCGACGGGAGCCGCGGTTGGCTCGTCATGGATGCTGCCCCGATCCGGGATCGGGAAGGCCGCGTCGTGGCCGCCGTCGGCACGATGTCCGATGTGACGGATCGGCGGGCCCGCCAGGAGAACCAACGGTTCCTCGCCGATGCCGCGGAGATCCTCGGCAGCTCGCTCGAGTACGAGGAGACGATCGCGCGGGTCGCGGAGCTCGCCGTGCCGCGGGTGGCCGACTGGTGCGTCGTCGACCTGACCGGCGATGACGGCACCGTCCGCCGGATCAAGATCGCCCACGCGAATCCCGAGCGCCTTGCCCTCGTCGAGCGCTATGCGGAGCACTACCCACCGGACCCGAAGTCCCCGACCGGGGCCTACGCGGTGATCCGCTCCGGCGTTCCGGAGCTGGTCACGAGCCTTCCTCCTGACGCGATCGACCGGGCGGCGAAAGACGATGAGCAGCGAGCCCTGCTGCACAGCCTGGGGATCCGCTCGTACATGTGCGTTCCACTCCGCACCGGGGAGCGCACGATCGGTGCGATCACGTTCATCGGAGCCGAGTCCGGCCGGCGCTTCACCGAGGAGGACCTCGCCTTTGCCGAGGACCTCGCCGATCGCGCCGCGGCGGCGGTCGAGCGGGCCCGGCTGTTCCGCGACGTCGGACAGTACAAGCGGCTCGTCGATGCCTCGGTCGACGCTCTCTTCCTCATCGATCCGGTGACGCTCGAGTACGTCTACGTCAACGACGGTGCGGTCGACCAGCTCGGGCGGAGCCGGGAGGAGCTCGTCGCGCTCGGCCCCGCGGAAGTCATCGCCGACCTCGACACGGGCCAGCTGCGAGTGCTGATCGGGCCGCTCACCGACGGCTCGGTGGAGTCGCGCACGGTCACCGTGTCGCACCGCCATGCGACCGGCCGGCTCATCCCGGTCGAGGTTCTCCTCCAGCATGTCGACCTGCCGGGGACCGCGGGCCGGATCGTGGCGATCGCACGCGACATGAGCGAGCGGGTGGAGGCACAGGTTCGGCTCCAGCGTCTCGCCGAGTCGGAGCACGCCAAGGCCGCCGAGCTGAATGCGGTGATCCGGGCGATGGGCGACGGGCTCATCGTGTGCGACGCGAAGGGAACGATCAGCCTGTCGAATCCCGCTGCGGCCGAGCTGTTCGGCGGTGTCGTGCCGCGCACGTACACGGAGCTCGTCGCGCAGCTCGACGATCCCGACAGGGTCGCACCGGGCCCCGGATCACGGGCCGGGCCGGTCGATCTCCGGGTTCGCGGCGTCGACGATCAGGAACGGTGGGTCGAGCTGAGCACGTTCCCGGTCGGTGGGCCGGAATCCGAATCCGCGCGCGGTGTCGAGACGATCGTCCTTCTTCGTGACGTGACGGTCATCCGCCGCCGGCAGGTCGTCCGCGATGCGTTCCTCGGCGTCCTTTCGCACGAGCTGCGGACCCCGATCACGACGATCTACGCGGCCTCCAAGGTCCTGGCTCGGCCCTCGTCGAAGCTCGCCGACGAGACCCGACGCGAGATGTTCGAGGACATCCGCATGGAGGCGGAACGCCTCCATCGACTCGTCGAGGACGTCATCGCCCTTACGCGGTTCGGCGACGAAGGAGGGGACGTTGGCGACGAGCCCGTGCTCCTTCAGCGCATCCTGCCCGGCGTCGTCGCCTCCGAGACGGCTCGCTGGCCGGCGGCTACCTTCGAGCTCGAGGTCCCGGTCGGGCTGCCAACGGTCATCGCCGACCCGACGTATGTCGAGCAGGTCGTGCGCAACATGCTGTCCAACGCGGCGAAATACGGCGGCGGGGGGGTGACCATCGACGTCGCGGCCGAAGCGACGGAAGACGAGGTCACCGTTCGGATCGTGGACGACGGGCCCGGGTTCCCGGCCGAGGAAGCGGACCGCCTGTTCGAACGGTTCTTCCGGTCGCCGACGACGGCCGGGAGGGCCAGCGGAGCCGGCATCGGCCTGTTCGTCTGTGCGCGGCTCATCCACGCGATGGGCGGGCGCATCTGGGCCGCGCCGCGGCCGGCCGGTGGCGCGGAGTTCGGCTTCAGCCTGCGGGTGATGCCCGACTCCTAGCGAATGGCGAGTATCGCCGCGGCAGCCAGTGCGACCAGAGCCGTCGCGTACTCGACGACGCGCATCGACCGCTCGTCGCGCGGCTCGGGCCGTCCCGCGTGGGCGAGGGGGCGGGTTCGTCGGTCGATCATTGCTCCTGCTTCCGGTGGGGACTGCTCCCGGTGCGGCCTGCATCCGGTGGAATGGCGTGGCCGGCGCCGCCGATGCCCGTCGGGGCGGCGGCGCCGAGGTGTCCGGAGCATGAGGCGGCGGACATCGACCCGGCGCGAGGGACCCCGGCACGCGCGTAGCAGGCTCGTTGCATGACGGCGTGCGGGACGGTTGGTCCCGACCCGACCCGACCCGGCATCGGGCGGGCTCGGTGCGAGACGCGTGCAAGGGGTCGCTGCCGTTCGCCGGGCCGGGCGAAAGCCCGCCGGGGCGATGCTGACGATCGCGCGGCGATCCCGCGATCTGTCGGATCGTGCAGCGCCCGGAAAGGAGTCCCGCATGTCCCGCATTCACACGTCAATCGACGTCGACGTTCCCGTCAGCAAGGCCTACAATCAATGGACACAGTTCGAGGAGTTCCCGCGCTTCATGGATGGCGTGGAGCGCGTCGTCCAGCGGTCCGATACCACCCTCGAGTGGACCGCCGAGGTCGGCGGTCGGACGAAGACGTGGACTGCCCGGATCACGCGCCAGGAGCCGGACCGGGTGATCGCCTGGACGGCCGTCGACGGGGCGGCGAACGCCGGGACCGTCACGTTCCATCCGCGCGTCGGAGGGACGCGCATCGAGCTCGACCTCGACGTCGAGCCGGACGGTCCGATGGAGACGGCCGGCGACGCGCTCGGCTTCGTCGAGCGACGGGCGAAGGGCGATCTCGAGCGGTTCAAAGCGTTCATCGAGTCCCGGGGGGTCGAGACCGGTGCCTGGCGGGGCACCGTCGACGCGGGGCGCACTCGCTGAGTGACGGCCGGCGCGGAGTGACCGTCGGAAAGAAGGCCGGTGATGCCACAGAAGGCCTGGGGCTCGAAGCGCGAACGGCAGTACGAGCACGTCAAGGAGGGCTACGCGCGACGGGGCGTCTCCGAGGACGAGACCGAGGAACGCGCCGTGCGGACGGTCAACAAGGTACGGCGAGAGGCCGGCGAGACGAAGTCGAAGCGCGACCGATGAACCGTGCCGACGAACCGGGATCAACCGGCGACCGGCTCCGGATCGCCCTCGTTTCGACGCCCCAGCTGCCCGTTCCGCCGCCGCGTTACGCGGGGACCGAACGGGTGGTCGCCGCCCTGACCCAGGAGCTCGCTCGGCGCGGCCATGAGGTCACGCTGCTGGGTCCCGGCGACTCGCGCCCGGAGTGCGCGCTGATCCCGACGATTCGGCAGAGCCTCTGGTCGACCGGCTACCGCGGCGACGTGTCCGCCCACATCGCGATCTCGCTCGCGCGGGCGTGGGCCGTTCACGAGCAATTCGACGTGATCCATTCGCACGTCGAGACGCTCGGGTTGCTCGTCGCCCGGCTCTGTCCGACCCCGGTCGTGTCCACCCTCCACGGGCGCCTCGATGATTCCGGCGTGCCGGAGCTCCTCGACGAATTCGACGACGTGCCGCTCGTGGCGATCAGCGAGAGTCAGCGGCGCTGGAGCCCGCGGGCCAACTGGGTGGCGACGATCCATCACGGCCTGCCGTTCGCCGACGCACCGTTCCGGGGTGAGCCCGGAACCTACCTCGCACTCGTCGGTCGGGTGTCGCCGGAGAAGGGGATCGCCGAGGCGATCGAGCTCGCCCGGATGACCGGCCTTCGGGTGCGCCTCGCTGCCAAGGCGTACGACGACGGCGAGCGCGCCCTGTTCGAGCAGGTCGTTCGCCCGGCGATCGACGAGGGCATCGTCGAGTACCTCGGCGAAGTGGGTCCCGGAGAGCGCGACGAGCTGCTCGCCGGAGCCCTGGCGACGGTCATGCTCGGCGCCTGGCCGGAGCCGTTCGGACTCGTTGCGATCGAGTCCCTCGCGCTCGGCACGCCGGTCATTGCCCGGCGAGCCGGGGCGTTGCCGGAGCTGGTCGAGCATCACGTCGACGGGTTCCTCGTCGACGACCTCGCCGAGGCGTGCCTCGCGGTGGATCGAGCCGCGAGTCTCGATCGCGCCGCCATCCGGCGGCGTGCGCGCACCCGGTTCTCGGTCGAACGGATGACCGACGCGTACGAGGCCGTCTATCGGGCACTCGTCGCGGCACGGCGGCCGGCGCCGGTGCGGACGGCGGCCCGAGCCGCCCTCGGCGTGCTCGCGAACGGCGAGCAGGCGGTTGCGGCCGAACCGGAGCGGGTCGCGGAACCGGTCGCGGCCGATCCGCGAGCCGGCTGACAGGCCGTTGATAGGCGGTCGCGCCCGATCGTAGTCGAGCCGAACCGCGCCGAGCGGGACACTCCGGAGGCTGGCGCGACACGGTGTCGCCCACCATTGGGACGGAGGTACCGCATGAGCATCATCGCGTGGATCATTCTCGGCGCCATCGCCGGGTACCTGGCCGGCTTCCTCGTCAAGGGCGACGAGGGCCTCGGCGTGATCGGCCACATCGTGCTCGGCATCATCGGCGCGCTCGTCGGTGGGTTCCTGGCGGGCGTGCTGTTCAACGTCGACCCGATCGACGGGGCGCTCGACCTGAGCTCGATCGTCGCGGCGACGATCGGTGCCGTGATCGTGGTCCTCGTCGTGGGTGCGGTGAACGGCCGAACCCGCACCGGACGCGGCACGATCTGACGAGCCGGCACCGGCGCGGCGGACCTGACTCCGCCGACCACGGCAACGCCCACCGATCCGACGGTGGGCGTTCGCCTGTCCGGCCCCGCCGAGCCGAACGGAGGACCAACCCGTGAGCGTCATCATCGTCGATGAGGAGTTGCTGGCCACGCCGGGTGCGGCGGCCGCCCTGGATCGCCTGCGTCGCGCGGGGCACACCATCGTCGGCGGAGCGGACGCTCCATCAGCCGCGCCGGCCTGGCATCTCACGGCCTCGCCGGAGGCGTGCATCGGTCGGTCCGCGGGGTTGACGACGATCCTCGTCGGCCCGCGGCGCCCTCCGGAGCGCGGCCCGGCTCGGCGATGCGATCTCGAGGCGCGGGATGTTGCGGCGGCGGCGCTCGAAATCCTCACGCGGGAGGCCATGCCGGATTGGCCCGCGCAGGTACGACCCACGGCTCGTTGATATGCAGATGCAAGGCCGTCAGCGCGCTTCGTGACTCGGCCGGATCGCCGCCCCGACTACCGTTCCGGCAAGACCTCGGGGCACCCGTCGGGTCTCGATCCGGGGGGACCCGGATCCTGCGGGTGCCGACCCAAATCAGCTCCTCCCCAGGGGCGCTTGTGACGGGGCGCCCCTCCCGTTCCCCAGCGGACGGTCCGAGCCCCTCCTCGGACCGTCCGCTTTTTCGTGCGCGCTGCGTCGGCGACCACGTGGCGCTTCCAAGGCGATGCAACGCGGCTGAGAGCGCTGCGCGGCGGCGCCCCGCGGGGCCGTTAGGCCCGCGTTCGTACGGTCAGGTCAGCGCCCCGGCAGACGCCGGCGCCCCAGCGGGAGGTAACCCCATGGACCAGGTCAAGAAGGATTACCGCGAGGCCGAGGAGAAGGCGAAGGAGACGTGGCGCAAGGCGGACGGCGAAGAGGACCTGGCCGACAAGGTCGGCAACCTCGGCGACGACGTCCGAACCGAGCTCGGCAATGCCGGCGACGAGGTGCGCCGCCGGGTGGACGAGCACGACGAGGCTCCGATCGAGCGTCGCTACTGATCGTCGCGCCCGATCGGCGCACAACGAAGCGCCCGCCGGCATCGCCGGCGGGCGTTTCTTCATGTCCGATGCGGCGAGGCCGGGTCAGGCGGCCGCGGCAAGCTCCGCCCGCCGGGCGGACATCCGGTCTCCCAGCTCGTCGAGTTCGGAGCGGTCGAACACGCTTCGCGCCTGGCGGAAGAGCTCCTTCTCCTCCTCCTCGATGTGGTGGCGCAGGTTCTCGGCCATGACCTTCATCTTCGGACCCCACTCGTCGGCATCGACGGGCATTGTCCGCAACTCACCGAGCAGGCGGTCGACGACGTCGTGCTCGACGTACGCCTCGAGCACGAGTTCCTTCGCCTTGGGATGGTCGCGCAGGGCCGGGTAGAAGATCTCCTCCTCGATCGTCTCGTGCGTGACGAGCTCGCGATCGAGCCGCTCGAACAGGTCGGTCCGGCTGCGGACGCCGCGGGTCGTCGTCTTCTCGAGGTCGGCGAGCATCCGCTCGACCCGCCGGTGATCGGCGGACAGCAGTTCCAGTGCGTGCATGGCTCCTCCAGCAGATGGGGGTGTTGATCGGCCCATGGAACGCGCCGGCGGCTCGCGCGCGCACCGGCGGCGCGGGCACGGGCCTCGCAGCTCGCTTGCATGGCGCACGTGGGCACAGCCACTCGTCGACCCCGCGTCGATCGCAACGCGCCCGTAGGCGGACCCGGCCCGGCGCCGCCGCTCGCGCAAGGCGGAAGAACGTAGCCTGCGGTCACGGCCCGCGCCCGACGGGCAGCACAGGGAGGGCCGATGGACCCGGACGGAGCCGTCACCTTCGAGACGGTGACCCGACGCTTCAACGGGACGGTCGCCGTCTCCGATATGAGCCTGCATGTCGAGGCCGGTACGATCGTCGGGATCATCGGTCCGAGCGGGGCCGGCAAGACGACCGCCGTGCGGCTCATGACCGGCGGACTCGAGCCGAGCAGCGGGCGGGTGCGCGTGCTCGGCGAGGATCCTCGCTCCTTCCGGCGGCGCACGCGCGAGCGGATCGGCTCTATGCCGCAGCAGTTCACGTTGTACCCGGACCTGACGGCCGGCGAGAACGTCGACTTCGTGGCCAGCCTGTTCGGCCTGCTCTGGCTTCGACGCCGGCGCCGCGTCCGCGACGTACTTCGCCTCGTCGACCTGTGGGACGTCCGCGGTCGCCGGGCGGGCGCCCTGTCCGGTGGCATGCAGCGTCGCCTGGAACTGGCGAGCGGCTTCGTCCTCAACGTGGACGAATTCGAGCCGGCGGTCCGTGGCGTGGCGTACTTGCTGCCGGTGACGCACGGCATC
>Ga0326597_10008535_pt1 | contig 13809 bp, 10 predicted proteins | sample RVTome_12_FD_203789 | JGI IMG/M metagenome (GOLD analysis project Ga0326597, IMG submission 203789) | Soil microbial communities from uranium-contaminated site in the Upper Colorado River Basin, Wyoming, United States - RVT100D185 | ecosystem: Environmental > Terrestrial > Soil > Contaminated >... | reverse complement strand
TAATCTCGTATGATGCGGACAAACTGGGAGATCCGGGCTCGGGAAGGGAGCCCGGCGACAACGTCCCGGACGCTCCAGCCCGTGGGGGACCCGATGGCCGCCGACAAGACTAGTGTCGCCGAACAGAGGAAGCCGAAGAAACCGGCGCCTCGCAAGGCCGCTCGCGCCAAGCTGGACCCGGTGAAGACCGCGGCCAAGCCCGTGCCCAAGGCCGCGCCGCGGCCGGACGCCAAGGCGACACCGAGGCCGGCGGCTCGCTTGGCCGCGAACCCCGCGCCGGCGCCGAGATCGGCCGCCAAGGTTGCGCCGGAACCGGCCAAGAGGCCGGCGCCGCGGCCGCGGCCCGGAGGCGGCGCCAAACTGCGGCCGGTGAAGGCGTCGCCGCAACAGGTCAAGCTGTGGAATTCGCTCAAGCCCGAACAGAAGATGGCGCTGCGCGAGCGCGAGGCGGTGCGGTTGTTCGCGCAAGGCCTGGAGCGCCACCGCGCCGGCGACCTCGACGCGGCGGCGCGCTTATACGGACAGGCGCTGCTGCTCGACGCCAAGCTTCCCGACGTTTACAACAACTTCGGCGTGGTGCTGCGCCGGCTCGGCAAGGGCGAAGCGGCGGTGGCGTGTTATCGCCGCTCGCTGGTGTTGAAGCCCGACAACGCCGGCGCCTATACCAACCTTGGCAACGTGCTGCGCGAGATCGGCCGCCTCGAGGTCGCCGCCGCCAGTCACCGCCGCGCCGTCGCGCTCGCCCCCGACTCGGCCGACGCCCACTACAACTTGGGCCTGGCGTTGCGCGACCTCGGCGATTCCGATGCGGCGCTGGAGGAATTCGCGAAGGCCCTCAAGCTCGATCCCGATCACGCCGACTGCCGGTGGGACCGCGCACTGACGCTGCTGCAAAAGGGCGACTTCAAGGAAGGATTCAAGGAATACGAATGGCGCTGGAAGCTGAAGCGCGCCGAACCGCGAAACTTCAAGCAGCCGTTGTGGGACGGCGGCGCGCTCAAGGGCAAGACTATCCTGATCCACGCCGAGCAAGGCTTCGGCGACATGATCCACTTCGCCCGCTACATCCCGATGGTGAAGGCGAAGGGCGGCAACGTGGTGGTCGAGGTGGCGCAACCGCTGGCTAGGCTATTCTCCACCATCCCGGGCGTCGGCCAGGTGGTCAACCAGGGTGCCCAACTGCCGAGGTTCGACGTCTATGCGCCGATGATGTCGCTGGCCCGCATATTGGGAACCACGCTCGAAACGATTCCCGCCAACGTGCCCTACCTGAAGGCGCCCGAAGCGCATGGGCCGCAGCTGCCGGCGACCATGAGCCGGGCGCGCAAGGTCGGCATCGTGTGGGCCGGCCGGGCGACGCACCAGAACGACGCCAACCGCTCGGTCACATTCACCAACTTCGTCGAGCTGTTGGGCCTGCCGCAGACCACCGTCTACAGCCTGCAACAGGGGCCGGCCGCCGACGATATCGCCGCCGGCGGCTGCCAGGCGTTCGTTCTCGACATCGGTCGGCGCATGCGCGACTTCGCCGACACCGCCGCCGTCATCGAACAGCTCGATCTGGTGATCTCCGTCGACACCGCGGTCGCCCATCTCGCCGGTGCGCTCGGCAAGCCGGTGTGGGTGATGCTGCCCTATCCCGGCGACTGGCGGTGGATGCTCGAGCGCGACGACAGCCCGTGGTATCCAACCATGCGGCTGTTCCGCCAGCAGCGCCCCGGCGTCTGGGACCCGGTGTTCGAGCGTGCGCGCAAGGCGCTCCATGACGACATCCTCGGCCGCGAGCCGAAGGCGTAGGTCGAAACGCCGGCGCGCGGGCGACCGCCTTCCGAACCCTCTTCAGAACTTGTAGCCGTAACGAACGCCGAAGTTCTCGAGCCCTTCGTTGGTCGAGCACAGCTTGGCATTCGAGATGTGGTCGAGGAAGGCGGAGACGCTGTGGCGCTCGGCGAAGCGGAAGCCGAGCTCGACCGATTCCCGGAACAGCACACGGCAGCCGAGTTCCTTGCGGTCGACGGGCGCGTTGGTGGTCTCGCCGGTGTGCACGGCGCCGCCCAGCGAGAAGCCGCCGAACATGTAGCGCCAGAACTCCCATTCCCAGCTCAAACCGAAATAGCCCTGGCTGGTGTCGCCCGACGAGTTGATGTTGCCGCCGATGTGCGGCCTGGGCGACCAGATGATCTTCAGGAAATCCGGCGAAGCGAACAACAGCTCGACGTTAGCGTCGACGCCGTCCTCCTTCTTATGGCTGAACGGCCCCTCGTCGTGGGCGAGCGCGCCGATGCGGATCTCGGACAGCCATCCGTCGCCCTTCGCCCTAACCGGCGTCGATCGGGCGCCAACCCGCACCGTGGATTTGTCGGCGCCCGCCGTGCGTTGGGCGGTGCGGCCCGGCGGCGGGGCCGGCGCTGTTGGCGCCGGAGCCGGTTTCGCCTGCGCCGATGCCGGCGACCGTGGTGCCGCGGTGGCTTTCGGGGTGCCGGTCTCGTCGAGGGTGAGGTTGGGGGTGATCGCCTGGGAGCCAGCGGGCGCCGCGGCCGGCGGAGCCGCCGGCGCCACGGTCGGCAGCATGGCTGGCGGCGGGATGGCGACCGGCTGCGTCAGCGCCGGCGCCATCACGGGCGGCGCGGCAATGGGACGCGGCGGCAACGGCGCGCGCGGCTGCACCGGTGCCGGCCGCCAGCGGGTGCCGTACTCGTTGGCCAGCGGATGCGGCTCGTTGAGCATCCGCTCCATGTCGTAGGCGGAATCGATGCTGGCCGCCGACGCGGTGCCCCAAGAGACTCCCAAGGTGACACTCGTCAAAAGCGCCGAGGCGTAAAGCACGGCGAGGCGGCCGGCGGAAGCGGGCTTCATGGAACCCCCAAGGGATTGGCTCACGGTTGTTCCCGTCCGATGGCCGGCGGCCGACGACGGTTTTTGAGCCCGTCGCCCAACACCACCGGCCGATGACCCGGGTTGTGCCATGTTGTACCGGCTAGCCCCCGAATTGTCCAGTCAACCCCTTGAAATCGCGCTTTTCTTGGCCGTCCGGCGTGGTTCGCTCCGGGGTCGCACCTAAGTCGCGCCAGGGTCGCGCCGGGAACCTCGCGACCGCCGCTCGGGGCCGTCGGCCGCGCCGCCCAAACAATGCCGCCGGCGTTGACCCTCATCGCCGGGGTCGGCAACATGGTCTCCGACCACCGCCACGCGGCGCCGATGCAACGTCCGGGCGGCGTCCGGGCAAGCAAAAAACACGAAAAAACGATTTCGGGGGACCCGCGGCTTGAAAAAAACCAGCAAGACCTTCGCCGACGGCGACATCATCTTTCGCGAGGGGGACGCCAGCGACCGTGCCTTCGAGGTCGTCTCCGGCAACGTCGAGATCGCCAAGATCGGCGACGGCGGCCATATGCGCTTGGCGCTGCTGGGCCCCGGCGAGATGTTCGGCGAGATGGGAATCCTCGATCAAGGCAAGCGCAGCGCCACCGCCAAGGCGGTCGGCCCGGTCATCGTCAACGTCATTTCCCGCAAGGATTTCCTGTCGGGTGTGCGCGACAAGCCGGACTTGGCGCTCAGCGTCATGGGCAAGTTGGTGGAGCGTCTGCGCGGCGCCGACGAGATGCTGGCCCACGGCCATAAAGCGCCGCCCGCGGCGGGCAAGCCGCAGCGATTGCCGGGCGAGCCGGCGCGCGAAGGCGAAGCAGAAAAGGCGGCACCGGCGGGCCTGGTCTCAAAGCTGTTCGGCTGGAAAGGGATGCCGAAGCCGGAGCGAATCCACGTCCTGGTGGCGCCGCTTATCGGCGCCGACGGCGACAAGCACGCCCGCCGCCTGGTGCAGGCGCTGGAGAAGCGCAAGGGTCTGACCGTCAAGGCGCTAAAGAAGCCGCTGATGGTCGACGCCGGCCTTGCCGCCGACGAACTGGCGACGACGATGGCGGCGGCGGCGCGCCGCGAGCTGGCGAGCGCCGAAGCCGACTTGCTGGTTTGGGGCGTGGTGCCGGCGCCCGGGCTTGCCATGCATCTGCGGTTTGTCTCCCATGCCGCGTGGAGCGACGATGCCGCCGGCAGCTTCGCGCTGACCACCGTGTTCCCGGTGCCGATCGATCTCGGCGAGGCTTATGCCGACTTCTTCCATGCGGTGGTGCTGGCGGCGACGGTGCCGAAGTCCGAGGCCAAGGCGGCGGCGCTGGCGCGCGATCTACCGCTGGCGCTGGACGCGGCGCGCGCCGCGCTCGACGCGATGCCGGGAGATCTGACCCGGCGCGAACGCGGCGAGGCGCGCCTGTGCTTCGCGCACGCGCTGACGACGGTGGCGTTGCAGCGCGGCGAGACCGGCCTCTACCAGCGGGCGGTGGCCGCCTACAAGGACACTTTCAGCGCCATCACAGAGAAGGATTCGCCCGCCGAATGGGCGGCGGCGCAGAAGAACCTGGGTGCGGTGCTGCAGGCGGTGGCCGAGCGCACCAACAGCAAGGCGGCGCTCGGCGAGGCCGCCGACGCGTTGCGCGCGGCGCTCCGAGTGCTGACCAAGGATCGCCACGCACAGGAATGGGCGGCAACCCAGAACCGTCTCGGCCAGGTTCTCTACCGCCTCGACTTCGACAGCGGCGACATCGAGATGCTGAAGCACGCGCTTGGCGCCTACCAGGCGGCGCTGCAGGTCTACACCCGCGCCGAGGCACCGATGCGCTGGGCAGAGGTGATGAACAACCTAGCCCAGGTCACCCAGGTGCTGGGCGGGCAACTGAAGAACCCCGAGGCGCTCGAGAAGGCGGCCGGGGCTTGCCGCGCCGCCCTCGAGTTCAGGACCAAGGCGAAGGCACCGCTGCTGTGGGCGGCGACACAGAACAATCTCGGCTCGGCGCTGTTTCTGCTCGGCAAGATGACCCGCAACGTGGCGCATCTGCAGGGCGCGGCCGAGGCCTTCGATCTCGCCGGCGGCGTCTACAAGGCGCGCGGCATGGCCAAGATGGCGGCGGTCACCGATAAGAACCTCGGCCACGTCAACCAGCTTCTCGCCCAATCGGCGCCCAAGGGCGTGCCGACGATGCGCTGGGAAGGCGCCGGCCCCGACGAGCCCGAGGGCGGCGGCTAAGACGGCGCCGCCGGGTGCCAAGGGAAGCGGCCCAGCGGCGGCCAAGGGCTTGTTCAACGCGGCCTGGAAGTGTATTGGGATGGCCCAGGATCGCGCCTCTTCCGGAACCCCCGTCATGGCCCGTCGCAAAACCCCGGTAAACGGAATCACCTGGCGCCAGCCCGACGGCAGGCCGGTGTCGTGCGTCGAGAAGCTCGCCGTGCTCAACGAGAACCTGGAGGAGATCCGGCAGTATTGCCAGGATGCCTTCGAGGACGCGTTGCTGATGGGTTGCGACGAAAAACAGGTGCGCCAGGTCTTCGAATCGATCGTCAAGGCGATCGAAAATCCCTACCGCAACCGCAAAAGTTGAACGTCCGTCCGGCCGGTTGCGACGCCGAACCCTAGTCACTATAGTCTCGCCGACCATCATATTTTGGACATAATTTCGCGTGAATTTTTACGCCGGGGGGTCGAGCGCCCCGGCATTGGGGAAGGGAGCCCTCGGGACGTCTGGTCATGCCGGAGATGATCGTTCTCAAGAACCTGACAAAAAGGTTCGGGCCGCTGGTCGCGGTCGACAACGTTTCGCTGACCGTCGGCATCGGCGAGGTGTTGGGGTTCCTCGGCCCCAACGGCGCCGGCAAGTCGACGACCATGCGCATGATCACCGGTTTCATCGAGCCGACCTCGGGCACCGTCGAGGTGTGCGGCCACGACGTCGTCCGCGATCTTGTGGCGGTGAAGCGCCGCATCGGCTACCTGCCGGAGGGCGCGCCGACCTATGGTGACATGACGCCGGAATCTTATCTGGGGTTCATTGCCGAGATCCGCGGCTTCGACGGCGGCGACAAGCGCCACCGAATCGATGAGGTTGTCGCCAAGGTCGAGCTTGGCGAGGTGATGCGCCAGCCAATCGAGACGCTATCGAAGGGATTCAAGCGTCGCGTCGGATTGGCGCAGGCGATGATTCACGATCCCGACATCCTGATCATGGATGAGCCAACCGACGGGTTGGATCCCAACCAGAAGCACCAGGTTCGCTCGCTGATCCGCGAGATGGCGGCGAGTAAGGCGATCGTGGTTTCCACTCATATCCTCGAGGAGGTGGAGGCGGTATGCAGCCGCGCCGTCATCATCGCCCGCGGCCGCCTGCTCGCCGACGGCACGCCCGAGGAGCTGGTGGCGCGTGCCCCCAATCACAACGCGGTGGTGATCGCCATCGACGCCGCCCACGCCGAGACGGCGCGCCGTCATCTCGAAGCCCTTTCGTCGGTCAAGGCCGTTGACAGCATCGGGCTTTCCGACGGCGTCGCGCGTCTGCGCGTCCTGCCCAGGAACGCCGGACTGATCGCCGCCGACGTCGGCGAGCTGGCGCGCGCCAGGAACATCCCGGTGCGCGAGATGTTCGTCGAGCGCGGCGCGCTGGACGAGGTGTTCCGCGCCATCACCACCGGCAGCCCGGGAAGTCGGGCGGGGACCGCCGATGCGTAACATCGCCGTCATCGCCAAGCGCGAGATCGCGAGCTATTTCGCGACGCCGCTGGCCTACATCTTCATTGTCATCTTCCTGGCGCTGACGGGCGCGTTCGCGTTCTACGTCGGCGGATTCTTCATCCGCGAGCAGGCCGACCTGGAGCCGTTCTTCGTCTATCACCCGTGGCTGTATCTGATGCTGATCCCGGCCGTCGCCATGCGACTGTGGGCCGAGGAGCGCAAGACCGGCACCATCGAGGTGCTGATGACGCTGCCCGTCACCACGACCGAGGCGGTGCTAGGCAAGTACTTGGCGGCGTGGGGCTTTTGCGGGATCGCGCTGGCCCTCACGTTCCCCATGTGGATCACCGTCAACGTCCTCGGCTCGCCCGACAACGGCGTCATCATGGCCAGCTACATCGGCAGCTTCCTGATGGCCGGCGCGTTCCTGGCCATCGGGTCCTGCATCTCGTCGCTGACCAAGAACCAGGTGATCGCTTTCATCGTCACCGCCACCGTGTGCTTCCTGTTTACACTGAGCGGGCTCGAGCTGGTGCTGAACTTTTTCCGCGCCTGGGCGCCGGAGCTGCTAATACGGACCATCGCCTCGATGAGCTTCCTCTCTCATTTCACCGCCGTCACTAAAGGCGTGATCGAGCTCCGCGACCTGATCTTCTTCGCCAGCCTGATCGTGTTTTGGTTGTTCGCCAACGTCGTCGCCGTCGATTTCCGGAAAGCGGCCTAGGGGGACCCGATGAAGCGCCTGCAATCGGTTGATCGCGGCAAGTTGGCGCTCGGCGGGCTCGGCCTGGCGGTGATGCTGTTGTTCGCCGTCAACATCTTCTCCAACGCCAGCTTCCAGTCGGCCAAGCTCGACCTCACGCAGGGCAAGCTGTTCACGCTTTCGCAGGGCACGCGCAACGTGCTCAAGGGCATCGACGAGCCGATCACGCTGAAGCTCTATTACACCAAGCTGCTCGGCGAGCGCAGCCCCCAGCACGCCAATTTGTTCGAGCGCGTGCGTGAGCTGCTGTCGCGCTATGCGGACTTGTCCGGGGGCAGGATCCGGCTCGAGCTCCAGCACCCTGAGCCGTTCTCCGACGCCGAGGATCGGGCCGTCGCCGGCGGGCTGCAGGGCGTGCCTATCAACAGCGCCGGCGATCTAGGCTACTTCGGCCTTACCGGCAACAACACCACCGACGACCAAGTGGTGATCCCGTTCTTCACTACTGAGCGCGAGGCATTCCTCGAATACGACCTGACCAAGATGGTGTTCACGCTGGCCAACCCGGCCCGGCAGGTGGTCGGCGTGATGAGCCCGTTGCCGCTGGAAGGCGGCAACCCGATGCGGCCGCCGTTCCAGCAGTCGCCGCGCTGGGCGGTGCTGGATCAGGTCAACGAGTTCTTCCAGGTACTGCCGGTGCCGGTGTCGTACACCGAGATTCCGGACAACGTCGACATCCTGATGCTGGTGCACCCGCACGGATTGAGCGACGCCACTCTCTACGCTATCGATCAGTTCGTGCTCAGGGGCGGCCGCGTACTGGCGTTCGTCGACGCCAATGCCGAGGTCGACGTGATGAGCGCCGGCCCGACCGGCCCTTCGCCGCGGTCCGATTTCGACAAGCTCCTCAACGCCTGGGGCGTCAAGCTGGTGGAGAACAAGATCGCCGGCGATCTCGACGCGGCCAGGCGTGTCAACGTGCGGGTCGCCGGCAAGACGACGGTCGCCGACTACGTCGCCTGGCTGACGCTCTCGGGAAAGAACTTCGACACCAACGACGCGGTGATTGGCGACATCGGCCGCATTAACGTCGCCTCCGCCGGCATCCTGGAAAAAACCGGCGCCGAGGGCATCGAAGTGACGCCGCTGGTTCGCACCGGCCCGCGTTCGATGGCCATCGACGCGGCCAAGGTCGCCGGGCAGCCGGACGTGGTCGGCATGTTCCGGGATTTCAAGCCCGGCGGCGCGCCGCTGATGCTGGCCGCCCGCATCAAGGGCACAGTCGCCAGCGCCTTCCCCGACGGCCCGCCGCCGCTGCCCAAGCCGGACGGTGCCGCCGACGCACCGGCCGCCGCGCCGCCCAAGGCGCCACACCTCAAGCAGTCCGAGAAGCCGGCCAATCTGATTGTGGTCGCCGACGTCGACATGCTGCACGACCGCTTCTGGACCGATACCCGCGAGTTGATGGGACAGCGGCTGCTGGTGCCGTTCGCCAACAACGCCGACTTCGTCGTCAACGCGCTCGACAACTTGAGCGGCAGCGATGCCATGATCGGGCTACGCGGCCGGGCACAGTCGACGCGGCCATTCCGCCTGGTCCAGGAAATCCGCCAGGCGGCGGAACAGCAGTACCGGAGCAAGGAGCAGAGCCTGCAGGCAAAACTCGACGACGTGCGCCAGAAGCTCGAGGCGCTGGAGCGGCGCCGCGGCGCCGAAGGCGACGTCGTGCTCAGCGCCGAGGACCGGGCCGCCATCGACAAGTTCCGCAGCGAGATGATCGCAACCCGCAAGGAGCTCCGCGACGTTCAGCGCGCGTTGCGCGAGGACATCGACCGCATGGACGCCTGGCTGAAGTTCCTCAACATCGCGGCCATTCCGCTGCTGCTGGGGCTCGGCACCATCGTCGTGACGATAATCGACCGGGTCAGGCGCAAGGTCCGCGCCGTTCCGGCCTGAGCGACCCCGAGCGAAGGAGAAACGACCGTTGAGCCCGAAGACGTTCATCGCCCTTTCCGTCGCCACCGCCGTCGCCGTCGCCGCCGCGGCGTTCGCGGTGACCCGCGACCGCGGCTTCACGCCGGTGGCGGGTGCCGGCGATATCGTGTTCCCGGGACTGATCGATCGCGTCAACGACGTGGCGTCGATGGTCGTCGATCTCCCCGGCGGGCGCGTCACCGTCGAGCACGGCAAGAACGGCTGGACGGTGAAGGAGAACGACGACTACCCGGCGCGCGCCGTGAAGGTGCGCCAGGTCATCCTGGCGCTGGCGCAGCTCAAGCTCTTGGAGCCGAAGACCCGCAGCAAGGACAAGTTCTCCAAGCTCGAGCTGCAAGACCCGGACGTCAAAGGCGCCCAGTCAAAACGAGTGAAGCTGTTCGACGGCGCCGGCAAGCCGATGGCCGACGTCATACTCGGCCGTCGCCGCCAGACCCTACCGGGCACCACCCTCGGCGGCGTCTACCTGCGGCGGCCCGGCGACGACCAGACGTGGCTGGCGGCCGGCGGTCCCGACGTCACCGACGAGCGCCGCGACTGGCTGGAACGCAAGATCATCGACATCGACGGGACGCGCGTGAAAAAGGTGGTCATCCGCCACCCGGACGGCGAAACGGTGACGATCTCAAGGCCGACGCCGGAAACCAAGGACTTCGTCCTTGAGAACATCCCGGCCGGCAAGAAGCTGATCAGCCAACCCGGCGTCAACTACGTCGGCGAGGTGCTCGGCAACCTTTTGCTCGACGACGTCAGGAAGTCGGCGGATTCGTTCGATGCCCAGGCGACGGTGACGGCGGACATCGCCACCTTCGACGGGCTGACGGTGCAGGTGCTGGTCAGCAAGCGCGACGGCAAGCACTGGATCCGTCTCGACGCCTCGGCCACCGACGCCGAAGCCAAGACCAAGGACGGCAAGCCCGTCGCCGACGAGGCCAAGGAGATCATCGCCCGCGCCGGCGGCTGGACCTACCAGATTTCCGATTACGCCGCGTCCAACCTTTCCAAGCGCTACCAGAACCTGGTCGAGGACAAGAAGTCCGGCTCCTGACGACGGGCGGCCGGCGCCCCGGAAGTTGGGCTTTTTCGAACGATTTTGAACCGCAGCGGCTGGCGCGCCCGAGAGGACTCGAACCCCTAACCTTCTGATCCGTAGTCAGATGCTCTATCCAATTGAGCTACGGGCGCATTCGCCTTGAGAATCGGCCGCCAAGCCCCAACGCCGGGCCGCCCCGAAGGGTGGCGACCCTACCCCAGGCGTCCGGCCGTGGCAAGAATCCGGAAATACCCCTGCGAGGCCGAAAATAGTGCCTGAAAATAGTAACTTGTCGCGGGATTCCCCATTGAGTAAGATCGCCGTCAAATATCCGGGGGCTGGGGGTCTTTATTTATGGCGCGAAAGAGCTATTGTAGTTTCGACGCCGATTCCCTTCAGAATCAAAGGCAAACGCGCGTGATTTCTGGTCGTGCAATACGAACGATTGTGGCGGGCGCGGTGCTTTTGTTGCCCGCCTGCGCGTTCACCGAAGACACATTGTGGCCGTCGCTGTCGGGGGGCGACCCGGCGGCCGGCAAGAAAGCCCAGAGCGTCCAGACCCAAACCGCCACGGCACAGCCCGTGTCGGCGTCGGCCGCCGCGCCGTCGTCGCCGACGGTTATCGTCGCGCAGCAACCGCCGCCTCTCGGCACCACCAACTTCGAGCCCTCGGGCGTTACCCCCGGCCAGCCGACCGGTACCTTCGTCGGCCAGAAGGTGGTCGAGCTGCGCGAGGAGCTGAAGCGCCTGCAGGCCTCGATCTCGGACCACAACGGACAACTGCAGCAGCTGCGCGGCAAAATCGTCGGCAATTCGCAGCGCTACCACGGCACCATCGCCGCCGTGAACGCGCGGTTGCAGGTCGGCACCACGCCGGGCAACCCGATCCTGGTGCAGCAGTTCAACAGCGCCCAGGCCGACCTCGACCGCATCGCCGGCGACATCACGGAAATGAACGCGCTCGGCGCCCGGGTCAGCAACAATTCGACCATGTCGTCGTATCTGGCGGAGTCGGCTAAAGCCGCGTTCTCCGTCTCCGGCGCCGTCGACGAGGACCATCGCCAGCTAGCCATCCTGGAGGATGAGGTCAACCGCACCGACGTGCTGATCGCGCGGCTGCTGAAAGAAGTATCCGACGACGTCCGTCGCCAAACCAACTACGTCGCCACCGAGCGCTCGAACCTGAACCTGATCTCGGCCGCCATCCGCTCGGGCGAAATCTTCGGCGGTAGCCTGGTCCAGAAGGCGCTGGTGACGGCGACCGCCGGCCAGAACGGCAATATCGCCGCCCGGCCCATGGACACCGCCGGCAAGCGGCCGCTGGTGGTGATCCGCTTCGACCGCGCCAAGGTCCCCTATCAGCAGGCGCTCTACCACGCCGTCAGCCGGGTGCTCGAGCAGCGCCCCGACGCCGTCTTCGACTTGGTCGCGGTGGCGCCGACCGAAGGCGGCACGGCGCGCGTCGCGCTCAACTCCAACAAGGCGCGGCGGCACGCCGAGGAAGTGCTGCGCTCGCTGACGGAGATGGGCCTGCCGGCGGCGCGGGTCGCGGTGTCGGCGAAGACGCTGGCCAGCGCCAAGACCAGCGAGGTCCACTTGTACCTGCGTTGAGGCCGTCCCGCCCGGGGATAGTGTTTCGGCCGGCGCCTTCGCGGCGCCGGTTTTATTTTGGCGCCAATTCCTTGACCGCGCCGGCGCCGCCCACGGCCTACACCGACACGTTGTCGATCAACCGCGTCTGCCCAAGCCAGACGGCGGCCAGCACCCTGGCCGGGAGGGAGGCGTCGGCGACCGGCGCCAGTGTCGTCGCGTCACGGACCGTCAGGTAGTCGACGCGCGTGAAGCCGGCGCGCTCGAGCTGGCTTAAGCCCCATGCGGCTTGCGCGGCTGGCTTGGCGCCGCGAGCGACGTTCTCGGCGACCTGACTGATGGTGCCGAACAGCGCCGGCGCGATTCGGCGCTCCGCGGGCTTGAGGTACGCGTTTCGCGACGATAGCGCCAGGCCGTCGGCGTCGCGCACCGTCGCCACCGCCTCGACGCGGACCGGGATGTCGAGGTCGCGCACCAGCCGCCGGACCACCTGTAGCTGCTGATAGTCCTTCTCGCCGAACACGGCGACGTCCGGCTGCGACTGCAACAGCAGCTTGGTCACCACCGTCGCCACGCCAGTGAAAAATCCGGGCCGGCATTCGCCCTCAAGGATATCGCCCAGGCCCTCGACCCGCACCTTGGTGACGTTGCCGGGCGGGTAGATCTCCGCCGTCCCGGGCTGGAACAGCAAGTCCACTTTCTCCTTCGTCAGCTTGGCCGCGTCCTCGGCCTCGCTGTGCGGATAGGTGGCGAGGTCCTCGCCCGGTCCGAATTGCGTCGGGTTGACGAACAGCGTCGCGCAGGTGCGCATGGTCTTGGCCCGCGCGTGGCGGACCAGTGCCAGGTGCCCTTCGTGCAGAGCACCCATGGTTGGCACCAGTCCGACGGTCTCGCCGGCCTGCCGCCAAGCCCGGACGGCGACGCGCAGATCGCGGATCGTGGTGACGGTTTTCATCGCCCGATTTTCATCGCCCGGGGGGCCGGATCAGGCCTTGCTCTTTGGCCGCGGGGAGGGCAGCGGGAAACAGTGCTCGGGCCCCGGGAACCGCCTCTTGCGCACGTCCTCGGCATAGGCGCGGGCGGCGCGCTCGATATCCGGCCCAAGTTCCGCGTAGCGCTTGACGAAGCTCGGCGTGAAGTCGGAGAACACGCCGAGCACGTCGTCGGTGACCAGGATCTGGCCATCGCAGGCCGGCGACGCGCCGATGCCGATGGTCGGCACCGCCACCGTCTCGGTGATCTGGCGGGCCAAAGGCTCGACCGTGCCCTCGATGACGATGGCGAAAGCGTCGGCGCCGGCGATCGCCTCGGCGTCGGCGAGAACGCGCTTCCATCCCACGTCGTCCTTGCCCTGGATGCGATAGCCGCTCTTGTCGGTGACCTTCTGCGGCAGCAGCCCGACGTGGCCAAGCACCGGGATGCCATGCCCGACCAGGTGGCGGACGGTGCCGGCCATCTCGACGCCACCCTCGAGCTTCACCCCCTGGGCGCCCGTCTCCTTCATCACCCGCGCCGCCGACGCGTACGCGAGCTCGGCGCCCGCTTCGTACGAGCCGTAGGGCAGATCGACGATGACACAGGCACGCTGGGCGCCGCGCATCACGGCGGCGCCGTGGTTGATCATGGTTTCCAGCGTCACGCCGACCGTCGTCTTCATGCCGTAGACGACCATCGCCAGCGAATCGCCGACCAGCAGCAGATCGACGTGCGAATCCAGCCGCTGCGCCATTGGAGTCGTGTAGGCGGTGAGGCAGACCAACGGCACGCCGCCTTTGCGCGCCCTGATGTCGGCAACGGAAATCCGCGGGCGCGCCTGCGATTTTTTTGGTTCCGGCTTGTTCGGCAAATCGCTCCTCCCGGGGAACGCCGGGACTGTAGCAGATCGGTTGCGGATTCTCATGCATCCCGTGCTGCCGAAACGGCACTGCAGCACGA
>Ga0326597_10008534_pt1 | contig 13811 bp, 11 predicted proteins | sample RVTome_12_FD_203789 | JGI IMG/M metagenome (GOLD analysis project Ga0326597, IMG submission 203789) | Soil microbial communities from uranium-contaminated site in the Upper Colorado River Basin, Wyoming, United States - RVT100D185 | ecosystem: Environmental > Terrestrial > Soil > Contaminated >... | reverse complement strand
GATCCCGCGCACCGCCTCTCGGCGCGGTTTCGCGGAAATAGTGTGAATTCCGAGCTGCGCGCGATAGGCGTCGATCAACCGGGCAAAGCGCCGATCGCGCGGCTGCTTGACGACGACGCTGAAGGGAAAGCCACCCGCCGCAAGACGCGCCCCGATCATCGTAAAACTTCCCAAGTGGGCGCTTAAAGCCAGCACTCCACACCCCTTTCCAAGGGCTTGCTCTAGATGTTTTTCACCTTCCACCGCCACCGTCGCGAGAATTTTTCCTCTGGAAAAATGCATCACAGCGGTGGTATCGAGGACGCCGCGGGCAAAATTTTTCCAGGCGCGCCAAACCAATGCCTTGCGTTCATCGGGCGCGCGGATATCCTCGCCCAGCGCAGCAACCAGATTTTCCTCCATGCGAGTTCGGTACGTCCGCAGAAACGCGAATGCGACCCACGCCAACAAGTTCGTGAAGCGAAGGAGCAGCCCGTATGGAATCAGCGGCAATGCGGCGACAAATCCTCGCACCGCGTATTCGCCGACGCGGTAGCGCAAAGCGTAACTGAACCGAGCAAACCGCGAACTTTTATTTTTCCGTCGAGGTGGCATGAGAAAGTTATGAATCCCTTTCAACGGCGTTTCGAGCGTAAGATCACTTTAAAACAAAAAGGCGGTGGTTGGCCAGGCCAACCACCGCCTTGCTTGAACTGCGCTTGATTGATAGACCCCGCCTCAGCGCCCGGCGGCTCTGCGCAAGCGTCGTTCCGTCCGCCTTGAGGGGACACCCCTCCCGCTCTTTCTCCGCCTTGGTGAAAGCCGGTAGACTTTCGCTTGGATAGGGCGCGCGGCGTGTTGCTGCTTCCACGCTTTCAATCCTTGCCGGAGATAGGCGGGATCAAACCCGAGCGTTTCACAGACGTGGCCGAATGAAAACAGCCCATCGCCGTTTTCCGCTATGATCCAAACCTCCGCGTCCTGGAACAGAACCTTCCCTTTCCCGTCGCGGGCGGAAACGTACTTTTGAAAGCATGCGATGGCGTCTTCCAAAACCGCCATCATGAGTTTTTTCTCCGGTTCCAGGTGAAGCTTTCTCCGGTAGGTATCAAGGTACTGGTCCGGCAAAAGGGTGTCGGGCTGGAACAGCGAAGACACCCGCTCTTCCATGCTTAACCCGTTCTCATAACTCATAAAAACCACCTCCCTGTAGCGTGCGGCCTGTTCCGCATCGGACAACGAAACCGTTGATCCTGGTCATGCCGCGCTCGAAAGAGAAGAAGGGCCGATAAAATCCGCGCACGGCGCCCGCGTCAAATCCGCGATCGTCGTTTGGGTCAACACTTCGGTTATTTTCCTTTGCACATCGCTCCACACGCGCTGCATCGTACAGCGGGGCAATTGATCGCAGCCGAGATGCACGTCGAGGCAGGCATTCACGGCGAGCGGGCCTTCAATGGCCTGGATGACGTCGAAGAAGGAAACCGCCTCCGCCGGTCGCGCCAAAGCGTAGCCGCCGCATGAGCCGCGCTTGGATTTGATCAATCCGCCACGTGTCAGGTCCTGAATGATTTTCTCCAAAAATTTTCTCGGCATCCCCTGTTGCTTGGCGATCTCGGCTATGGAGCAGCATTTTTCCGGGTCCTGGTTCGAAAGATATATCACGGCACGCAAACCGTAGTCGACCCGTCGAGGAATCTGCATGAGCGCCATAGCCTTACCCCCTTACCCCGATGCTCTTGGCTTCCCGTTCCCGACTCCCCCGAGGTTGCTCCTGGCTTGCCAATTTCCCTAAAGCCGAAAGCCCCTGTAGGCGTTTGACGATTGCAGGCAGCGTTTGGTTCACAACATCGACCTCTTTTTCCGTATTGAACCGGCCCAAGCTGAAGCGAACCGTCCCCTGAAGCCACTCGGCCGCCACCCCCATGGCCCGCAGAACATGGGAAGGTTCCGAAGAACCGGCGGTACAAGCGGAGCCCGTGGAAGCACAGATGCCTTGTTGGTCCAGCAAAACCAGGATCGATTCGCCCTCCAGATACCTGAAACTGACGTTTGAAGTATTGGGCAGGCGACTTTGCCGCTGTCCGTTCACCCGGCACTCGGGACAGGATCCGAGCAGCGACTCTTCAAAACGGTCGCGCAGCTTGCCGATCCGCTCGGAGTCATCGGCAAGACGGGCCGAGGCGATTTCAGCCGCCTGTCCCATCCCGACAATCCCCGCGACATTTTCCGTCCCCGCCCGCCGGTTACGTTCCTGATGCCCGCCGATGATCAAAGGCGGAAAAGTAATCCCGCGCCTGACGTACAATGCGCCCATCCCCTTTGGCCCGTGGAACTTATGGGCCGAGATCGTCAGCAAGTCCACCGGCAAGGCTCTCATGTCCAGCGGCAGTCTTCCCGCCGCCTGGACCGCATCGACGTGAAACGGAATCCCCCTTGCCTTCACGATCGCGCCGATCTTGTCGATGGGAAAGATCACGCCGGTTTCATTGTTGGCGGCCATGATCGAAACCAGCGCCGTGTCATCCGTCAATGCGTCGCGCAGTTCGTCCAAGTCGAGCATGCCGTCTTGATCCACGCCCAGCCAGGTCACGCGATAGCCTTTCTTTGCCAGATGCTGGCACAGCCCGAGCACCGCCGGATGCTCCACCTGCGTCGTGACGATGTGGCGCTTGTCCGGCCGAGCTTCGAGCATACCGCGAATGGCGGCGTTGTCCCCTTCAGTACCGCAACTCGTAAAGATCACTTCCACCGGGTCGGCGGCGCCGATAAGCGCGGCGACTTGCGCACGCGCTTCGGCTATTTTCCGGCCCACCTGGTTGCCGAAACGATGAATGCTCGACGGATTGCCGTAAAGCTCGGTAAGATACGGCCGCATTGCCTCGAACACTTCCGGCGCGACCCGCGTGGTCGCGTTATTATCGAAGTAGATTTCCCCTGGCATAATTTTTTCTTAATGCTCAGCCATCAAATCGCGGCCGGCTAAACTTAGCGTCATCCGACGCTTCCCTCCAGGCTCACGCCCAGAAGTTTCTGCGCCTCCACCGCGAACTCCATCGGCAGCTCTTTGAACACTTGCCTGCAAAAACCGCTGACGATCATATTGACCGCGTCCTCCGTCGCAATACCGCGCTGCCGGCAATAGAAGAGCTGGTCCTCGCCGATTTTCGAGGTTGACGCCTCGTGCTCCACCTGCGTCGCGTTGTTCAACACCTCCAGATAGGGAAAGGTATGGGCGCCGCACTTATCCCCCAGCAATAACGAATCACACTGCGAATAGTTCCGCGCCCCGCTGGCACCCTTCATGATCTTTACCAAACCGCGATAGGTGTTCTGCCCATGGCCGGCGGAAATGCCCTTGGAGATGATCGTGCTCTTGGTGTTCTTACCGATGTGGATCATCTTGGTGCCGGTGTCCGCCTGCTGGTAATTGTTGGTCAGCGCCACCGAGTAAAACTCGCCCACCGAATCGTCTCCCTGCAAGATGCAGCCAGGATATTTCCAGGTGATCGCCGAGCCGGTCTCGACTTGCGTCCAGGAGATCTTCGAGCGCTTGCCCAGGCACTTGCCGCGCTTGGTGACGAAATTGTAAATGCCCCCCTTGCCCTGCGCGTCGCCCGGATACCAGTTCTGCACGGTCGAATACTTGATCTGCGCGTCGTCGTGCGCGACCAACTCGACCACCGCGGCGTGCAACTGATTCTTATCGCGCATCGGCGCGGTGCAGCCCTCCAGGTAACTCACGGTTGCGCCCTCTTCGGCGACGATTAGCGTGCGCTCGAACTGGCCGGTCTCGGCGGCGTTGATGCGAAAATAGGTCGACAGCTCCATCGGACAGCGCACGCCTTTGGGAATGAAACAGAACGAGCCGTCGCTGAAGACCGCGGCGTTGAGCGCGGCAAAAAAATTATCGGAATATGGCACCACGGAGCCGAGATATTTTTGCACGAGATCGGGGTGGTTATGCACCGCCTCGGAAAAAGAGCCGAAGATAACTCCCATCTCCGCCAACTTGCCTTTGAAAGTCGTCGCCACCGAAACGCTGTCGAAAACAGCATCGACGGCCACACCGGCGAGCTTTTCTTGCTCCCGCAAAGGAACGCCAAGCTTCTCATACATTTTGAGCAGCTCCGGGTCCACTTCTTCGAGACTCTTGGGCCGATCGTCTTTCGCCTTGGGCGCCGAATAGTAGCTGATCGCTTGATAATCGATGGGCGGATAATGAACGTTGGCCCACTTGGGCTCTGCCTGCGATTTCTCTAATTTCGCCCAGTAGCGATAAGCTTTGAGCCGCCAATCGAGCATGAACTCGGGCTCTTGCTTTTTCGCCGAAATCAGACGAATGACGTCTTCATTCAAACCGGGCGGTACCGTATCCGCCTCGATGTCGGTGACGAAGCCGTACTTGTACTCCCCCTGGGTGAGATCTTCGACGGTATGGGTCTCAGTTTTCATTTTTGCGTTTTCCTAAGTCTTACGAAACCATGAACGACTGGCCGCAGCCGCAGGCTTTCTTGACGTTCGGATTCTGAAAGACGAACCCCGACTGCATGAGCTCGTCTTTGTAATCCAATTCGGTGCCGCTCAAGTAGAGCAGGCTCTTCATGTCCACCAATATTTTTGCGCCGTCCTTTTCGAAAATCTTGTCGGTTGTTTTGGGTTGATCGAAATCGACTTTGTATTGCAAACCCGAACAGCCCCCACCCACGACCTTCACCCTCAGCCCCTGACCTTCGCGATTTTCAGCGGCGACGACCTCTTTGATTCTTGCCGCGGCACGGTCGGTTAAAACGACTCCAATGGCCATACCTTCGTTCCTCCGCAAACCAACGGCTATGAAACTCTCTCCCGTAGATTTATCTCGGCTTGACGCCGGTTTTGCATCTTGGCCTTTATGGTTTTGTAAACGGGCGAGAGCGCTCTTAATCGGCGCACTTCCTCGACCACGCGCTTAATCGTGAAATCGACTTCGTCTTCGGTATTGAACCGGCCGAGACCGAAACGGATCGAGGTGTGGGCCAGTTCTTCCGGTACACCGATCGCGCGCAGCACATAGGAAGGCTCCAAGCTCGCCGAAGTGCAGGCCGAGCCGGTGGAGACCGCGATTTCCTTGAGCGCCATCAAGAGTGACTCGCCTTCCACGTAGGCGAAGCTCACATTTAGGTTTCCCGGCAGTCGTTTTTTCAGGTGACCATTGACATAAACGTCATCTAACTCGCCGAAAATGCCTTCCTTAAGTCGCTCACGCAGCCCAACGAGACGCTCGGCCTCCGCCGCCATTTCCCTTTGAGCGATCTCGCAAGCCTTCCCCAAACCGACGATGCCGGGAACGTTAAGTGTTCCCGAGCGCATGCCACGCTCGTGCCCCCCGCCGTCGATGATCGGCGCAAGCTTGACGGGCGGTTTGCTCGACCGCACATAGAGTGCGCCGATCCCTTTCGGACCGTACATCTTGTGCGCAGTCAGAGAGAGCAAGTCGACTCCGAGCTCGTCAACGTCAACGGAAATCCTGCCGACTGCTTGGGTCGCGTCAGTATGAAACAGAACCCCTCTCTCCTTCGCCATGCGGCCGATCTCTTTGATCGGCTGGATCGTGCCGATCTCGTTATTGGCCTGCATGATCGAGATAAGTATCGTTTTCCCCGTAATCGCCTCGCCCAGCCGTTGGAGATTGATCAGTCCATCGGGGTCCACCGGAAGATAGGTCACGCGATAGCCATGTTTCTCTAGAACCTTGCAACTGTCCAAGACCGCTTTGTGCTCGGTGACGCAGGTCACGATATGATCGCCCTTTTCCTTGTAGGCCTCGGCGACACCCTTGATGGCGAGATTGTCCGACTCCGTCGCGCCGCTGGTAAAGACGATCTCGCGCGGCGATGACGCGCCGATTATTTTTGCGACCTGCTCACGGGCCATATCGACGGCGGCTTCGCTTTCCCACCCGAAGGCGTGGCTCCGGCTCGCGGCATTGCCGAACTTCTCCGTAAAATAGGGAAGCATCGCCTCCAACACCCGCGTGTCCACGGGAGTGGTCGCGTGATTATCCATGTAGATCGGAGTTTGAACCTTCATATGATCCCGCCAAGCCGACAACGCCGACACAGTGCGAACTGCGCCATATTCCAGACTAATTAGGTATGATATCAAATTAACTCAATCGAGCCTTTGAGTCAACTATTTTTGCGTTTTGCCAACTACTTGAAATATCTATACATTATTGATCGAAGTGACCCGAGTGACAGGCGAGATCAATCGGTTCAGAGCTGTTTCAATAGTTTTCTTAAGTACTGACCGGTCGCGGACCGATCGACGACGGCGATATCTTCAGGGGTTCCTTTGGCCACAACCTGGCCCCCCTCCGCACCGCCTCCTGGCCCGAGGTCGATGACGTAATCCGCCGATCTGATGACATCGAGGTTATGTTCGATCACGACCATCGAATTCCCGTCATCGATTAGACGATGAAGCAGCTCCAAGAGCTTCCGCACGTCGTCGAAATGGAGGCCGGTCGTTGGCTCGTCCAAAATATAGAGAGTCCGGCCAGTGGATCGTCGCGCCAGCTCGCGGGCGAGTTTGACCCGTTGCGCCTCACCGCCGGAAAGCGTCGACGCGACTTGATCGAGGCGAAGATAGTTGAGGCCGACTTCTCTCAGCGCGCGCAGTTTTGCGTAGACGGCGGGAAGCGGATTGAGCAACTGCAACGCTTGATTGACCGTCAGCGCCAGCACATCCGCGATGCTCATGCCTTTGTATTTCACCGCCAACGTCTCGCGGTTGTAGCGAGCGCCTTTGCAGACATCGCAGGTGACTGAAATTTCCGGGAGAAAATTCATATCGACCCTGACGACGCCGTCGCCGGCGCAGGCATTACAGCGGCCGGCGCGCGCGTTGAACGAGAAACGATCCGCTCTGAAACCGCGAACCCTTGCCTCGGGCAGTTGCGCGAAGAGCTCTCGGATTGGATCGAAGAGACCGGTATAGGTCGCCGGAGTCGAGCGCGGCGTGCGCCCGATGGGAGCCTGATCGACGCCGACCACCCGGTCAAACAGCTCCGATCCGATCAGCTCGTCAAACGCGCCGACCTTCGCTTTGGCGCGGTGCAGTCTGGCAGCCATGGCGTTGTAGAGAATATCCATGACCAGACTGCTCTTGCCGGCGCCCGAAACTCCGGTTACGCAGGTCAATGTGCCGCACGGAATTTCCACCGTGAGGTTCTTCAGGTTGTGCGCGCGCGCCCCGGTTATTTCTAAGAAGCGCCCGCTCCCTTTGCGGCGGCGCGAAACGGCGACCTCCAGGCGGCCCGATAAATATTGGCCGGTAAGGGAATGACCGTCGCGCGCCAGTTCCTGCGGCGTCCCCTGGGCGACGATTTCTCCGCCTTGATCGCCGGCTCCCGGTCCCATGTCGATCACGTGATCGGCGGCCAGAATCGCTTCCGGGTCATGTTCGACTACGATCACGCTGTTGCCCTGATCACGCAGTTGTTTGAGCAGCGCGAGCAGCCGCGCGTTATCGATCTGATGCAGTCCGATGCTCGGTTCGTCGAGAATATAGAGCACTCCCGCCAAACTCGAGCCGATCTGGGTGGCGAGCCTGACTCGCTGCGCTTCGCCGCCCGAAAGACTGAGCGACGGACGATCGAGGCTCAGGTAACCGATCCCAACCTGGAGCAAAAAACCAAGGCGGTCGGTGATCTCGCCCAAAGCTCGCTGGCCGATCCGCTTGCGCCTCTCGTCCAAATCGAGCGACGTGAAATACCCGAGCGCTTGATTGACCGGCAGCGAAGCGACTTCAGCAATACTCTTGCCGCCGAGCTTGACGGCGAGGCTTTCTTTTTTCAATCGCGTGCCACCGCATTGTCCGCAGAGCTGGGCGTCGGTCTCTTGCTCGATGCCTTGCGGTCCCCCATGTTGTTTCGAGCCAACTCCCGAGCCGCCGCATGCGGGGCAGGCCCCTTGAGGAGTGTTGAAGGAAAAAAGCGCCGGGGTGATCTCGGGAAGCGAGATTCCGCATTGCACGCAGGCGAATTTCTGACTGAAGATCAGTTCCTCCGCCGGTTCCTCGCCGTGGAGCCCCACGGCTAAGCCCGTGGGGCGGAATCCTGAGCGAGAACCCCCGGCCAAGTCGGGGGCTCGAGTCGAAGGGTCGGCTCTGTGAATCCCGACTTTGATCACTTGCGCTCCCATGCGTGAGGCGATTTCAAGCGAATCCGCCAAACGTTTCTCTGCGCCCTGGCGCAGGACGAGGCGATCGACGATCAAATCGATCTGGTGCGGCTGATCTTTTTCAAGATGGATTTTCTCTGACAATTCACGAACCGTCCCATCGACTCTCACCCTGGCAAAACCTTCCCGCGCCAACTCGCTGAGACGCTCGCGCTGATCGCCCTTAGAATCCGACACGATGGGCGCCATCACAAGGACTCGCGTCTGCGCTGGAAGAGTAAGCAACTGGTCGACGATCTGCTCCACGGTATGCGCCCGGATCGCCCGGCCGCATTGAACGCAGCTCGGTTCGCCGACGCGCGCGAAGAGCAGTCGCAAGTAGTCGTAAATTTCGGTTACCGTGCCGACGGTCGATCGGGGCGTATAACTGCCGGCCTTTTGCTGGACGGCGATGGCGGGAGAAAGCCCGTCGATAAAATCCACATCCGGTTTTTCCAACTGCCGGAGGAACTGGCGCGCGTCGACGGCGAGCGACTCCAGGTAGCGGCGCCGTCCTTCGGCGTAAAGCGTATCGAAAGCGAGAGAAGATTTGCCCGACCCGGAAACACCGGTGATAACGACCAGTCGATCGCGGGGAATTTCTAAATCGATGTTCTTGAGATTATGAACTCGCGCCCCTTTGATGACGATTTTGCCCGCCATCTGCGATCCTATTGGCTTTCGAGCTCCCTGAGTTTCCCTTCGACGATAGCGCGATACTCTTTGAGCTTTTCGGCCGACTGCGCTTCGAAGCGCAGCACCAGCGCCGGCTGGGTGTTGGAGGCGCGGATCAGCCCCCAGCCCTCGGAGAACTGCACCCTTACGCCGTCGACATCGATGATCTTGTAGTGTCGGCGGAAATACTCCTTGGCTTTTTCCGCGATGGCGAATTTCTTGTCGTCCGGGCAATCCACCCGGATCTCGGGGGTCGACACGGTTTTCGGCAGATCGGCCAACAAAGCCGACAACGGCCGCTCGGATTTGGCGAGAATCTCCAAGAGCCGCAGCGAGGCGTAGATCGCGTCGTCGAAGCCGAAGTAACGTTCCTTGAAAAACATATGGCCGCTCATTTCCCCCGCCAACAGCGCGCCCGTCTCTTTCATCTTCGCCTTGAGCAGGGAATGGCCCGCCTTCCACATGATCGGCTTGCCGTTATGTTTCGCGATGTCGTCATAGAGCCGCTGCGAACATTTGACTTCAGAGATGATCACCGCCCCGGGGGTGCGTTGGAGCACGTCGCGGGCGAACAGGATCAGCAACTCATCGCCCCACATGATAGTGCCGTTTTCATCCACCGCGCCGACCCGATCGGCGTCGCCGTCATAGGCGATCCCCACGTCGGCTTTTTCTTTTCTGACCTTTTCAATAAGCATCTCTAGGTTCTCGGGCACCGTCGGATCGGGATGGTGGATCGGGAAACGGCCATCGGGAGTGCAGGCGATTTCCCAAACGGTGCACCCGAGTTGCCGAAAAATCGGCGGCGCTACGGGTCCGCCGACGCCGCTGCCGGCATCGATAACGATTTTCATGGGCCGGGCCAATTTAGGGACATCGCGCATCAGATAATCGTGATAGGGCGGCACGATTTCATAGCGTTCGACTTTGCCGCCGGGTTTTTCGCGGAACTCGCTACGTTCCATTTTGGCTCGGATCTCCTGAATCTGCTGACCGTAGAGCGTGTCCTTGCCGAGGCACAGCTTAAAGCCGTTGTACTCGGAGGGGTTGTGGCTCGCGGTCACCTGAATGCCGCCGTCGACGTCGAGATGGAATAGAGAAAAGTAAAGCAGCGGCGTCGGACAGACGCCGATGTCGTACACTTGCAGCCCCGTCGAAGCCAGACCCTCGATCACCGCTTCGGCGTAGAGGTCGGAAGTCGCGCGGCAATCGCGGCCGACGGTTACCCGCTTGCCGCCCTTTGCGGCGATCATGGTGCCGTGAACCTTGCCTAACAGTAGAGCGAACTCTTTGTCGAAATCCTGCTCCGCCAACCCGCGAATGTCGTACTCTCGAAAAATCGCCGGATTCACTTCCCCCTCCGTTTCATGTTCCGACGCGCCAGCCGCGCCGCCAAAAGGATCGCCTCTTTCATGCTCGATGCATCCGCCTTGCCCTTGCCGGCGATGTCGTAGGCGGTGCCGTGGTCCACCGACGTGCGAATGAACGGCAGTCCCAAGGTAAGCGCCACGCCGCCGAAAAAATGATGCAGTTTGAGCGGAATCAAGCCCTGGTCATGATACATGCATACCACCGCATCATAGTCGCCGCGCGCCGCGTGATAAAACAAGCTGTCGGCGGGCAGCGGTCCCTGCGCACGGATGCCCATCCGCGCCGCGGCCCGCACCGCCGGCGCAATGATCTCTTTTTCCTCTTGGCCGAAAATCCCTTCCTCGCCCGCATGGGGGTTCAGGGCCGCAACCGCGATGTGCGGACGCGTGATGGCAAAAAAATCACGCAGGCCGCGCTGCGTCAATTCCAGCGTCGTTCGAATGCTGTTCCGCGTGAGTCCGCGCGATACTTTCATGAGCGCCACGTGACCGGTCACCGGCACGACCCGCAGCTTGTGGCCGATCAGCATCATGCGGCACTCGGGCGTGCCGCCGATTTCGGCGAGCATCTCCGTGTGTCCCGGGTAGTTGTAACCCGCGTCGATGAGACTGCTCTTGCTGATCGGCGCTGTGGCGATGGCATCGGCGAACCCGGACAACGCCAGTTGGGCGGCCACACAGATGTAACGGTAGGCGGCGTGCCCGGCGGCTCTAACGGGCGTCGCGGGACGTGATTGCTTTGGGCCCAGCTCCGACAAAGAGCAAACAACGAAGCGATTACCTCGCTCCAACATCGCCGAGAGCGGCTGCCCGGTTTGCCAGCGAATCAATTGCGGGGAATTTTTACCGCCGAGCTTTGTCCGATTAAGCACTCCCCAATCGCCCAAGATCAGGGGGTGGCAGACTCTCCGGATTGCAGGATCGGTCAAGGCCTTAAGAATCACCTCGGGACCGATCCCGGCGGGATCGCCCATGGTGACGGCGACAATCGGTTTACGCAGCATAGACTCCTGGATGGTCCACCAAAGATGGTTGGCGCGATTATCCCCGCTTCCCAGCCCCGAGGCAAGGCATTACGGTTTTTTGGAAGAGAAAGGATTCAGCGAATCGATGATGGAGGAGAAAAAACCATCCGATTGCTTCTCGGCAGGCTTTTCAGGGGGAGGAGGAGACAAGACATCGGGGACAACATCGTCATTGGCCTCGGAAGTGAAAAGCGGCACTCCCAAGACACTGACAATTTTTTTTCCGTACATCGGGCTTTTGGGATCATTTTCTTCTACATCTATTTCCTTCGAGACGTAGGAAAGCGGGTTGAGGTAACTAACCCAACTTCGCTCCGTGCTCTTATTCGAGCGCGGCGATCTTGCCACCAGGGAATCGACCGTGCCGGCATTCACGTCCTCAGCCTTGAACACGACTCCCGGGATTTTGACGTCGACGTGATGCTTCTTTCTGAGGTCGCTCTTGACCCATTTTCCGAAACGCTCGTCCAGCGCTTTAGCGTAGAGTTCCTCCTTAATCTTGGGCGCGACGGTGGCAAACGGCAGCACCTTTCCCGGATCGCGAGCCTCCAATTTGACGATATGAACCCCCATGCTCGAACGAAACGGCTGGCTCACTTGCCCCACGGATAATTTTTCAAAGGCGACCTCTTCGATTTCCTTGACCAACGTTCCGCGTTGCACCCAGCCGATGTTGCCGCCGTCCGCGTGGCCCGCTCCGTCGGAATATTCGATCGCCAATTTGGCGAAATCCTCGCCGGCCTTTAACCGTTCGTAGATCCCGCCGGCTTTGCCGAAGATCGCTCGGAGATCGTCCCCAGATGCCTTTCCCGGCACGGACAACAGGATATGGCGCAGTTGAGCCCGCTCTCCCGAGCTATATTTCTTCATGTTGAGTTTGTAATAGCGCTCGGCGTCTTCGTTGGAGATATTGACCTTGGCGCGGACCTGGCGGTTGATCATTTCATTTTTCTCGAGTTCGCGTTTCACCGATGCCCGGTAGCTGGCCAAAGTCTGTCCTTCGCGGCTCAGGGCAGTCCGAAGGTCGTCGTCGCTCAGTTTGTTGCGCGTCTTGATCTGTTCGATGTACTCGTCCACTTCCGCGTCGCTGACTTTGATGCCCGCTTCGCGGATTTCGGTTTCCAACAGCTTCTCGGTAACAAACTGTTCGAGGACATCACGGTCCGCATCATTGATGCGGCTTAAATCCCCCGTCGGGAATTCAATTTTGCCCTTGGTCATCGCGAAGACTTTGATATTGGTCAACGTGTAAGGCTCGCCGTCGATGACCGCGATCAGTTGTTCGATGACCGCGGCCGAAAGCATCGCCGGAAGGCTAACGACAAGAAGAAGGGAAAAGAGAATGCGGTATGACAGCGGTGGCCTCATCATAAGCGGGCAAACCTGACGTGAGGTTGCCTATAATCGCTATCACACTCGATTTAAAAAACCAACTCCGGCGGCACCCTAGCCCGGATTATTCATGATAGTGGGCAAAACCGCTACACTGCGTCGATCGAGGGGTGAGCCTGGAGGAGGCGAAGGCACATAGCCGGGGCGTTTCAATGGCGTCTCTGGCGCTCGGCTCGGTGTTCGCTTCTTTCCAGGTGTCCGCTCCATAACCCCAGCTAGCAGGCCGCTACAAGGCACAGGCCCATTGCCTTCGCTCCGGAGGGCTCGCCCCTCGATCGGTGTCAGCTGTGAATAACCTGGACTAACTGACCGCGCTGGCGGCGATCTGGTGGGAGGTCGAGTTGCCGACCTCAAAGATCTCCACTTTGGGAGCGCCTTCAATCACCCGCGACAGGGCCTTCAAGACCTCGGGGTATGTCTTCCGATTATAAGCCTCCGCGTCGTCTTTCTTATCCCAGAGACTGATGGCGACTGCCTCATTACGTTCCGGAGAGACGAAGCTGATTTCATCCTCAAATCCTTTTTGTCTTCGGAGCAAAGGAATGATCTCACCCTCAAGGATGCGGGTAAACTCCGCCGTGCTCTTGGCCTTGAGTTTAAAACTCACGTTACGACTATACATTTCAACCTCCTGGGTTGGACCGATTAGAGGGTTACGGATGGTAGGCTTACTTGAAGAATTTCAGGTAACCGCTGAGTGAAACCCTATGCCATGCATTGCTATCAATCTACACCGGCCGGTAACGGATTGCTGTCTAGTATTGGACAGCTTTGAAAAGAATTACCAGGAAGCAAGAGCCCTTAACGAGCTAAAACTTATCAGCTTTTGTTGTTTTTCATCGTACAAGGCTAGGCCTAGCGACTTGATGCTCGTTCGGATGGTCACGGGCTTGATCGCGTGAAAAGCGGGAGTGTCATCGTGGCAGCGTTGCAGGTTGTAATTGGGAATGCTTGGTCGAACATGATGAATGTGATGCAGTCCGATGTTGCCTGTGAACCACTGGAGGATTTTCGGCAGCTTGAAATAAGAACTACCGTCTAGCGCCAGTTTCATCGGATCCCAAGATTCGTGGCGCGCCCAATAGGCGCTCTCAAATTGATGCTGAATATGGAACAGCCACAATCCGAGGCTGGCGCCGACCAATATGACGGGCAACTGAATCAAG
>Ga0326597_10008533_pt1 | contig 13811 bp, 13 predicted proteins | sample RVTome_12_FD_203789 | JGI IMG/M metagenome (GOLD analysis project Ga0326597, IMG submission 203789) | Soil microbial communities from uranium-contaminated site in the Upper Colorado River Basin, Wyoming, United States - RVT100D185 | ecosystem: Environmental > Terrestrial > Soil > Contaminated >... | reverse complement strand
CGATGTTTCCCGTGGCGACGATCAGATTGGCGGCGGCGCGCGCCGTATAGTCGCTATAATACCAGCGGTCGACGCCATAGCCGATGCGAATCGCCGCCGGCTTGCGCAGAGCGAACTCGCGGGCGAGGTCGCGGATCGTCTGTGCCGGCACGCCGGTAATCGCGCCGGCGCGCTCGGCGGAATAATTCCGCGCCAGCTCGCGCAGGAGCTCGAACGCCGGAGCGCAATCGATCGCGCTGCCGTCGGCGAGCGTAAATCGATAGCTGCCGTGGAGCGCCGGCGCGGCGCAGTTGCCCTGCGCCGCCGCGCATTCGAGGGACGAATCCCATACCGAATAATCCGTAGCGTTGCCGTCAAAAAGCTCCGCCGCACGCAAAAAAGCGCCGTTGTCGCGCCGGACCAGAAACGGCGCGTTGGTGTGGCGACGCAGGAACGCATCGTCTTGCCAGCCCTGGCGCAAGATTTCATCGAGCAGGCCGAGCGCCAGAGCGGTGTCGGTGCCGGGGCGAGGCGAAATCCATTGATCGGCGCGCTGAGCGGTGACGCTGCGGTTGGGATCGATGCAGACGAGCTTGGCGCCGCGCTGTTGAGCCTCCATGACGAAGTGAAAGTCGACCAGGCGGGTGTTGGCGCCGTTGCCGCCCCAGAGCAAAATCATGCGCGAATTGACGGCATCGGCCATTTCATCGCCGCCCGGCCTGAAGTAGGTCGACGCCGGCACGCCGAACATGTATTCGAGTCCCTTGGGTACGCCGTAGTCGACGCCGCCGGCCCGATGAGCCGTGCCGCCGATGGCCGCCGCGAAGCGCTGCGCCGAGCCTCGCGGCAGCACTCCCGCGGCGCCGCTGCCGGCGAAAAACGCCAAAGATCGTGGGCCGTACTGCTCGGCGACCTTGCGCAGCCGCTCGGCGAGCAGGTCGAACGCCTCGTCCCAACTCATTCTCTGCCATTGACCTTGGCCGCGCTCGCCGACTCGCCGCAGGGGATAAAGTAGGCGATCCTGGTGGTACTGATACTCCAAGCGCGCCATGCCCATGGCGCAGACCCGACGGTCGTATTCCGGCAGCGAAAAAGCGCCCGGCTCGATTTTTACGATCCGCCCGTTCTCGACGTGCGCGGTGATGCCGCAGCGGGGGCTGGCGTGGCAATTGGGATCGCAAACGGTTCTGATCAAGCGAGTGTCAGTCACGGCTGGTAGCATTCCGGGGACCGCCGATGACTTCGCGTACTCGGCCGGCGCACCGACGCGGCGATTGCATCCGATCGATTTCGCGGGTCGTCGCGGCTTTAGCCCCGATTCCGCAATAGGAAAGTAACGTTATGAGCGAGGGGCAAACCTGCCGCAACGAAGACAATGCTTTTGTACCTCTGAGCTCAGGACGGATCTCGCTGCTGTGCGAATATTGTCGGAGTCATAAGGATTGTGCCAAGCGGCAGAAAAGATTTTGAAACAGCACGCCTGGGTGTCTTCGCCGCTCCAGGCCTGTCCTGAGCGCAGTCGAAGGGTTCACCCCCTCGCTCATGTTCAACTGCGGACGTCGGCTTTAGTTGGTCAACGCGGATGACGTGTCGTTCCGGCCCAGCCGGTTTCGGAAACATCGATGATCACGCCGTCGGGAGCGCTGTATTTAACCTCAACGTTGATATGCGCCGGCAGCCCTTTTCTCAGGCCGAGCGCATCATTGATATCGTCGCGAATCGGCGCTCCCGCGACGGCGAGCCGTTTCTCGACATCGGCCAGTTTGTCGACTTCAAAGCCGATGTGATGCAGTCCCGTATACTCCTTACCCTCGGGCACGCCGGCGGTCTGGTCGTTTTTGAATTTCAATATGGCAAGGTTGATGTCTCCGTCAGTGAGGTGGTAGCCAAGCGCGCCCGGACTGTTGATCTTGGCGATTTCACGCAAGCCGAACACTTCGATGTAGAACTTTGCGGTTTTGTCCGGGTCCTGAGTTGAGATCGCGATATGTTTGATCTTTGCCATGGGACCTCCCTCTGAGCCGGTATCCATCACTCTACGGCGGCAGCATAGCCGAAATCGCTTCGCTGATTCAAGGAAGGCAAGGAGGTGGTGTCCTAATTCGCAGCACGCTGAAACCCGTCTTTGTACTCCTCCGCGAGACACTTAGAACAGACCCGGCCAGCGGACTCCATCAAGGATTTCTGATCAGTATGAATTTGTAGCCCGCCGGAGCGACTGTTATTCTCAACCGTGGAGGTATGCTATGGCAGCCGATAAGCGAACCCCTGTTCGAATCTTTCCCGAGAGTAGTATCCACCGAATTGGCCAAAAATCGTTGCATCATGCCGATGAAGGAGATGCCATATGAATCGACCATGGCCTGCGACAGGAATGCTTGAACCCTTCCGCATGATTGCCATCGCGCTTCTATTGCCATTTTTGTTCGATAGGGTGATTGGTGTGATTGGTGTCACCCATTAGCCGGCAGGTCAAGTAGGCGCAGACGTTCCCGTGAAAAAGAATGCTCTTCTTTCCCTCTTTTTCCCCTTCTCGCACAGGCCGTGATCTTTAGTTACGCGCCCCCGTTTTCTTTTCATGCGGTGTCGGACGCTGGTCCCCATCAGTCGGGTGAATCAGGTAAGTCTACAGCAGGGCATTCTCAATCGCGCTCACCAATTCCGCCTTCGGCACCGCGCCGACGATCTGCTCCTTCACGGCGCCGCCTTTTAGGATGATCAGATTGGGGATGCCGCGGATGCCGAGTTTCTCAGTCAGATTTTCAATCTCAAATTGTTGGCTCTGAACGTGTTTTGCCAGCTTTGCTAACTCCGTTTTTCGGACGAACATAGCTCCTCCGTAATTGTTGACTCTGCCAAATCAGGGTTTGCACGTGCAACGCGCATGCGTTGGTAGTTTATCGGAAATCCAACCGCAATGAGATGTAAATTGGGTTCGGTCCCGCCCGTATTTTGTCATAACAACTGCGTCAACCCCGTATCTTGTCACTCCTAACGGGAAGTCTAGCCCCTGTTGAAGAACTTTATGGAATGGGTGTGCGGATGGTCTACGAATTGCTCAATCCCTCTATTGGAGGCGTCGTATGAAACTCATCCTAATTTTGGTAGTTTTGCTTGCTCCGAGTATCGCTTTCGGCCAAAAGCTCCCCGGCAATTTCACCTGCCAGGATTTAATAGACGTAGCCGACGGTAGGGCATCTCGTAGTACCGACGGGGGCCGAACCTACGTTCCAATCAACGTGCCACGTCCGAGGGACGCCTTCGGTCAAGCTCTATTGGCGCACGATACATATCTGTGTCGGCGACTAGCTCGCGGAGAGATCACGGTCGCAGAGTTTGACGCGCTCCACGCAGAGAAAATGCATCAACTGGGGGGCGAACGAAATAAGGTTTTGGTGGAACGGAAACAAATGGAGAACCAGCAGAGAGCACTCCAGAATCAGCAACAGGTCATACGTAACCAACAAGCGGAAATACAAACACAGAGAGAGGCGGTGCAGGTACAACGGCAGACCGCCGTCATTCAAGCCCTACAAGCCGAAGCCGCTCGCCAACAGCAGGAACACCAGCATCAAGAGCGGATGCAACAACAGCAAATCCAACAGCAACAGCTAGAACAGATTCGACAGGAGCAAGCCAGGCCGAAACCGCTCTCCTGCTTCGGTGGTGGCGGAGCCATTTATTGTAACTAGAGACGGGTTTTACACGAGAAAAACGTGGAATCTGGTAAGGGAAAAAGAACATGAGCGTTCTGGTGGAAGCGATTAACGTCATCGTACGCCGAGAAACTCTTGAGCGGAAATATCCTGGTGGGCTGGACGCCTACGCAACAGACTGCCGCAACACATTCTGCGCGGACGATCATCTCACGCGGGCCGGGTTTATGAATTCAGCCGAGGTCCAAACATTCATAGACCGCCTAGTGTCGCTTGGGTTTGTGTTCCACGACGGTGAGAAGTTCGTCGATGTGGCCGGCGTTGACCAGGCAGTTGGAGTTACAGCTCCATGTGATTGGCTCCAGGCCGGGAAGTTTCCTGAAGGCTTCGCTGGCTGTTGGCTCAAGGGAACTGAAGACACATGGACCGCATTCCCAGAAGACCGGACTCCTGAAAGCGTGGTGGCGGCAAAGGTATACCTTCCGCCTGAGGGTGAACACGAGTTTGTACGACACGAGCGGAATCTCACTATTTTGAGACACAAGGAAACTGGAGAGTTGCGTTATACGGCGCGTGTGCGGGATCAGGCGGGGCAAGACGAGACGAAATGGCATTACGGAAACCGGTGTACGGGAGTGACGGCTCCGTTTATCAACGAATTGGACCGAACACATACGACAACCGTGGGAATAGCTGGCAGCAAATAGGTCCAAACACTTACGGCTCGAACGGCACTTTCTGCCAGCGACTCGGGCAGAGCATTTACTGTCGTTAGCCTCTCAGTTTGAAATGTATCGGAGACCGCTAGCAGAACAATTGAGTTAAATGCAAATGAAGAAACGCAGAGATAGGCTTAAAAAGAGCTTGGCTAGCGCGCTACTGATTTGGATTTTGTGGTCGCAAGACTATCAACTGGCGCCGCCTGATCTAGAAATTAAAAACAAGCTGTTTGAGCCACACGATACGTTTGACACGAAAACAGACTGCGTGCGCACTGGCGAGCAGCAAGCACAGAAATTAGCACAGACTTGGAGGTCAACTTCTTACGGGCGCGGGCGGGTTATATTTTCTGAGGATGGATTAGGTGTTTCTCTACTAATAGATAAATTCCTTCTTGGCACTCGCTATTTCTGCTTTCCTTCGAACTTTGATCCTCGCGGTCCAAAAGGCTGAAAGCATCTGCTGCCTTGATTGGACTCAGTAACAATGTTCACCAGGGCGACGCGAAGGCGAACGACCTCCGTCGCGAAGAGATTATTCAAGCACTGCGGCTTCCATCGTTGCGATGCCCACAGGGCTCAAATACGTGATCTGAATTATCCGCGGTTTGACGGACGCCTTACATAGGGGACGATTTCATCCCGTGAAAGTTTTCATTATTGGTGCTGGCTTCACTAAGGCGATATTCGAGCAGGCGCCGCTGAACGCAGAGCTACTTCCATTTCTTGCGAAACGACCAAACGCTTCAGCATCCCGGAAGCTAATTCGGCGGTATGACATCAGCGACATTGAAATTGCTATCACCAGGCTCGATGCTGATATTGCATTGGGGGGGCATGAACACCTTCGCGAATTGCGTCACGAGGTCGAGCGAGAAATAGTTGAATATTTCGACTCCGATGTTTTTAATGCAACAAACAAACGAGTTGATAGTATCCCTTGGCTTTGTCATTTTCTGGACGATGTAGTTTCTGCGGGAGATGTCGTTCTCAGCTTAAACTACGACTGCTTCGTCGAAGGAGCGTTAGATTACCGAGAAAAATGGACCCCAAATGGCGGTTACGGACCTGAACTGAAGCACATGCTAACCGAAAATGACGCGCCTAGCCCTGTCGAGGTTCTAAAGATACACGGCTCAACGAGCTTTCGAATCGATAAAGATCTAGGCAACGTTGAAAAACAGCAAGTTAATCTGGCAATCAATGAAAAATACTTCCCGAGATCCGGTAAGAACAGAAATTTGGACTTCGGCAGTGAAGACGCGAAGACATATCTCATTGCACCAAGTTACGTTAAGCGTCCCACTTACGAAATCTCCCGTTTGATGCTTTGGTCACTAGAGGAGGTCGCCAAGGCTGAAACTCTCATTGTCCTCGGATGCGCATTGCGACCCGAAGACATGTTTTTATATGTGCTCCTAACCGCATTTACGGACGGCTACTCTCCAACAGAGCGGAAAATCATCGTGCTCGATCCGAAAGCAGAAGAGCTTGTTTTCAATATCAAAACCTATTTAACCGTTGACGACTCTTTTTGCATGGTTTCCATTCCAGAGAAGTTACAACAAGATTCCGTTGAGCGCTTACTGCAAATGATCCAAAAGTGATTTTTGACCGTGGTTTGATGTGATCCGGCAACCGATGGATTTCGTCGTGAACGGGCAAATTATTTTAAATATTTATGATTTGTTAGCTGTAATCGTGCGCTGGGCTTCGTGCTCATAGCTGCGAAATTGGAAATTTTGTTTTGCCGGTTTCAGAGACAATTCTGGAAAAACTGATGAGACCGAAGGAGTCGCGGTGAACAGCGTATGATGCTTTTCTTTACAAGGGTTCGGGTAGGCAAGAATATCTCAATGAATATTCGCTCAAGGAGGTGAAAACGTGCGCGCTCGTGCAATCAAGGACTTGTCACAGCTTCCCGACCCGGATTTCTTCGCCACGGTGGCAGAAGGACTGATTCTAATTGTTCAGAATGCAGTTCGGCTTTATGACAGCGCGGTGATGCTTAACGAGAGCAAGCACTTCCATGGTTCAAGCGTCCTAAAGTATCAAGCTGAGGAGGAAGCATCTAAGTTTCTAATTCTTTTAGACGCGGTTCGTTGTCCACGAAATCCTTCCGACCGTTTTTGTGGACAGCTCGGTAGGTTCAACAACCATCTCGCGAAGGGCCTTTACGCTCGCGCCTATGGCGCGCGCCCAGAAACACTGGAACGGCTTCAAATCTACCTCGATACCTTCCGCGAAGAACTTTATCTCGACGGTCCTAATGGGATCGACTGGATTTTTCGGAATGAAATATTCCAAGGCCGCGAGAGTGAGCTGTATGTTGATTACATGTCTACCGATGAAGGCCACTTTTGGCACGATCCAGGGATTGCATATAAGGTTGAAAGTGCGGAAGTCCTGCAGTGGATCATAGAGCCGAAAGCTCTTCAGGCTGCCAGATCTCTGTTTGACATCGGAATTGCTCAGAAAGATGCTTTAATCCTCGTCGCAGACATCTGGCGCTCCGTTTCTATAAAACCCGAGACGCCTTCGCATGAAATCCGAGCGTTGAACCAACAAACACTAAAGAAACTCGACTCTACGGGAATTCTCAGGAAACAGCCTGCTGACATCTATGGGAGTATCATTGACGACTGGCAATTCCCTCTTTATGACCTCGACCTCAAACTAATACCCGTGGACATCAATACCCTACGCGAACGCCAAGATAGTTGGAACCCCGATTATTATTAGGGTGCTCTAAACCTGACAGCTATTTTTGCGTTGCGGAAGGCGACAACGAGGAGCGCCGCATCAGGTGCCGGATTTAACTCCCGGCAATCGACGTAGGTGGCCGTTCTTTTGGTGGTTCGTTAAATGGTTCGTCTTATTGCAGGGCTTTCTCAATCGCGCTCACCAACTTCGCTTTCGGCACCGCGCCGACGATTTGCTCCTTCACCGCGCCACCCTTTAAGATAATCAGATTGGGGATGCCGCGGATGCCATAGCGGGACGCCGTGGCAGGATGGTCGTCGACGTTGAGCTTCGCGACCTTGAGCTTGCCGTCGTATTCTTTGGCCAGCTCTTCGACGATCGGCGCAATGGACTTGCAGGGGCCGCACCAGGGGGCCCAAAAATCAACCAGCACCGGCAGCGCCGACTGAATGACTTCGGCTTCGAAATTGTTGTCGCCCACCTCGGTAATTTTTCCCATGTTGCCTGCCTCCTTATAACGTCGAGAGAAATCTAAGCACCGTTCGAACCCCGAACCCGGTGCCTCCCTTGCTACACAGGGCCGTATCGCTTTCCGCGAATGCCGGGCCCGCGATATCCAAATGCGCCCAGGGAACATCGCCGACGAACTCTTGCAGGATGAGCGCAGCAGTGATGGCGCCGCCATGCGACCCACCGATGTTTTTCATATCGGCCACGCTGCTCTTGATCAGTTCACGATACTCCTTGACCAGCGGCAGTTGCCAGAGCTTTTCACCGGTCTCCCGCCCGCAGCGCAATAGCTGGTCCGCCAGCGGCTGGTTATTGCTGAAGAGCCCGCCGACCTCGGTTCCGAGCGCCACCATGCAGGCGCCGGTCAGGGTCGCCAGGTTGATCATATAGTCGGGCTTTTGTTGCGCCGCCAGCGCCAATGCGTCGGCCAGGATCAAGCGGCCCTCCGCGTCGGTATTCAGAACTTCGATGGTCTTCCCGTTCAGATAGCGAATGACGTCCCCCGGCTTCTGCGCATTGGCGCCGGGAAGATTATCCGTCGTCGGAATGTAACCGGTGACCTCGATATCGAGATCCAGGTGCGGCAGCCGGCTCATGGCGCCGATTACCGCCGCGCCGCCGGACATGTCGAGCTTCATCGTTTCCATGGACTTCGACGGCTTCAAAGAAAGCCCGCCGGAGTCGAAAGTGATCCCTTTGCCGATCAGCGCGACTCTTTTGCGCGGCTTGCCCGAGGGCCGGTAATGGATCTTGATGAAGCGCGGCTCTTCCTGACTGCCGCGATTGACCGCCAACAGCCCGTTGAGCTTCATCGCCGTAATCTTCTGCTTGCCCCAGACCTCCACCGACAAGCCGCGCCCGCGGCAATGGCGCCGGGCCTGTTCTCCGAGGAAGCGGGCGGTGGTCACCGAGGGCGGCTCATTGATCAGATCGCGGGCAAGATAGACGCCCGGCATCGTGCGCTGCACGGTTGCAATGGACTTTTCGAGCGCCGCGCTGCGGCTCAACCCGGGTCGGAAGAATGTCAGTTGTTTTACCGCATCGGCAGCTTTGGAGTTCGACCGGTATTTGTTGAATTGATAGGACGCCAGCAGCATTCCCTCGACGATGGCGGCCGCCGCCTGCTCCGGACTCCCGGCCGGCGCGAAAAACAGCGCGATATCGGCCGCGCCGACGCCCGCTGCTTCCCGCCGCGCCCGCGCTCCCGTTTTTCGCCAAACGTCCGACTCGATGTCCTCTACACGGCCCATACCGAGCACCAGTAAATGAGACGATGGCAGCAGGCCGGATGCCGGGTAGAGCAAAGCGCTGCCTTCAGTGCCAGTGAACTTGCTCTTTTGGATGCGCTCGGAAAGTTTTCCCCGCAGGCGCCGGTCGAGCGCCCGCAGCGGCGCCTGTTCCAGCTTTTTTTCCTGAACCGGCACGACCAACAGGTCGGCCCTGATCGCCTCTACGCCGATGTCTCTGAATCGGATCTCCATGAATTGCTCACTCAGCTTTTCTGCCGGATCAGCGTCATGAATTCATTGCGCGTTTCTTGACGCGTGCGGAAGGCGCCGAGCAACGTGCTGGTGATGATCATCGAATTCTGTTTTTCCACGCCGCGCATTCTCATGCACAGATGCTCCGCTTCGATGACCACGGCGACACCGAGAGGATCGAGTTTTTCCATAATGATATTGGCGATCTGATTGGTGAGCCGCTCCTGGACCTGGAGCCGGCGCGCGTAGACGTCGACGAGGCGGGCGAGCTTGGAGATGCCGACGAGTTTATGGTGCGGGATGTAGGCGACGTGGGCCTTGCCGAAAAACGGCAGTAAGTGATGCTCGCAGAGGGAAAAAAAATCGATGTCCTTCTGCACGATCATCTCTTCGTAGTCTTCGGTGAAAAGGGCGTCGTTGATGACTTTTTCCGGGTCCAGTTGATATCCCTGGGTCAAAAAGGCGAGGGCTTTCGCGACCCGCTGCGGAGTCTTGACCAGCCCTTCGCGATTCGGATCTTCGCCCAAGGCTTTCAGGATGTGACGAACCTGCTCTTCCATTCCTCTCTCACTTCACTTTGTTCCGGGATTGCGCGCGGCAAGAATAAAATTTGCGACAAATGGTGAGTGAAAAAATTAGCATTTACCCCAAGGGAGGTCAAACCGAGCGTCCCGGCGGCGGATCTAGAGCCGTTCTATTAGCCACGCGGGCGTGAATCGGAGCACATAAGCGTTCAGAAAAGTCATGTAGTCGGTGAGCAAGAGGACACCGACGATGACCAGCAAGACACCGCTGGCCACGTGAAAGGCTTGAATGTAGCGGCGAAAAGCCTGGGAAAACTGGAAAAAGGAATTGATCGCAAGGGCGCTGAGAAAAAACGGCAGCGCTAAACCGGCCGCGTAAGTCGCCAGCAAGACCACTCCTCGACCGACGTCGGCCGAAGCGCCGGCGATCGCCAGGATCGCGCCAAGGATCGGCCCTACACAGGGAGTCCAGGCGACGGCGAAGGTGATGCCCACGAGCACGGAACCGAGATAGCCCGCGGGTTTATTGCTGAGATTGAACTGAAGGTAGCGCTCCAGCGCAGCGATCTTAAAAAGGCCCATTAGATAGATCCCCACGAGGAGTATGAACCCTCCCCCCACTGTGCGAATGACGTTTCGATAACCCAGGAAAATGCTTCCAAGATAGCTCGCGGAGGCGCCGAGGGAAACGAAAACCAGCGAGAAACCCAGGATGAAGGCGGCGGAGTTCAACACCACGCGCCATTTTACCCGCGCCAGCGCCTGTTCGCCGCGCATCTCTTCCAAGGAAACGCCGGAGATAAAGGATAGATACGATGGAATCAGCGGCAGGACGCAGGGAGAAAGAAAGGAAAAAACACCGGCGACAAAGGCGACGAACGCGTTGACCTCGGTCATCTTTTTCCTTCGGTGAGCTCTTTGATCAAGTTGCGCGCGGCCGGACCATGCCATTCCGCCGGTCCCCAGGCGCGCGCCAGCCCCTCTCCCTTGGGCCCGATCAGATAGGTCGTCGGCAAGCCCCAGGCGCCGTACAAGAGGCCCACCTCACCTTCGGGATCGAGGCCGATGGGATAAGACAACTTAAGCTCTTTCACGAAGTTGATGGCGTCTTGCTTGCGGTCTTTGACAGCGACCGCCAGCACGACGAAGTTTTTGCCCTTAAACTCCTGATACAAGCGATCCATCGCCGGCATCTCTTCGCGGCAGGGGACGCACCAACTCGCCCAGAAATTAAGAAAAACAATCTTGCCGCGGAAGTCTTTTAAAGAAACCTTTTTCCCCTCGGGCGTCGCCACAACGAAATCCGGGGTCGGGGAATTCTCCTTCATCGGCTCTAGATTGCGAATAACCTTATAATTGACCTTGGAAGACTGCGCCAGGACAGCCGCCCAAGATCCCAAGACGAGACACCACGAAAGGGAAAATATCAAGGGGCGAAAAATGATCCGCATAATCCTCACCGTCGCATACTCTAACGAACCGCTGGAGGAGACGCAACAGGAGCCGTTCGGTCGATTCCCCAGCGGCGCGAAGGGTGCGCGAGGCAATTGAATAGGGATCTCTTTTAGAAATCAATCCTGAGTGGGAGGCGTATGCCATTCGGGCGATATAGCACAGATGAGGCAGATTAGTCACCGCGACGCAACTTCGCCGCGCCGGTGTATCGCTGTCAGTCAAGAACCGTCCGGCTCCGACCGCACGAGGCTTATGAAAGATTCGATCCGCAAAAAACAGAACCCTCCGGATTGTACTGCCGGAGGGTCTGCCAAATAGGAAGCCAGAACGGCTGCCTGATCGCCTGAGATTAAGGAGGGGTTAACTCACCACCACAACCTCACATAGGAAAGTTATTTACTTTTTTTCTTGGCTTTTTTCTTAGCGGCTTTTTTCTTAGCGGCCATAGACACCTCCTTATAGGATTTAGAGGGTGGGTTTCAGCTTCGGAGAAAGGTATGAAATCGACTCAGGCGGATAGAAGTGAATACAAAAACCCCCCCATAACTTGTAGCTGACTCATTATAGCGACACAACAAATTGTATGTCAAGAAAAAAATGGCATTTTAGAATATTTTGTCACGTCATTGAAAAAAAACGCTCCCCCGGGAACGCTGGAACACGCGTGCTGTCGTTCAAACAAATTTTTTGCCTCACGCGTTGTCACGCAGTTGTCTACCGGTCGTTTTCGAACACTTACTATGGAGTCCGCAATTTAGGGACTATGCGGCGGCGTAACAGGTATCGGGTGCCTGAAAGAACGAGCGAACGATCTCAGGACTATTTTGCAGGTACCGAAGCCTTCCCACCACAGCCCGATGCAAATCACGCGGGCCGTGAACATGCGTGCGGCCCACGCCGTTGTTTTTCACATCATTCCACACAAACTCGTCAGGATTGAGATCCGGTGAGTGCGGAGGCAAAAAGAACAACTTGAGTCTTGCACCGAGCGAATCGTGGGGTTGATTCTTTCCCAGACGCCCCGCCGGAAGCAGGGGGTTGGAGCGCTACCGTGGTGGTTTTGAGAAAAGCACGCTAACGGTGAGCGAAGGGATCTTGTCCTTTGGACTTGATCAGGTAGAAAACCGTGATACCGACTCCCATGGTAATGAAGCTATCGGCGACGTTGAACGCCGGCCAGTGATATCCCGACCAATAGAAGTCCAGAAAGTCGATCACCTCACCATAGGCAAAGCGGTCAATCAGGTTGCCGATGGCACCGCCGAGGATAAACGCAAGCGCGGTAATCAAACCAGTTTCCTGGTTCGGCAAGCGGCGCAGCATCGCGACGACGAAACTGATGGCGACCAGCGAGAAAATAATCAGAAACGGCAGGCGAAAGGCGGCGGCACTGCCGGCGAAAATACCGAACGCCGCCCCGGTGTTGCGGATATAGGTCAAGCTGAACAACTTGTCGATCACCGGGATCGAATGATGCAGCGGCATCGTCCGATCGACGATAATCTTGGACACCTGGTCCGAGATAAGGATGATACCGAGCCAGACCAACACCAGCTTGGTTTTCGCGCTCAAGCGGATACTCCAAGCTTGAGCACTCCGGCGCAGCGCGGACAAACATCCGGATACGCCGGGTCTTTACCGACGTCGACGTCATACTTCCAGCAGCGCTGGCATTTAGCGCCGTCGGCTTTAAAAACAGAAATGAAACTGTTCAAGAGTTCCGCGTCAAACGAAACAACTTTTCGTCCGTCCGACAAATCAACGAGAGTATGCCCGCCTCGATTGCCGCCGTCCTTGGCGACAACCAGTTGATCAAGAAACGTCGTCACATCTGATACGGTTTCTACTTGAGAAACGATCAGCGTATCTTCCAATTTTTCGGTTTCAGACGTCACCATACCCAACAACGGAGACTGCTGTGAGCCATTTTGAGTATGTAAAACGACTTTGGCGTCGAGCGAATGGCCGATGATGCCACTGTTGCGTGCCTCTTCCAACGCCTTCAACACCTCGCCGCGCTCTTTGAAAATTCGATCCCACCTATCTGCCAGCTTCTCGTCCACCAGGCTCGCGTCCGGCTCCGGCATCTGTGAAAGAAAGACGCTATTCGAGCGGCGGTTGCTATCCGGCAGGTATGACCAAATCTCTTCAGCCGTAAACGACAGGATCGGCGCCATCAGGTGAACCAACACGTCCAGAATCCGGTACAGCGTGGTTTGAGCCGCCCGTCGTTTCGCCGACTTGGTCGCTTCGCAGTAGAGACGATCCTTGACGATGTCCAGATAAAGCGCGCTCAGATCGACGCTGCAAAAATTATTCAACGTGTGGTAAACGACGTGGAACTCGTATTTCTCGTAGGCCTGGCGGCAGCGGGCAAGCACGCTTTGGGTTCGGTGTAAAATCCATCGGTCGAGCTCGTCGAGCTCGTCCTGCCCCACACTATCCTTCGCCGGATCGAAATCGTAGAGGTTGCTGATCAGAAAGCGCGCCGTGTTTCTCAATCTCCGATAGGATTCCACCAAGCGATTGAGAATCTCGTCCGAAATGCGGACATCCTCCCGGAAGTCTTCCGCGGCGACCCACAGGCGCAAGATCTCCGCGCCGGATTTCTTCATGATTTCTTGGGGCGCGATGACGTTACCTACCGACTTGGACATCTTGCGCCCTTTGCCGTCCAGCGTGAAACCATGCGTCAGCACGCTGTCATAAGGCGCCCGTCCGCGCGTCGCGAGTGAAGTCAAAAGCGCGGTGTGAAACCAGCCGCGGTGCTGGTCGCTGCCTTCT
>Ga0326597_10008532_pt1 | contig 13814 bp, 13 predicted proteins | sample RVTome_12_FD_203789 | JGI IMG/M metagenome (GOLD analysis project Ga0326597, IMG submission 203789) | Soil microbial communities from uranium-contaminated site in the Upper Colorado River Basin, Wyoming, United States - RVT100D185 | ecosystem: Environmental > Terrestrial > Soil > Contaminated >... | reverse complement strand
ACGGCGAAGCAGACAAGTAGAATGGTCAGCGTCGCAACACTGACCAGCAGTGAGCGCACCAGACTCGTTCCTCGGCGATGTGTGGCTTTGCCCGATCTCATCATCCATACGCCATTACGTTGGGTCCGTGCACTTCGACAACCGCGCTGCGCGCCGGCGCAACATAAATTCGATCACCTCGGCCACGGCACCTTCGCCACCCTTGCGGCGCGTCACATAGGCCGACGCACGCTTCACGACCGGTGTCGCGTTGGCCACCGCCACCGGGAATCCGCACCGAGAAAGCGGTCCGAGATCGGGTTGGTCATCGCCTACGTAAGATGTCTCTGCGTCGGTGTGACCGGTGGACTTGAGGATCGCCTCGTAAACCGCGAGCTTTTCTCCTACGCCCAAATGCACACATCGAATCCCCAATTCTTCGGCACGAAGCGCCACACAGCGCTCCGATCGCCCGGACAGCAGCGCCACCTTCCCGCCGCACGCCTGCCAACGCTTGATGGCCGAACCGTCCTGTACACAGAAGCTCTTGCCGGGTTCGCCCTCCGCTCCGCCGATCACGCGGCCGTCGGTAAGGACACCGTCAACGTCCAGAATCAATAACTTGATTGAAGTAAGGTTCATGAACTACGCCGTGAAAAGTGCTGTTCAGTATCGCGCCTCAATGTCGAAAGGTCAAGCCGTTGCCCGTAATTCATAGGGTTTCATCACGTTTCGAGCGGCATCGAGTCAGAACCGCCGGCGCGAGCCTGCAAACCTTAAATCTCGGCATGTCACCGGGCTTGCGCCCGGTCCTCTGAAATCCGTACCCGCCGATACGATCACGCACCCTTGACAAGGCCCGGAGCATTGGCGACCTTGACCAAGGGAGATTCTGTCGATGCGCGTATTGTCCGGAATTCAATCGAGCGGAAAGCTGCACCTGGGGAACTATCTGGGGGCGATGAAGCAGCATATTGAGCTGCAGCACGATAGCGAGTGCTTTTTTTTCATCGCCAATTTCCATGCGTTGACGACGGTCCACGATCCAGAGCTGATCCGCGCCTACACCCGCGATGTGGCCCTCGACTACCTCGCCCTGGGCCTGGACCCCGAAAAGGCGTGCCTTTTTAGACAGAGCGATATTCCCGAAGTGACCGAACTCACCTGGATTCTGATGACGGTGACCGGCAAGGGTCTGCTCGAACGGGCCACTTCCTACAAGGACAAGCTCGCCAAAGGGATCAACTCGTCTATGGGGCTGTTCTGCTATCCCGTGCTCATGGCCGCCGACATTCTCGTCTATCGGAGCGATTTGGTTCCCGTCGGGAAAGACCAAGTTCAGCATATCGAAATGACGCAAGACATCGCCGGCTATTTCAATAACACTTACCACTGCGAAGTGCTCAAGCGGCCTGAGCCCAAGCTGAATGAGGCCATGATCGTGCCGGGCGTTGATGGGCAGAAAATGTCCAAGAGCTATGGCAATACGATCAATTTGTTTGATGAACCGGGGCCATTGCGTAAGCGGATCATGAGCATCAAGACCGACAGTACGCCGCTCGAGGCACCCAAGAATCCGCAAAACTGCAACGTGTTCGCGCTCTATCGTTTGATGGCTTCCGCGGAGGAAGTGCAAGCGCTGGAAGAGCGGTACCTCGCGGGCGGCATGGGCTACGGCGAGGCCAAGAAACAACTGGCGGTGGTGGCGGAGCGCTTGCTCGCACCGGCGCGGGAGCGCCGTGAGAGGCTGGTGACTGATCGGGATTACGTCGAGGACGTGCTTGCGACCTCGGCTCGAAAGGCCCGTGGCATCGCCCGACAAGTTGTGGCCGAGGTGTACGACGCGTGCGGCATTACCACCATCAAGGACGTGCCCCGGTGACGGAATACAAAGTCGCGATCGACGTCTACAACGGTCCGCTGGACCTCATGCTCTATCTCATCCGACGGGAAGAAATTGATATTCACGACATTCCCATCGCACACATCACCAAGCAATACGTCGAGTATGTGGAATTGCTTAAACAACTCGATCCGGACGCGGTGAGTGAGTTTTTGGTGCTGGCCGCGACGCTGATGGAAATCAAATCGCGCACCCTGCTGCCCCGCATGCCGGACGAGGAAGGCGACGACGACATAGTCGATCCGCGCCTGGAACTCGTTCGCCAACTCTTGGAATACAAGAAATTCAAGGACGCCGCGCGGCACTTGGATGAAGCCGCCGACCAGCGCGCCCGCATGCACGCCCGCGCCCCTGTTCGACCGGAAGTTCCGCAGGACGAAGTCGACCTCGACAACGTGGACATCTGGACGCTGTTCGACGCGTTCAATCGGTTGTTGGAGCAAACCGGCAAGGGAGAGGCCGTTCATCGCGTAGGCATCGATGACACGCCAATAGCACTACATGCAGAAGATATCCTCGATTCGCTCGATCGCGCCGGCGGCAGCCAAGCATTCGAGGACATCTTCGGCGGTCGCACCAAGCCGGAGATGATTGGATTATTTCTCGCTTTGTTAGAGTTGATCAAAGCCCACCGCATCCGCGCCGGGCAGGAGGAATCCTTCGGAACGATACTCCTGCATCTGATCGATCGAACGCCTCTGGGCGAAGAGATCGCCGACGAATATCAAGGAACACCAGCGGAGCACAACGATGAAACCCAGTGAACAATTGGCCCAACTCAACTTGTCTTTGCCCTCGGTGGCGGCGCCGGTGGGGAGTTATATCCCCGCGATCCGTAGCGGATCCACGGTGATGACCAGCGGGCAACTGCCGTTTCGCGATGGGCAGGTCGTCTATGCCGGAAAAGTGCCGGATGATGTCACGGTCGAAGACGCCGCCGACGGCGCCGCCATCGCCGTGCTCAACGCCCTCGCCGCTGCCGCCCAAGTCGCCGGGGGAGTGGACGAGATTGCGCGCGTAGTTCGGGTGGCCGTTTTCGTCAACAGCAGCCCGGATTTCGGCGCACAGCCCACCGTCGCCAACGGAGCGAGTGACCTTTTGGCCAAAATCTTCGGTCACAACGGCAAGCACGCCCGCGCCGCCGTAGGCGCGGCCGCATTGCCGCTCAATGCGGCCGTAGAAGTCGAACTAACCGTGGAAACCGCGTAGGGACGTAGGGTGGGCACCGCCTTACCCCCCTCCCTTCCAGGGAGACGTAGGGTGGGCACGGCCCACCATTAGTAGGGTCCGCCGTTCGGACCAAGTATAAATGAAGGGACGTATCGTGGGCACTGCCCACCATTAGTAGGGTCCGCCGTGCGGACCAAGTATAAATGAAGGGACGTATGGAGGGCATTGCCCGCCATTCATAGCGTCCGCCCCCCGTGGCGGACGTAGCGCATAATGTGGGCACCGCCTTACCCCCCTCCCTTCCAGGGAGGGGCCGGGGGAGGGTGAAGACGCGCGATTGTCATTGATGTCAGAAACGCCAACACAAGAGGACCACTCATGTACGGCAAAATAAAAGACGCACTAGCCGGCGAACTCGCTTCCATCCGCCAAGCCGGCTTATACAAAGAAGAACGCCAGATCACCTCGGCCCAAGCCGCCGACATCCGCGTGATCTACCCCGAAGGCGACCCGGCCAAGGACGTCATCAACTTCTGCGCCAACAATTACCTGGGCCTATCCTCCCATCCCAAAGTCCTGGCCGCCGCGAAACAAACGCTCGAAACCCACGGCTACGGACTGAGCAGTGTCCGCTTCATCTGCGGCACGCAGGACATCCACAAAGTGCTCGAACGCAAAATAAGCGACTTCCTCGGCACAGAAGACACCATTCTCTACGTGGCCTGCTTCGACGCAAACGGCGGTTTGTTCGAGCCGTTGCTCGGCAAGGACGACGCCATCATCACCGACGCCCTCAACCACGCCTCCATCATCGACGGCATCCGCCTCTGCAAAGCCGCCCGTTACATCTACAAAAACAACGACATGGCCGACCTCGAATCTAAACTGAAGGAAACGCAAGACGCACGCTACCGCATGATCGCCACCGACGGGGCCTTCAGCATGGACGGCACCATCGCCCAGGTCGACAAGATTTGCGACCTTGCGGACAAGTACGACGCCCTGGTCATGGTCGACGACAGCCACTGCACCGGCTTTATCGGCAAGACCGGCCGCGGCTCCGCCGAGCATTGCGGTGTGCTGGACCGCGTCGATGTCATTACATCGACACTTGGCAAGGCGCTGGGCGGCTCCTCGGGTGGATTCACCTCGGGGCGGAAAGAAATCATCGAGCTACTACGCCAGCGATCAAGGCCGTACCTTTTTTCCAACTCCGTGTCACCCGTGGTGGCCGGTGCTTCGGGTGCGGTCATCGACTTGCTCAGTGAAACGACGCAGCTCCGCGACAAGCTCGAAGCCAACACGAAGCGATTCCGCGCGGGCATGACCGCCGCCGGTTTCGACATCAAACCGGGTGAGCATCCCATCGTGCCCATCATGCTTTACAACGCCAAGCTCGCTCAGGATATCGCCCGCGATCTGTACGCCGAGGGCGTTTACGTCGTTGGCTTCTTTTTCCCTGTCGTGCCTAAAGGTGAAGCCCGCATTCGTGTGCAGCTCTCCGCCGGTCACGACGACGCGCACATCGACCGCGCCATCGAAGCGTTTACCGCGGTCGGTCGAAAATACGAAATCCTGGGAAAAACCAAGGACGACATCATCGCCCAATACGGCACCTGACCTAAGCCGCAGGGCGGTACCGTATGCCACGTCTTTGCAGAAATGAATGCCGTGAGGTATCGTTGAGTGATGGTGGAAGCATCATTCACGAGATTCGTTATGGCGGTCGAACGGGTTGAACATTTACTTCGCAAGACTACCGGGGCACTCAACGCGGCCGGTATCGACTACGCCATCATCGGCGGTAACGCGGTGGCCGCATGGGTAGCTCAAGTTGACGAGGCAGCAGCTCGTACAACAAAAGATGTAAACATTCTCATCCGTCGTTCAGATGTCACCCATGTAAGCGAGGCCCTTCGACCGATTGACCTGACACCCATCGAAGTGCTTGGCGTGTACATGTACGTGGACCGTCACCGCCCCAACCCTTGGACCGGTGTCCACGTCGTTTTTGCCGGTGCACGCGTACGGCCGGACTACACCCATCCGGCGCCCGATCCGTGTGATAGCGTCGAAACCAACGGCTTTCACCTAATCGAACTGCGGCGCCTCGTCGAGATGAAGCTACAGGCCTACGGCTTCATCGACAGGGCGCACCTGCAGGACATGCTCAACGTTGGCCTGATCGACGATGCCATTCGCGATGCGCTCCCGCCCGATCTGCGCGAGCACCTGATTGCGCTTGAAGAATCGCCCGATTCCGATGGTTCGAAATGACGATGTCATACACGGGCGGCACCAACCATCCCCCTTGCAGGGAAGACTTTGGGGTACCAACCTTCCCCCCTTGCAGGGGGGACTTAGGGGGGTCAACGTTTCGTATGTCAATAATTATAGAGCACCCTCATCTTCCCCCAACCCCTCCCTGCGCAGGGAGGGGGTAGCGTGCTCCCCGTCCACCAACGTCACGAATACGGCACGGTAATAAACATAGCTCACGGAGCATCAACAAAGTGAATCCATCCAGTGGACCAGCAAACACCCGCAAAACGCCCACGCGCGGCTTCGACCGCGCGTTTTGGATGTGCAACATCATGGAGATGTGGGAGCGATTGGCCTACTACGGCATGCGCATGGTCGTCCCCATCTACATCATGCAAGCCGACGAACCCGGAGGACTGCACTTCACCGCTTTGCAAAAAGGATCCATCTACTTCGGCTGGGCCATAGTCCAATCCTTGCTGCCCATGTTCACCGGCGGATACGCCGACCGTTACGGCTATAAACCAACCATCGCTGTTTCTATTACCATCAAGATTCTGGGCTACGTCCTCATGGCCACCCAGCGGACGTACCTTGGTTTCTACGCCGGCGCCCTCATCCTCGCGGCCGGAACCGCCATCTTCAAACCGGGCCTGCAAGGCTCGCTCGCGCAAACCCTGCACAAGGGCAATTCCTCGGTCGGCTGGAGCATTTTCTATCAAATCGTCAACGTCGGCGCCTGGCTCGGTCCGTTCCTGGCGCATTATCTCAAGGGCATCGGTTGGCCCGCCGTGTTCTACGGCTGTGCCGCCATTGTGGCCCTGAATTACCTCATGTTGCTTACCTACAAAGAAGTGTCCTCCGGGGCCGACACCCGCCACGGTTTCTTCAAGGTTTTCTGGGTCACCTTGGAAAACATCGCACCCTGCTGGATCAGACAAAAGAAATTCGTCTGGCAAATGCGGCTACCCATTTTGATTCTCATCCTGGCCGGCTTCTGGATGATGATGTATCAGATTTGGGATCTACATCCGAATTTCGTCGTCGATTGGGTGGACAGCACGCGCGTGGTCGAAGATTTGAGGGCGTTCCCCGACTGGTTCCGCAATTGGCTGATTGAGGATACGAATCGAGGCGTGCAAGTTTCTCAGGAACAGATGATCAACTTCAACGCCTTTCTGGTGATGATCTTCGTTTCGGCCGTGGGATACGCGGTCGCGAAGATGCGCCGCCTCACTTGTATGCAGTTCGGCATTCTCATGGCCACCGCCGGCGTGCTGGTTTCCGGGTGGACCACGTCCGGCTATGTTTTCCTCCTGGGCATTCTGTTTTTCTCGATGGGCGAGATGCTGACCGGACCGAAGAAAAACGAATACTTCGCGTTGATCGCACCGCCGGGTAAGAAAGCGCTGTACCTGGGCTACGTCAACATCCCCATCGCCATCGGCCAGGGGTTCGGCGCGATGATCGCCGGGTACGCTTATGGCAACTACGGCGAGAAGGCCGTGCTTGCGCTCAAGTATCTCGCGCAACACACACCCACGGGCCAAGCGTCCGGTTGGGACGGCACGGTCGGTTCTTTGGAAGCAACGCTCAACATCACCCGCGCCGAGGCCTTCGCCGAATTGCAAAACACACTCAACCTCGGCGCGACGGAAGCCACCCAGTTGCTTTGGGACACTTACCACCCGCAATACGTATGGATACCGTTCGCCATGATTGGCCTCGGATCGGCCGCGGCCATGTTCATCTTCAACCGCATGTCCACCAAGTGGGACGACATGAACGTCTAACTTCGGTGGAGTGATACGGCATCCCGCAGGCCCACGCGAGCGTGGATGCTACCACCCGCAAACGTTGATTATGCGGGTTCAGGCGAGCGGTGTCTTCATCCACCTGAGGCGGACGTTACTGAGACTTGCGAGGGGTCGGATCATCGTCGGCACGATTGCCCCGATGGGGCGGAAGCTCGTAGGCTATCAACGATCGTCCCTCCTGGGTTTAGCCAAATAGATCCCGAGAAACAACGCCTTACTGTGGCACTTCCTTATTCGTCCGCGAGATGCTCAGACCTTCCCCGACGGGTTCGATGTCGCAGATTGTGGGTGGATCGGTCTCGGTGAAATAAGCGCGGCGCTGGCCGTCTACGTTGCCGAAGCGCACTTGAAAGGCTTGTGCGGCACCGAGGAAGTTTCCGATCACGTCCCAATTACCCTCCTGGAACGCACGGTCATCTGCAGCCCAAATGATTGACTTGGTGGTCGTGTCGAATCGGACGATCTCATCATCCGCGTCATACACATCCGAGGTCTCGAATTCGGTGGCGTCATCGGTGAACACCGCCAGCGTGCTGGTATCCCCGCCGGGATCGACAACCGCTGGCGTGTTGCATCCCAAGCATGCCATGCACCCGAACATGGCCAGCGCCGCCGTCGTCGTTTTCTTGATCACACGATACATTTTGTCTCTCCTGTTAGTTTGTTGATGAACTCTCATGTGGACGGGATGAAATCCTGATTCATCGTGTGCCCACATTTACACCTGTTGGAAACCGGTGCAACATCATTGATGACGCTACACATTCGAACGTACCAGACAAGCAGAACACCGGGCGCCAACCCGGTGACACAGTGCAGTCTCCGCCAACGAGCCGACTGCTGGTGTCCGTGGGCTCGCGCCCACGGCTCAGATTCGTCGGTTGGCAACCGGTGCGATACACCATCGTTGCCTATTCGCTCGTGCCCATCGTAAGCGAGCTGACGCGTACCCGGCCATCGAGCGGGGCGATCAGTTCAATGCACACCCGCGCATCACCCGCGTTGACCAGCGCGGCCGCCGCGTCGGTGAGGGGGATGGATGTCGGAGCGACGGCGGTGGGCGTAAACGCCTCATCGAGCTGGACACGAAAAACACCGAACCCGTCGCCTTCGCCGCATACGGCGTCGGCATCGAGGACCGAAACGATCCAAACCGCGATGTCCAGTTCCCGGCCTTGGCACACATTGGCACAACGTATCGCGTCAACGCCGGCATCGGCGCAGTCTGTCAGACAACTGCCGGCCGCTTGCAGTGCGATCGACGTTTTGCCCGTGCCGGCGCCATCAAGGGTGATGGCGATTTCTCCCGGATCGATAGCTATTGATCGAACGCTGGGCGTCAATCCCTGCGGCGGTGAGAGCGATCCGGTGTTTGAGTCCGGTACGCCGGGCTGCACTTCGAATAGGCCGAGCAGTGTGTCGAGATCGAACGATACCCCGTTGAGCGGCAAGTTTCCACAACCTCCCGCCAAGCTCACAACTCCCATGATCGCACCAAACTCTAGAGCCCGAAGGTTTCTATGCATCATCATTCTCCGAACAAGCTACCACTTGAGATTACGTCCAGCGCACAGCACCCTACCACCAAACGCACTTCTCATCCACGCCGCTGAGAATACAGCCCCGCTCAACAGATATTCTGCTGGGCGATTGACCGTGCTTCCGCCAATACGACCATGCGTGCGGGATACCTGGATCGAAACGCCAACGGCATGTCGGGAATCTCCAGAACATCACCCTACCGGGACCGGTAATTCATCGTTCCGTAGAAAAAAAAGGAGTTTCCCATCAATACAAAACTCCACAACATGTGGTGGTGCGCGCGGAATGATCTACTATACACACAGATGCAATCTTCCAAACTCGTGCTAGCGATCATGCAGGACAAGTCGCAGACGCTGCGAAACCACCTATTACCGGACGAAAAATCCCGGCATCGCTTTACGAAATAGCTGTAGTATGTATGCTATTAGAAGTCTAGCCATACGCTGGTTCGCCGGGCATCTCCTTTCGACTCAAACGCAGTCACGCGCCTGTCCGAAGCCCGTATCGGTGTCTCGGCCCAACGTGCTTCGGTGGGTTAGAGTATCAAGGTGAGCACGTGATCCAAATGTCATTACCGCAGCTTAATCTACCGACGGACACCACTCGGCGGGTTAAGTACATCCGCAATTTGAAAGCAATCCCCAACATACCAGCCGATGAGCTGGAAAAGCTTGAACGCGTAGCAGAGCGGTACGTCTTTCGGGCCAACGACTACTACCTGGGCCTGATCGACTGGGACGATCCCGACGACCCCATTAAACAGCTCATTATTCCGAGGGAAGATGAGCTCAACGACTGGGGTAATCTGGACGCCAGTAACGAACAGTCCGTCACCGTCGCGCGCGGCGTGCAGCACAAATATTCAGACACGGTGTTGTTGCTGTGCAACGAAGTCTGCGGGGCCTATTGCCGATATTGTTTCCGCAAACGGCTGTTCATGGATGACAACAATGAAGTCACCAATGACGTTTCCGACGGCATAAGATACATCGAAGAGAATTCCTCGGTGCGCAACGTCCTGCTTACCGGCGGGGATCCGCTACTGATGAGCACGCGGCGGCTGGTCGAAATCCTTGAGGCGCTGCGGAAGATTCCACACGTGGAAATCATTCGCATCGGGTCGAAGATGCCGGCGTTTGATCCATGGCGACTGCTGCGCGACCTCGAGTTGCAACAGGCGTTTCGTAGATTCTCCACTTCGAAGAAGCGCATCTACTTGATGGCGCACTTTGATCATCCGCGTGAGCTGACGGACGCGGCCATCGAGGGCATCGATTGCTTCATTCAAAGCGGCGTCATTTGTGTCAATCAATGCCCGATCATTCGCGGCGTCAACGACGATTCCGAAACGATCGCTACTTTGTTCCGCACACTGTCGTATATCGGCTGTACGCCGTACTACCTGTTTCAGGGAAGACCGACGGCCGGCAACGAACCGTACGAAACGCCGATCGTGCGCGGTTGGGATATCTTTTCGAAAGCGGTAGAGCAAGGATCGGGGCTCGCTCGACGAGCGCGATTCGTCATGTCACACGAGACCGGCAAGGTTGAAGTACTGGCCGTCGACGAGCAGTTCATCTACCTGCGCTATCACCGTGCCAAGGATCCTGCACTACGCGGACGGTTCATGATCTTTCATCGCGACGATCAAGCCCAATGGCTTAACGAGCTGGAGCCTGTTGTGGGTTCCGGCGCCCCGCGATTCGCGGCTTCGTCACCGCTTAGCGTGTGTGACGGACTGGATTAGATTTTGCTTGGAAGGAGTAGAGCCGGCATCCCTACCGCTGGTAGTTGCTCACATAATCCGGAATCGCGGTTGCATCGGGGAGCTTAGGGTCGGGCTGAGGCGAGCCCGCTTTCAATGACAAGGGTATGACGCCGGCCCAATAGGGTAGTGCGAAGTCGTTTTCCTCGTCGTTGGGTGGGCCGGTGCGAATCTTCGCAGAGGCCTCGTTGATGGGGAAGGATGCGATCATGGTGACGGCATTTTCATTTTCGTTTGGCGGGCGCAAATCGTCCCAACGCCCTGGTATGATGTTTTCTGTCAGTGCCTTAAAGACCGTTAGTCGCATTTCTGGGTCCGTAACTTCATCACCCCGTGCAAGAATAACAACAGATCGGTAATTCATGGAATGATGGTAGGCGGAGCGTGCTAACACGATCCCGTCGAGCAGTGTCACGGTGATGCATAGGGGTGCTTGCCCTATGGCACACCGCAACATGCGGCTGGCACGGGAGCCGTGTATGTATAGCCGATCTTTGATGCGCACCGGAATCGTGGGAATGACGAAGGGTTGTCCATGATCGACGAAACCGACATGGCAGATCAAGGCTTCGTCGAGAATCGCGTTGATCACATTCCGATCATATACCGCATTGCCGGGTACGCGCCGTATTTTCGTTTGATCCGTTGGTGTGATGGAAGTCATACTATATTCCTTCACAGCTACCACTCAGGCATGGCTCGTGATCCTCGGGAGGTTCCCTTGTGGATTTTCGGTTTCGGTGCTCCGAAGCGCAGGCGTTGTCAGTTGGAGCGTTCGAGTGACTCTCGGTTGACGGCGATGGCGTTTGACGTTGCTTGGTGGTAGTGATCAGTACCACGGCTCCCAGGATCACGGTCGCGGCCACCAACACCCGAGGTGAAAGCGGCTCATTTGCCAATACGTAACCCAACCCCATGGCCACCACGGGATTGACATAGGCGTAGGTCGAGACTTTCGCGGGCGTCGTCACGCGTAGGAGCCAAGTGTAGGCCGTCAACGCGAAGATGGATCCAAAGACGCATAGATACGCCAGGGATAGTATCGACTTGGTCGAAATCGCGTCGAAGTCCACCCGCGACCACTCTCCGGCCAGCGTCCCCACCAAAAGCAAGACTGCGCCACCCGCCAGCATTTCCATGGCCGTCGCAAGAAAGGGCGAATTCGGCAGATCCGCCTTTCGGGAATAGAGTGATCCGATCGACCAGAAAACGCACGCCGAAAGCAGTGCCAGCGCGCCATACAGGTGGACATCACTTCCCCCCAAGCCTGACGGTCCGAGCAGGATCGCCACGCCGATGAGGCCGACCACCAAGCCGGCAACGATGCGCCACGTTGGTTTAGTCCCTCGGTGCAAGAGCCAATCGAATAACACCATCCAGAGCGGCACGGTGGCGATCAACAGGGCCGCCAACCCCGATGGTACGTGTTGCTCGGCCCAGCAGACGAGCCCATTTCCACCGAACAGCAATAGCGTTCCCACCACGCCGGCCGCCTTCCAGTTGCCCAGGGTGGGGCGACTGCAATCGCGAGCGCGCATGACTGCGTAGAGCAGGATACCGGCCAGCAAGAAGCGAACCCCGGCCATCAGAAACGGCGGTAGTGTTTCTACGGCGAAGCGAATCGCCAAGTACGTCGAGCCCCATATCAGATACACCGTGGCAAAGGCACCGGCGACCATCAATAGGGGTGGCGTTGTACGAGTGGGCATGTTCTCCATAGCACATCCTCTCACGAACTGGTCGCTCGGTCGTCGCATCGTCGCACCGGACGCAGCGGCGCGATTTGAGCCCTGGGAAAAACTCAGGCGGGGCACTTGACCACCGCGTTGCTTTTTGTAATAATACAAACAGATGAAAGACCTAGTACATAATTATATCATCGGAAGCACGGCCGTCAACATCGCGGAGAGCATCGAAAACGCTGTCCGGACCGAAAAACTCAAATCCGGGGACAAACTTCCGACGGTGCGTGCCCTGGCTTCCTACCTGCACGTCGCCCCGGCCACAGTTGCGGCTGCGTTTCGACAACTACAGGCGCGGGGGGTGTTGGTGTCCCAGGGACGACGCGGCACGCGGGTCAGCCATCGCCCGGTTCATCGCCCGACCATGCCGCCGTGCCTACCCAAGGGTGTTCGCAATCTGTACGACGGAAACCCCGACCGCGATCTCCTTCCCAATATGAGCGAGGCGTTGCAGTGCATCGATGCCAACCAACGCTTGTATGGCGAGTGCTTGCACCATGAGCCGTTTATCAAGCGTGTTGCGAGGGAGCTGGCCGCCGGTGGCGTGGCGACCGGCGAGCTGTGTGTCGTCAGCGGCGCTCTTGATGGTATAGAACGAGTCTTGGCTGAACAACTTCGACCGGGCGATAGCGTCATCGTAGAGGATCCCGGGTTCGGCAACATCTTCGATTTGGTTATGTCGCAGGGGCTTTCCCTCGTACCGGTTGCGATCGACCAAGAGGGTATTATTCCCGATGAACTTGAGAAGGCGTGCGCCGAGGGGGCCAAGGCTTTGATCATCGCCCCGCGTGGGCAAAACCCCACCGGCGCTGCGATGTCCGAGTCCCGTGGGAAAGAATTGAAACGCATCCTTCGTCGCGTAGAAGAACTGCTTATCATCGAGGATGACCACGCGGGATGGATTGTCGATGCCCCGCTGCACTGCCTGCATGATGCCAATCGCGGGCACTGGGTGCATGTGCGATCATTGTCAAAAGCGATTAGCCCGGACCTGCGCTTGGCGGTTATGACGGGTGATCGGCATACAATGACCAAGGTACTTGATCGGCAGATCGTAGGCGAGCGCTGGGTGAGCCACATTCTGCAGCGCATCGCCGACAACCTTCTAGCGGATGGTACCGTCCGCCGAGGACTACGCGCCGCCACCAAGACCTACGCCAGAAGGCGTGAGTCGCTGCTTCGCGCATTGGACGAGGCTGGAATTCCTGCCTCCGGCGCTTCGGGGTACAACGTATGGTTGCCCGTGGCGGAGGAGACGGCCACGGTGCAAGCGTTGCTCGCTGCGGGCTGGGGGGTCAGTGCGGGTGAGCGCTTCCGCCTCAACGCCCCACCGGCCATCCGCGTCACCGCAGCGACACTAAAACCGCAAGAGGCCGTGAAGTTTGCTTACGATCTATCCAAGGTGTTGAACCAGCCCTACCGATCGCAGATGGTTTAGCCTCCTTGTTTGTGCCTTGGCTCGTCCCAGCGGGGCGATGGGTTGTGGCCAGCGGCCCCTCCGGGGCCAAAGCCGTCACGCTTTCAGGCTGGATCAGCGTACATCCCTGAACCCGCCGATACTGTCACGGTTTCACGATCAGCGAGAATTCGCGCTTGAACAAGCATGAGACGAGCATCAGTCCTCGGTGATC
>Ga0326597_10008531_pt1 | contig 13816 bp, 16 predicted proteins | sample RVTome_12_FD_203789 | JGI IMG/M metagenome (GOLD analysis project Ga0326597, IMG submission 203789) | Soil microbial communities from uranium-contaminated site in the Upper Colorado River Basin, Wyoming, United States - RVT100D185 | ecosystem: Environmental > Terrestrial > Soil > Contaminated >... | reverse complement strand
TCAGACGACCGGGAGGCGGTAGCAGCGGAACGTGGCGTTGATCGTGGCGTCGGGCGAGAACGTCACCTGCAGCTTGCCGTCAGCCTGACCGACCCGGGCCGACTCGAAGGGTCCGAGGAGCCAGACTTCGTTCTGCGCGATGGTCACGGCCGCGAGCGCACCGAGCGCCTTGCGCCATGCGGGCGGGTTCTCGCCGGCCGAGACGGTGACCACGAGGTCCCCCGCTGCGGCGTTGGTGACCTCGAGGAAGTGCCGGTCGAGGTCGCCGAGCGCTGGCGTCTCGAGCACGACGTCGGCCGTGCCGGTGTCGAGCACCTGTGCAGTAGGTGCCTCGAGCGACCCGTTGGGAACGAGGTCGACTGGGATGATGGATGCGGCGTTCGCCATGTCGGTAGCCTCCTGGTCCGCGTCAGCGGCTTATTCGTCCTGGTCGGTAGGGAAGTCCTCATCGGACTCGTCGTCGGTGTCGTCGCCGTCGTCGCCGTCCTCGGTGGCCGTGGCCAGGAAGACCTCTGCGTCCGCCGTGGCCGCCTCGATGGCGCTGACCAGGACGGGCTTCGTGGCCCTAGCCGGGATGTCGAGGCCCATCGCCTCGGCCCGCTCACGCAGCTGCGCCACGGTGAGGTCGTCCAGGGTCGCCTCGGCGGCCGCGTCGGGCACCGCGGCGACCGTCGGGAACGTCCAGTCGGACGCGACCTTCAGCCCGTTGACATCGGCAAGCTGGACGTCCTCGGGCGAGAGGGGCCAGACGCGGCCGTTGGCATCGGCCCGGATGGACCGCGTGACGCCCCGTGCGTCGGTGACCGAGTACACGCGCCCCGGATCACCGACCCTCGGGACGGCCGAGTGGAACGGCAGCTCCCAGCGCTCTTTCGTGGTCATGGCTTACGTAGGCCGGTTGACGAAGGCGACCGCCAGTGCTTCAGGGCGGGTGACCTTGGCGCCATAGAGGCGGAGGCCCTTGATGGCGTCGCCGAAGCGTCGCTCAGGCCGGTAGGCCTCGATCTGGTCCAGCTGCTCGGCGAACGTGATAGCCATCGGGACCCCCGCCATGACGCGGTACGTGGTGCCGTCGTTGCTCACGTTGTTGGACTTCAGCACCGCGAAGCCGGCGGCCTCGCCGACCTGCCCGTTGAGGAGCCTCTGCTCGCCGCCGGCGGTGCCTGACTTGACGAAGCGGTCGTCCTTGAGGAGCGCACCGTGGTACCAGGGCGGCACGGCGACCCAGCGCTCTTCCGCCGGCACGTCGTTCTCGTCGAGCAGCACGCTGAGGTCGACGAGGTACTCGTACGCCTTTCCGGCGGTGCCGAGGTCGGTCTTGGGTGCTCCCGACGTGGCCACGGCCGACCCGGCCGATGCGTAGAAGCCGGCGATGAGCGTGTCCGACCTGTCGCGCTGGTTGCGCGCGGCCCTCCGCATGTAGCCGTTGACGAAGCCGGGGATGCCCTGGCGTCGGTCGACATCGTCGACGAAGAAGTTGAATCCCTTCGCCTGGTCGATGATGAGCTTGGTGTCGGCCGCGGCCAGCGCCTCTGCGGCGGGCATGTCGCTGTTCTTCGTGTAGTCGAAGATGGCGACCTCGCCGATGCCCGCGATCGTGACCGTGTCGCCGGCCTCGCGGATGTCGCCCTCGTAGTCGCGGTTGACCACGTTCTCCTGACCGAAGACGTGCGACCGCTCCAGGACCTCGATGAAGGACGAAGCCCAGTAGTTCGGGATGAATGCCTGGAGAGACATGCGGAGCCTCCGAAGTGGTGGGGGTTCCACTCCGGGTCCGCTCTCGCGGGACGGTCAGCGGTCGGATCGCTCGGAGCCGGGTCGCTCCGGGTCCGCTCTCGCGGGACGGTCAGCGACGCGGCGAGCGCGTCCTGCGTCGGTGCCTGGGTTGCCTTCGTCCCGGGTCCGCTCTCGCGGGACGGACGACGTCAGCGGTCAGGCACCGCCGTTCGGTTATCGACCGTGATGGTAGGCCAGCGCGAGCATGGCTGTCAAGAGCCTACCTTCCTGCAGAGGCAGCCATCACTTTGTCCACCTCGGTCTTGCGTGCCCGGATCTCGTCCACGCTCATCTTCCGGATCTGCTCGAGCGTCAGCGTGGCCTCGCCGCGGTTGCCCTGACCGGCATCGCCCGGCGCGGGTGCCTGTGCCTTGAGCCCTTCGTCGTCCTTCAACGCAGCCTCGAGCAGCGAGCGGACGTTGGACGGCTCGCCGGCGTCGAACACGACCGCGTCCATGTCGATCTCCTTGAGCGCCTTGTCGGGCCGCCGGAACCCGAGACTGCTCGCCTCGCGGTACGCGGCCAGCTCGAGCGCCTTCCGCTGCGCTCGCCCCTCGGCGGCGGTGGTCAGCGCCTCGGCGGCGGCGGTGCGGTCCTGGAGGCGCTGGATCTCGGTCTTCTCGGCGTCCTCGGATGTCGCGACCTTGGTGCGCAGATCCTCGACCTCCTTCTGAAGCTTGCCCAGATCACGCTTCGCGAGGTCGCGCTCCCTTGTCAACGACGCGACGTCGACGGGTGCCGCGGCGTCGCTCGCCGCTCCGCTGTTGGCAGCGGGCGTGGCCGCGGCCTTGGGCTTGGCCTTGGGCTTGGCGTCGCCCGACGCCTCCGCATCGTCGGCCGTGCCATCGGCGCTTTCGTCGCCGTCGCCGCCGGCCATGAGCCAGATGGGGCGACCATCCGGGTAGTGGCCGATGAGCGTGAGCATGTCCGGGTCCTGTGCCTTGAACAACACGTCTGTCCTCCTGTCCTCGATGTCGTGGATGGCCCCGTCGATGGGGTCTGTCATCTCAGGCTGCCTCCTCGGTAGCTGGCGGTTCCGATGGTGGGGGTGCCACGACCGGCGCAGCCGCCTGGTCTCGCTTCCATCGACGGATCTGCTGGGGCGTGGCCCCATAGCGTCGCCACAGTTCCTCCTGGGGGATGCCGAGGGCCTGCGCCTTGACGAGCGCGTCCATGAGCTCCGAGAGCGGCCGCGCATCCGGGTTGCGCCACTCGGTCTGCATGTCCATATGTGTGGCGCCGACCAGGTCGCCGCGGGCGAGGAACGCGAGCCGCATCACCGTCTCCCAGCCGTTGCCGAACGATGTCTCCCTGCGCGCGGTCTTCGCAGCCAGCGGGAAGTCGGCCTGTACGATGGCCTCGCCCGAGTCGCCCACCGATGTCGGCGGCGGCACCATCGCCCTGGCCGGCGTCGACGTGGTGATGGCCATGTCGTGCCGCATCTCCCGGAGCTCCTGGATGTACGAATCGAGCCTCGCGGCCTGCCATTGATCGAACTTGGCTTCGGGGTTGGGCGTCCAGACGATACGGTTGGGGCCGCCCTTCAGCGTGGCCGGCCCGATCGCCGTCGGCTGGCCGTCGGCGTCTGTCTCCTGGGCCTCCCTGCTCATGTCCACGCCAGCCGCGGTGCGCTGCGGGAAGCTCAGATGGTAGGCAGCGGTGACCATCTGGTAGAGCGTGGCGGCGTAGATGTCGAGCTGGCTCTCGATCGCCTCGTGCTCCGCGATGGGGCCGTGGTCGCCCTCGGGCGTGTTCAGGAGCTCGACGACCGGCACCACGCCCCTGCCTCCGACGACCAGCCGGTTTGGGCCGCCCACGGCAGGCAGGTGCTCCCAGCCCGTCGACGCACCCCGGGTCGTGCGCCACCACTCGACGCGATCGGGCAGATAGAGCACCGCGACGCGCCGGCCGCCGTCCTCGCTCCAGAGCTTCATCGCGGCCAGTCTGGTGCGCCGGTCCGCGGGGTCGTACTCGACGATGACTTGGAGAGGGTCCTCGACCGTGATGAGCGGGATGCCGGGCGCGACCTCGCGACCCAGGGGGTTGACGATGATCGGGCAGAGGCCCGTCGAGAGCGCGTCGATGTGCGCCTGGCTCGATCGCGCCTCGAGGGTGTTCTGGATCCAGAACTCCCAGGCGGCATCGCTCCGGGCGTCATCGTCCTGGATGGTGAAGCCCTGGATCGTCATCCGCTGCTCGACCGCCTCGACGACGGTCTTCGCGAAGTTGGCCCGGAGCTCGCGGAAGACCTCGCCGAACGTCTCCTTGTGGGCATCGCTCGCGAACTGCCACGTCTTGTTCGTGCCGCGGTAGTAGCTGCGCAGCCGATCGAGGCGGATGTTGCGGGTCTGCATGCGCCCGATGAGCCGGGCCAGCCACCACTCCGACGTGCCCGGCAGGAACTTCTCGGCCGGGTCCTCGAGCCGCACGGGCCCGAGGGACTCCTTCGGCTGGTCCTGAGTGAAGAAACGCTCCGCCAGCGTCATAGCCCACCAACCTTTCGTGATACGGCCGCCTTGGTCGTCATCGCCCAGTGGACCGCGAGCATCGATGCCTGCGCCGCGACGATGGTCTCGCCCGTGCCTGACTCGACGGCCCAGCCCTTGGGTCGCTCCTTGGCCACCAGTCGCGCCATCTGGCGGGCGAGCTCCGGATCGCCATCATGGACCAGGCCACCCGAGGTGACCAGTTGCATGAGTGTCTCGGCAGCCGGGGTCAGGCGCTCGGGCGTGGAGGGCACGTCGAGCGTCGCGACGTCCTGGCGCTCGAGCCGCTGACGCGAGGGTTCGAAGAAGGCGCCGTGGTGGAGCACGAGCGGACCGGGCTTGGGGCGGTGGTAGACCTTGCCGCCGGGAGAGAACGTCACATCGGCCGTGACGCGAGCCGGGAAACGGTGCCGCAGATGGATGACGGCCTTCTCGATCTTGGCCGCATCGACGTAGGCGCCCTCGGGAGCTGCGAACGTGCGACAGCGCAACACCACCTGGTCGCCCTGCCGCTGCGCGATGGCCACGGCGGCGGATCGATGGTCGTGGGCGACGCGGACGCACGCGTACGTGGGCAACTTCGTGTTCATGCGCACCGCCCCCTCACGGTCGTCCCATTCCTCGGCCGGCATCCAGCCATCCATCGACTCGACGAACTGATCGAGGTGATAGGTGCGCCACTCGACGAGGGCACCGCGGGCGCGCATCTTGCCGAACTCACGAGCCAGCACCTTGCCGTCCTGGAGCCAGGAAGCCGGGTTGCATGCGCGCCAGACATCGGGGTCCTCGATGTCCGACCCATCGGGCGCCGCGTACCACCAGATGAGCGTGCCGTTGATGCGATCGCGATAGATGCGCAGGGACCCGCGGTCCTCGAGCTCACCTTCGTCGGAGTCCATGACGCCGTGCATATCGCCCAGGAACGACTGCTTGGCACCTGCGGTCGTGATCCACAGCGTGAAGGGCTGCTCGCGCGCCGCGGTGCCCGTCGTAAGGGCCGTGTAGAGGCTGCCATCACGATGGGCGTGCAACTCGTCGATGATGTTGGCACTGGGGTTGAGTCCATGCTGCAACGCTGCGTCGGCCGATAGGGCCCGCATGATGCCGCCGTTGCGGATGCCCTCGATGAGATGCGTCTGGATGTGCAGGTGGCGTCGCAGCAGTGGGCTCTGGATGCCGATGCGGCGGGCCTGCCCGAGCACGATGCCGGCCTGGCCCCGGGCGGCCGCGGCGACATAGACCTCGGGCTCGGCCTCGCCGTCGGCGATGAGGAAGTAGTGCCCGAAGGCGGCACCGAGCAGGCTCTTCCCGTTCTTCCTGGGAAGGCCCAGGCCGACCTCGGTGTAGATGCGCAGGCCTGTGGCCGGGTCGACCTCCAGCGCCTCCCAGACGAACTCGCGCTGCCAGTCCTCGAGGACGAGCGGGCGGCCGGCCCAGCGGCCCTTGGTGTGGCGGATGTAGCGCTCGCAGAAGGCCGCGAACCGGGGACCGCCGGTGAGTGCATCGGGGACCATCGACTAGGCGCCATCTGCCACCACCAGGAGCCGCGGCGGGGGGCCGATGTCATCGTCGATGTCGGGCATGTCGGATCCCTGAGCGAGCTGCATGTTGGCCCGGGCCGCGGGCGAGAGGAATAGCTCACGGGCGAGCAGGCGGACCTGGTCGGATGAATCCCGGACGACCTGGTGGAGCGGGTTCTTGACGATGTGCCCGCGGTCGGTAAGGAGCGGCGCGCTCGTGGCATAGAGCTTCGTCGCCTCGCGATAGCGGCTGAAGGCCTCGCAGTAGAGGCGCAGCACGTGGGCGTCGGCGGCCGTGATGACACCGGAGCCGCGCATCTCGCGGGTGACGTGCTGCCATGCAGCCCGGGCGATCGGGTCCATGCCCTCGGGCATCTTCGGCTCGCGGCGCTTGGGCAGTGGCTCGCGGCCGTTGAGTCGGCTCGGGCGCGTCTCGCCGCGAGCGAGCTTGACCGCATCGGGCTCCCGAGCCGGGCCGCGCCTACCCACGGGTCGCCTCCCGGCCGGTGAATCGCTGCCAGCGCTCGATCGCCACCTGGGCGTAGCGGGGCTCGATCTCCATGGCGTAGCAGCGCCGGCCCTCCTGCTCGGCCGCGATGATCGTCGTGCCCGATCCACTGAAGGGCTCGTAGACATCGCCGGCGTGCTTGCGCACCGGACGCGCCATGGCCTCGTAGGGCTTCTGCGCCGGGTGATCCTCCTTGGTCTCGTCGCTGCCACCCATGATCATCTTCGGGCTGGCCAGCTCCCAGACCGTCGAGAGGTCGTGGGCTCCGCGCCATTCGGCCTTCGCTCCCTTGCGGACGGCGTACCAGCACGGCTCGTGCTGCCAGTGGTAATCGCCTCGGCTCATGGCGAAGTGCGTCTTGGCGGCCCACATGATCTGGCTGCGGATGACGAACCCCAGCGCCTCGAGCCCCTGGGCGACCGCCGAGGCGTGGACGCCGGCGTGCCACACGTAGGCCACCTCGAGCGAGGGCACGAGCGCGTAGACCGGCGACCAGTCGACGACGGTGTCGCCCGAGAGCGTCCGGTTCTCATGTCCCACGGACATGTACGGGAGGGCACCGGGCCCGAGCTTGTTGTACACGCCATCGCGCCACGTGGGGTCGAGCTTCACGCCGTAGGGCGGGTCGGTGACGAGCAGGCGCGGTGTGGCCCCGTCCAGGAGTCGCGCGACGTCCTCGGGCTTGGTGGCGTCCCCGCAGAGCAGCCGATGCTCACCGAGCAGCCACAGCTCGCCGGGCTGGACGTACGGCTCGTCGGTTACCTCGGGGATGTCGTCAGGGTCGGTCTGGCCGCCGCGGCGCTTGTCCGCCAGGAACGAGACGAGGTGCTGCTCGAGGTCGCCGGACGTGATCGTGACCTCGGCCAGCAGCTCCGCGAGCTTGGCCGCGTCGGTGGCGGCCATCGACGCAAGCGGGTCGAGGCTGGCTAGGACGAGCGCCTCCTCCGCCTCGGTCAGCTCGACGTAGAGCACGGGCACGCTGGCCTCCTTGCGTCGCACGGCAAGCTCGACGCGGAGGTGCCCGTCCACGATGTGGCCCGTGGTCCGGTTGATGAGCACCTGCTGGACCCAGCCCACGTCGTCGAGGACGGATCCCATGGCGTCCTGCTGGCCCTTCGGGTGCGTGCGCCAGTTCTTCGGGTTGGCGAGTAGCTGCGAGGGGTCCTCGTCGCCCTGGCCGACGATCCGGCTGCGCCAGGCTGCGGCCGGATCGGGCGTCGATGCGTTCGTTTTGGCGCGGGCCTTCGCGGGGGCGCTCATGCGGCCATTCCGAACGCTTCCGAACACATGGTGTCCATACGGTGTCGTCGCACATGAAGGCGCCCGGAGGCCTTGCATGTCGTGCACGGAAGAGCGTTCATGGGGTCATGAACACCACCACCACGACACTCCGCAAGTGCACCGGATCGGAGCGCTTCGGCATCGAGCCGCACGAGGCTCCCATCGACGACTTCACCCCGCAGCCCAGCCGCAAGGATGGCTACGCCGCCATGTGCAAGCCGCACTGGAGCGCCTACGTCAAGGGCCTGGCTGCGGATCGCAAGGCACGCCAGGCGTCGGCCGAGTTCGCTTCTGCGCCAACCGCCGCTCAGGCCGTCGAGGCCTCGGTGGCGAAGGCCAAGCGCGGGACCGCCAAGCCGAAGGCCGCCAAGCCCACCCCCACGAAGAAGCGGAACGCGACTGCGCAGGCGAGGCCCCCGGTCGACCCGAAGGTCGCTGAGGCCGAGGCGATCATCGCCGAGGTCGACGGGCTCTCGGGCGACGAGTACACCGAGCGGGTCGGCGGCGACGAGGTCCAGGCCGCGTTCGAGCTGATCGGCGAGACGAACGGCCACGGGCGCGAGCGCGCCGCCGACGTCGGCACGGAGGCCTGAGCGATGGACGCGATCGTCAGGATCGGGTGCATGGCGCTCGGGTGCCACCGATACATCAACGGGTCGGAGTTGGTCCGCAAGCAGTACGTCTGCCCGACCCACCGCTTCGGTCCCCACCCGTTCATCGCCAAGAGCACCAGCACATACAGCCGGTGCTGGTGCCTGGAGGCTCGCGGTGCACGCATCCACCACCGCGACCAGTGGGAACTCGTCTGGGTCCCCAGGGAGGCCGGGTCGACCGCCGACTAGCCAGCCCTGCCCACGCCGCCACAGGGCCCGCCCAGCGCGGGCCCTTCCTCGTGGGTAGACCACGGACGCCACTTCGGTCCTCATCGCGGCGCACGGGCCGACTGTCGCGTCCGTGGGCGCCGCTGGCGCTGGCTGAGGCCCTTGCGCGCGTTGCAGCTCGAGCAGAGGACGCCCGGCTGCCGTGGCAGCGGAGCGCCGCCGAGCGCCAGTGGATCGGGATGATCCGCCGCCAGCCGGCCAGGCTTGACGCGATGGGCTTCGCGACGCCAGCCCGGGCAGAGCCACCCGTGCGCCTTCACCCAGGCCTGCACCGTGCGCTTCGCCAGCTGCTGCCAGGCGTAGGTGCCGCGGATCGGGTGGTCGGGCGTGCGCCGGAATCGGCCCGCGAAGCCGGGGCGATCCCGATGCTCCGGACAGAACCTCGAGACATCCGAGGTCGCATTGGTGCAGAGCGTGCCATCCTCGAGCTTGCCGCGGCAGACGACGGTGCGACCCATCCGGGCTCATCGGCGCAGCGCCTTGCGGGTCGCCTTCGATGCGCGAGAGAGCACGCGCAGCTTGACGATGGCCGAGGCGGGGATGCTGAAGCTCTGGGTGACGTTGCGGTTGGCGACGTCGATCGAGGAGACGACGAGCGCGTGTCCCGCAGGTCTCCCGAGCCAGTGGCCGGAGGTTCGATAGGCTTGCGGCTCCTTCACGGCAGCGACGTACTCCGAGGGCTCGCGCCAGCCGAGGTGGAGACCCTCGCTGTCGAGCCATTCGATCTCGACGACGTCGCCTACCCGAGGCTTGCGGCTCACGTGGGCACCGTCACGATGACGCTGGGGCTCACGATGAGCTTGCCCGGACCGCCCTCTCGGTCATCCGGATAGCGCGTCGTCTTGCCGCCAGAGAAGACCTGGAGCGACCAGGCGTACCACGACCGGCCGCTGCGAGGCGGCACCGCTGCCATCGTGGCGGCGGGGATGTCGAACGTGATCTTGCCCGTCGTGGGATCGGCGTCGATGTCGATGGTGCCTGCTGCGGTCGTGGCCGTGAGGATGGCGTCGACGTCGGCATCGTCGATTCGCGCCTTGGCCATCCAGGTCAGTGCCGCGCCTGTCAAATCTGCCGGCGTGCCGTCGCGGTCCAGGATGGTCAGAGGCTCTTGGAAGGTGGCCCCGACGATGGCGTGCAAAATCTCGGACATATCAGGCCACCTTCTCAGCAAGGGCGCGGTGCTCTTCAGGGGCGAGCCTGGAGCGCCGCATGTTCTCCGCACGCGTCACGGGCTGGGTGTGCGTCGGGTTTACGCAAGCGTGCTGCCGACAGGTGTGGTCAAGGTCGTGACCCTCAGGGATCGGGCCGATGAGGGCCTCGTATACGACGCGGTGGGCGAGGGCACCGCGATCACCGCCGATGCTGACGCGCCCGTAGCCCTCCTTGTCCAGCGACGACGTCGCGATCCAGCAGCCGTCGTCGGTGACATGGCAACGCGCCAACACACGGAGGTAGGCAGGCACACCCCGACTCAGCATCGGGGCAGTCAGGTCTCGGCCCTTGAGTTGGCGCTCATGATGGGTGCGGCAGAGACCGAGCGCCGCATGTGGTCTCGTGCAACCATCGACGCTGCAGCCACGCCCAGGTGCGACGACTCGGACCGGGGCAGTCAGGTCCCGGCCGTCGCGCCAGCGCGAGGCGTGGGTGCCGCAGAGGCCGTTCTCGGCGTGGCGCCTGTCGCAGCCATCTACCTCGCAACCGACGCGGCCGCGGATCCGGACCGAGGCGGTCAGGTCCTGCCCCCTGCGACGGCGCGAGTAGTGAGTGGCACACCAGCCGCGGGCGATGTGCGGCCGCTCGCATCCCTCGATGCTGCATGTACGCTGTGCCATGTTCTGACCTCCTTCGAAGGTTGGGATCATGGCCGGGGCCGCTAACACGGTGCCCGGCCACATCTTCATGTCGCTCACGATCCGATTCCCGGGCCGCGGGATGGGATCGAGAGACGCGGGCCGCGGCTGCCCGTGCTGATGCCGGGTCCGGCACCGATGACGACACCCGGACCGCTGCCGGTGACGAGGCTCGGCCCCGCGGTCGGGGTCGTGACGGTGCCGGGCGGGACGCCCTCGCCGGTGTACGACGTGCCGATCAGTTCGATGATCGCAGCCGGTGACTGCGCAGCGAGCGTCCCGGTGACGCCAGCGATGACCGACTCGCCCTCGAAGGCTGCGACGCTCGCATCCGTGGTGGCTGCCAGCGAGCCGATGAACGACTCCGTGCCAGACAGCACGGCCTGCGCTGGCTCGGAGGCAAGGGCGAAGGTGCCGGTGATGGTCTCCTGGCCGGACAGGCTCGTGGTGACGGCTGCCGTGGTAGCGGCGAGAGTGCCGGTCACGGGAACGGCCACGAGGCCACTGAACGCGGCTTGCGCAGGCTCGGTGGATGCTGCCAGCTCGCCCGGGATGGACAGGCTGCCCTCGAAGGCACCTTCGGCAGATGCCGTTGATGCTGCGAGCTGCCCGACGACACCGGTCAGAGCCTCACCCGTCAGATCAGCGGTCGCAGGCTCCAGCGTGGCGTCGAGAGCACCGCTGATGGTCTCGGCTGCCTCGAATGCTGCCGTGGCCGGCTGCGTGCTGGCTGCCAGGTCACCGCTGACCGGGTTGGCTACCTGCCCTGTGAACGCGCTGGATGCTCGGGGAGCCGCAGCGTCGAGCGAGGCGATGAATGACTCGTCTCCTGCAAGGTCGGCCCGTGCTGGGGCAGTCTGCGCTGCCAGGGTGCCAGCGAACATCTCCGCGCCATCGAACGCTGCCGTAGCTGGCTCGGTGCTCGCTGCAAGGTCACCCGTGACGGGTGGGGCACCGGATGCCCCCGTGAGCGATGCGGTAGCAGGCGTGATCGTGGCATCGAGCGTGCCGGTGAACGTCTCCTCACCGGTCAGGGTGGTGCTGGCAGGCTCGGTGGTCGCAGCCAGGGCGCCGCTGATGGGGTTGAGGACGATACCGCTGACGAACGCCTCCGCTGGGGGCGTCGTGGCAGCGAGGACGCCCGTGACCGAGAGCGCACCGCTGAACGTCGCTTCTGCGGGTTCGACCGTGCCTGAGAGGCTGCCCGTGAAGGACTCGACGCCAGCGAGGGCGCTCTCGGTCGGGGCCGTGGAAGAGGCGAGGTCACCCGTGACCGTCTCTGCGCCGGTGAAGGCGGCTGTGACGGGTGCGGTGCTCGATGCGAGGTCGCCCGTGATGGTGACGGCGCCACTGAACGCTGCCTGAGCCGGTGCCGTGGTGGCTGCGACGTCTCCGGCGACCGGGTTGATGACCGAGCCACTGAAGGCTGCCGTCGCAGCGGGGGTGGCGGCGGCGAGGACGCCCGTGAGCAGCAGGGCGCCTGCGAAGGCGGCGGCGGCTTTCGCGACGGTGGCCGCGAGGGTGCCGCTCGTCGCCTCGTCGGCTGCGACCTGTGCGAGGCCCGAGCGACCCAGCGTGAGCCGACCGAGGATGGACTGGCTCATGGTTCTTAGGTCTCGATGATGCCGGAGAGTGTCAGCGTGTCTCCGACTGCCCACGTCATCGGAGTGGTAGGCGTAGCGGCATTGCCGCCTTCTATCGTGACAGCGGCGATGGACGATGCCCCGGCAGCGATGAACGCGGTGGCGAGCTTGTTGTCGACGCCATTGTCAAGGATATGGCCCGCGATCACCTGGCCGCCGAACCCGGAGACCGCCGTGAATGGCAGACTGAACGTGAATGCGCTGCCATCACTGCCGAACGTCGTCGAGGACCCGATCTGCAGGTACATGTGCCACGCATAGGTGTTCGCATCGAGTGCCTTGTAGCGTCCCGTCAGGACGCCGTCACCGATAGCGGGAGCGGTCCCACTCGCCTTGCCCCATGTGGGCACAGCGGTCGTCCACGCCCCCAGGTCCCCGCCGCCCACGCCTGTCAGCCCCGTGTGGTCAAGGGCATCGTGGCCAGGCTCGTCGAGCAGGATCGTGGCGGTCATGGCTTCTCCTTAGAAGTCGAATGGGATGAGGACATAGGCGCTGGTCGCGGGGTCCCAGAAGAGCGCGGCTTCCTCTCCCGTGGCAGCGTCGTCAGGGTCGTAGTACGGCACGCCTGCCGCCGCGATGCCCCAGACGGATGTCAGCGTGACCTCCACGCCGTCGCCAGTGTCGTCGTAGGCGGGCGTGCCGGCGTCCACGGGGATGAGCCCATGTGGGGTCGCCGCGTGCGCAGCCAGCTCCGCATCGGTGGCAAGGCCCAGGACGTCGTGGGTCGAGAGGTCCGGGTGCACGCCACCGCCCACGGCATCCTGCGACACGTCATAGGTCGGCGTGCCCGACAGGACCGTGGCGAAGCCGTTGTTGACGTAGCCGCCCCAGAGCGTGCGGGTGACGGTGCCGGACAGCACGACCGCCGTGGGCGAGCCGGTGTCGGCCACGAAGATGTTGTTGGCGATGAGGACATCGGTCGGAGCCGCGATGGTGATGGCGGTGCCGCTGCCGTTGCCGTACTGCCCGAACTGGTTGCCATCGATGATGATGTACGGCCACGCCCCGCTCACATCGATGGCGTTGCCTTCGTAGTTCTCGAAGCTGTTGTTCGTGATGATGAGAATGCTCGTGTTGCCAGAGCCGTTCACATCGATACAGCCGTTCATCTCCAGCGATGTGCCGCTATTGAACTTGTTGCCGATGATCTTGCCGCCGCCCATCGAGTCCATGCGAATGGCTGCTGCGGAGTCGTAGGCAGACTGAGCGAACACGTTGTCGCTGATCGAGGGGTCACCGGCATCTGGATTGACGGTGCCCTCCATCATCAACCCGATGGACACCCAGTTCGAGATGTTGCAGCCACGCATCGACCATGCCGCGCCGTTGGTGACATCGACGTTGACGTAGAAGCCAGAGACCATGATGTGGTCGTAATCCACCTTCTGGTCCACGTTGGCGCTCGCCACGAGGATGCCCGCGCCAGCCGTGGGCGTGGTGGCTGCCGTGTTACGGAGCGAGATGTTGTCGAAGAGCACCTTGTCGCCGGGGGTATCGAACAAGTCAGCCGTGGCCGACGTGCATTGCACCTCCGAGATGATGTCGCTGGCGCTGTTGTTGTCCGCGATACCATCGCCGCGCACGGTGCAGTTGGCCGTGATCGTGAAGCCGCCTGATGTCTTGTACGTGCCTGCCGGGAAGTAGAGCACGCCCCTGCCCGCGCTGTTCAGGGCGCTGATGGCCGCTGCTACCGCAGTCGTGTCGTCGGTAGAACCATCTCCGGTCGCACCGTATCCGGTGACGTTGAACCAGGCGACGCGTGTCTGGCCCAGATAGGCATCCAAGCCGCCCGCCGTGAGCACCGCCTTGATGGGTGCGCCGTCATCGTGCGCCGCTGCGGTCGTGCCTTCGGCGCCTCGGGTGACGGTCAG
>Ga0326597_10008530_pt1 | contig 13816 bp, 15 predicted proteins | sample RVTome_12_FD_203789 | JGI IMG/M metagenome (GOLD analysis project Ga0326597, IMG submission 203789) | Soil microbial communities from uranium-contaminated site in the Upper Colorado River Basin, Wyoming, United States - RVT100D185 | ecosystem: Environmental > Terrestrial > Soil > Contaminated >... | reverse complement strand
GGTCGAGGAACGCGATGTACCGCCCGAGCAGCATCAGTAGCCGTCCCTTGAGGACGGGGTGAATCGAAATCGTGTTGTAGTCGTCCTGCGTCGCGATGGGACTCCCCGGCTGCGCGCCAGAGGGTTCCGGCAACGGGAACGCCCACTGGATCATCCGATGGTCGGACTCCCACTCGGCGTCGTCCATGTCGATGTAATCGTGGACCAAGCGGTCGACGTCATCGGACTCGTCGCCGATGAGGAAGTTGATGATACGGCTCACGTCGTGATCTCCTTGGACGAAGCGTATGCTTCGAGACAGGAATAGCGTTCGGGGTGCCGGTCGATGATCCGGCGTACCTCTTCGGGGGTCAGCGGGTTCGGACCCGTCTGGATGTCGTTGAACGTCCGGCAGATAACGAGCACCCGCTGATCTGCCCGGCGCTGCATCGCCTTCTGTCCCTCCGCCGTACACGGGTCGATGTCGATCTTCATCGTCCTAGCTCTCCGTCAGCAGGGCGTCGATCAGCGCCCGATCTTCGCGACTCAGGTCGCAAGCGAAGCGATCCTTCATCTGGAAGAGGGCGCCGAGGCACAACTGCTTCATCGCCGCCAGAGTCTCGGACGGCGTATCCACGTCCGCCGGGATGGTGAAATGCAGCGAGATGCCCTTGACCGTCTTCTTGTCGCTCATCGCCCAGCTCCTTTCTCCTACCTGTACTACTCGCCAGGGTGCCGCTCTGAGCCCTACCCACCAAGGGTACTGTTCTGTTCGATCTCGTGCAGACGCTCGGACAGCGCCCACGCCGCCTTGTGGTTCGTCGACCAGTAGGTCGCCATGTCCAGCCCGTAGACCGTCTCGAACGGACTCATCTTCGGCAGACGGTCGACCCGCCACTTGCCCGTGTCATCCGTGCGGACGACGTACCGCGCATCCCGCGGGATCGGCATCCCGCTGATCCGGCACTGGATGACCCGCTGCTCGTGGTGCTCGAAGACGAGCCCCTTCTGCCCCTGGGGGAAACCCCGGATGCCACGGAAGTCGTGGACCCGGAATTCCAGGTCGGTGCCGAGCTTCGTGGTCTTCTGCTTGGGGCTGATGTGCATCGTCGTGCTCCTGTCCCATGTCGGTGTCCCTCGTACGCCCTTACTACGGAGGGGATTGCCGTTCTGAGCCCTATCGAAAAAAGATTCTTTTGGGGCTCAGAACACGGGGCTCGCCCGTAGTGAATGTGTACGGGGGATGCGATAGACGCCCCCGCGAGGGAGATAGAAACGATGAGCACGCAGATTCCCGAGTTGGACCCCGAGACCTGGGCGGCGCACGCCCTGTGCGACCAGTTCGTGACGTACCCGGACGAGCACTGGAAAGGGCGGGCGGTCGCCGTGGTCCCCGCGGACCAGGAGATCGCCGTCACCGAGGCGATGAACTTCTTCGGCTCCATCGTGGACAGCCGCGAGACCCTGCCGGACGGCACGGTCCACCTGACCTCCCGCGGCTACTGGGCACACGGCTTCTAGGAGAAACGAGATGCGCTTCGAGAACACCAAGCAGGGCGACCGGATGGTGGCATACGACTCGCGTGGCAACCTCACAGGCACCGTCAAGATCGACCGCGTCACGAAGACGCAGATCATCACCACGAGCGGAACCAAGTACCGACGCAAGAACGGGGACTTGGTCGGGGCGCACAGCACCTGGGGCTGCCCCCATGTACGCGAGATGTCCCCGGAGTTGGAAGCGACGGTCAACGCGGAGATGCGGCGCCGCAAGTTGTCGGATCGCCTCTACCGGCTCGGGGCGCAGTCGAATAGGATGACCGACGCCCAGGTGGACGTCTACATCGCGGCGTTGAACGCCGCCGAGAAGGGGAACTGACCGATGCGCACGAGGCTCGAAGACACCTCCCTGTACCTCGCACAACTTCTGACGGCTTCGGGTGCGCCCAGCATCGAAATGCGCGACTGGGACTTCGCGGACGACGAGTACGAACCCGCCGCAGAGCAGTACCTCGTCGTCAAGGGCATCAACGAGCGACACGGTGGGTTCGAGATCATCCCCGTGAAGCACCCGACCTCCATCCACGCCTTCGTCCAGTGGGTGCTCCTCCAGGTGGAGCCGAAGCAGGCATACGCCCAGGAGATCCAGCGGTTCTCGTCGCTGTTCGACGCCATCAACTTCGTCGCCGGCTGGCACCGCGGCTTTCTCGCAGGTCGCAACGACGCCAGTCAGCGAAGGGGCTCAGGTTTCTAGGCTCACGAGTAGTAGGAGCAGACAAGACGACGGGGAAGATAGAATCAATGAGCCTCAAGAACCTGCGCTACTGGATGAACGAAGCGTCCAAGACGAACAGCAAGGGTCCGACCCTGGCAGCGATCTTGATGCGCAATGGTGTCCTCCTCAAGGACATCGACCTCACGAACCAGAGCGCAACCCCCCAACTGTTCAACACGATCGACGTCGATCAGGTTGCAGCCACCTTCTGCAAGGACCCCACGGGTGGCTGGGGTGGTGAAGCTACCGTGCCCGGTCTGACGGGGGGGGCGATATCCCTCTACGTCATCGGTAAGGGCAACGATCTCAATCTCTGCGTGCAGGAGATGACCCTCAAGCTCGCCGGGCACCAGTCGCGCCTCGACATTCTCACGAACGACCCGCTCGCGGAACTGGAAGTCCGGTTGCAGCAGCACGACTGGTTCTATGACTTTTCCGACGACGGCAACGTGTACCGGGCGGGAGAAAAGTCATACGCCGTCATTCGCCAGCTCCTGGAAAAGTTGAACTCCAACAAGACCCGTCCCTTGTGGGACAAGTACGCACCCAAGGAGTTCCAGTTCCCCGATCCACACCGTTCACTAGGAGTCACAGTGATCCTTTTCCTCAACATCGACGGGGTGATCAACCGACTGGGTACCGACAGCCTGGGGGATGGCGAACTCGACAAAGACTTGATGGAAACCCTCATCAAGTCTTTGTCGATGAGCTATCACGACCGTGTCGAAGTTGTCCTTCACACGTCGCGAACAATGTCCATCGCCGACACCCGTGCCCTGTTCACCCGCAAAGGGTTCAAGTTCCCAGAACGGATCATTGGCAGGACGTGTTGCACGGGCGGCGATGGAGTCCGCCAGTACCTCATCGAGCACAAGCTGGTCGGGCACAAGTTCATCATCATCGACGATGAAACGCACGACTACGGTGAACTCTGGTGCCGGCTCATCGTCACAGACGGACGAATCGGCATCACTGCGGCTACCTACACGGAATTCCGTGAACTCTACTACCGCTACAAGGTTTGCGAAGAAAAAGAACGGACCAGCGCCGTGAACCACTTGATCAGCTACTGTCACTGGCTCGCTAAGACCTCTTTCCTCTCGGAAAAAGACCGGCAGCAGCGTATCCGTTACCATCTCGACATCGTGCAGCAATGCCTGACCGTGCCGAACTTCCTCGAACGTGCCTTCCTGAAGGAGCCACCGAAATGAGCAACGACCAGAACGGTCCGAGCCGGGGCTATATCCCCGAGAAGGTCGTGTTCTTCGCCAAGCCGGAGACAACTCGCGGACAGCACAAGTGCCGTCCCGCGTTCCCCGTCTCCGATCAGACGGTCACCAAGGACAACAAGACGCTCAAGAACGCCAAGGCGTGGTCACTCGGACACTGGGCGTACCACGCCTACAGCGGCACCCCGGACATCTCCAAGGCGGTCGGCATCGAAATCAGTAACGTCCCCCGCGACGGCTACCGCATCGTCGGTGCCGAACAGCGGGGCGAGGGTGGTCGTGCGTGGCACGCCATCACGCCGGACGGGTTCCTGGTCGACCTCCGCGAAGACGTGTTCCTGCCCATCCTGCTGCGTCTGGGGCTGCCGTCGAGCGGACTCATCCCAGCGAAGCTCCAGTGGTGCCAGGCGGGGTCGCAGCTTCGGCTCGAAGAAGTGGGCTCCAAGCAGCACAGCGAGTACACGCCGGCTGCCAACCTCGATGCCCAGCGCAAGGCGAAGCAGGACGCCGCCAAGGTGAAGACGAAAGCCAAGCCCCGAGTCAAGCTGTCCGAACTGGTCGTTGGCGGCGTCTACGTCTTCAGTGTCGGGGATAGCGAACAGAAGCGCGTCTACCTCGGGCGAGCGATGCAGAATGGCAAGAAGCGTACGGTATGGATGGACGTGCGCAATGGGGGTTCACTCCGTGACCAGAAGACGCCCACGACCAACAACGGCTGGTTTCACTGGGACTGGCGGCGGTGCGACCAGTACGACTGGGGGCACCGCGTGACCCTGGCGAGCGGGTCAACGGCACTGCGACGAGTCAAAGGTGACGTGACGATGATGCCGGACTGGCAGAAGAAGATCACCCGCTGGAGCCGTTTGGGTTACTGCGACGACATCGACATCGCAGAGATCGTGTGGCTCTAGTCGGTAGGCTTGGTAGGGAACAGCATCTCGTCGTCCACGTACAGCAGCGCCAGGATCGCCGTGTCGTCGAGCGGGTCGTAGGACACCTCGATCTTCGGCTGAGGTGTCCCGTCTGGCAGCATCTCCCCCACCCTCACACCGGCGTTCGCCAACTGCCCCATCAACGTCTTCGCGGCAGCGACGAGACCCAGCCCCTCAATCTGCATGAAGACATGCGGGAAAGGTAGCTCACAGCCCATCCCCTCATTACTCACCCCGTCACCGGAATCAACGGTCTCATAGCCGAGGTTCTGGAGCCATTCAACCGTCTTCTTGATGCCAGGACACAGTTCGTCCACGTTCTAGTCCCCCTTCTTGACTTTGACGCCTACGATGAATGGTTCCCACCCCGGCTTGAGCGCCGTGGCGTGTCCGTCGAATTCTACTGCTTCGGGTGAAACGGGTTGACCTGTCCGCTCGCGCTCCTCCTCAAACCCCAAGAACTCGTCTATGGCTTTGGAAGTATTGAGGTATTTGGGGAAGCCGCTGTTGCCTGTGACGAATGCCATCCCGTTGCGGCGAGCCACGAAAGCGCCGGAGGCAACCCTCACACACCAGACGGTGCCCTGGTAGTGGATGCGCTCAACACGGACGGCGACCCCTGCCAGATGGGGACAGGGTTCCCGTGGTGCTCGAACAGCTTGTGCGCCCGATTCGACTCGAACAACACCAGGTTTTCCAGCCGATTGTCCACGGGGTTGTGGTTCAAGTGATGGACCGTCTCCTTGCGGGTCAACGGTCTCCCCAACTCCGAATTGCACCCCGGGCACTGTCTCGGTGCCTTCCAGGTCTTGCGCCCGGACAAACTCCCACTCCCCGTCTCGCTGGACGACGGAGCGGTGCCCAATGGAGACGATGTGATCGCTGCCGTCCCCGACAAGTCGGAAGGCTTTTCGGTCGTAGGGGTACTCAAAGGTCGCCTCCACAGGCTGCCACTCGAAACGCCCCGTCTTCAGGTCAAACCCCGCAACGTGCGTTCCAACCTTGGCTCTATGGTAGGGTACCCACCCTTCTTGCGTCAAGATTTCGGTGTCTTCCGATAGGCAGCCGTAACCCCAACCTTCCAGCGAGTGCTCGGGCGGCAGGACGAACCCCGCATCTTCCATCGCTGCGCAGAGTCGGTGGTTCGTGCGGGTGGCGCCGAACACCTTGATGATGCCGCTAGGTCGCAGGCAGCGATAACACTCCGTCAACCAGAGCACACACCAAGCCTGGAATTTCTGCTCGTCGCTCGCATCCGGGTTAGGGACCGGCACCGAACTGTCCTTCCACGGGGCGTCCCACCCCTTACCCATGAACTCCAAGCCTTGGTAAGCTAGCCGTAAGGCGGATCGGTTATCACGGCTCCCAACGAGTCGGGGGCGAGGCTCGCAAGAACCTCGACACAATCCCCAGCCCGGAGCCGGATGACCTGCGCCTTACGGCTAGCGCCTCCATCCCTCTGCATATGAGGTGTCTCCGTGGTCGAAAAAACTTGTCCCGTTTGCGAGACGAACTATCAGGCTGATCCTACCCGCCTAAAGCACGGTCGGCAGACGACTTGCTCACGCAAATGTTCTTACTCGCTCTGAGCCCGCAAAGGGTCTACCCCCCAGCACCTTACCAGGTGCTGTATGAACAGCCCTTAAGGCGTAGGAGCCATGCAGTCGTCGAGCTGGTCGCAGGACGTGATGTCCTTGACGCACACTGGTTTGAGCGGGTGCCCCTCCTTCTGCGTCTTCTCGCAGAATTGCACGCAGCTTGTCCCGTCTTCCAACGGCTCGCCCTCGGGACACCCCAGGCGCTGAAGCGTCTCGCAGGCTGCGAGGCAACTCCCCGTGCCCTCTGCTTCAATGACGACCGGCGGCGGTAGCTGACGGCAAGTTGCCCCACCCATCACGAACGCCATCGCGAGAACTAGCAGCACACGTTGCAGGGTTTTCACGCTGTCTGCTCCTTGTAGGTTTCCCATCCAACCTGGGGCACCCAGAAGTCGTGCGAGACCCCGGCAGAGATGACGGTTGGGTCCATCAGGTAGAACCCGTCGTCGCCCCAGTCGGTGCCCCACGAATTCTCTCCGATGAACATGCCGTTCTTGATTCCCACGAGACAGGTCGCGTGACGCCCAGTCTTGTTCGCGTCCCTCACGGTCCGGAGCACGCCATCTTTCTTGTAGTTGTGCCACGAGGCATCCACGTTGGTGCCGAACACGACCGGATTCCCTGCCCGCAATGCCTCGATGACCATGTCGACCCGCTTCTGACCCGTCGAACGGATCTTGTAGAACGAATCGATCTTGCTGACGTACGCCTTGCGCATTGCCGACCAGGTGGGGGCATCTGCCACACGACGGTGGTTCCACGACCAGGCACTTTCAGGCGGCACGCCAAATCGGCGCATCGCGTCGAAGGCGTGGGAGACGTACGTCCCATCGTCGAGATGTGTCTCCTTCGGGAGCATCAGGTTGCGTGCGAACCAGTAGACTGCCAGACGGGACAGGTCAATGTGAGCGTCATGACCTTTCTCCATGATCCGTTTGATCTCGACTGCCTTGCACGTTGCCTGTGCAACGCAGCTATTCGTGCCGCCCTGATCGTGCCGCGGACTGCTGAATCCACGCAAGTCCATGTCACCTGGGGGGATGATCAGCTTCGCTCGGAGCTTGTCCTCGAACCCCCAGTGCTTCGGGCTGTCCGGCTCGTCTCGAAACCCCGTCATCTTGCTGAATCTCGGCATGGCTGTCCTCCATTCAACTGGTTCCCAGCCACGATACCGTCAGCCAAAGAAGTCGTCGAGTGTCAACCGCACCGCGACTGCCTTCTTCGGCTTGTAATCTGACTCGATGACCGCACCCTTCCAACGACCGGACACCCGATCCCAGTGCCGGATGCGGGCGTCTGCGATGATGAAGTAGTCTGCCTCGCGTTCGATGCCGATGAAGTCGTGACCCGTGCGGACACAGGCGATGCCCGTCGTCCCACTCCCCAGGAAGAGGTCGCACACCGGTCCGATGTTCTTGGGTACGTCGGAAAGCAGGCGCTCCATCACCCCGATGCACTTCACAGTCGGATGGAAATTCCGGACTTCCTTGGCAGTCCGTCCGGCGCCGGCACGGGGGTTCTCAACCCCTGCCGAACCTTCCTCGCGGTCGACTGCTTCGTAACCCGCCTTGGGCTTCAAGTGTTCACAACCGGCTTCCCGTTCCTTGCGGGCAGCCTTGGGGACGTAGTGGAACCGTTCCGGACCGCGGACGAGCAAGATGGCGTCCCGAATCTCGAACCCTTTGTCTTCGAGCAAGATGGCACCGGAGTGCCCTGTCGGTTGAGTGTCAGGAGCGATGCGGAGGATGTGCCCACCTGGGGGGAGGAGCCGCCACATCTCGTCGACCTGCTCTTGCGTGATCTCGCCGATGACGACGAACCCGCAAAACGACTGATTTTCCCACTGGGCAGCTTCCGGGGGCCAGTGCTCGGTGTCGATGACGAAGGCGCCCTGGCGGGGGGTCGAAATCATCGTGCGGAGGTACTCGATGAGATCGTGGCTGTGGTTTCCGTTGAGCCCCTTCGCCTGCTTGAAGAAGCGGGCGGCGGTGCCGGTGTCCGTGAACCCGGGCTTGTTTCCGGCCTTCCATCCGAGTTGCCCGCCCTGGTGATTGCGCGTCGTCCGGAACGAGACTTCCCGTTCCCCGCTCTGCTCCCCGAGCGCCCGCACCGCGCAGCCGGGTTTGCACGCCCACTCCTCGACTTCCTGCCCGCCCTCACGAGCCTCGTAGGCAAGCGCCTCTTCGTCCTCGCCCTTGTAGAAGCCGTGGTTGTGGCTGCCGTCCCCGTAGACGTTGACAGGGACGTCCTCGTGATGGGTGCCGACCAGTTCGCAACCCTGGCGATGTTGCAGCACGACGTTTGCAGGCCACCGACCCTTGGTTGATCCGCAAATTCCTCCCTGCCAGGTTCCCTCATTCATCGCGGGACCGTTGTTCTGGGCACTCTGCGGTCGCAGAGTCGACTCACTTCCGATCCGCGTACCGTCGATATTGAGCGAACCCGTACCGAACTTGAGAGCGTTCTCGGCAACCGTACCGGCAAGAGGGCGCCGAGCGAGGTGGATGATGGTGAGGGCAGGGGTGGTCGACACGAGAAGCTCCTCTTGCTGGGGGTTCGGGGACTGTTGCACTTGCTTGAAGTAGCGGGCGGCAGTGCCGGAGTCGCCGAAGCCTGTCATGGGCGTTCCGGGGAGACGGGACTCGGCACCGTAGGTCGCGGAGTCGTTGACGCACTTCCGCATGGTCCCGGGTTTACCGCTGGTCCGCTCCCCGCTCTGCTCCCCGATTACCCGCGCCGCGCAGCCGGGCACGCACTCGGCGGCGGTGCAGGCGGGGGCGTGGACGAGGATCAGGTTGGCGGGCCATCTTCCCTGCGCGAGTTGTGCGATCTCGTTCCGGGCGCCGCGCGAACCTTCGTCCCACCGCTGCAACCGACCGTCCGACTTGCGCGCGGCGTTGACGGCCTTCGTCCCGCCGTCCGTCCCCACCCGGCACCCAACGATATTGAGCGAACCCGTACCGAACTTGAGGGCGTTCTCAGCGACCGTGCCTTCCAGGGGCTTGCGTGCGAGGTGGATGATGGTGAGGGGCGGGGTCACGGGTGTCACGGGTCTTCCAGTTCCTTCGTAGCGGCATCGATCTTCGCCCCCATCTCGGCGTTCTGTTCGGGGGTCATTGCCAAATCGAAACACGAAAGAAGGCGCCGGCAAGGCCACTCTACCCTCGCGATGAACGGGTCGAACGGCTTCTGGTCGCGGCTCTTCAAACAGTTGAACTGCACCCGGTTCTGGTCTTTCAACTCGTCATCGATCCAGGTCGACGTGACGATGTCTCCCGACCGCTCGGCCTCATTTGCGTAACTGAGGTGCGTCAGGTTGTAGCCCGCCTTGCCCGTCTTCTCCCTCTGCTTGAGCGCCGACTTGTACCCCTCACGGCTGATCTGGAACAGCCCAACGACCGCCATCCCCTGCCCGCGGTTGAACCCCAGGGCGAGCTTCTTCAAGTCGCGGATGACCTCATTCAAGCTCTCTGTCGTCGAGCTGTGCCGATTCCGCGGCGACATCAGCCCGACGTGGTCGACGAAGATCATCGAGAAAGGGTCCTTCGAGTAGATGACTTCTGCCATCGACCGAAGGTCGTGCATCGTGAAGTCATCCTTGTCGGGGTCCGCGACCTCAATATGGATCTTCGCGTAGTCGCACTTGAGGTACGGGTGCTTGACCACGTCCTCCCCGTTAAAGTCGGGGATCACGAAGTCAAAGTAGAACCGCTTCGCGTTCGGGTGCCACTCGTGCAGCTTGCCGTCACGGATGTTGCCATAGGGCAGCCCCACGTCCGATTCGACGTCCTGTTGCAACCCAAGCTGCATCCGAATCTCACGGAACTTCGGGTGCATTGAGTGGATCGCGTAGAGGATGCGGCGACACTGGTTGTACGGCATCTCCAGCGAGAAGATCAGCACGTTGTGCCGGTAGATCACTGCCTGGTTGTACGCCCAGTTCAACATGAATGTGCTGTTGTGGGTAATGAACCCGTCCACGACAAAATTCCCTGTCGCGGGCACGCTCAAATCATAAGCTTCCTCTTCCCCGTCCGGGTCGACCGCAACAACCTGTTCCCAGCGGACATCAGCCGCAGCATACAGACCCAGTCGAGGATCATCGGCTGCCTCTGCAAACCGCTTCACGGTATCCCGCAGCACCGAGGTCTTACGCTTCGCCCACTTTGCGTAGTACCAACCCCCCTGCTGTGTTCGGAACCGAACCTGATCAGGAACTTCGTTGAGGAATTCCGAAGGGAACCAGTCCGTATCGACATTCAAAGGAACCGCCTTCAACGCGGCTACAACGGATTCCTGCTTCCCGATAATCTGAGTCTTGGTAAGGAACTTTCTTTTGCCATCGTTGGTCGTAACCAAGGTAGTCCAGAAGGGGCGGCAACTGCCCCTGTACTTCACGGAACCACGGGATACCGTAGCCGGGACACCAACCCGATTGAGCAGAGCCTGGACATCCCGAGCGAGCTGCTCGCTGCGGGAGCCATACCAAACCACCGCGCGTGCTTTGCGTCGCTGCTTCGCCGGTTCGATACCGACACACCCATCGGTTGACCAGAGTGCTGAGAGCAGCAACCAAGCCTGATCATCGGACATCGCCCAGAGCTTGTCTGGAACGTGTTTTGTCGTTGCCCGGCACCCCCAAAGACCCAGGTTATCCAGTAGTTTTCGGAGCGGAGACCGCCACGGATGATTCCCTTCCCCGGTTGAACGGGAGACCCGTACCGTGTCCGGGCAAGTGTACCGATACGTCGCGGCAGTGCTGTACTTCCCTGACGCCTCCGTGTACCCGAGACGCTGCAAACGGGAAATGAAATCCTTTTGAATCTCCTCATTGCTGTTCGTGAATGCTAGATCCCCGCCGATGGTGCCATCCCCCAGAAGATAGCCAACAAGGGCAATCTCGTCGTCCCCGTAAGGAGACGGGATATCAGATCCGGGTAACGCTGCCGGGACTGCAACCCAGTCGCCGAGCTTCAGGTTTTCAGCCGCGACCCATCCTTTGGGGCACAGGAAGGGATGATTACCCGAGACTCGTGTCTGACGTCCCGTTTTGGTTGCCACCTTGAAAATTGGTCGAATCCCTTGAGCAACCAGAGAGGATGCCTGAGCAGTTGTCATTCTCCCCGCTTGCTCGTCAAAGCTGTGGACCAGCGGGGCATTGCCGGCTCGGTACAGGTCTTTAGCTGTGACCCGCTCCCCGGTATTCAGGTCCGTAACTTTGCATCCTCCGGTGATACACTTCATGCCGCCCGTGAACGCCGCGTGAATCCAAAGCTCGTGTCGCTTCGCACCCGCCAACGCCCGATCCATCTGGTCGAGGAATGCGAACTGCCCAATGCCCGCCAACGGGTCACTTTCAACCAGGTCGTACTCCGCCTTGACTGCGACCCCATCTTTCGTGACTTCACCCGAGAGACGACCACCGATGGTCGGTGCCACGATGTCATGTGCCTTCTCGACGACGTACCGGGCGGACTGGACCGGACCCTTGAGAATCTTCTTCTCTCGTCCTTCGGTCACTTCCATCCCCGTCATCGTAATGACGGAACCTTCCTTCAACGTCTCCGCCCACAGACGTTGGCGGCGGTCATTCGCCTTGTCTTCGAGCACCCGCTGGAAGTCACCCTTCGTTCTGGCTGGCAAGCCTTCCAGATGACGCAACTGGTCGAGGACGGTGTCTTCCTTGGCGTGCTCGAAGTGGGATCGAATGGTGGTGAGGTTTGGGACGTGGCTATGCGCTCGAACGAACTCCTGGATGAACGCCCAGATCGAGTTGTACTCAGGCACGTCGAACCCGAGACCAGACCCGTTGAACAACTGGTAGTTGCGCAGAATCAGTTGGTCGGAGTCGCCGGCATCAGCGACGAACAGGGAACGCAACAATGACTTCATCGTCCGCCCCCCTTCTTCTCACGCCGTTTTGCCGCCTTCGCCGCCTTCTCCTGCGCCACCCGATCCTCCTTTGTCAGTGCCAAGAATCCAGGCAACTTCATCGCATTGCCGCCAAGCTCTGCCGCAGTCGGAAAGTCCTCCAACAGCTCCTCTACGTCAAATTCCCCCTCGATAACTCCGGCACCCTGCGTGATCGCAGGGTTGACCGCATCCGCTAGCAGCGCGTCCACGCTGAATTCGTCCTCATCAACATCCGGAGCGGGTACCCCTTGCGGCGGTCGCTCACCATCATCCTCCATCGATTCCTCGCGAAACATCCCGTCAGACACCACAGGAGCCATCCCAGGCTTCTGGCGGGTGTATGCAGACGCCGACCCCCCCGTTGGCACAGGACGGGATTCTTGGGGCGTCCTTGGAGCCTTGTAGTGGGTGGATGCCTTCTCGGCTCCGGCAGGGACGTGTGCGCGATCAGAGAGAATAACACGGCGGAATCCGTCGAGGACTTCGAGGACGGTTTCGTTGTAGCAGATGTGCCCGGGGGCGAGAGGTTTGATGGGCGAATCCACAATCCAAGTGGGCTTGCTTTGCTGCTCCCTCTCGTTGATAGCTTCAGCGAGGACATTGGGCGTCTCACGGTTCTTCGCTGCCTTCACCCCCAGACGGATGATGAGCAGGTCGAACGGGACAGCCAGGTCTACCAGGGTGACGTAGTGCTCGGATGGTTTGTCTCGTTCGAACCCATCTCTTTCGATGAGCACGTCGGCGTCGTGGACATCGCTTGCACCGGACAACCAGGCGGTGACGAGGGTGGCGTCGGCGACAACCCGGGCGTCCCAGTTCGTCCCCATCCGGAAGGCAACGTAGCGAAGATGTCGCCGCAGATCATACCCCGACGCGGTGATCCAGAGATTCTGCTTGGTCATTCCGAGCAGTGGGCTGCTCTCCGCTGACTCGACGTTGAGCAGCACCTTCCAAACCCGCTTGACGTTGGCAACGAGGTCCCGTTTGAACATGCACTTGCAGTTCTGCGTGCCCCCGCCGGGCCACATCACCCCTCCGCCCACATCAACCATGACCGGGACGACGCCGCGACCCTGGCAGTCGGGGCAATCCTTGTCACCATTGCCAACCGGGAAGTCGAGCAACGGGTGGTCTTGGCTCACGTCCGGACGGTCGTCCTTCGTGCTGTTGTCGTTGACGCTCATTTCTTCTTTGCATCCTGTTGCAAGGCATCGAAGATGTCGTTGATCTCGCTCGTGACCTCGATTCGCTCGTCCGGTTTCTCCTTGGCGTTACCCTTCAACCGCTCACCCAGGACCGCCTCGATCAGCTTCATCTTGTTGCCGATGACTTCCATGACCCGCTGGTCAATGGAGGGTCCATCCTTCCACTTGGAAACGAGATGAATGGCGAGCACGTTGTCGTGCTCGGAGCCGATGCGAATCATTCGCCCAAGGATCTGTAGGTAGTCGCCCGCCGACCAGGGCGTGTCATAGAACACGATCGCCTTGGCAGCCTGGAGATTGATCCCCTCGCCGCCCGCCGACGTGATGCAGATGACCTGCGTGTCAGAATCCGGGTCTTGGAACAGGTCTTGCGCCCGCTGCCGTTGATCCTCACTTTCATCCCCCGTCACCCGCACCGGATTGAGCTTTGCCTTCTGCAACGCAGGCATCAGCAAATTCACCATCTTCTTGAACCGGCTGAAAACGATGACTTTTTCGCCCGCAAGGTCGCCCTCTGTGAGCATGTCGAGTAGGGCATCCAGTTTGTCGGACGAGCCTTGGCACTCGATGAGATCGGGGTGGTTGACGATCTGCTGAAGGTAAATGAGCGCGGTGAGTTTCGTGACCTCCTTCTCTTGGGCACCTTCGGCACGCTTGTCGCCGATGTCCAGGAAGCCTTGCAAGG
>Ga0326597_10008529_pt1 | contig 13816 bp, 12 predicted proteins | sample RVTome_12_FD_203789 | JGI IMG/M metagenome (GOLD analysis project Ga0326597, IMG submission 203789) | Soil microbial communities from uranium-contaminated site in the Upper Colorado River Basin, Wyoming, United States - RVT100D185 | ecosystem: Environmental > Terrestrial > Soil > Contaminated >... | reverse complement strand
CGCGTTCCCGGACGTCGCGGTCGTTGGTGATCACGACGCTGCGGCTCGAGTCGGCGGCGATGGCCACCACGATGTCGTCGGCGGGGACGCCCACCGGGGCGAATCGGACGTCGAGGCCGTCGGGGCGGCGCGGCATGGGGTCCTCGGCGGCCGAGTCCCACACGACGGTGAGCGTCATCGCCGGGCCGCCCAGGGTGCGGATTCTCCGCAGCAGGGGTTCGAGCCGGGCGCGGACGTCGGCGGCTTTCGCCTCGCCAAAGGCAAGACCGGCGTTGTAGCCGTCTACGACCATTCCGCGGCGTCCCGGGGTGCGCAGCACGACGTCGATCGCCTCCGCAGTGTCGGGACGAACCCCGGGGGGGAGCGTGAGCGACCGGTGGCCGAGAATATCGGTCGAGTCGCCGAGCACCACGCGCCGGGCCTGGACCATCAGGTCGTCGAGGTGCCGGGCCAGATCCACGGGGTTGCGCTCGGCCCACGCACCCCCCGACCGCAGCTCCTCGACGCGAGCCGCCGCCGCGGCACGGGCTTTGCGCAGGCCGCGGGCCTCGTCGCGCGCCGCCTGGAGGTCGTGCTCGAGGGTGGCGACCTTGCGGACCAATCGATCGGTCTCCGCCTGGCGCGCCTCGGCCGCCCGCTGCTGCGCGGCGGCCTCGGTGCCTTCCGTCGCCCGCTTGGCGCGCGCGGGGGCCCGCCGGGCCTTGCGTGCCTCCCCGGCCTCGGCCCGCAACGAGTCGATGGTCCTTTGCAGAGCCTTGGCCTTCTCCCGGGCGCTCGCCAGGTCACGCTCCAGCCCACGCGCATCGCGTTGGCCCCGTGACGCCGATTCCGACTCCGCCGCGGCCGCCGCCTCCCAGACGGCGCGGACCACATCCACCGACCAACCTTCCGGCCGGGCGAGGAACAGCGCCGAAGGTCGCTCGACACCATCGGCGGCCTCCGCCCCGGGCCAGGCCTCCAGGCAGCGCTGCCGAAACCACTCGAGACGATCGATCTCGCGGGCCAGCCGGTCGGCGAGGGGAGGGGTCAGCGCACCGGCGTGGGCGGCCACCCGGCGCAGGCCCGCAGGGACCTGGTCCGCATCGAGGTCCTTGAGCACCGCCCTCGCCAGGTCGAGCGCCTTGCCGAGCACGGAATGAAGCCGGAAGCGCACGGCGCGACGGTAACCCATGGGGGCAGTCAACGGCCGGCCCCGATTCATGTCGGGCGGTCAGCGGTATCGTCCAGCGCCATGCCCCTTCGCTCCCTCGCCTTCGCCCTCAGCGGATTGCTCGCGCTGTCCGCCTGCGGGGACGACGCCACAGGGTCGACCACGAGTGTCCCACCGCTGACTACCACCGCGGTACCGCCGACGACCCAGCCCCCGACGTCGACGACCCCACCACCGGCCGGGTTCGGCGCGGTGGGAGTCGGCGACCCGTACTTCCCCGACCTGGGGAACGGGGGTTTCGACGTGGAGCACTACCTGATCGAGACCACGGTCGACCCCGCGACCGGCGAGATCACCGACGGCGCCACCACGATCACCGCCACCGCAACGATGGACCTCGCCGGGTTCTACCTCGACTTCCGGAGCCTCGAGATCCTCGGCCTCACGGTGGACGGCGCCGCCGTCGCCTACGAAGCCGCCGGGCCGAATCTGCGGGTCACCCCCGGCGCCCCGATCGCCGCCGGCGAGGGATTCGCCGTCGAGGTCCGCTACCGGGGCACCCCGGGGCAGACCATGCTGCCCGGGCTCGGGCTGGCGGCAGGCTGGATCATCACCGCCGAGGAGGTCTATGTAGTCGGCGAGCCGGACGGATCGCACACCTGGTTTCCGGGCAGCGACCATCCATCCGACAAGGCCACCTTCACCATCGTCACCACCGTTCCGGAGCCCTTCGTCGTCGCCTCCAACGGCACCCTGGTCGACCGGACCACCGCCGGCGGGATGACGACGTTCGTCTGGGAAATGACGGCCCCGATGGCCACCTATCTCGCCACGATCGTGGTGGCGGAGTTGGAGTTGGTCGACCGGCCCGACCTGCGGGACATCGACATTCGCGACTACCTGCCCGCCGACCTCGCCGCCGATGACCCCCGCCCCCTCCAGAGCACCGCCGAATGGATCGAGTTCCTCGAGAGCTGGTTCGGCCCGTATCCGTTCGGTTCCTACGGCCACGTCGTGGTATCCGGGTTCGGCGCCGCCCTGGAGACGCAGACGATGACCGTGATGGATCGCGGCCACGTGATCGACATCATCGTCGTCCACGAGATTGCCCATCAGTGGTTCGGGAACTCGGTGTCCGTCGCCACCTGGCCGGACATCTGGCTCAACGAGGGCTTTGCAACCTTCGCCGAGTTCCTCTGGATCGAGCACGAATTCGGCCGCGAGACGATGGAGGCGGAGATCGCCGAACGCCACGGCGCCATGAGCCGCCGGACCCACCGCCCCATCGCCGATCCCGGGGTGGATCAGCTGTTCGGGCTGGCGGTGTACCTCCGCGGAGGTCTCACCCTCCACGCGCTGCGCATCGAGGTTGGCGACGACCTGATGCGCCAGATTCTCCTCACCTACGTCGAGCGGTACACCGACGGCAACGCCTCCACCGCGGACTTCATCGCGGTGGCCGAGGAGGTTGCCGGGCGTGACCTCTCCGAGTTGTTCGACGCCTGGCTGTACCAGACGGACTTGCCGCCGCTGCCTTAGGCGGCAGGGGGCAGGCAGCAGGCAGCAGCCCCGCTTGCCGCTTGCCGCTTGGCGCGGGCCGCCCGCCCGCTTACCGTCAGACCACACCCTCTCGAGAGACCCCATGACCCGCAGCGACATCGGCCTCATCGGACTGGGTGTAATGGGACAGAACCTGGCGCTCAACATGGCCGACCACGGGCACCGGGTGGTCGTCTACAACCGGACGCCAGCGACCACCGACGCCTATCTTGCCGGCCCGGCGCGGGGACTGCCGATCGGCGGAGCGTCCACGCTCGAAGAACTGGTCAGCGCCCTCGACACCCCCCGGCGCATCGTGCTCATGGTCACCGCCGGGCCCCCGGTGGACGCCGTCATCGCGGGCCTCACTCCCCTGCTCGAGCCGGGTGACGTGATCGTCGACGGGGGAAACAGCCACTTTCGCGACACCGAACGCAGGGTCGGCGACCTCGAGGCACAGGGCCTGCTGTTCGTCGGAGCCGGGATCTCCGGGGGCGAGGAGGGGGCCCGCCATGGCCCCTCGATCATGCCCGGTGGGTCGCCGGCGGCGTGGCCCCTGGTCCGCGAGTTCCTCCAGGGGATCGCCGCCAAGGTCGACGACGGCACTCCATGCTGCGACTGGATAGGACCCGGCGGGTCGGGCCATTACGTGAAGATGGTCCACAACGGCATCGAATACGGGGACATCCAACTGCTCGCCGAGGGGTATCACCTGATGCGCGCCGGGGTCGGCATGGATCCCGACGACATGGCCGACGTCTTCGCCCGCTGGAACGAGGGCCGCCTCGAGTCGTACCTGGTCGAGATCACCGCCGCAGTGTTACGGCTCCGCCAGGACGGAGCGCCCCTCCTCGAAAAGATCCTCGATGCGGCCGCGCAGAAGGGCACCGGTCGCTGGACGGTGGAGTCGGGCCTCGGGCTGGGGATCCCGGTGACCCTGGTGGCTGAGGCGGTGTTCTCCCGCGCCGTCTCGGCGATGAAGACTGCGAGAGTCGCGGCGAGTGCGGTGCTCGCCGGACCCAACCCCGCCATCGCGGGTGACCCGGGCACCGTGCTCGCCGATCTCGAGGAGGCGCTGTACGCCTCGAAGATCGTCTCGTACGCCCAGGGCTTCATGCTGCTCGCCGCGGCCTCCGCCGAACACGATTGGGACCTCGACCTCGGGGCGATCGCGCTGATGTGGCGGGAAGGCTGCATCATCAGGGCGGCGTTCCTCGATCGGATCAGGGATGCCTTCGCCGACGACCCCGATCTCGCCAACCTGCTGCTCGCCCCCCACTTCGCCGAGGCGATGGCGGCCGGGCAACCGGGATGGCGGCAGACCATCGCCCGGGCGGTCGGCGCCGGCCTCCCGGTGCCGGCGTATTCGGCGGCCCTGGGCTTCTACGACGCCTACCGGGCCGCCCGGCTGCCGGCGAACCTCATCCAGGCACTGCGCGACTACTTCGGGGCCCACACCTACCAGCGAGTCGATCGGGCCGGCGGCGAGCATTTCCATACCGACTGGGCCGGCGACGGCCGGGAGCATCCCGCGCCGCCGCAGCACTGATGACCGACCGCCACCTCTTCGTCGTGCTCGGGGCCACCGGGGACCTCACCTCCCGCAAGCTCCTCCCGGCGCTGTACGACCTGATGCACCACGAAGCCGGCTCGTGCATCCTCCTCGGTGCCGCCTCCTCCGACCTCGACGACGCGGGCTTCCGGCAGCGAGTGGTCGCCGCGCTCGCCGCGGCCGGGGTCGCCCGTCAGCCGGCGATTGCATGGGCGGAACGCCACGTCTTCTATGAGCGCATCGCCCGTGATGCGGGGTACGAGGCCCTCACCGCAAGGATCGCCGATCTCGAGAGGACACTGGGATTGCCCGGCAATCGGATCCTCTACCTGGCCGTGCCCCCCGAGGTCGTGCCCGACGCCATCCGAGGACTCGGCTCGGCCGGGCTCGCCTCTGGCCCGGGATGGACCCGCCTCGTCGTCGAGAAGCCCTTCGGCCACGACCTCGACAGTGCCCGGGTGTTGAACCGGCTGGTCCACGAGCACTTTGCCGAACGGGACGTCTACCGAATCGACCACTACCTCGGGAAGGAATCGGTCCAGAATCTGCTCGTCTTCCGGTTCGCCAACCCGATCTTCGAGGCGTCGTGGAACCGCGACCGCGTCGAACGGGTCGAGATCAGCGTGGCCGAGTCGCTCGGCGTCGCCACCAGGGGCGGCTACTACGACGAGGCGGGGGTGCTGCGCGACATGGTGCAGAGCCACCTCACCCAGATCCTCACGCTCATCGCCATGGAGTCACCCACCGCATTCACCGCCGGCGACATTCGCGACGAGAAGGTCAAGGTGCTCCGCGCCATCCCGGCAATCGACCCGGCGGCGGTGGTCATCGGCCAGTACCAGGCGGGCGCCGTCGATGGAGCCGAGGTCGGCCCGTACGGTGACTCCCCCGGGGTGGGGGCCGGCAGTCGGACTCCGACGTATGCGGCGCTCCGCATCGCGATCGACAATTGGAGGTGGCAGGGGGTCCCCTTCTACCTGAGGACCGGCAAGGCGCTGGCCCGGAGACAGACCCAGGTCGCGGTCACATTCCAGAGCCCGCCGATCTGCCTCTTCCACGGCCGGACCGACGACTGCATGTCTCAGGGCAACGTGCTCTACCTGACGCTCCAGCCCGACGAGGGTTTCTCGCTCGTCATCGAGGTGAAGGAGCCCGCCGACGCCTTCACCGTACGGCGGATCCCTCTGCACTTCTCATACGCCGAGGCGTTCGGCGAGATCCCCGATGCGTACGAGACCCTCCTCGCCGATGTGATCCAGGGAGACCCGACGCTCTTCGTCAGGTCCGACGAGGTCGAGGCGGCCTGGCGGCTGTACACCCCGCTCCTCGAGCTGGATCTCCCGGTGCACGACTACCCGGCGGGCTCGTGGGGACCGGAGGCCGCCAGCGCCCTGCTCGAACCGGGGATTCGATGGGCCACCGGCGAATGACTCCGGCGGAGCGCTTTGCCACCGCCCTCGTCGCCCGTCTCGCCACCGTGGGTACCGACGGCGCGCCTCATGTGGTGCCGGTGACCTTCGCCGTGGACGGGGACCGGATCGTCACCGCGATCGATCACAAGCCCAAGCGCACGCTGCGCCTCAGGCGGCTGGACAACATCAGGGCCGAGCCGCGAGTGGCGGTGCTTGCCGATCACTACGAGGCCGACTGGGGGCGATTGTGGTGGGTGCGCGCCGATGGGGTCGCCGAGATCCTCGATGGGGGAGGCGCCGGCCACGCCGCGGCTGCCCGACTGCTCGCCGATCGCTACCCGGCGTACCGCGACCGGCCGATCAGCGGTCCGATCATCGACATCAGAGTGACCCGCTGGTCGGAATGGAGCGCCGCCACCCGCTGACCCTGCCGGGGACTCCTGTCGACGTCAGTACCCTCTCGTCCCGCATGCTGATACGAGTCCTCCGCGAGACCCGCCCCGGTGAACGCCGCGTCGCCATCACCCCGCGGGCAGCCGCCGGGCTCGTGCAACGCGGGCACCGCGTCGTCGTCGATGCCGGCGCCGGAACCGACGCCGGTTTCCCCGACACCGCGTACGCCGCCGCCGGAGCCGAGCTCACCGCGGAGAGTCCACCACAGGCCGACCTGGTGCTCACCATCGGCCCGCCGACCCTCGAAGACATCGGCCAGGCAGGGGCGGTCGTGGGATTCCTCGATCCGCTCGGTGATCCCGGTGCCATCCGCCGCCTCGCCGAGTCCGGGATCACCGCCATCGCCATGGAGATGATCCCCCGCACCACGCTCGCCCAAAGCATGGACGCCCTGTCGAGCCAGGCAACCGTCGCCGGATACGAGGCCGTGCTCCTCGCCGCGGGATCACTCCCCCGCCTCTTTCCGATGCTGATGACCGCCGCCGGCACGATCCGCCCGTCGAAGGTGCTGGTGCTCGGCGCCGGCGTCGCCGGTCTGCAGGCGATCGCCACTGCCAAGCGGCTGGGGGCGGTGGTCTCCGGGTACGACATCCGCCCGGCCGCCCGGGAGCAGATCGAGAGCCTCGGGGCAAAGTTCGTCGGCGGCCCCGTCGCCGCGGAGGCCGAGGGGGCCGACGGATACGCCGGCGAGGTCGACGAGGCCACCGGTAGGGCCCAACAGGCGGCGCTCGCCGCCGCCGCCGCCGACAGTGATGTCGTGATCACCACCGCGCAGGTGCCGGGCCGCCGGGCCCCGATCCTGGTGACGAAGGCGATGGTGGAGTCGATGAAGCCGGGAGCGGTGATCGTCGACACCGCCGCCGCCACCGGGGGCAACTGCGAGCTCACCGCCCCCGGAGAGACGGTCACCCACGGCGGCGTGACCATCTATGGCCCCCTCGATTTGGCGTCGCGCGCTGCCGGTGACGCCTCCGAGATGTACAGCCGCAACGTCATGTCACTCCTCGATCACCTGATCACCGATGGCGAGCTGCGGCTCGACCCCGCCGATGAGATCGCCGAGGCGTGCGTCGCCCGGGGCGGCGACATCGTCAGCGAGCGGGTGCGTGCCGCCGAGGGAGGCTCCTGATGCTCGACCCGGTGGTCGTCGGTGTCGTGGTGTTCGTGCTGGCGTCCTTCGTGGGGTTCGAGCTCATCACCAAGGTTCCACCGACGCTGCACACCCCGCTGATGTCGGGATCCAACGCCATCTCGGGAATCACCATCGTCGGCGCCATCATCGCCACGGGCATCGAGAACGACGTGGTGGCAGGGGTGTTTGCGTTTCTGGCGGTCGCTGCGGCGACGATCAATGTCGTCGGTGGCTTTTTGGTGACCGATCGGATGCTGGGGATGTTCCGCCGGCCCAAGCGTGAGGAGCCGGAGTGAGCCCCGAGGTCCAGGCCCTGCTCTACCTGCTCGCCGCGGTGGCATTCATCGTGGGGTTGCAGCGACTCGGTTCGCCGCGTACCGCCCGATCCGGGAACACCGTGGCTGCCGCGGGCATGCTGATGGCGGTGGTCGTCACCCTGGCGGACAGTGAGGTCTCGTGGGTGGTGCTCGGCGCCGGTGCCGCCGCCGGTGGCGTCATCGGCGCGGTGCTCGCCCTCAGGGTCCACATGACGGCAATGCCCCAGTTGGTGGCGGCATTCAACGGCTTCGGCGGATTGGCCTCGGCATTGGTCGCCGGAGCGGTTTTCGTGGCGGTGATCGGCGAGATCGAGACCGTCGACATGCTCACGATCCTCCTCTCGGTGGCGATCGGGGCGATCACCTTCACCGGGAGCCTGGTCGCCTACGCCAAGCTCCAGGGGCTGCTCAGCGGGTCGCCGATCACCTATCCCGCCCAGAAGATCGTCAACGCCGTGTTACTCGCCGGGCTGGTCACCGCCGGGGTGTGGAGCCAACTGAGCCAGGACGCCAGCGCGTTCTGGCTGCTCGGCGGGCTGGCGCTGGTGCTCGGGGTCACCCTGGTGATCCCGATCGGCGGCGCCGACATGCCGGTGATCATCGCCCTGCTCAACTCGCTCTCGGGCGTGGCCGCGGCCGCCACCGGCTTCGTCATCACCAACTCGGCACTCATCATCGCCGGCGCCCTCGTCGGCGCCTCTGGGCTCATCCTCACGAAGCTGATGACCGACGCGATGAACCGGTCACTTGCCAACGTCCTGTTCGGGGCGTTCGGCACCGGCGACGGAGCGAGCGCGTCGGTGGCGACGGGCGGGCAGGTGCGGACGACGACGCCGGACGACCTCGCCATCGCCCTGGCGTATGCCCGCCGGGTGGTGGTCATCCCCGGCTACGGGCTCGCCGTCGCCCAGGCCCAGCATCAACTCCGCGCCGTCGCCGCCGAGTTGGAGCGACGCGGCGTCGAGGTCGTGTACGGGATCCACCCGGTCGCCGGGCGAATGCCGGGGCACATGAACGTCCTGCTCGCCGAGGCCGACGTCCCCTACGACCAGCTGCTCGACCTCGAGGCCACCAATGCGCTCCTGCCCCGTACCGATGTGGTGCTGGTGCTCGGGGCCAACGACGTGGTCAACCCAGCCGCCCGTGACGATGCCGGAAGCCCCATCTACGGAATGCCCATCATCGAAGCCGACACGGCCCGCACGGTGATCGTGGTCAAGCGAAGCCTCTCCCCCGGCTTCGCCGGCATCGACAACCCGCTGTTCTACGACGACGGCACCTTGATGCTCTTCGCCGACGCCAAGAAGGCGCTCGCCGACCTGGCGATCGCGCTCGAGACGGTGTGATGGAACTCTCGGAGGCGCTGCGCCGGCGGCGCATGGTGCGCAATTACACCGGCGAGCCGATTTCGCCCGACGCGCTCGATCGCATCGTCGCCGCCGGCCTGAGCGGCCCATCGGCGGGATGGTCACAGGGGATCGCCGCGGTGGTGGTGGTCGACCGCGCCCGGATCCGCGAGATCGCCGTCCTCTGCGGAGAGGACGACTACGTCGCCTCCGGATTCGACGGATGGCTGTCCGCGGCCGGGGCCCACATCGTCCTCTGCGTCGAGCCCGCGGTGTACCGACGGCGCTACTCGGAGCCCGACAAGAACCCGGCCGCCCTCGAGGGAGTCCCGTGGTGGTGGGTCGACGGTGGAGCCGCCCTCATGTCGATTCTGCTGGCGGCGGTCGACGAGGGCCTCGGTGCCGGAGTCCACGGGTCGCGAGGCATGGAGAAGGTGCGGGTGCTGCTCGGCATCCCCGCCGAGGTCGAGATCCTCGCCTTGATCACCGTCGGCCATCCCGCCCCGGACCGCCGTTCGGGCTCTCTCGACCGCGGGCCCCGCCCCGGGCGCGACCACCGCGGCAACTGGTGAGTCAGGCCAGCCGCTCGGGGTCGAGCAGCCCCTGGTCCACCAGCCAGGGCACCGTGGCGGCGACGCCGGCTTCGAGATCGAACCGGGGCCGCCAGTCGAGCAATCGCGCCGCCTTGGCCATCGGGTAGCGGACCCACCGGTCGATCTGCCGGACGTTCCGGGGAAGCTGGCGGGCGTAGGTCCCCCGCTTGGAGAAGGGCACGATCACCCCGCCGACGGCCCCGACCAGCCCGGTGGGGATGCCGAGGAAAGAGGTGTTGCCGATCAGCCTGCCGTATGCCTGCACGTACTCCTTCTGGCTGGGCGGCGGGTCGATCGAGCAGTTGAAGACCTCGCCGATCGCCGCCGGATGGGTGGCCACCGTGAGCATCAGATCGACGACGTCGTCGAGGAACACCACCGGCTGGCTGCCCCGGCCGTTGCCCACCATCCGGATCGGACGCTTGGTGGCGCGCTTCATGAAGGTGCCGCTGAAGTACCGCGACCCGGGCCCGAAGATCCCGGAAGGGCGAATGGCGACGACCGGCAGGCCGGTACGCGTCCCGGTCTCCAGCACCACCGCCTCGCCGGCGGCCTTCGACTGCGAATACGCCTGCGCGGTCGGCGTCGGCGGGCGGTCCTCGGTGAGGTCTCCGCTGGCGAAGCCATATAGGGCCACCGACGACATGTGGACGAGGCGGGCGACGCCGGCGGCGGCCGCGGCTGCGGCGACGACCTCAGAGCCGCGGTGGTTGACCAGGTGATATCGGTCGACGTCGTTGCCTTCGAGCACCGCCGCGGTGTGGAAGACGAAGTCGACGCCGTCCATCGCCCCCACGACTCGCCCGACATCGGTGATGTCTCCGGCGACGGGCTCCACTTCCGAGGAGATCCCGTCGAGCCGGGCGGCAGAGACGTCGAGCAGGCGAATCTCCTTGGCGTTCTCGTCCATGAGCTTCTCGACGAGCCGCCGTCCCACGAGCCCGGCACCCGTCACGAGCACGCGGGAGCCTGCGATCGAACCTTCCACCACTCGGACTCCTCGGTATCGGGGTGACCGGATGCTATCGGGTGCCGGGAGGTCGGGGCGGGGCCGAGTACCGAAAGGCCCGACGCACCCCGACCGGCATGGTGGTCACCCGGGGTCCGCACTAGCCTGCGGCTACTTCATCATCCGGAGGAGCAAGGTGCAGCCGCGCCGCCATCTGTTCACCAGCGAGTCGGTGTCCATGGGGCATCCCGACAAGGCCGCCGACCAGGTCGCAGACGCCATCCTCGACGCGGTCCTCGAGCAAGATCGTGAGGCCCGGGTCGCCTGCGAGGTGCTCCTCACCGATGGCCTGGCGGTGGTTGCCGGTGAGATCACCGCCGACGTCGCCGTCGACTACGAGCAGATCCTGCGGGACACGATGCGCTTCATCGGGTACGTGGACGCCTCCGTCGGATTCGATGCCGACAATGCCAGGGTCCACGTGGCGATTCACGAGCAGTCCGCCGACATCGCCCGGGGTGTCGACCGCGCCGAGGAGCTCGGAGCCGGCGATCAGGGCCTGATGTTCGGGTATGCCATTGCCGAGACGCCCGAGCTCATGCCCCTGCCGATCACCCTGGCCAACGCCATCATCGCCCGCCAGGCAGAGGCGCGCACCTCCGGTCTCGTGCCCCACCTTCGGCCCGACGCCAAGAGCCAGGTCTCCGTCGTGTACGAGCGGGGCGTGCCCAAGGGCGTCGACTCGGTGGTGCTGTCGACCCAGCACGGCCCGGAGTGGAACGACGGCGGTACCGCTCTCGAAGCCGCCGTCATCCGCGAGATCCTTCGACCCGCCCTCGGGCAGTGGTGGAGCGATGCGCTCCAGATCCATGTCAACCCGACCGGCCGGTTCGAGAAGGGCGGCCCGGCCGGTGACACCGGGCTGACCGGCCGCAAGATCATCGTCGACACCTACGGCGGATGGGCCCGCCACGGCGGCGGAGCCTTCAGCGGCAAGGACCCCTCCAAGGTCGACCGATCGGCCTCCTACATGGCCCGTTACATCGCCAAGAACATCGTCGCCGCCGGCCTCGCCCGTGAATGTGAGGTTCGCCTCGGGTACGCCATCGGAGTGCCCCGGCCGACGGCGATCACCGTCGACTGCCGCGGTACCACCGACTTCGAAGAAGAGGCGATCGAGCAGGCGGTGGTCGAGGTGTTCCCGCTCACCCCATTGGGGATCATCAACGCGCTGGATCTCCGCCGGCCGATCTACCGGCCGACGTCGTTCCACGGGCACTTCGGGCGGACCCCCGACAACCCGCCCGGAGCGTTCTCGTGGGAGCGAACCGACAAGGTGGAGGCCCTGCGGGCGGCGCTCGGCGTCGCAGCGACTGCCTGAGCCGCCCCAGCCTCCCTAGGCTCGTCGCGGTGGAGGGCACACCGATGATCCGCCTGGAGGACGTCACCAAGGTCTTCCCCGGTGGCACCGCGCCCGCGGTCCACAACCTCTCCCTCGAAGTCGCCGAAGGCGAGATCATCGTGCTCGTCGGCCCCTCCGGCTGCGGGAAGACCACGACGCTCAAGATGATCAACCGGCTCGTTGAGCCGACCTCGGGCCGCATCACCGTCGGCGGCGACGACATCATGGCGGTGCCTGCCCACGAACTGCGGCGGCGTGTCGGTTACGTGATCCAGCAGGTCGGGCTCTTCCCCCACCGCACCATCGCCGAGAACATCGCCACGGTCCCCCGGCTCCTCGGCTGGGAACGCCAACGGATCGACGACCGGGTCGAGGAGCTGATCCATCTCGTCGATCTCGAACCGGGCATGACCCGGCGGTACCCGCGCGAACTTTCGGGGGGGCAGCGACAGCGCGTCGGGGTGGCCCGGGCCCTCGCCGCCGATCCGCCGGTGCTGCTGATGGACGAACCCTTCGGCGCCGTCGACCCGATCGTGCGAGGTCGACTCCAGGATGAGCTCCTCGAGCTGCAGCGGCGACTGGTGAAGACGATCGTTTTCGTCACCCATGACATCGACGAGGCGATCAAGCTCGGTGACCGGGTGGCCATCCTCAATGTCGGCGGCGTCGTCGAGCAATACGCCCCGCCGGTGGAGATCCTGCGCGACCCGGCCAATCGGTTCGTCGAGGAGTTCCTCGGCTCAGATCGGGGGATCAAGCGGCTCTCACTCATCGGGATCCGCGACGTGCCTCTCGAGGAGGGCCCGATGGTGGATCGGTTCGCCCCGGCCGCCGCCGCCCGGGATGCGATGGACCGCTATGGGGTCGACTGGTTCGGGATTCTCGACGGCACGACGCTGCTCGGCTGGGCGTGGGCCGCCGACCTCGACGGGGCGACGCCTGCGGATGTCGCCCCCAAGCCGTTCGAGGCCCGTCTCGAGCTCGATGACTCGTTGCGCGAGGCCCTCGACACGATCATCACGTCCCACACTCGGGTCGCTCCGGTGTTCGACGGTGATCGTTTCGTGGGCACCATCACCGCCGAGGGCATCAGCCGGGAGTTGGCGAAGTGATCGCCGCCCCGTTCTTTCGCTGGGACTGGGTGTTCGACCATCTCGGCCTGATCTGGGACAAGGTGTACCAGCACCTGGTGCTCACCGGGATCGCCCTCGGCGCCGGGCTGGTGCTTTCGATGGCCCTGGCGGTGGTTGCGCTGCGCTTCCCCCGGTCCTACCCGCCGATCACCTGGGCGACCGGAATCCTGTACACGATCCCCTCACTGGCTCTGTTCGCCTTCCTGGTGCCGATCACCGGCTTCACCATCCTCAGCGCCGAGATCGGGCTGGTGTCGTACACCCTGCTCGTCCTCATCAGGAACATCGTCGCCGGTGTCCAGGGCGTCGATCCGGCGGTGCGGGAGGCGGCGCTGGGGATGGGTTATGGCCCCCGCCGGCTGTTCCTCGAGATCGAATTGCCGCTGGCCCTTCCGGTGATCCTCGCCGGAGTTCGCATCGCCGCCGTCACCACGATCGGGTTGGTGACGATCACCGCCCTCATCGGCCAGGGCGGGGTGGGGTTCTTCATCCTCAGGGGGCTCAACCGTTTCTTCAACACGGAGATCGTCCTCGGCACGGCGCTTTCGGTGATGCTGGCGGTGGTCGTCGATCTGGCGCTGGTCGTGGTCGAGCGGCTGCTCACCCCCTGGATGACCGAACGCACCGCGGTGACGGGCTGATGGAGTTCTTCGGGGACCTCCTCCAATGGTTCGGGGACAACTGGAGCGGTGGCTCCGGCTGGCTGGCCCGCACCGGGGAGCATCTCCGGATCTCGGGGGCGGCGCTGGCCGCGGCGATGGTGGTGGCGATCCCGCCGGCGGCGTGGCTGGGCCATACCCGGCGCGGCGGCTTGTTCGCGGTGTCAGTGGTGAACATC